>Ga0113563_10002946_pt1 | contig 10453 bp, 8 predicted proteins | sample Mud3Dept3metaG_FD_80117 | JGI IMG/M metagenome (GOLD analysis project Ga0113563, IMG submission 80117) | Freshwater wetland microbial communities from Ohio, USA, analyzing the effect of biotic and abiotic controls - Mud 3 Core 4 Depth 3... | ecosystem: Environmental > Aquatic > Freshwater >...
GCCGAAGGGTCGTCAACCGGAGGCGTACTGTGGAGTACGTCGAGGATCGCGCGACCCCTGAAGGCGACAAAGTTAGACGCGAAAGATGACCCGTCAGTTTGGGAAGATTTTGCCTGGGTTCAGTATGTTGTTCGGATCGAACAGCTGCTTAATCTTCTTCATCGTCGAGATCGTCAATTCGGAAAGCTCCATGCCCAGATAGGGCGCCTTTGAAAGCCCTATGCCGTGCTCTCCGGAGAGCGTGCCGCCGAGCCGGATCGTTTCGGCAAAGAGCTCTTCCACGGCTTTTTCCGCCTTTTCCCTGTCTTCCGCCGTGTCCCGGATCATCATGCTCACGTGAAAGTTGCCGTCGCCCGCATGGCCAAAGCTCAAGATTGGAATCCCGAATTTTTTACCCATCCGTTCAAGGGCACGAATCAGTGTGGGTATCTCGCTTCTCGGCACGACCACATCTTCTGCAACCTTGACAGGGTTCAGGTTGTACGTTGCCTGGGAAACCGTGCGGCGAGCCGCCCATAACCGGTCTGCTTCGGCAGGATTCTGGGTCAGATCGCATCGAAGCGCATTGTGCGCCAGCACGATCTTCCTGATTTTCTCAGCCTCCGCCATGACAGATTCCTGAATGCCATCCACCTCGATGAGGAGCAGCCCGCCTACCTCCTCAGGAATGCCCATGGGAGAAGCCTGTTCGCTGCACTTGATGGATGCTTTGTCCATAAACTCTATAGTAGAGGGGACAACACGAGCAGCCACTATAGCCGACACAGTCTTTGCCGCCTCTTCGACTTCCTTGAACAGCGCGAGCATGGTTGCCCTGGTCTCGGGAAGGGGCACGAGTTTCAGGACAATCTTGGTGACGACACCCAGTGTGCCTTCACTGCCCACGAAGAGCCGTGTAAGATCATATCCGACAACGCCCTTCATGGTACGGACGCCCGTGTTCATGATCTCTCCGGTCGGCAGCACAACCTCCAGGCCGAGCACGTAATCCCTCGTGACGCCGTACTTGAGGGAATTGGGACCGCCCGCACATTCGGCCACATTGCCGCCGACAGTGGAATACTTGTACGATGAGGGGTCAGGCGGATAGAAGAGACCCTTCTTGGCGACCTCCTGCTGAAGCAGAAACGTGATAACCCCGGGCTCGACAACCGTGATCAGGTTCTCTGTGTCGATCTCCAGGATGCGGTCCATCCTGGTGAAAGAAATAATCACACCGCCATTGATCGGTACCGAGCCGCCCGTAAGGCCGGAGCCTGCGCCCCTGGGGATCACCGGGAAACAATACGTATTAGCCATGACAAGAATGCGCGAGACCTCCTCGGCTGAGGCGGGCAACACGATCAGGTCGGGAACAGCCCCGTCCACCCTTCCGTCATACGAGTAGCACTTCCGCTCCTCAAGTGACGTGCGCACATTCTCCTTGCCCACGATCGAAATTATTTCATCTATGATCTTTGCACCGATCTTCGCATCCACCTGTATCTACCTTCCCCTGTTTCTGGCCTCACCAATTCCCTGTCTGTTAAGGTTCTATTGCCGGACCCTGGCCCCGTTTCAATCCATCTCGGACTCAAACACTGCCCCGCTCGCCGCGCCCGTGACCATGCGCGCGTACCTCGCCATGTACCCTTCCCTGATCTTTGGTTTCGGCTGTTTCCATGCAGCTTTCCTTCGGGCAAGCTCTGCCTCAGGTACTGCAAGGTCTATGGTTTTCTTGTTGAGATCAATCTGAATCGTGTCGCCATCTCTCACCAGGGCAATCGGTCCGCCTTCCGCAGCCTCGGGCGACACGTGGCCGATACAGAGGCCCCTCGTCCCACCCGAAAACCGCCCGTCCGTGATCAGCGCGCACTCCTTGTCAAGTTCCCTGCCCACCAGCACGCTGGTGGGTGTGAGCATCTCGCGCATGCCTGGCCCGCCTTTCGGACCTTCGTACCGCACAATCACTGCATCACCTGCTTTCACCTTTCCCTGCATGATCGCCTTTACCGTTTCCTCTTCACTCTCAAAAATCCTGGCCTTACCCGTGAAGCGCCTCATGCTGTCTGGCACGCCTGCCGTCTTGATGATGGCGCCCCCGGGAGCAAGAGTTCCGTGAAGCACGGCGAGTCCGCCCTTCTCGCGGTATGGCTTGGAGAGCGGTCGAATGACATTCGGGTCAAGCACTTCCACACCCTTCAGGAGATCGCCCACTTTCCTGCCCTCGACAGTCATGCACTTCCGGTCGACAAGCGCTTTTGCCGAGAGCTCCTTCATGATACCGTACACACCGCCTGCCTCGTGCAGATCCTCAAGGTGGTACGGCCCTGCAGGGCTCATGAAGCACAGATGCGGCGTCTTTTCAGAGATCTGGTCGAAGAGAGATAGTGGAAGTTTCAGGCCTGCCTCATGCGCGATTGCGGGTAGATGCAAAGCGGTGTTTGACGAGCCGCCGAAGGCCATATCAACTGCGATTGCATTCTTGAACGCGGCAAGCGTTGCTATATCTCGCGGCAGGAGTTGCTCCTCGACGAGCCCCACGATTCTTTTTCCTGCACGCTTCGCAAGCCTGATCCGCGCCGCGTGCACCGCAGGGATCGTTCCATTGCCCACCAGCCCGAGACCGAGCGCTTCCGTGAGGCAGTTCATGGAATTCGCCGTGAACATACCTGCGCAGGAACCTGCGCCAGGGCAGGCGCATTCCTCAAGCATGGAGAGCTCCTGTTTCGTCATGGTGCCCGCCGCAACACGCCCCACACCCTCGAACACAGAGATGAGGTCCACTGCCTTGCCCTTGAACCGGCCGGCCAGCATGGGCCCTCCGCTCACGATGATGGTCGGGATGTTGAGCCTCAGTGCGGCCATCATCATGCCGGGAATAATCTTGTCGCAGTTGGGTATCAGGACAAGGCCGTCAAACGGGTATGCCTTTGCCATGACTTCGACCGAATCAGCGATCAGCTCCCGTGAGCCGAGCGAATACTTCATACCCTCGTGATTCATCGCGATACCGTCACAGATGCCGATGGTCCGGAACTCGAGCGGCGTTCCCCCGGTCATGCGCACACCGTCCTTCACCGCCTGACAGACCCGGTCGAGATGTATGTGTCCGGGGATCAGCTCATTGGCAGAGTTTGCTATCCCGATGATCGGTCTCTCCAGCTCCTCATCCAGACAGCCCATGGCCTTAAAAAGGCTCCTGTGCGGTGCTTTCTCCAGGCCCTTCTTCATGCGGTCCGATCTCATGATACCCCCTTATACCGATTCGCCTTCAAGCGTATGCCTTCCGGGTACCCGCTTTGCGGGTGTCTGCGTCGCTTTTCCTCGACGTACTTCTGAGTACGCCTGTGTCATCTCCTCGCTGCCGCCTCGGTCTCCATCTTGAATCCGAATCGGTATTATCCCTTGTGCGACCCTGCGATTGCTTCGACCTGACAGCAGCCCATTATTATACGATAAATAGATATGTATTCAAACGCGGTTGAATTGCTATTTGGTACGTGCGTTGCTGCCCGTGAATTTCAGGATATCCAACCCGCGGCAGCGATCGATGACGTAGATGAGGCCTTTTCTGTCCACAAAGACGTCGTTGCTCTGCGTTGTACCACAGCCCTGCCCTGCTGTCGGGACATAGGAGCCAACCTCCTCCGGCCGATACGGGTTCGAAATGTCGATGACGCGCAGCCCGCCTGAAAACCACGCTGCATAGACCAGGTTGTCCTTGCCCACCTGTTCGTGGGGTTGATGAGCACCGAAGCGCCCCCTGCCTCCCTCGCAGAACTCTTTTGCCGGCACTTGAAATGTTGAAACGGGGAGCGGCATGCGTTCGTCGGTGATGTCAAAGACCCACATGAACGCGGGCGGGTCGTCGCACCCGCCGCCAATAGCCTCGTCAAATACGAGAAGCCACTTCCTGCCGAGTATCTTGTGGGCAACGGGCAGAGCCGTGTGCGTCGGAGGGCCATAGACGGGATGGTAGTTGAAGCGGCTCACGGTCCTGGGCTGCTTCTGATTTTCTATATTGACTATCGCAAAGCCTCCATTCCAGAGCGATACATAGAGACGTTCGTCCAGCCTGAGCGGATGATGCGTGCGATAATCGTTGCCATGAAACGTAGCCCTCTCACCACCTCCAGCATACTGGCCAGGCACCCACCATCTGCCCACCTGCCTCGGGTATCGTGGATCGGAAAAGTCGACGATCATGGTGATGTTCCCCTGAAAACCATCAGCGCTGCCAGAAGTGTAGACGAGTTTTCTCTCGCAGTCTGCCTGGAACCGGTGAGCCCCGGTACCGTGCGAGCCAAGGCCGCCCATCTCAAAGAAACCCGTCTCTTTCGGCTGCCGCGGATCAGAGATATCGTAAAAGGCGAGCCCGACCTTGTCGCCTTTTGTCAGCATTCCGTACTGCTCAACGTTGATGATCAACGTTGTTCCGCAGATGCGTGCCTTGTGCGAGTGGATACCGGCCCTGGCCTTGATCCTCGAGAGTATCTTTGGTTTTGCCGGATCTGCAACATCCAGGATGGTTGTTGCCAGGGGCGGGGACATATGACCAATTGCAGCAATGTTGCCTTGCACATCCACCATACCACCGCCCTCGATATCGAGATCACCGATGGAGACCACGTTCCGCGCCTTTGCCGGGGAAGAAGCGGCTTCCGCCGGATCCGCAAGGACTGACATCACAAAGATGACGACAGCTGCACACATCGTGACTGCCTGAACCAACTGACTTCTTCTCAGGAGAGGAGAGGGATGGGGAGGGCTGGTCGGAGACTGATTGACAGACCCTTTGAAGTCCGGCCCTCGGGCCCGGACGCGGCCGAATGGAGGTGCGCGCATAGTGTTGTTGCTTCTCAGTATACCGATGGGACGCTGCCGTGTCAAAGAGAACAACGGGATAGATGCATCGAGCGCCAATGATTCCTCGAGCCCTGACACGTACTATCTACGGAAACTTTGCCTATGAGAAAACGGACAATCCGACTTCTTTAGCCCTCGCGGAAGATGCCGATAACCCGGGAAGGTTCGGTCGAGCACTAAATAGCCCGAACCGGCAAGTTGCGGGAGGCATGACCAGGCATGGACAAGAGACGGTTCAGCCGGATAACCTTCAAGGTCGATATGACGGTTACGTGGGGATCTACCACCGTAGCGGCACAAACTGTCGACCTCAGCCTGGGAGGGGTCTACCTTACGACACCCCTGAGGATTCCACTCCATGAAAGGGTAGACATATGTATAACTGCGCCGAAAGGCTTCTCCCCGAGTTCCCTAACTGCAAGTGCCCTCGTTGTCCGCTGGGATGACCAGGGGATGGGGTTGGTTTTTACATCTATGGACTTTGAGTCGTTCTTCATTTTGACGCGGTTTGTCTCAGAAGGTCTTGGTGATCGGACACGGAGCGCACGCGAAGTCCTCGATTTCTTGAGCCACCCCCCGGGGGATGAATAGATTCCTGCATCCACCGCCGTGCGATACAACAGCGACAAATACGGTGGATGTTGACAGCCCGTCCATACAGAAGGCTACACGCCTCGAAGTCGAAAAATGTTGGATTGGGGCCTTAATGGCATTATGCCGAGCGGGAGATTTCCGTTTGATACTCCAGCATCTCTAACAGCTCAGGGTTTAGTGCAGCGACATACGGTTTGATGAGAAAGAGTGCCTGTGCCCGCCGCTGGCGGATGGTTCTGGCTTCGGGTGGAAATGTGGCAAGGTCGAAGCCCGCCGTAAGCCACCTGCTCCACGTTCTGGGGTCAATGCTGCGGCTCAGTACTGTCTCGGTCAGTTCGCTGTACAGGCTTCCGAGACCAATCCCTTCGGCGGCAGTCAATCGCAAGAGTGATAGTACGTACGAAAGCTCCTGTCTTTGATTAGCGTAGTTTGCAAGGTCCGAACTTCCGACCCTGTCTGCCCCCATCAGCTTAATCAGTCGCAACGCTTCCGGTTCAAAATAGAGATCAAAAGCATCGCACGGGTCATGCTGAAGGCTTTTCAATCGGTCAGCAACCGATCCACGCATATGTACCTTAAGGCCCTCCTCATGACCCGGCTCGCAGAAAAGCTGGATCACGGTCACCATATGGTCGCGAAAGATGTAGCCAAGAACCGCGGTTGTCTCGAACAGAAACTGCGCACAGGGCATGTACTGGCCGAAGTAAACGGACTGGCCTGAAGACGGATCAATCCGAACAATCGGGGCAACCACTTCGTGGGCCAGATAGTCGAGCAGCGTGGGCGTAGGCAACAGTCAAACTCCTCTCTTACCAACAAGCCACTTCCCGATCACACGAACAGTCGGTAACAAAAACTGCACCGCCTAGTCAATCCTTCTCCGAGTATAACGATAGGCTGCGCCCAGTCAATTAGCCTTAAGGCTAATAACGTACCTACTTGTGGGTTAAACCAGACGGGCTATAACGCTGGCGGGTCGTCACGATGCCAATGGTGAGACCTATGTGTCGTGCGGGCAGGCAACGTTGCCAGGGGAAGCTTAATACCACCGCGGCCATTAAGATATCTGAAGTTCGAATTAAGAATGTCCCAAGGAAAAGACATGAGATCGGTGACGTCAACCCGTCGTTGCGGTTGCCTTGCTGCCGCCTAAGTGACTGAGAATTATCTCCGCGACTAATTTGTGAACCGGTATACCTTCTTCTTGGGCTACACGCTTCAACTCGCGCAATAAGACCTCATCCATGGCGATTGTCATTTTTGTCTCATCCTCAGATGGTTGCATGGGGAGCGCGCTTGCGAGCTCGAGGAAGAACCGCTGTGCGATGGCCAGCTCTCGTTCCGTAACAGCATTGGTAACTGGGTCTCTTGCTTTTATGAGGACCGACGGTAATCCCTTGAAGTATACCTTGATATCCTTATATGCTTCTGAGTTCCGTGCCGGTGCCCATCCTCTTGTTTCCTCTCGTCTGGGTGGTACCGGGATGGTGAAACAGGGCCTTGACTGAGCCGTTGTCGATCCAGGCTTGTCCTTCGCTGACCACCTTGAGGGCTTTCTTGAATAGATGAAACTCGGTAGTGGAGGAAAGTATTCCGTGTACCCGGTACGAGAGGAGCATGGCCGGCAGATTTTCCAGTTCTATCCCGGTATCGATCAGGAGCACCTTTGCCTCGGGGTACCGCGCGAGGAGGTCATGCCTGAGGGTTGTGGTATCGACAAGGAGCACGTCCGGGATGAATCCGTTGGCAGGAGCCCTCTCGCTCGTGATCACTTGATCATATCCGGCCCTCACCAGAAGCTGGAAGAGTGCCTCCGCCATCAGCTGGTTACATAGGTCGATGAGTATAGTTATCGCGCTTTCCTTCATCAGAATACACACTATTCTTTAAAGAGTTATCGGTCAGTGAATGGAAGAGGTAAATTGAGAACGGAGCACTCAATTGATGGAGAGACGGATCGAGAACCGGCCAATAGCCGTTTCCTGCCCCTCCCACACTCGGTAATACTGCATGACGAGCCTGGTCTTCCCTGCGGCCAAAGCCTTGAAGCGCCATACGCCGGTCACGGGTCCACCCACCTTTTTCTCAGATGAAACCCTTGTGTCCTCAGAGAGCAGCTCGACTAATCCCTTGTCCATCTCTGTGATATGCCACCAGTAGCCCGTTCCACCGATGCCTTCGAGTTCTACCTGGAAGACATCCCCTACCCCAACCCGAATCTCCCTGTCATTGTCTGCCTTCTTCAGCACTACCACCTTGCTCCCCTCCTGTGCGCCGGCCGCACCAGTGGCGCAGGCCTGCATTACGGTAGACATTGCAAGGGCTGCGAAAAGAAGAACGACGAGCCACACAACCCCTCGCGTGGGAAAAGACCTCATAACAATCACCGTTGCGCGTCAGGCGCGCCCCCCCCGAATCACGAAAATGGTTTTTCTGGACCCGGGACCCTGTTTTCTATGTACTATTATCGCAAAAAATCCTTCGGTTGAATAGCCCATTCTCGGGTCGTGCCTTAGACAAACCGGTTGACCATCCTTTTTCCCTGTGGTATCTTCAACGTCATACCGGATATCTGATCGCTCTGTCTAAGTAAAATCCCGTAAGGAGGTTCCCATGTGTGCAATAGATAAAGTGTTTGCCAGAGAAGTTCTCGACTCCAGAGGCAATCCGACTGTCGAGGTCGAGGTGACCATGGAGGATGGCGAAATAGGACGGGCGATCGTGCCGTCTGGCGCATCGACAGGAGAGCGCGAAGCCCTGGAATTGAGAGATAACGATGCCGGGCGTTACAAAGGCAAGGGCGTCACCACAGCGGTCAAGAACGTGAACGAGATCATAGCCCTGGAGATCGAGGGCCTCGAAGTTGCGGAACAGGCATACATAGATGACCTGATGATCAAGCTGGACGGCACTGAGAATAAAAGCAAGCTGGGGGCCAATGCAATTCTCGGCGTTTCCATGGCTGTGGCGCGATGTGCTGCAGACCATTACTGCATGCCCCTCTACCGCTATCTCGGGGGCGTTCGGGGACGCGAGATACCTCTTCCTCTCATGAACGTGATCAACGGCGGTGCTCACGCTCAGAACCCGCTCGATGTGCAGGAGTTCATGATCGCCCCGGTGGGCGCAAGCTGCTTCAAGGAGGCGCTCAGGATGGGCGCAGAGGTATTTCACACGCTGAAAAGCGTTCTCAAGGAAAAGGGCCACGTGACTGGAGTGGGCGACGAAGGTGGCTTTGCACCGCTGATTGCGTCCACGAAAGAAGCCCTCGACATCCTGCTCCTTGCCATCGAGAAGGCAGGGTTTAAGAAGGGGGAAGAGATCGCTCTGGCGCTTGATGTGGCAGCGAGCGAATTGTATAAAGAGAAGAAATACCGGCTGGACGGCAAGACATGGAGTTCAGAACAGCTCATCGACTTTTACGAATCGCTCATCAAGGAGTATCCGATCGTATCGATAGAAGACGGCCTTTCGGAGAATGATTGGGAAGGCTGGGCACTCATCACGAAACGGCTTTCATCAAAGGTGCAGCTCGTTGGAGACGACCTGTTCGTGACCAACCCGAAGATCCTGATGGAGGGCATAAAGAAGGGTATTGCCAATTCGATCCTCATAAAGCTGAACCAGATCGGCACGGTGACGGAGACGCTCACCACCATTGAGATCGCCAAGAGGGCAGGCTACACCTGCGTCATCTCTCACAGGTCCGGCGAAACAGAAGACGCATTTATCGCTGATCTCGCGGTGGCTACGAACGCTGGTCAGATCAAGACGGGATCAGCCTCACGCAGCGAAAGAATCGCAAAGTACAACCAGCTTCTCAGGATCGAAGAGGAACTGGGCGACATGGCGGTCTTCGGCGGCAAAGATGTGTTTTACAGCGCCAGATGAATTTGATGGCATGAAATGACATGGGATGACATAAAACGATGAGCCAGTTGCGTTGCGGCAGAAGCGCCATCCCCCTTGATTTGCCAGGGAGATGGCGCTCGCATATACTCGAACCCAAACACCCTGAACCTCAACCGGTCGAGGAGACGCTCCGGGCTGCGCTCTCGTCACCGATAGGCACAAAACCGCTTGCTGAGTGGCTCGAGGCAAAAAATGTCCTCGTCGTAGTTCCGGATGTGACGAGATATATGGGTGCTGAGTTCATACTTCCCCCGCTTTGCAAGGAGTTCCTGCGCCATCGAAACGTGAGGATACTCTTTGCGCTTGGCAATCACAGGAAGCAGTCGAAGGCGGAACAGCGGGAGATCGTCTCATCCGTAGTGTACGATGCTTTTACGTGCGTGGACCACGACTGCTTCGACGACAGGGTGCTCACATCTCTGGGACGCACACCCTCCGGCCTCGACATGCGTGTCAACTCGGCTCTTCTCGAGGCTGACGCCACGATCGTCATGGGCTCAATCAGTTTTCATTATCTCGCAGGGTACGGTGGCGGCCGCAAGGGCATCTTCCCGGGTATCTCGGCGTACCAGACGATACTCGATATCCACAAGAGAGTCTTTCTCCCCGACAGACCTGGGAAGGATCCCAGGGCAAAACCCGGTATCCTCGACGGGAACCCCATGCACGAAGAGATGATGTATGCGCTCGCCCTGATAGACCGGTCCCTGTTCTTGATCAACACCGTTGTTGACGATGAAAAGAGGCTGCTCAACATATTTGCAGGCGACATGAGGAAAGCACACAAGGCAGGTTGCGCCTGGTATGCCGACCACTTCGGGGTCAAGGTGGATGAGAAAGCCGATGTCGCCATTGTCAGTGCAGGTGGTTTTCCCAAAGACATAGATTTCATTCAAACGCACAAGGCGCTCGACCACGCGCAGGCAGCGGTGAAGGATGGCGGCACCGTGATACTTCTCGGCAAATGCGAGGACGGCATCGGCAACCCGCATTTCATGAAATGGTTCGACTACCCGACGTCCGCAGAGATGGAGCCCTTCGTCAGGGAGAGCGACAAGGTGTATGCACAGACCGCCTATGCAACACGCCTCAAGGCTGA
>Ga0113563_10002948_pt1 | contig 10452 bp, 7 predicted proteins | sample Mud3Dept3metaG_FD_80117 | JGI IMG/M metagenome (GOLD analysis project Ga0113563, IMG submission 80117) | Freshwater wetland microbial communities from Ohio, USA, analyzing the effect of biotic and abiotic controls - Mud 3 Core 4 Depth 3... | ecosystem: Environmental > Aquatic > Freshwater >...
GAGACGATGGGTGGTGCAATCGGTGAAGAAGAGGATGTCTTCTTTGGGGGAAAGGAAAAGGTCGGAGCTGTCAAAGTTTTGCGTAACGTCTTTCAGGTCTGTCAGGCGAGTCTTCTTTCCTGTGTTGATGTCCATCTTCCAAAAGGTATCTTTGGTAATGAGCGGCTTGCCGTAGTAATCATCGGGAAGGGTGGCGCTGTCCGGCAGTCCGCCCGGGAGAGCATAGTAGATGGTACGGTTGTCTTTGGACCAGGCCGCCTTGGAAACAAAAGTCGGGAGAGAGAGGTTCTGGAACTCGCCGCCGTTATTATTCATGACATTGAGGAGGATATTTTGTCCCCCTTTTTCATCGCTTACGCTGACCAGCACCTTCTCGCCATCGGGTGCCCAGAGATAATCGGCGCCGAATTTGTCCGAAAGGAGCGTATGGCGGTTTTCCCCCGAGAGGCCGACCGTTTCAAAGGAAGTTTTCTCAAGCGCGCTCGGTCGGCTCCAGAAAGAGACAGCCGTGCTCTGGGGCACAGGTGCGATGAATGAATCCTGGGACAGCGAGCCGAGTTTTTTCCAGGCCGATCCGTCCGGATTGGCGATATTCAAGGTGCGCTCGTTACTCCCGGCGGTGTACTGGTAGAAAATCTTATCACCGAGATTATTCCAGGCCAGCCGCGCCATTTCCGGCTTGAGCGGGACAAGCGTCTTGGTGGCGAGATCGGCGTAGTGCCAGAGGTTCTGCCCATTGCTTTGTTTGAGGAAAAGCAGGACGCGGTCTTTCTTGGGCGACCAGATAATGCGCGACGGCTGGCCCGGGAGGTTGCTCAAGAGAACAGACTTGTCTTTACCTTCCGAAGAGGCCTTTTTCAAAGTTTTCTCATCCAGCGAATAATAATAAACGGTGCCATCATCGGAAACAGCGGCTCCCAAGATGGCTTCGTTGATGGGGTTCTGGATGCTTCCAGCTGGCATCAGCGTATCGGCATCTGTCATTTTTGGGAGAGCATTTTTTTCCTTCGGATCGGCGACCGGGTCGTGGACATTATTCTTGAATGCGAAATTATAGGCCGCCAAAAAAATGAGCACCAAGATAAGTAGACCGATGGAAAAATAAAAAACTTTCTTCATAAAATCTGATGATCGAAGTCGGCTCAGCTAAAGGCTGCAACAACTCGTTTGGTCGCTGACGTGAATATGTGGTTGTGGCCCCCTAGTTTCGTCGTTGACTCGTCCGCCACAGGCCGAGGCGGCTGATTTTATTGCATTAGCGAGAGCCACATCAACTCCACCACTGCTATTTCTTACGGATAAATCAGCCGCATGTGACTGCTGGCATTCGGTTGCTGTTTTAGATGCCCCACCACCGTAATGGCATGAAGCTTGATCATGGGCGCAAGGAGAACAAGCACATGAAGCTTTACCAGGAGGGCAAGCACATGTTTTAGCCTTGCATGTAGCAAATCCTTGGCTATCCCCAACACTGCTTACTGTTGTGGTTATGCCCTTTCCTTTCATACAGGCAAGCAAGTCAGAAAGTTTTTGTGAAGCATCTCCACAATTAATCCCGGATTGAGGACTTAATCCCCCGCAAGTACCAGGAGCCCCTATTCCAGGAGGAGGTGGCGGAGCAGTTGGCGGTACGCCGACAGGGACGGCTGTGAGGCCGTTCAGGGTGACATTCACGAGATCCGGGTTGATGGTATTGAGGAGGAGCCAGGCCACGAGAGCGATGACGAGGCCGATAATGGAATCGAAAATGACGCTTTTGGCCGTACTCATAGCCGCCGTATTGCCGGCGCTGGTGAGGTACATAAAGCCGCCGACGGTCAGCATGAACAGCGCGCAGAGAACGATGACCACCATGGCTGTTTTATAAATAGCCTGGATGTAGGCGGGCAAGTTGCTGCCGTCCGTGCTCGCAAATCCCGGGATTTTTTCAAGGAGCGTATATTGCAGACCCGCAGCCTCTGCCCCGGAAATGAACAAGAATGTTCCAACGGAAAAGACAAGCAAGAAAAAAACAATGAAGAGGTTTTTATTTTTGTGCATACCCGGTGGTACAACTTCGAATAATCTTTTTAAGCAGTTTTTTAAGCAAGTTGCTATCAATAATTTCAATACGCCTTCAAAAAATACAGTGTTTTCAAACTTCTTTTTCAAAGTTGTCCCACTGGGCATATTGAAAAGATGACGTGCTACTATTATACCACATTTGGAATCGGATACATGATGCAAGATGCATGAAAAAAACTAACAAGCTAATGAAGCGGAAGAAGCTAGCGAAGCTGCCTTAAAAGTCCCAGCTGCCATTCATACTGCTCGACTGGGTGTAGTTGACCACGGTAGTTTCGAAGAAACTTCCCTTTTACTTGTTCAGTTTCAAGTGGTTAACGGAATTGCGGAGATCGCGAAAACATCCGACATGTAGATTGATTGAAATCAGCATGCCAATGGAGAGAATCCTCGTCCCAAAATACGGCTCCTTTTATCAGATAAACAGGCCTTGGCACACCATTTTTGGGCAAGTAACATAATGGTATCCTCCCGCTTGTGATATAGCTATCTATAGCCTCACCATGGGCTATGTCGATAGCATAGTCACCTTGAGTATGATGTGTTGTGGCGCACCCCCCAGTTGATTTGTCGTGAAGCCAGCATTCTGTTCCCCCGTTGATCTGTATCGGACAATTATCGCAAGCGGCGCTGAGATTTATAAGTCCTTGTATGGCTGCTGAGCTGGCCAGGCTTATACAATCTGCCTGGCCCTTTGTCGTACAGCCGGGGCTACTGATGAATGAGAAATTCCCGCTTGATTGAAGAGCGGCCCGCTCGCTTGCATCGCTCGGCCATGGTTGCCCGTCCTCTATCGCGGGCGCTTCCCAAGCGGCTCCATCCGGAGCTGCGGCCGGAAGGCCATTCAATTTAAGATTTGCGGAATCACGATGGAGAGTGCCGATGAGGAGCCAGAACACGCCGCCGGCAAGTACCAGTCCGAAAAGAATCAGAGGGAGCAGGTATTTTTTGTTTCTGAACATATAAGAGAAAAAAAGAGTAGCACTTATTTGCAAGAATTGGCAGCGTTACAGAAAGCTTCGGTTTTTTTCCAGCCTGATTGAGACTTTGCAAGGAAGAGACCTTCCTCTAAACTGTTCTCTGCGGCGAAATATGACACATCCGATCGCTTTGTGAAAAATGTGAACGACGCCCGCTGATTCTTGCAACGTATTGTATCATAAAAACTCGGGCTATCCCGAGCTTCTATTTCCATCCAGCACTCTGGTTTCGCAGTTTTTCCTAGAAGTCCCAGCTGCCGTTCATGCTGCTCGACTGGGTGTAGTTGACCACGGTAGTTTCGAAGAAATTTCCCTTGTCGCTGTTGGGATCCTGAAGCCGGTCGAGATGCTTGTAGGGGTTGGTGACCGCGTCTTTGTAGAGCGGGCCGATACCAATCATCGCCAAGCGGTTGTTGGCCAGCCAGCGGGTGTAATCCTCGGTCGTCTTGCCATTGATGCCGGGGATGCGATCGCCCAAAATATGCTTCCCCCACTCGATTTCTTGTTCGACGGCCGTCTGCATCATCTCGAGAATCAGTTTCTCATCGTAGAGAGCGGGAAATTCCCGGCGGATTTCGCGGATGAGGTTGGCGAAGATGGTGATGTGGGTCAGCTCGTCGCGGCGGATATAGGCGATCATCCGGCCGGTGGCGAGCATCTTCATCCGGTCGGTCAGCGTGTCGAAGAAAGCGAAGCCGTTGTAGAAATAGACCGCCTCGAGGAGGAAATTGGCCACGATGCCGCGGAAGAACTTTTCATCCGAGGGATCATTGATGAAATCCTCGTATATTTGGCCGATATACTTGTTGCGTTCGAGGAGCACGCTATCCGTGCGCCAGAAGTAGTAGATCTCGTCACGCTCTTTGCTCTCGACCACGGACTCGAGGATGGTGGCATACGACTGCGAATGGATGGCTTCCTGGTAGGCCTGGATGGAGAGGATGAGGTTCACTTCCGGGGACGTGATATAGTCGGAAAAATGCGGCAGGTTGACGGTCTGGATAGAGTCGAGAAAGATGAGAAAAGACAGGATGCCTTTATAAGCCTTTTGTTCTTCCGCTGAGAGCTCGGAGTGGAACATCCGCGCATCGTCTTTGAGGCCGGAAACCTTTTCGGGTACCCAGAAATTGCCAATCATGACCTGGTAGAGGGACTTGGCCCAAGGGTACTTTGTCACGTTCAGGTTGAAAAGCCCGGTGGTGGCGCCCTTGATGATAGTGCGGGCGGCCACATCATCGTTCCCTTGCGGATTGAACATGAGATTCCTCTGCATTTCTTCAGTCATAAGTCTTTGTTGTCTACTTTTTGTTATCTGTTCACTGTTGGCTGCTCACTGATTCTATCCGCTGCAGCTGACGCAATTCTCCTTCACTTCGCCGGAAAGGCTGCGCACGTAATAGACAGTCTTGATCCCTTGTTTCCAGCTCTTCACATAGTAGCCGTAGAGCTGCTGCGGGCTGACGTGCGCCGGGTCGATCATCCATTCGAAAGAAATGGACTGGTCGATCCACGGATAAATGACGGCCATCATATCGATGACATCGTTCATATTCATAGTGATATATTCCTTGTAGTACCAGAAGTTCTCTTTGGAGAGTTTGGGAGCCACGCGGATGGTGGGAGCCGAGAGATTGGTTTCGATGAAGAACTTCTTGTAGATAGGCAGGAGAGCGGCGGTGGTGCCGACGACGCCGGCGGTGGAGGTATTGGGAGCGGGGGCCGTGTGATAGGCGAACCGGACACCGTCCGTCTGCATATCGGCAAAAAGCTTTTTCCACTCCTCCGCGAAGGGCGTATGGGATGTGAACCATGTCGCATCTCGTCCGAGGAGGATGCCCTTGGAGTATTCGCTTCCCGGATACAGTTCATAGGTTCCCCGCTCTTTCGCGAGATCTACGGAAGCGCGGTAGGTATGGTAGGCATAGCGCTCGAAGAGGCGATCGACCTCCAAGCGGGCTTCTTGGCTGTCATAGGCGAGCTTGCGCGTAGCCAGGTATTCGGCCAGCCCCAAGTAGCCGACACCGACACTCCGGTAGCGTATGGCTGTCCGCCGCGCCTCCTGGACGGGGTAGTAATTGAGCGTGACGACATTATCGAGAACCCGCATAACGGTCGGAAAAACGTCTGCTATCACTTTCGGCGTACAGACGGTCGCGATATTGATGGAAGCCAGGTTGCAAACCACGAGGTCTCCCGGCTCATAACGGATAACGATTTTTCCATCTTCGATCGTTTCCTCGATGAATTTGGTAGCCGAAGTGTTCTGGCAGATCTCCGTGCACAGCTGGGTGGAGTAGATATTGCCCGCATGCTTGTTCGGATTCAGGCGATTGACCGTATCGCGGAAAAAAACATAGGGCATACCGGTTTCCACGGTAGATTTCAAGAATTTCTTGAAGATCTCTTTCGCTTTGACCGCCTTTTTCATAGTCAGACGCTCGTCTTTCTCCAGCGTCTGGTAAAATTCCTCGAAAGGCTCGTTGAAAGTGTCCTGGAGGCGCCGACCATAGAATTTTTCGATCTCATGCGGGTCGAAGAGCGTGATGTCGGCGTCTTCTTCGAGCCTTTTCATAAAGAGATCGGGGATAGCGACTGCCGGGAAGATATCGAAGGCCTTGGAGCGGATGTCGCCGGTTTCTGTCTGGAGATCGAGAAAATCATAGATATCCAGGTGCCAGATGTCGAGCGTCACGGAGATGGCGCCCAGGCGCGAGCCGAGCTGGTTGACGGCGACAGCGGTGTCGTTGATGACTTTTATCCAGGGATTGACTCCGCCGGACATGCCTTTCACATCGCGGATGGCGCTGCCGCGGGCCCGGATATTGCCCACATAGACGCCCACGCCTCCGCCGAATTTGGAAATCTGGGCCATATTCTCCACGGCGTGGTAGATATCGCGGAGATCATCGTTGACGTTGATCTTGAAACAACTGGAAAGCTGATGGAAATTGGTGCGGGCATTGAGCAAGGTCGGCGTCGGGAGTGAGATGCGCTGTTCTGAGCAGTGTTTGTATATCTTGAGCGCGAAAGCCAGGCGGCCTTCCGCCTTTTCCGGAATAGCCAGAAACAGGGCCACCGACATATACATTTCTTGCGGCAGCTCCCTGATGACCTTGTTCGGATTGAGGAGGTAGCGTTTCGCGAAGGAGACGATCGTCGTATATTCGTAACTTTGGTCTGTCTCGAGGGAGAGATGCTTGCCTGCTTCGAGAATGTCCGCCGCGGAGTAGTATTTGTAAAAATCTTTGTAGTACAGCCCGCGTTCTATATAATCGTCGAAGAGCGCCTTATAGGCTTCCGGGGAATAGACGTCTTTCTGTTCCAGGCGGCGGTTCTTGGTGGCCTGTTTGTAGAGATCGCCCAAGAGGATGCGGGCCGCCACGTTCTGCCAGAAGATGTTCTCCACGGTGACGAGGTCGATACAGGTCTTGACCAAGAGCTTATTGATATCCGACGTCTTGATCTCATCGACGATGTTCTTTTTGAAGGCTTCGATCAAGTCGGCGAAGTGGCACTCTTTCTCGTAGCCCCGAGCGGCCCGGTCAAAGACGGCCTGGATCTTCTTGACATCGAAAAGCTCCTGGGTTCCATCGGCTTTGATGACCTTCATCGAATGCTGTTCGAACTGCTCGATGAGCTTTTCTTTCCGCTCCTCGCGCTTCTCGCTCTGCTTTTCCCGGTAGAGGATATAGGCCTTGGCAATCTCGTAGCGGCTTTCCTGCATCAGGTGTTTCTCGACGAGGTTCTGGATTTTTTCCACGGAAGGACTGTGTCCCTCGGCTCCTTCGCCGCAGGCCTCTATGAGGTCGCGGATGATAGCATCCGTCATCTTGCCGATGAAGCTCTTGTCCGTTTCTCCCGTGGCATCGCAAGCGAGCTCGATGGCTCTTTCGATGCGGCGACGGTCAAAGTCGACGATTTCTCCATCGCGGCGTTTTACTTGGGTCAGCGTCATATTTTTGTGGGCCACTCCCGCCGACAGCGGCCAGGAAAACTCCCGAGAGAAGGGTGTTCGGCGTCGTTGTCGGAGGGCTGGGGTTTGTTTTTGTTTTGATTATTTTTTTGAGAGCCTCTTTTCTACTGCTTTCCAATCGATGACATTTATGAACGAGTTTATATAATCATTTTTTTTAATGCCATAGTCGGTCATGTAGGCGTGTTCCCAGCAGTCCATAACGAGGAGTATGGTACAGTTTGCAGGAATGCCCTGCTCATGTTCGCGAACCCAAGTCGTAAAGATCTCTCCATTGGTGGGGTCTTCAAATAAAATCACCCATCCGATGCCGCGCATCATTCCTTTGGCCTTGAAACAGTCCAGCCACTTATCATAACTCCCGTAAGATTTTTCAATTTTTTCTTTTAGCGCGCCACCCAATTCTGACTTTTCTTTCGTCATATTTTCAAAGTAGAGTTCGTGCATGCGCATGCCGTCGAACTCCCAGCCGAAGCGCCGCTCCAGTTCATTCGCCTCAACGGAGAGCTGATCGGTCATCCCGAGCAATTTCTCCATAAGCATGTTGACGTTCTTCACATACCCTTGGTACAGGGTGAAGTGGTTGTTGAGGAGGGTATCGGAAAAGCCGGCGATGCCGAGGAGGTGCTTGAAATCTTGCGCTGTGTAGATAGTGGACATATATTTTTTATTATTTCCTACAAATTACAAATCTTGTACAAATATACGAATCTATTTTTCTTTGTCTTCCGCATTTGTATATTTGTAGTTTAATTCGTAATTTGTAGTACGCTCTATATTTTTCCTACGAGGTCGATACCGGGCTTGAGGGTCTTCCCTCCCGGTTTCCAGTTGGCCGGGCAGACTTCGCCGCCGTGTTCGCGGACGAAAACCGCCGCTTCGAGCTTGCGCAGGAGTTCAGCGGCTGAGCGCCCGATATTGTTGGCGTGGATCTCATAGGCCTGCAAGATGCCGTCCGGGTCGACGAGGAAGCTGCCGCGGCGCGCCAGTCCCCGATCCTCCCCTTCTTCTATATAGACGCCGAAACTCCTGGCCAGATCGCCCGTCGGGTCGGCTACCATCGGGTAGGCGATTTTTTTGATGGCCGAAGAATGGTCGTGCCAGGCCTTGTGCGTGAATTTCGTGTCGGTGCTGACGGAGAGCACCTCGGCATTCAGTTTTTGGAACTGTTCGTAATGGGCGGCCATCTCTTCCAATTCGGTCGGGCAGATGAAGGTGAAGTCTGCCGGGTAGAAGAAAAAGACGACCCACTTGCCCTTGTAGTCGGAAAAGTGCGCTGTGCGGAATTTTTCTTCATGGTAGATATCGAATGTAAAATCCGGGACGCTTTGCCCGATAGCTACTCTTTCCGAAGTTCCGCAACCGCCTCCGCAGCATGAATCTTGGTACATATTTTTGGTTGATAATAATTAGAAAAGTTCTGGGGTGCTTACCTATAATAAGGACAAGGACAGGGTCTGTCAACTGTCCCCTATTTAAGCGGAAAATCCACCTCATTTTCTGGCATATTTGATAAATACAACAACATCTAGTGGTAAAAAATATACTTATGGCACAAGACAAAAAATTAAAGAGTAGCAAATATCCCTCTCCAGAGAGGGACTGAAAAAATTATCAGAAGAGAAAAAGTACGAGAGAATTTCTCAGGGAAGAGAGACCGGATTGACAATCTTTCCGAGGGCGAACCCGGTGATATTTTGGAGCGTCGTGGCGATGATACGGCGGAGGGCCTCCTCGCTGTAGAATCCGATATGGGGAGTGAAAACGACATTATCGCGGCCGAGGAGATTGTGATTCTGTTTGATCTGTCGGGCTTGGGTCGGATAGGCTTGTTTCAAAAAAGCGATTTTCATAATGACGGTTGCTTAAGAGTCTAATACCCGGTATTATACTCCAAAGCGCGCCCCCTTTGCTAATGTGCGATTTTGCAGGAGAAAGAAAGAAGTATGAAGAAATCGAGTGGAAAATTGATGCTCGAAATCCCGAGGCGGCTGGTAGACAAGCGCCTGGATGTGGCGGTTTTTGATTTGCTTCAGAAAAAAATTACGGATGGTGATTTTTCTCGGGGCGGCGTGGCGCGCCTGATCAGAGCCGGCAGGATTCGCCTCAATGGCAAAAAAGTCAAGGCCGACCACAAGGCAGATCTCCACGATCAGATAGAAATTTTTGCGGAAGATCTTGCAGCTGTCTCTTCTGAGTTGCAGCCGGCGCCGGGTATGAAAATTCCTATTTTGTACGAGGATGAGGCGTTGATAGTTATCAACAAGCCGGCTGGTATGCAGGTGCACCCAGCCGGGAATACGGATAGGCAGACGGTGGCGCATTGGGTTATCACCCAGTATCCAGAAGTTCGTGGTGTAGGCGAAAATGCCTTGCGTCCGGGAATCGTCCATCGTTTGGATCGTGAAACATCCGGAGTGCTGATAGTGGTTAAGACAGATCCGGTATTTGTCGCTCTGAAGGAGCTTTTTCAAAGCCGAGCCGTAGAAAAAACATACATCGCCTTGGTGTATGGTCATATGCCGGAACTGGCCGGGAAGATCGATAAGCCTCTCCTGCAGCGTTCCGGAGAATTGAAGCGCTTCGCAGTCGAGACACAGCATATTCCAGAGGCGGCGCGCCAAGCTCTGACGCTGTATCGTGTTCTAGCCCGTTATCGGGATTTTGATCTTCTGGAGGTAACGCCCAAAACCGGGAGAACGCATCAGATCCGCGTGCATCTGGCTTCTCTCGGCTGTCCGGTGGTGGGCGATAAGCTCTATGCCTTTAAACCGATGCGGCGGGGCGAGAAGCTTTTTTCAGCGCGGCAGATGTTGCACGCCTACCGCCTCCGTTTCGAGCTTTTTTCTCATCATTATGACTGTAGGGCTCCCCTCCCGAAAGATTTTCAGGATATTCTTCAGGGAGTTGACGAAACGCGTGAGGCAAGCTATGATGATGAGGCCTTGAAAAGCCTTTTATCGGTATAACGAGGTTTTTTCTTTTTATCTACGGGTTATTCTTAGCGGAGAAGATGCCTTATTAATCTAAACGTATGCACCAGAAACTCATTTCCTTTAATTTGAAGCAGAGAAAAGTTCTCAATACACCCGATCTGCGGGCCGGCGATGTGGTCAAGATCTCCCGCAAGATCAAAGAGGGCGGAAAAGAACGCCTCCAGGCTTTTCAGGGAACGATTATCGCCATCAATGGCGGGCAGAGTTCTTCCAAAACGATTACCGTGCGCAAAATTTCTTTCGGTGTCGGCGGCGAGCTGGTACTTCCCGTCTCTTCACCGCAGATCGAGAAAATCGAATTCGTGAAACGGACACGTGCCCGCCGCGCCAAGCTGTACTATGTGCGCGACAAGTCTGTCAAAGTCCTGAGCAAGAAACTCAAGGAAGTGGCTGTCAAAAGCGGCTTGGTGCCGGATGTAACAGAGGAATCTTCCGTAGC
>Ga0113563_10002949_pt1 | contig 10451 bp, 9 predicted proteins | sample Mud3Dept3metaG_FD_80117 | JGI IMG/M metagenome (GOLD analysis project Ga0113563, IMG submission 80117) | Freshwater wetland microbial communities from Ohio, USA, analyzing the effect of biotic and abiotic controls - Mud 3 Core 4 Depth 3... | ecosystem: Environmental > Aquatic > Freshwater >...
CGATGGCCCTCACCCGTGATCGTCTCTGGGGTCAGGGATTCGACGCCCCGTCTCCAGCGGCTTCTCTGCCATTTTTCAACGGAGGACCCTCATGTTTGACTTCAGGGACTGCCCCGTGGTGGACAACCATTGTCACGTCCTCGAGCCAGAAAAAGAGCGCATGGAACCCATCTGGCTCGCCCGGGAATTTTTCCATGGGATTGCCGACATCCCCATTCCGGGGGTGAGCAAGGCCAAGCTGTGGGGGGCGTCGGATGATCTCAAACTCCACTTTCTCCACATGGGCGTCGTTCTGACTGCGGTCTGCCAGCTTTCGAAGCTGTTTGACTGTCCGGCAGAACTGGACGCGGTAACTGCTGAGCGCAACCGACGAACGGCCGAGGCCGGCCTCGCAGGCTACGCCAAGATGCTGTACGAAGACGCAGGCATCGTCGCGTCGGTCATGGATTCCGGGTTTCCCCTGAACGACCCCATCCTTGACTTGACCCCAGGGCGGAAGCTCCGGCTGCTCCAGATGGATCCGCTCGTTAAGAAGCTACTGGTATCGTGTGGCTCCTACGCTGAACTTCTTCGGAACTTCCAGGACGAGGTCGAACGGGCCATTCGGCGAGACGGCTTCGTGGGGATCAAGTCCCACCCGGGGGAGCTCATCGGGCTTGGCACACCGCCCGTGGAGCGCGATGAAGCCGAGCGGGTCTTCCCGGCCGCAAAGACGGGAGACGCGGAGGCGTTTCGGAAATTCTACATGGCCGTCTGGCTGGCGACGATGCTCCAATGCCAGGACCTCACGATCCCACTCCACATCCACACCGGTCACACGGGCGGGCTGTGGAACGGACCCATCTCCCAGACCGATCCGTACCTGCTCGTGCCCATTCTTCGTCAACCCCGCTTCCTCCAGACGCGGCTCATTCTCCTCCACGGGGGCCACCCCTGGATCCAGCATGCCGGGGCGATGGCTCATTCCTTCCCGCACGTCTGGGTGGATCTGGGGTGGGCAACGCCGTGGACGGCCCAGCGAATCGTCGAGTGCTACCGCGATGCCATCTCGATGGCCCCCCTCTCCAAGATCATGATCGGCAGCGGTGGCCATGGCACACCGGAGGTATCCTGGCTTGCCGCCAAGACGGCGAAGATTGCCGTCGGCGAGGTGATGACGGACGCCGTCCAGCTTGGCCTCATGAGCACCAAGGATGCGGAGCGGACGGGGCGGATGATCCTGCACGACAACGCCGCTCGCCTGTACGGCCTGACCGCCTAAGCTCCGCGCGGCGACAAAGTGCCGGTTCAGCCGGCGGAAGGAACTCGGGCCCCATGGACGAGCGCATCCGACAAAAGAGCCTGGCCGAGCACATCGTGGAGGATCTCGAGCAGAAGATCATCGCCGGCGCGCTCCCCCCCGGCCAGCGGATCATCGAAGAGACCCTCTGCAACGTCTACGGAGTGAGCCGCTCTCCAGTCCGGGAAGCCCTGCGCATCCTGGAGAATCAGCGCTTCGTGGTCCGCGAACCGCGCCGAGGCATTTCCGTCGCCACCATCACACCGCAGGAGGCGGAACAGATCTACCAGATCCGCGCCAGCCTTGAAGGCCTCGCCACGGCGCTCGCGGTCCAGAACCAGACGCCGGAACTCCTCGGAAGGCTGAAGGACTTGCACCAACAGATGATACGGGTCGCCGAGAAGAAGAACATCAAAACGTATCAGGGTCTCAATCAGCGGTTCCACGAGTTGATCATCAACGCCTCAGGCAGCCCACGCTTGATCCAGCTGATCCGAAGCTTCGACAAACAGACGATGCGGTATCGGCTAGCCGTCACGAACGCCCCGGGCTGGATGACGAAGTCCACGGAGTTCCATGCCGCCACCATTGCGTCCTTCGAGGTGGGCGACGCGGAGGCGGCCGAGCGCCTCCGAAGACGGGCAATTCTCGGCCAGATGGAGCAGTTCCCGAAGATCTTCACGCATGGGGAGAAGCCATGAGGATCGATCCGGATAAGTGCATGGGCTGCATGGAGTGCGCGGACTTTTGCCCCGTGGAATGCATCCACGAGCGCGACGGCCAGGGCGTGATCGACGAAAACGAGTGCGTCGAGTGCGGCGTCTGTCTGCGAGCCGATGTCTGCCCCAACGACGCGCTCTTCATGCCGGAGGAATCGCTGCGGTACCCGCGCCTTGTCCGGGCACAGTTCAGCGATCCCGGCGTTTCCCATCCGGCCACGAACCAGGCGGGCCGCGGCACCGAGGAGATGAAGACCAACGATGTGACGGGACGGTTCCGCCGGGGCGAATTCGGCATGGCCCTGGAATTCGGACGACCGGGAATCGGCACGCGGCTCACCGAGATCGAGAAGGTGCTCCAAGCGCTGATGGCCATGCAGGTGGAGCTGGAGGAGAACAATCCGGTCTTCGGCCTGGTGGCGGACATGCGGACGGGCGCGCTGAAGCCGGAGGTTCGCAACGAGAAGGTGCTGTCGGCAATCCTCGAATTCAAGATCCGCCAAGAGCGCCTGGAGGATATCGTGCAGCGGCTGACCCCGGTCCTGGCTGACGTGGACACCGTCGTGTCGTGGGGGTTGGCGACGCGCTTTGCCGAGGACGGCAGCCTCCCGGTGCTCTCCCGCCTGGACGCATTGGGTGTGCCGGCACGCCCGAACGGGAAGGTCAACATGGGGATGGGTCGCCCCATCGTCGAGCCATAGGGAGGCCCGCATGAGCCACTCGCTGCATCGCCACGGGACTCGGGACCAGCTCCAACGGGACTACACCTTCTACGCGCGGACCTCGCGCTACGTCAACCGCGAGGGCTGCGGTCCCAAGCTGCGCCGGATCCTCGCGATCCTGCTGGAGGAGACGCGGATCAACAACTTCGGCTCCAGCCACGCGGGCAAGAGCTATGCGGCCGGCCTCAAGCCGGAAGAGTACGCCCTCACGCTGGACAAGGCCTACGGCGTGGCCGCCTGCTTCTCAGAAAACGACGCCGTCCGCTCCGTTCTGGCGAAGCTCAAAGAGGCGGATACGGGGATCTCCATCGTCGTGAGCGGACTGATCGACGAAATCGCGGCAATGGCCAAAGACCTGGGCCTCACGCCCCATACGGTCTTCCTCTCGCTGGGCGTCCACGGCAAGAAGGCACTCCTGCCGGAAGACCGGGTCCTGGAGATCACGACCATGTGCGGCCATGGACAGGTCGCAACGCGACTCACCAAGGCCGTCGTGGAGCGCGTGAAGGCGGGAAAGATGACCCCCGAGGCCGGTGCACACCTGCTTGCCCAGCCGTGCCCCTGCGGCATCTTTAACACCACCCGCTGCGCCGCTATTCTGAAGGCATCGCCACAGGGTGCCTCAGGAGGTCGCGGCCGTTAGCCCAGGGCATCGACCGGACGTCGCGGCAGCGTGAATACGAGGAGCCCTGAATGGAGATGAGCAGACTCGCCTTCGCGGCAAACATGCTGGTGAACCAGGTGGTCGCCGTGCGGCCCGGCGAGACGGTCGTGATCGTCACCGACACCGATCGCCCACGCACCATCACCCAGGCCCTGGCGTACAGCGTCGTATCCGCCGGCGGCACGGTGGTCGTCGTGACGATGGAGCCGCAGGAGGTCGGAGGACAGGAACCGCCTGCCCCCGTTGCGGCGGCCATGGCCGCAGCGCAGGTCGTCATCAACCAGGCGACCCACAGCCTGACCCATACCGCTGCCGTCCGCGCGGCGATCAAGAATAATGCGAGGATCGCCAACCTCCGCAACATGACTGAAGAGATGATGGTGGCCGGAGGGATCCGCGCCGACTACCGCCAGGTGCGGCGCGTAACCGAGGCGTTGGCCCGGCTCCTGACCGACGCGGATGTGATCAGGATGACCACCCCCGAGGGCACCGATATCACGATGCGGTCGCGGGGCCGGGGCGCGATTGCCCAGACCGGTTTCGTCACCAAACCCGGGGAGCTGTCCGGCCTGCCGGACGGTGAAGCGACGCTCGCGCCACTCGAAGGAGTGACCGAGGGAGTCGCCGTGGCGCCCTACATCGCGGATTCGCTCGGGCTCATCACCGATCCGTTCCGGATGGAGATCGCCAAGGGGCGAATCACGACAGTCACTGGCGGCCGGCAGGCGGCGGAGCTGCGGCGGCTCCTGACGCGGCACGACGGTGCGGGCGCCAACGCGGCCTCGCAGTTCGCCCTCGGGACGAATCCGGCTTGCCGTGTGATGCCCAACACCCGGGAAGTCTCCAAGAAGCTGGGCACCGCCCACTTCGCCATCGGGGACAACATCAGCCTCGGCGGACAGAGCAAGAGCTCGTTCCACATCGATTTCGTTTTCCTGTGCCCGACGGTCTACCTCGATGGCCGTTGCATCCTGAAGGACGGCGAGTATCAGATTGATCTGGGCGGATAGGTCCGCTCCGGCCCACGTGGAATAGGGCAATCCGATTCGAGAAGGAGGTGAATCGACGGGAATCGTTGCGGCACACGCGGCCCGGAGTTGCCGAGCGGTGGTGTATCGTGCTCCGAGACGCTCCAGCAGACAAAGGAGATGGCCATGAGAACACACGGAACGACCTGCATCATCGCGGTTCTCGTTTCCCTGCTCGCCGCAGGTCTGGCGACCGTTTCCCAGACCGAGGCCGCCTACCCTGAACCGAATCAGGTCATCGAATTCCTGCACCACTCCTCTCCGGGCGGCGCAGCCGGCCTCTTCGTCCTCACGAGCGGCGACATCCTCAACAAGACCGGAATCGTCAAGGCCAAGATCCAGACCCAGACCCGCCAGGGAGGCTCGTCCGCGGTGGCCCTGAACTACCTGAAATCGAAGAAGGGCGATCCTTACGTCGTCATGCACTGGACGACCGCACAGCTCATGGCGATGCTCCGCGGGACGACCGAGATGAAATTGGACGAGTGCGTCTGGCTGAGCACGCTGATCGAGGACGGCAACGTCCTGATGGTCCCCTACAACTCCCCCTACAAGACCGTCAAGGACATTATCGCCGACGCCAAGGCGAACCCCGGCAAGGTCAATGTGGGCATCAACAGCGTGGGCGGCTCGGAAGACGTCATGACTCGCCGGATCGAGCGAGCGACCGGGGTTAAATTCAACATCACCTCCTTCGACTTCAGCCCCACGGCCCTGATCGCCGGCAACATCGCCATGGCCTTCGGGAGCACCGCCGAGACGCAGGGCCACGTCAAGGCGAATCGCGCCCGGATCTTGGCCAACATGGGCACCAATCGAGTTCCCTACTACAAGGACATCCCCACGCTGATCGAGCAGGGGATCAACGCCTCGTTCACCCAGTACCGGGGCTTCTTCGGCGGGCCGAACTTCCCAGCCGAGGCGGTCAAGTTCTGGGATGAGGCCTTCCCCAAACTGATGAAGACCAAGGAGTACCAGGAGTTCATGACGAAGTTCGACGTCATCCCCGCCTACAAGAATTCGGCGGAGACCAAGGCGTTCCTCGTCGACTACGTGAAACAACTCGAGGAAGACCTGAAGCTGATGAACCTGAAATAAGTCCGGACTGGTTATTGCGCCGACGCCCAGAAACCACGCGAAGAACCGGGGGGACGCCCGTCACATCGCGGAGAGGCGTCCCCGCCTAGCGCTCTTCATCGCACAGGGAGGGCTTGCTCGCCGGGCGGAGACGCATTTGGTCCTTGCGCGCCTCGTGCAAGAAGCCAGGAGGAGCTATGAGAAAGGCGGATCGCATCTTCGGGGTCATCGGCTTAGGGATCGCCCTCTGGTCGTTTCTGGAATCCAGGAAGTTCCACTACATGGCGCAGTTCACGCCCGGGCCGGGCTTCTTCCCCTTCTGGGTGGCGGTCACCCTGGGCCTCCTGTCCGCCTATCTGCTCTTCAACACGTTCAAGCGGAAGCCGAGCGCGACGGACCACAAGAAGATCCTCCCCGAGGCCCACATGCTCCTCCGAGTCGCCGCCATCCTCGGGCTCCTCGCCCTCGCGACGGGCCTCATGAAGCTTCTCGGCTTTCCCCTCACCCTGGCGCTCTTCACGGCGGCGGTCCTGTCCTTCCTGGAGCGGTACAGTCTCGTCAAGAGCATCGCGTACGGGATTGCATACGCTGCCGTGACCTGGTTCATCTTCGAGTACATGATGACCATGGGCTTCCCCAAGGGCTTCCTGGGAATCTAGCGAGGGGGTGAGGGCGACATGGAAGTTCTGGTCAATCTTGCCAGCGGATTTGTCACCTGTCTCAGTCCGTACAATATCCTCATGGCCGCACTGGGGGCGTTCCTCGGGACGATGGTCGGCATCCTCCCGGGCCTCGGCCCGTCGGCCACCATGGCTATCATCCTGCCCATCACTTTCGGTATGGATCCCACGCCGGCCATGATCATGCTGACCTCGCTCTACCTCGGGGCGATGTACGGCGGCTCCACCACCTCGATCCTCGTCAACGTCCCCGGGGAAGCGTCCTCGGTATGCACCGCCATCGAGGGATACCAGCTGGCGCGGCAGGGCAAGGCGGGGACCGCCCTCGGCCTCTCTGCCATCGGTTCGTTCTTCGCTGGGATCTTCGGGATGTTCGCCCTGGCCTTCACCGCGTCGACCCTCGCCGAGTTCAGCCTCAAGTTTGGCCCGGCGGAGGTCTTCTGCCTTGTCCTGATGGGGATGTTCACCATCATCTACGTCGGCGGCAAGGACATCACCAAATCGCTGATGAGCATGGTCATCGGCCTCGGGCTTGGCACCGTCGGAACCGACATGGTGGAGGGGCAGGCTCGCTTCACTTACGGGGTCTCCGAACTCTTGGACGGCATCGACTTCGTCATCCTGGTCATGGGAACCTTCGGCATCGCCGAGGTCCTGGAGTCCGCCGAGGAGTTCATGAAGGTGGAGCCCATGCGGGTGAAGTTCCGCGAGTTGATGCCCTCCCTCACAGAGGTCTGGCAGTGCCGCTGGGCCACTCTCCGGGGCACGCTCGTTGGCTTCTGCATCTGTTGCATCCCCGGCTCCGGCCCGACGATCGCCTCCTTCCTGAGCTACGGGCTGGAGCAGACCGTCTCCAAGCATCCCGAGAAGTTCGGCACCGGCGTCATCGAGTCCGTGGCCGCAACGGAGTCCGCCAACAATGCCGCGGTCTGCGGGGCGATGGTCCCCATGTTTTCTCTGGGAATCCCCGGCTCGGGTGCCACGGCGGTCCTGCTGGGAGGGTTGATCCTCTACGGCCTGAAGCCCGGCCCGCTCCTCTTCGTCGAGCACCCCGATTTCGTCTGGGGGGTGATCGCCTCGATGTTCATCGGGAACGTGATCCTGATCGTCATGAACCTCCCCATGGTGCCGCTCTTCGCCTCGCTCCTCAGGATCTCGTACTCCCTGGTCTACCCGGCGATCCTCGTCGTCTGCATCGTCGGCGCCTACGCCGTCGCCTCAGGCCTGTTCGAGGTGGGGATGATGCTGGTCTTCGCCGTCATCGGCTACTTCATGAAGAAGGGGGACGTCCCCGCCGCCCCAATGCTGATGGCGCTCATCATGGGGCCGATGATGGAGAAGAACCTCTACCAAGCGCTGAACCTGGCGCATGGCGACCTGTCGATCTTCATCCGGCGCCCGATCGCCGCGACGCTCCTGGGGGTCATCGTCGTCATGTCCGTCGTCGTCATGAGCAAGCGGGTGCGCAAGGCGCGAGGGACAGTCCAGGAGGTGGAGCAGTAGGCCGTCGGCACGCATCCCCAACGCGGGACGGCTCCGGGCGCCGGAGGGGCGGCTGGAGCATCCTGCTTCACGGGTCGGAGAGGGATCATCATGGCGGAGCCGACGGAGCTGAGCATCCACGAAGCGGCGCAGCGCATTCGGGCCGGAGACCTCACGGCTTTGCGGCTGGCGGAGTCCTGCCTGGAGCGCATACATGCCCGGGAGCCGGTCCTGCGGGTGTGGGTCGAGGTCTACACGGAGGCGGCACTCGGCGAAGCGCGCCGCTGTGATGACGAGGCGCGGCGCGGCCGCTGGCGCGGGCCGCTCCACGGCATCCCGGTCGGCGTCAAGGACATCATCCACGTCCGCGGGATGTGGACCCGCGCCGGAACCCCCGTCTACCCGGCGCACGTCGCCGACGAAGATGCCCCGGTCGTAGCCGCGCTCCGCCGAGTTGGGGCGATACTCTTAGGCAAGACCGAGACCACGGCGTTCGCGAACAACGATCCGACCGTCACCCGGAACCCGTGGAATCCCGAGCACACCCCTGGCGGATCGAGCAGTGGCTCCGCCGCTGCCGTGGCGGATCGGATGTGCTTCGCGGCGCTGGGCACTCAGACGGGCGGGTCCCTCCTCCGGCCGGCCGCCTACAACGGAATCGTCGGCTTCAAGGCGACCTACGGTACCGTCAGCAACGACGGCGTGATCCCCAACTCCTGGACCCTGGATCATGTCGGCGTCCTTACCCGCTGCGTCGCGGACGCGGCGATACTCTGGCCCTGCATCCGCGACCGGAACACCCGCCCCTTTGCCCACATGCCTGAACCGCCGCACCGGTCACACGTACGAGTACCCGGATCACCGCCCCGACTGGGCCACATCCGCGATTTCTTCGAGTCGGAGGTCTCTGCCGATGTCCGAGCGAACCTAGCCGATGTACGGGAACGGCTCCGTTTGGCTGGGGCCGAGGTGGTCGAACTGCCCCTGCCGCCGTCCTTCCATCACGTGATCCCCGGCTGGAGCATCATCAAGCAGTCGGAGCTCTACGCGTACCACCGCTCCATGTTCGAGGCCCACCGTGAAGAGTATCCGCCGAAACTCCTGGCCCGCCTGGACGAGGGCGCCAAGATCCCCGGCCACGAGTATGCGCAGTTCCTCCAGCACCGGATCCGCTTCCAACGCGAGATGTGCGCGGCGATGGCCGATGTGGATGCGGTCATCATGCCCGTCGCATCCACCACGGCACCCAAAGGGCTTGCCTCCACCGGTTCCAGCTGTTTCAACCGGCCGTGGACGGTGTCCGGTTTCCCGGCGATGTCGCTGCCGACCGGCCTGGACGCCAGCGGCCTTCCCTTCGGCGTGCAGATTGCGGCGCAGCCTTACGCCGAGGAGCGACTTCTAGAGGTCGCCACCTGGTGCGAACGCGTGCTCGCGTTTTCTGCCGCGCCCTCTGCCGAAAAGCAGAACGCTTGACAGACTGCGGCGGTGTGTGCCAAGGTCCCCCGATTTCCATACCTGTCTTGAACCGGTTTCGGCGTAGTGCGGATCTCGTGAAGAAAGGGTTGCGTGGCGCTGCCCAGATCGTCCGGTGACACCCTTCTCCCCTGATGACCACCTGGCGGCTCCGCGACGTAAGCCATGACCAGCACCGATCCGCAGCAACAAGGGCCCTTCACGCTCAACTCCCTGACGTTCAGTGTGTACGTACCGACCCTGCTCTTCTCCATCGGCCAGGGTGCCGTCCTGCCGATCCTTCCCCTGTTCGCCCTGGAACTCGGCGCCTCAGCCGCGGTGGCCGGCTTCGTGGTCGGGATGCGAGGCCTCGGCCTGATGCTCTTCGACGTCCCCAGCGGCGTCGCGGTGTCTCGATTTGGAGACAAGGGCGTCATGGTGCTCGGCACCGCCATGGTGGCCGTGGTCGCGATCGGCGCCTCGTTGAGCGAGTCGGTGGTGGCGCTGGCCGTCCTCATGCTGGTCATGGGGGGAGGCTGGGCGTTCTGGCAGCTTGCGCGACTCGCGTACGTCAGCGAGGTCGTCCCCATCGAGCAGCGTGGCCGCGCGCTGTCCCTCGTGGGCGGCGTCTACCGCTTGGGCTTGTTCCTCGGTCCCATTCTCGGCGGCTTCCTCGGTAAGTACTATGGGCTCGGGTCGGCGTTCTACGCGCAGGCTGCGATGGGTCTGGCGGCTTCGACATTGATGTTCATCGTCGTCCGCCAAGGCTCCGGCGCGGAGGATCTCACGGGACACGGCATCGGCGGACGCCTCGCGGCCACGGTGGTCGAGCACCGGGACGTCTTCCTGACTGCGGGATGCGCCGTGATCGCCCTGCAGGTTCTGCGGCAGGGCCGTCAGGTCTTCTTGCCCCTGTGGGGCGACGCGATCGGTCTCGACGTCGCCCAGATCGGAATCGTGTACGGAATCTCGTCCTTCTTGGATGCCGGCCTCTTCTACCCCAGCGGCTACCTCATGGACCGCTGGGGCCGGAAATGGGCAAGCGTGCCGAGTTTGCTCACGCTGGCGATCGGGCTCTTGATCCTTCCGGCAACCACCGAGGTGTACGGATTCGCTCTGGTCGCCATGCTGACGGGCATCGGCAACGGTTTCGGGGCAGGGATCGTGCAGGTTCTCGGCGCGGACTTCGCGCCTGCGGCGAAGCGAGGCGAATTCCTCGGGGTCTGGCGACTGATCGGCGACGTCGGAAACGCCGGCGGGCCCTTCGTGGTGAGCTTTGTCGTAGGAGTCGCCAGCCTCGGCATCGCCTCGATCTGCACCGGCACGCTTGGCCTCGCCGGGGCCCTGC
>Ga0113563_10002951_pt1 | contig 10450 bp, 7 predicted proteins | sample Mud3Dept3metaG_FD_80117 | JGI IMG/M metagenome (GOLD analysis project Ga0113563, IMG submission 80117) | Freshwater wetland microbial communities from Ohio, USA, analyzing the effect of biotic and abiotic controls - Mud 3 Core 4 Depth 3... | ecosystem: Environmental > Aquatic > Freshwater >...
CACACGACGACCAACACGGGCAAGACGCCCATCGAGGTGATCGTGATCGAGATGACGGGGACGCCACAGAGTTGCGGCATCAACAGTCAGTCCAGCGGCAGCCGCTCGCCGGTCCGCCGACCGAGGCGCGGATCGGATGCGCGCGGATCATCGCAGTCGCGGCACAGGCGGCCCGGGACGTGGGTCAGCCTGTCAGATGTACAGGTGCCCCGGATCGAGATCCTCCCGGATCAGGCGCAGCTCGTCGGCGGACGGAGCGCAGGTTGCGACGAGTTCGGCTGCCACCCGCACGTCCCAGCCGAGCGTGCGCTTCACGGCGCTCATGGTGGCGCCCGGGTGCAGCGACGTCAGCACCATCTCCCCGTCGCGGAACTCGTAGCATCCCAGGTCGGTGATCACCAGGGCGGGCCCGGCGCCCGGCATCGCCAGGGCCTGCCGGGTGCCACGGGGCGTCACGTGCCCCGGCGAGGTGACGAAGTCGACCCGCTCGGGGAACGCGCGCACGCTTTGCGGCGCGATGACGAACACCTTCTTCGCGAGGATCGCGATCTCGCAGGCCCCGCCGCTCCCGGGGAGGCGCACGCCGGGGTGGGCGTAGTCGCCGACGACCGTGGTGTTGATGTTGCCCCAACGATCGATCTGCGCCCCGCCGAGGAACCCGACATCGATGCGGCCGCCCTGCAGGTAATGGGCGAACACGTCGTACATGGAGCACACGCTCGCCGAGTTGGTGACGAGGGCGGGGTCGCCGATGGAGATCGGCAGGCGCACGGGCAGGGCCCCGACGGCACCCGACTCGTAGATCAGGACGAGATTGGGCGCGTGGCGGCGACGGGCGAGGTTGCAGGCGAGGTTGGGCAGCCCGATGCCCACGAACACGACCTCGCCGTCGCGGAGCTGCCGCGCGGCCTCGCACACCATCAACTCGGTCGGCGTGTACTCCATTCGTCAGAACCCGTAGTTGACCGGCCCGCAGAACTGCTGGCGGGCGCGCAGCCTTGCCAGTCGTGCCCCCATCCTCGTCACGTACTCCGCGCGTGAGGCCACCCCGTGCACCCACTCGTCGAGCCAGGCGTTCAGCGAGGCGGCATCCTTCGAGATGTCGCGCCACTGCACGTAGAACGCGTTGTCGCGGTCGTAGTAGCCCTGCGCGTACGACGGGTGGCACCCGAACGGCTCCTCCACGACCGCGTCGACGACCAGACCCGGGATGAGCGTGCGGTTGGGATCCGCGCGGATGACCTCCTCGGCCACGATCTCCTCGGCGACCACGACGACCGACCGCGCGGCGAACGCGGCCTCCTTCTGCACGCCCATCAGGCCCCACACGTGCGCGTTGCCGAGCTGATCGGCCCGCTGGACGTGGACGATCGCCACGTCGGGGTGGATGGCCGGCACAGCGGCGAGGCGCTCGCCCGTGAACGGGCACGTCACGCTGCGAATCTCGGGGTTCACCGCCGGCAGGTCGCTGCCTTGGTAGTCGCGCAGCGGAAAGAACGGCAGCCGTGCGGCTCCCGCCGCAAAGCGCGCCACCATGCCGTAGTGCGAGTACTCCTCGATCTCGATCGCCCGGGGAATCGCCCGCTCCACGGCGCGGCGGAACCCGTACAGCGGCCCGGCGCCGGGGTTGCCCGCCCAGCTGAAGACGACCTTGCGTGCGCAGCCGGCCGCGATCATCTGGTCGTAGACGAGGTCGGGCGTGAGCCGGCAGAGCACGAGGTCGCGCCGGCCCTGCCGGATGATCTCGTGGGCGGCCGCAAACGAGATGAGGTGGGTGAACCCCTCGATGACCACGAGCTGGCCGTCGCGCACGAATCGGCGAACGGCCTCGGCCATGGGCATCACCTTGTCGCCCTGGCGAGGGTCGCTCATGCCGCTGACTCCACGGCGTCCACAGGGACGCGCCGGTCGCGCCGGCGGTAGAACACGGCGGTCCTGAGAACGCCGGCGTCCACTAGTTGGCGCCTTCGAGCGCCGCGGCAGCCAGCCCGAGGGCTCGCACCAGGCGTGCGACCTCCGCGGCTGCGCGCGCGCGATCCCCGGCCTCGATGGCCTCCACCACGCCCGGCAGCACCAGGGGCTTGTAGGTGGGACGCGGAGCGTAGATCAGGTGCTTGTACCACGGCCGCCCCACGAGTCCCCGGTCGTCGAGGAGGGTGCGCTCCACCGTCATCAGCGCCGCGTGCACCCGCGCGGCGCCGGCGGCATCGCCGTTCTCCAGCGCGCGCCTCGCCCGACCAGCGACCGACGAGGCGGCTCGCTCCCAGCGGTCGGCGGCCTCGCGCGCCGGAGACAGGTCCACATCGACCTTCGTTTTCGCGGCGAGGTCGCGGACCTCATCGAGGTAGCTCAGGACCTCGCGGGCGTACGCGCCGTAATCGAGCGGTACCACGTCCGCCTCGGCGAGACGCAGCGCGGCCGTCGCCCAGTAGCGTGCCATCGCAGCGTGGTAGAAGTAGCCGGGGTCGCCCACGCGGTCCACCCACGTGAAGCTGTCGTAGATCGAGTGGTACACGCCGTACGATCCCTCGAACGTCAAGTCGGCCACCGGGACGCCCAGGAAGTTGAGGAACACGGTGTAGTCCGACCCACTCCCCAGGCGGGTCGTCACGGGCGGCTCCTCTCCGGGCTTCGTTTCCTGGCGCCGCCGCCACGCGTCGTAGAGCGAGCCGCCGGAGGGGTCGGGCACGGCGCGCGCCACCTCGCGCAGGAACGGCGCGAGCGCCGGCACCGACGACGCCGAGAAGGCGGGCCCCGAGGCGGAGCTGTCGACGTTGAGGTACGCCAGCGCGCCGCTTCGCAACCGGTCGGCCTCGAGCTCGCCCCATTCGGTGCTGCCCGTCAAGGTGAACTCCTCCGCGTCCCAGCTGGCGAACACCAGGGTGCGGCGCGGCCGCCACCCGCCGCGCGCGAGTTCGCCGAACGCCCGCGCGGTCTCCATCAGGCTGGCCGAGCCACTGGCCGGATCGACGGCGCCGTACACCCAGGCATAGCGGTGGTTGCCGAGGATCACCCACTCCGACGGCGCGTCCCGCCCGTGGAGCTTCCCAATCACGTTCCAGATGGACCGCACCTCGCGGTCGTTCTCGATCACCAGGTGCAGTCGCGCCGGACCGGGACCGAGCCGGTAGGTGATCGGCAGCCCGCCCTGCCACGCACGCGGCGCCGGCGGGCCGCCCAGCACCTCGAGCATCCGGCCCGCGTCCTTGGCCGACATGGGCGCGGCCGCGATCTTGGGCATCGACGGCGCGTCGTGGGCTGGCACCACACGCGCCCCGGGCACCGAGGCCCACCCCGGCGTCCGCGGGTCGCCCGGGAGGTTGAAGTCGTAGACGATCGAGCCGCGCTGCAGATGACCCTCCGGCCCCCACGGGCCCCAGGGGAACACCTCCCCTTGCCCGTTGCCGTCGTCGGCCGGATCGGAGTAGAGGACGAGAGCGGCCACGCCGCGCTGTTGCGCCGTGAGCGCCTTGAACCCGCGGTAGCTGTAGGGCATCGAGTAGCGGGCGAGCGCGATCTTGCCGCGCACGTCGATGCCCTCCGACGCGAGCACGTCGTAGTCCTCGGGATTGCCGCTGTTGACGTAGACCACCTGGGCGGTCACGTCCACGTCGGCGGAGTACGCGCAGTAGGGGATGCCGACATCCTGCGCGTACGAGTCCTTGTCCTGCGGGATGCCCGGCTCGGTGAGCGACAGCGCCTGGCGCACCGGCTCGACGAGCGTCGCCTCGTAGCGCACCGGCCAGGGCAGGTAGACCGGATGCTCGACCATCGCCACGTCCTCGAGGCCGTAGGCCCGCCACTCGTCGGCGATGTGACGGGCGAGCTCGAGATTGCGGGGCGAACCGGCGAGGTGCGGCTCCTCGGTGAGGATGCGATGCTCGCGGCGGCAACGTTCGGGACGGATACCCTCGTGCAGCCGTGTTTCGAGGGGCGCGAGCGCCGCGGCGCGGTCGCGCGAAAAGCCCAGGGGAGGGGGCTCCGACGCACTCGCTACCATGCCGAGGAGGACGGGGATGAGCAGGGTGCGTTTCACGGTGGCCTAGGACACCACGCAGGCCGGCGGGTGTCAAGGCGAGCACGGGCCGCCTGATCCCCAACGGCGGGCTGAAGACTCCCGTCCGGAGAGGGCGGGCGTTGCGGTCACAGGAGCCGGCACCGGTATAATCCCGGGACCCCGCCGGAACCGGGCCGGTGCAGGAGTGACACCGCTGTCTGCCGCACAAACGCAACTCGCATCCGCCCTGGCTGACCTGCTGGCGCTCGCGTGGTGCCTGGTTGCCCTGCCCGCGCTCGCGCAGACCCGGGAGGTCGACGCCGTGATTGCACCTGGCGCGGCGTTGGAGAAGCTCGCGGGCGGGTTCGCCTTCACCGAGGGGCCCACGAGCGATGCGGCTGGCAATGTCTTCTTCACCGACCAGCCCAACAACCGGATCATGAAGTGGAGCGTGGACGGCACGCTCTCGACGTTTCTTCAACCCGCCGGGCGGGCCAATGGCATGTACTTCGACGCGCGCGGGCAGCTGATCGCGTGCGCCGACGAGAAGACCGAGTTGTGGTCGATTGCCCCCGACGGCACGCACACGGTGCTGGTGAGCGCGCACCAGGGCCGGAAGCTCAACGGGCCCAACGACGTGTGGGTGGCGCCCGACGGGGCGATGTACTTCACCGACCCGTTCTACAGACGCCCGTGGTGGGACTACGAGCAGGCACCGCAGGGCACCGCCCAGGTGTACAGGCTGAGCGCCGACCGCACGACCCTCACGCGCGTCACGACCGACCTCGTGAAGCCCAACGGCATCATCGGCACGCCCGACGGCCGCGTGCTCTACGTGGCCGACATCGAGGCCGGTCGCACCTGGGTCTTCGACATCCAGCCGGACGGGAGTCTCGGCAACAAACGGCTCTTCTGCGAGATGGGCTCCGACGGGATGACGCTCGACGAGGCGGGTCACCTCTATCTCACCGGCAAGGGCGTCTTCGTATTCGACCGCACCGGGCGCCAGGTGGCGCACATCGAGGTGCCGGAGGCCTGGACGGCCAACGTGAGTTTCGGCGGCCGCGATCACCGGACGCTGTTCATCACCGCCAGCACGGGCCTCTACGCCATCCGCCTGCGGCACCGCGGCGCGAACGCGGCGAAGTAGGGCCGAGGTAGGGCGGGACGTGAGCCCCGCCATGCGGCGACGCGGGGCGCGATCGCCGTGGCGCCCCTGACGGGACGCCCCACGTACGACTCCCGCCGTCCGAACCGCTCCCCCGGCATCCCCGTCTACACAGGTGAACCGCTCCGCGGGAGTGTGCCATGAGCGCTGCTCGCGTCTCTGCGTCGCCGGACCCCGGGGTCCTCGAGACTCTCCGCGCCGATCTCGGCCGGACACGTGATCAATGGCAGCACGAGGGATTCACGGCGCCGGCAGCCCGCACGCTGACCGATCTCGAGGCGTTCTATCTGGATCAGCCGCACCGTGCGCGGCTGGCGCGGATGAACCGGGTCGGTCACGCCGTCTGGTCGGCAGCCTGGCTGCTTCGTGCCCTCTTCCTGCGGCTCACCACGGCCCGGCGCGTCCTGCTCGTGCTCTCCGCACTCATGCTGGCGGCCGCCAGCCAGGTCCCGCCGCCCGACAGTGCACCACCCCCGCTCGTCGCGGCCCTGCCACTCGTCGTCGTGCTGCTCCTCGAGCTGAAGGACAAGCTGGTGGCGCGGCACGAGCTCGAGGACGGCCGCGCCGTGCAGCGGGCGCTCATGCCGGCGCCGACGCCCGACGTACCGGGCTGGGACGTGTGGCTCAGCACGAACCCGGCCAACGACGTGGGTGGCGACCTCGTCGACTGCGTGCCGGTCAACGGGACACGGTTCGGCCTGGTGCTGGGCGACGTGGCGGGGAAGGGCCTGGGCGCGGCGCTGCTCATGGCGAAGCTGCAGTCGACCATCCGCGCGTGGGCCGACACGGCGCCGTCGCCCGCCGACCTGGGGCGGCGCGTCAACCGCATCCTCTGCCGCGATGGCCTGCCGTCCAGCTTCGCCACGCTCGTCTACGCCGAGGTGTCGCCCGGCTCCGGCCACGTCCGCGTGCTCAACGCCGGCCACATGCCGCCCCTCCGGGTCACGGCCTCGGACGTTGCGGCGCTCCCGCGGGGAGGCATCGCGCTGGGGGTCACGCCGGGCGCCGACTACGAGGCGCAGGCCGTCGATCTCGAGTCCGGCGATCTCCTCGTCGTCTATTCGGACGGCGTCACCGAAGCCATGAACCTCGAGGGAGAGTTCTTCGATGAGGTGCGCCTCCTCGAAGTCGTGTCGCAGGCGGCAGGCCGCAGCGCCCGCGAGACAGCCAGGGCGATCCTCGACGCGGTGGCGTCGTTTGTCGGCGTGGCGCCCGCCCACGACGATGTGTCGCTGGTGATTCTGAAGCGGAGGCCTGCACCGTAGCGCCAGTCTCGCCGAAACAGTGGGCGTGAGCCGGCCGCACCACTCCGTCTACGTCGTTTTCTTGAAGAATCCGCGCGGCGACGGCCGTGCCGGCTACTACGTGGGGATGACCGGGTTGCCGCCCGAGCAGCGCTTCGCCAACCACAAGGCGGGCGTCAAGGCCGCCAGCGTCGTGCGGCGGTTCGGCGTGCGCCTCGTCCCGAAGCTCTACGCCCACCTCAACCCCATGACCTACGACGCGGCGTGCGCCATGGAGAAGCAGCTCGCTGAGGAGCTGCGGCAGCTGGGTTACGAGGTCTTCGGCGGCACGTGACGCGGCCGGCGAACGCGGGCCCGGCGCCGCCTGGTGCTAGAATGGCTCCATATCGGAACCATTCCAGATGCCCGTCAACCTCTCCGGCTGACGGACGTCGCGCCGCTGTCGGTCAGCGTCCGCCCGTCGCCGGGTCCGCCGGTGCGCCCAGGCCGTTCAGGACAGCCGCCGCGCCCACCACGTCCGCGGTCAACGCGAAGTCCACTGCCAGGATCGTCGGCCGGCGGCCGCGTTCCTGCTCGCACTGCCGCACGCGCGCGAGCAGGACGTCACGCGCATTGACGACCGCCGCGTTCGAGGGCCGGGGCGCCGGCGTCGTGTCGATCCAGTGGTTCATCAGGAAGAAGCTCTTCCCGGTGCCGCCGCGGTTTGGCCGGCAGGAGAACTCCTCGGCTGACTCGAAGTGGTAGGGCGTTTCCTCGGTGAGGTCGTACGCCGTGTGCAGCCAGGGCACGTCGCCGCGCTCGTTCTCGACCATCACGACCACGCGCTCGTTACCGGCGATCATCTCGCGCAGCGTCGGCCAGGGTGGACCGGCCGGCCCCTTGTAGACGTGGTCGATCAGCCCGCTGTCGGCGACGGCCTGCGCGAGCGTGGCCGGCGGCACGTAGTCCTCGACGATGATGATCAACACCTCGCCCGGGTTCTGCACGAGGAAGCCGCGGATGGCGCGCAGCCCGTCCACGAGCGGCCGCGAGCCGATCTCGCAGAACCCGTGGCACAGGTAGGGCGCCTTCGGTCCCTCGGGCGGCCCGACGAGGCGGTCACGGATGCGCATCGCCGCGGCGAGGCCCTCGGCGCCGAGCGCCTCCTCGAACTTCGCCGCCGACGTCGGCTCGTCCTCGATCACCGTCTTCACCCGCCCGCCCACCGGTATCCCGTTGTGCACGTCGACGAGCAACGCGCGGATGCCGTGCCGCAACTGGCCGGCCATCCCCACCTCCTGGTTGGGGAACATCCAGCCGGGCGTGTCGGCGGCCGACATCGCGTTGTGCGCGCCGGCGAACACCACGGCGTCGAGCGGGCGGTCGCAGAGCGCGGCCGAGCCGTTGCAGCGATCCGTGAAGCGGCCGAGCGCGGGCACTGCGCTCTTGCCGGCCAGCCACGCCACGCCCGCCCCCAGGGTGACGACGACGATCAGCGCGATGGCCGCGTAGCGGAGACCCGGGTGCGCCCGGGCCTCACGTCGGGCCTCGTCCATCGCGTCCTGCGCACGGTGCGCCACTTCGTCGAGCTGCGGAGCGATGAGCGTGAAGAGGCTCCGCACCCCTTCGAACACGATCGCGGCCCCCGCCGCGAGAGCCAGCAGGCGCACCGTCCCGTACGGATGCAGGACCAGCGCCCCACCCACCGTCAGCAGCGCCGCCACCCGCACGAACTCGACGACGGGACGGACCGATGGGCGATTGAGCCACGACCAGGCCCGCCCGACCGCCGCTTCCAGCTCGACATGGCTCGCGAGCGACGATGCCGCGGCGGCGAGCACGAGGCCCATCCCGGCGAGCACGAGCGCCCAGGTCTCGAGCCGTGCGGCGAAGGCAAGCCACACGCCGCGGGCCGCGGCCTCGAGCGCGGGATCCCCGATGCGCCCGCCGACGAGGGCACCGAGCAGGCCGGGCAGAGTGAAGACGACCATGGCGGCGGCCGCGAGAGCGAGGCCGGCGAGCAACAGCGCGCGCCGCCGATCGCGTGTCAACACGACGGAGGCGACCAGGCAGACCGCGCCGGCGAGCAGCACGATCCCCACGCCCCCCCGGAAGCGGCTCGCGATCTGCAGGCTCCGCAGCAGCGGCTCGCCCACCGCGCTCTGCACGTCCTTCCCCAGCTGCGCGGACAACGTCCCGGGGAGCCGTGCGGCGACCGCCGGCTGCAACTGCGACATCGCGCTCTCGAGGAGGACGGCGAAGTCGGGGAGCGACAAGACGACGCTCTCGGTGCCCTTGGAGAAGACGAGGACGTGGGCCTTCTGGCAGGCGCTCTGGAAGAGCGCGCCGAAGGCCTGTGACTGCACCACCGTCCTGGCGGCCGTCACCACCACCGGGCGGACCGCGATCAGGTCGGGTTTCCGCGCGATCGCCTGGTCGGCGATCCGCTCGGCCACGAAGCCCGCGACGCGGTCGTCGCGCAGCGCGAGCGCCGAGCGCGCGGCAAACGCCGCCGCGTCGAACACCACCCGGTTCGCGTAGGCGAGCACGATGCCCAGAACGACGAGCACCACGCCGAGCAGGCGCAACACCGCTGCAAGCCACTCGCGCCCACCAGGTCGTCCCGTCATTCCGCACCCCTTGGTCGATCCCGCGGCGCCGCTCAGTGCCCCGGCACCGGCGGCGGCCCGTCCGGCACCAGCCACGTGTAGGTGACGCCCTTCGTCTTCTCCGTCCACTCCGCGCGGATGGCCTCCCGCACCGCCGCGTTCTCGAACAGGTCCACCGCGGTGGCGGCGAGCGTGCGCGCCGCGTACATCATGCCCTTGTGGCCGATCGACATGCCGCTGGCCGCCACCACCGGCCAGGCGTGCCAGGGCACGTCCTTCGGGGCGGTGGCAAGCGTGAAGTGCAGCGTTGGCGCCACCCAGCTCACGTCGCCCACGTCCGAGGATCCGCCGGGCGGGTCGGCGGTGATCGGCTTCAGCGGCCGCACCGCGGCGTTCATCCCGACGACGTCCTTGCCCGTCGCCTGTTGCAGGGCGCGCGCGAAGGCCTCCTCCTCCGCGGTGTACGTCGGCGGGCCGATGCGCGTGAGGTTCTCGTGGAGCAGCCGGCTGCCGCTCTCGAGGATGTTCATGTCCGTGAATCCGGTCTGCACCGTGAGCGTCTGTTCGACGCCGGCCATCAGCGCCGCGCCCTTCGCGATGTCCTGCACGCGGGCGAACACCGCGTCCACGCCGGCGCGCTTGGAATCGCGCACCCACGTGAGCACCCGCGCGTAGTCGGGCACGACGTTGGGCACGTCGCCGGCCCGCTCCACCGTGTAGTGCATCCGCACGCTCGGTTTGACGTGCTCGCGCAGCATGTTGATGCCGTGCGTGAAGAGCTCGGCCGCGTCGGCCGCGCTGCGCCCGTTCCACGGGTCGCCGGCCGCGTGCGCGGTACGCCCTCGGAATTCCACGACGAACTGGACGTTGGCCTGGAAGCCCTCGTACTCGGCCTTCGTCTCGTCGCCGGGGTGCCAGGCGAGCACCACGTCGGCGTCGCGGAAGAACCCTTCGCGGATCATGTAGATCTTGCCGCCGATCTTCTCCTCGGCGGGCGTGCCGTAGTACTTCACCGTGCCCGTGAGCTTCCCGCTTGCGATCAGCGCCTTCACGGCCACGGCGGCACCCAGGCTGGCCGTGCCGAAGAGATTGTGGCCGCACCCCTGTCCCGCCCCGCCCTCGGCGACGGCGTCCCGGGTCGTCGACACCTGCTGCGAGAGCCCGGGCAGGGCGTCGTACTCGCCGATGATGCCGATGATCGGTTGCCCCCTGCCGTACGTGGCCACAAACGCCGTGGGCATGCCCGCGACCCCGCGCTCCACGGTGAACCCGTGCCGCTCGGCATGATCGGCGAGCAGCGCGGCCGACTTCGTCTCGCGCAGCGCGAGCTCGGCGAAGCTCCAGATCTGGTCGGACATGCGAATCAGGTCCGCGCGCTGCCCCTCGACGCTCGCCAGGGCGGCCGTCTTCGCGGGCGAGGGCGCCTGCGCCCTGGCTGTTCCCGGCGGGATCC
>Ga0113563_10002952_pt1 | contig 10449 bp, 6 predicted proteins | sample Mud3Dept3metaG_FD_80117 | JGI IMG/M metagenome (GOLD analysis project Ga0113563, IMG submission 80117) | Freshwater wetland microbial communities from Ohio, USA, analyzing the effect of biotic and abiotic controls - Mud 3 Core 4 Depth 3... | ecosystem: Environmental > Aquatic > Freshwater >...
CCTTCGACGCGCGGCCAGACCGTGCGCGCGGTGCCGTGCCCCGCCGGCGAGCGGCCAACGAGGGACCTGGGGCACACGGACTCGACATAGGGAGACCATGGGCATTGACGGGTCCCGGGCCGTCACCGAAGATTGACGCGTGGACGACGGCAGGTCAGTGACGTGTGCACGTGGCACCGCTGCAGCACGGCAGGCTCGCGCTTGCCTGCATTTCGGCGTGGGCGTTGCAGTCCGGAGCACGCGGTGAGCGTGCACGCCGCATGAGCGCTGCCTGGCCGTCGTCGCTGCTCGCCATGCCCGACGCGCTGCCGGCGAGCGTGGGCACGTATCCGATCCGCAGTGTCCTGGGCGCCGGCTCGATCGCGGTGGTCTATCTCGGCGTCGATCCGGCGCTCAATCGCCCGGTGGCGATCAAGACCATCCAGCGCCACCTGCTCGAGGCCGGCGACCACGAAGCCTGGCCCATCGAACGCCTTCGGTTCGAGGTCCAAGCCGCGGCGCGGCTGGTGCACCCCCATATCGCGGCGGTGCACGAATTCGGCGAGGATGAATCCTGCGTCTACATCGTGACGGAGTACGTGCCGGGCCACAGCCTCGCCCAGTACCTGCGACGCCCCGCGCGGCTGGCGCAAGACGAGGTCTTCTGCCTGATGTTCCAGTTGCTCGATGCATTGCACTGCGCGCATGAATGGGGTGTCGTGCATCGCGACATCCGGCCGGCGAACCTGATCGTGGATCGTGACGGCCGGCTCAAGGTCACCGACTTCGGCATCGCCGGCAACGAGTCCTCGCAAGCCACGCGCCCGCATTCGAAGCTTGGATCGACGGGCTACACGGCCCCCGAGCAGTACACCGGCGGCGCGCTGGATCATCGCGTCGACATCTTCGCCGCCGGGGTGCTGATGTACCGGATGCTGGCCGGCAGTCTGCCGTTCTCAGGTGCCGACGAAGCAGTCATGTACCAGATCGTCTACGGGCAGCACGAGTCGCTCGTGTCGCGTACCGCCGACGCCAGGCTGTCGGCCTTCGACGCCATCCTGGACCGGGCACTGGCGAAGGCGCCTGGCGACCGCTTGGCCACGGCGCTCGAGTTCCGGGCCGCCCTCAGCGCGGTGACCGATGTCGCGATGCCCGAGCGCCTGCCGTCGCATCGTCTGCTGCCGCTGCCGAGCGAGGACGCAACCGCATTCATATCGCGGCCACCCATGCCGGGCCCCGCCATGGCGACGGTCGGCCCGGCTGCGGCAGGCGTGGCCACCGAGTTCGACGAGTCGCGGCTGGCCGGTCTCGAGCGAGTGCTGGCCCAGCATGTCGGACCCTTGGCGAAAGTGCTCGTCCGACGCGCCTGCGCAGGAGCCGCCGAACTCGCCGTCGTGCGGCAGCGAGTGGCTTCGACGCTTGTCGACGAACATGCACGGGAGCGCTTCCTGGCCGGAACGACCCATCTCGTGGCCGGCGCGGCGGTGCCGATTGCAGTCGAACCGACGGCGCCTGGCCAGTGTCCCGACAATGCGCGTCAGGCCGCGCCGCTCGACCCGAACCTGCTGCGTCCGGACGACATCGAGAAGGCGGTCGTCGTGCTGGCCCGCTCGCTCGGTCCGATCGCGAGTGTGATGGCCAGACGCTGTTCCCAGGGTGCGGTGACTCGCAAGCAGTTTGTCGCCTGCATGCTTGCCCAGTTGTCGACACACATCGACGCAGCGGCGGTGGAGAACGAACTGTGGCGCACCCTGGGATGATGGCAGCGCGGAAGGGGCAACGGCCATGATGATCTTGCGCCTCGTACAACGCCCGGACGGCAAACCACCGGGATCGACCGGTCGTCCGCTCGAGCCGGCCGGCTCGGCCATCGGGCGTGCACCGGACTGCGACCTCGTGCTGGACGACCCCTTGCGCATGGTTTCGCGACGGCATGCCTGGATCGTGCCGCAGGCCGACGGCCAGGCCCTGCTGCGCTGCACCAGCACGACCTCGTCGTTGCTCGTCAACGACGAGGTCCTGGCCTCGGGCGCCGAGCGGACGGTGCGCATCGGTGACCGCGTGAGCATCGGCGGCTTCGAGGTGCTGCTGGACGGGGATGAGCTGGCCACGGTCACCTTGCCGGCGCCGTCCGACACCGTTGCCGCGCCGGCGCCGTCGCCGCAGTGGACCGAAGCCGTCGCGGCTGAACCCGTGCTGCCCCTGCGCGAACCACGCCTGGACCAGTGGTTCAACCTCGACAGCATCGCCGACCCACTCGGCCCCGGTTCGCCGCTGCCTGCGGTCGACCACTCGGCTCGCACCACGACAGCGCGTGCCGGCGCCCCCGATCCCGCGTCCGCCGGGGTAACCGCGCCGGCGCCGCTTCCGCGGCCGCAGCACCGGACGGCGGCCGGCGGCGCCACACTGCCCCAAGGCGACGCGCTGAGCCTGCTGCAGCAGACCATGGCGGCACCCGGTCGCCGCCAGCGACCGCCCGAAGCACTCGACCCGGCCCCGGCCAGCAGCCGCACCGACGCGGCCCTGCAGTTCAAAGATGACGTGGATGCGCTGCGGCGCGCATTCCTGCGTGGTGCCGGATTGGACGAAGGCGCGCCGTTGGTGTTGGACCCGGCGCGCATGGCGCAGTTGGGAGCGATGCTGCGAGCCAGCGTCGAAGGCATGTCGGAGCTGCTGCAGTCCGGCGCCGCGGTCGAGACGCCCATCACCACGGAAGGCACCCACTTCGTGGTGCGCAAGAAGAACCCCTTGAGGTTCGCGCCCGACGCCCGGGAGGCCTTGAGGCTGCTGTTGAGCACAGCGGGATGGCCTGGATTCCTCGATCCGGTCGAGGCGCTGCACGATGCCCACCACGATGTCCGGTCGCAGCAGAAGGCACTCGTCAACGCGCTGCGCGTGGCCGTGATCGACCAGGTCGCGCACGCCGCGCCAAGCGCAGTCGAAGCTGCCGAGGGCCCGGCGCGCGGCCTGGCGCGCCTGTTTCCACTGCTGCGCGACGCGGCGCTCTGGCGCCGCCAGCCGCAGCATCACGCGCTCCTGCTCGAGAGACTCGACGCCATGTTCGGGGCTGCGTCGGAACGGCAATCCCTGCGCGGGCCTGAGGCGCCGTCGGCACCCGATTCGGCATCACGGCTGCGGCCTCGCGACGTGCATCCCGGGCGACCCCCGTGGCCGGATCTCGACATCGAGACCTGACCGGTCACGCAGGCCCGTTGAGCCAGTCCAGGAGCAGGGCTTCACGCGGCGGCCAGGCTTCCACCAGCGGCGGCGGCATGGCGCCGACCGGCTCGGGACACCACCAGAACGACCCCGCCTCGCGGTAGGTGGCGCGCAATTCCGCCACCGTGTCCTCCGATGGCGACCCGATCGCCGGTTTGTGCGACCAGTGCAGTGTTGCCAGTTGCGCCACACCCGCTTCGAATTTCGCCGGCGAGGACAGCGCCCCGATGCGATCGAGCCAGTCGGCCAGGTACAGGGCGCGAGCCTGCAACGGCTGCAGGCCCGCGTTGTCCAGGGCCGTCTCGTCGTAGGCCTCCGCGAGCAAGAGCGGAAAGGCACGGCCGACGCGGTCGGTCGCCGGCACGACGACACCGCACCACACCGGCTCGCCCGGCATCCTCGGCGGTACGATGCACTGCCATGGCGGCATCGCCAGCAGGCGTTCGCCCAGCCGATCGGCACCCAACTGCAGCCCGGCGCTGGACATGGCGCGCTGCAGCCAGTCGTCCCAGATCTGCAACCAGCCCGGCGGCAAGCCACGGCCGACAAAGTCCCCACGGGTCGGCAGCTTGCCGTACCAGCCGATCGACTGCGGAGTCAAGGTGTCCACGGGCTGTGTGCTCACCACGCCTCGGGGCAGCGGAACCGCGTCAGTTCGTCGAGCAGTCCCGCGCCGACCGGTGCGTCGGCGGTGACTTCGACGCTCAGCGAACGACCGTCGACTTCGAGCCTCGCAAGCGACGATGCCCCGGTGCCGCGTTGCCAGCCCCGCCGCTGCAGCACCCGCAGCAAGGCCCAGGGTCCCTCGTGCACCTCGGCGCCGACACCCGACGGCCCGGCAGGCAAGATGCGCAGCAGCACCCGTTGAGTCGCCGCGGGACCGGGCCAGAGGAGCGGTTTCGGCCTGCGCGGCCCGTTCTCATAGCGCAGCAACTGGCCGTCGATATCGGCACTGAAGAACAGCAGCTCCGCGTCCATCGCCGCCGGCGTCAGCTGCAGGCGCAACTGGGGCAGTACGGCGCCGGCGGGAAAGAACAGGCGGCGGATATCGTCGGCCATCTCGAACGAGCGCAGCGTGGCCTGCACCTTCTCGGGCATGTCGGCCCCGTTGGCCAGGCGCCAGGGACGCCGCCGCGTGTCGACCTGGGCGGCCAGACGCGCGCGGAAGAAGCCATCCAGCAGCCCTTGCGGTCCGAACACGCGCGCGAAGTCCGCGTACGGCATGTCGCGCTTGGCGTCGGCGGCGAACGGAAACCGGTCCGCGGTCAGCCGACGGCAGGCCTGCGCCAGCTCGCTCAGGCTGCCGCCGAGCTGACGCTCCAGCGCCCGTTGCTGCTGCTGCGAGGTTGCATCGGCAAGAGCAGCCCACATGCTGCGCAGCGGTGGCGGCGCGCGGCCGGCTTCGGCGCGGAGCTGGCGCACCAGCTCCGCCACGTCGCTTCCTGCCGGTTCCCGCGTCACCGTCGCGAGTGGTGCGACCAGGCGGTCGATCGCCGTTGCCCCGGATCCGACCGCGTAGTCGCGCAGGGCCGCGAAGCGCTCGTCGATGACGGCGTCGTAGGCCGCGGTCGCGGACGAGGTGCCCGCACCTGCGGCTGGCGCCGCGAACTCGGTCGCGATGCGGCGCAACAGCAGGCGCAAGGGTGAGTCGGGAGCGGCCAAGGTCGTCAGGAAGCGGCTGAGCCGCTCAGCGTCGGAGGGCACCTGCAGACTGAGCGCCGACAGCAGACGGTCCCACCGCAGGATCGTCTCCTGGGCATGGCGCGCAGCGATCTGGCGGATCACCGGCTCGCGAGCGGGCCGATCGCGGATCAGCTGCAGGATGTTCGGCGAGTTGTCGGCCAGCACCCAGGCGGCCTCGTCGGCCACCTCGACGATCGTCGGCTCGAGCACCGGCTCGATCAGCTCGAGCCAGGCCAGGCGAGTGTAGACACCCGGCACGGTCGGCAGGCTCGCCACTGCGTCCTGCGGGGCGAATGCCAGCACTGCGGCCGGGTTGACGAGGTCGGCCAGGGTCTGGTCGCCACCTCCTCGTTCGCGCGCCCGCCGCAGCAGGCGCTCTTCGATGCGACGGGCGATCGGCACCGCGGTCAGCGCTGTGCGGGCTGCCTGCACCGTGGTGTCGTCGAGTTGCAGGACATCCAGCACGGCGTTGCGTTCGAGCAATGCATCGAGATGGCCCAACCAGTCCTGCTGCTCGCCCGCGCCAGGAGCCTGGTCGCCGACGGGTGACGGCCCGGCAGATGCCTGCGCCGCCCATCGGCGCACCTCGTCGCGCTGCAGTCGGCCGCGTGTGGTCATCATCAGGCCGATGCGCAGGGCCTCGTAGCGTGCAGACGGGTCGGTTTCCTGGCGCAGGGCCTGCGTCAGGCGTTCGGTGACGAGCGGGGCCAGTGTGCGGTCCAGCACGCGGTGATAGGTCTGTTCAGCCGAGCGCGCCAGTCGCGGCCCCTGGAACAGGCCGAACCCCAGGCTCCAGGGTGCATGTTCGGGATCGATGGGGCCCGTGCTCGCGAGCTGGCTGAGGAGCGAATACACGGGCAGCAACTGATCGATGCGGCCGGACTTGGCGGGGTCGATACGCGTCGTCACCTGACGCACACGATCGTTCACGGCGTCGACATAGTCGCGATTGCGCTGGTAGCTGATGATCCATGCGGTGCATGCCATGAGCAGGGCGCACGCCGCCACAACGCTGCTGCCCACCGCCAGCCGGCGGCGGCGCTGACGGCGCTGGAGGCTGGCGCCCGCCAGGGGCGCTTCGGCGATGACCAGATCGTGCAGCAGGCGGTTGAGGAAGTACGCCTTGCCGCGACCGGCCGAACGAGGCGGGTCGGGCAGGGAGATGCCGTAGCTGCGGCTGATCTCGCCCAGCACACGATCGATCGGGTTACCCTCCTGCGTGCCGCTGCTGAGGTGGATGCCGCGCACCGTCTGGTGCGGCGCATCGGCGGCATGGCGGAAGGCGCGTTGGGCAAATTGAGCCAGCGCCGGCACCAGGGCCTCGATCTGCGCGGCGAAGTGGTAGATCGCCGCGCGCCGCTGCAACTGCGGCTCGGCCTGCATGCGCTGCGGCGTCATCGCGGCGATGCGGGCGGGCAGGGCGGCCAGGCGCTCATCCAGGTCGGCTGGCAGCGTTCGTCCATCGGCGCCAGTCGTTTCGAACGTGATGCCCCAGACCTGCTCGCGCTGCGCGGCGCTGAATTCGCGGAAGAAGTCCACGAAGCCGGCCAGCAGGTCGGCCTTGGTGACCAGCAGATAGACCGGGAAGCTCAGGCCCAGTTGGGTGCGCAGTTCCTGCAGGCGCCGGTCGACCGCGGCAGCCTGATGATCCAGTTCGATCCCGCCTTGCAGCAGGTCGGGCACGCTGACCGTGACGATGACACCGTTGATCGGTTGCGCTGAGCGATAGCGACAGAGCAGCTGCAGGAACAGCCGCCACTCCTGTGCGTCGGTGGCGATGTGGCTGTCCTGCGTCGTGTAGCGGCCGGCGGTGTCGATAAACACCGCCTCGTCGGTGAACCACCAGTCGCATTGGCGCGTGCCGCCGATGCCTGCGACGGGGGTCGTGCCCAGCCTCTCGGCGAGCGGAAAGCGCAAGCCGGCATTCAACAGGGCGGTAGTCTTGCCCGCCCCCGGCGCGCCGATGAAGACGTACCACGGCAGCTGATAGACGAAGCGGCGGCGTTTCCACCAGCTGGACCTGTCGCCGCTCTGCCTGACCACGCCCAGGCGCAGCAGATGCATCGCGTTCGCGAAGCGTTCGGCCAACACCTCTGACGCCGCGTGCCCTTCCTGCATTCGTGCGAACAGGCCCGCGTTGCGATACCGCTGCACCCCCTGCACGCCGGCCCAGATGGCCAAGGCGAGCACGCCGACCGCGAGCAGACCGGCGGCACGCGCCAGGGGGCTTTCGAAGGGATGCGCACCGTCGTACTTCAGCAGTGGCGCCGTAAGCCAGATCAGCAATGCCACTCCGGCCACATTGGCCAGACCTTGCAGGCGCGGCAGCCAGGCCTTCATGGCGTGGGCAACCTGGGTGCAGCAAGGCAGCGCCTGGCCATCGTGCGGTTACGGATAGAGGACGATATCGACGCGTCGGCGCGGCAGCGCCGCGACATCCGGCTCGGCGAGATCGGCTGCGCCTTCGACCGTCAGGCGCTCGGCTGGCAAGACCGGCCTGAGCGCGTCGGCGGTGGCGCGGGCCCAGGCGTAGGACTGGTGCCAGGCCGACGGCAGCAGGGCGCTTCGTGGGTCGCTGCCGTCGGTGTGGCCGACCACCAGCACCTGGCCCGGCAGGCGGGCAAGCACGCTGCCGACCTGCGCCAGCAGCGCTGTGCCGGCCTGTGAAGGGCGTGTCGAGGCCGCCTCGAACAGAGTCTCGGCCGGCAGCGTGACGACGCTGCGGTTTGCCTCGTCACGGACGACGAGCCGCCCGGCGGCCACCGCGTCCGCTAGCAGCGGCCCGACGCGCGGTACCACGGCCGTCGCGAACGCCGGTCGGGGCCTTGCGATACCGCTGCCGCCGGCAGTGAGCTGCTGCATCGAGGCGAAGACCTCGTCCACACGCACCGCCAGCAGCAGGTGACTGGCGGTATAGACACCGAGCGTGCCCAGGCCGAGCAGGACCAGGGCACCGAGGACCAGCCGCCGGTGCCACGGCGGGGGCGCCGCCGGCACGGCGCTGTGCCATTCCGGCGCGAGCGCGACGTCTTCGCGGGGCAGCGCCAGGAAGACGCGCTGGCGCAGCATGTCGAGCTGCCTTGCCGCGTCCGGTGCGTGGCGCAGGTTGCCCGTCAGACCCAGGCTGAGGCAGGCGTGGAACAGCTCGAGCAGGGCCTGGTTCTGGCGCGGCTGCTCGGCCAGGCGCGACAGCAGGCGCAAGACCCGGACGCCACCCTCCCTTTCGCCGTGAAAACGTTCGAGCAGTCCGGCGCCGCCTGCGCCCCAGGGCGTGTCGGCCACCACTTCGTCGACCCAGACGCAGAGCAGATAACTCGCCGCGGCGATGCTGCGCCCGTCCCAGCCGGCGGCGGCCAGCTCGCGCTCGAAGCGGTCCACCGCGGCCGCCAGCGCCAGCTTCATCCCTTCGGGCTCGTCCAGAACGGCATGGCGCAGCTGCGTGGCCAGGGCAATCAGTGGGCGCGCGCTGGCGTGTAGCGCCTTCGTCTGCCGTTCCGCGTCGGGTGGCGGTGGCCGTGCGGCGGCGAAGCCCCTCAATGCACCCACGCCAACTGGACCTGGCGCGCCTGGGCGTCCAGGCGCGCAGGCGGCACTGTCTCGTCCGACGGCAGCGCCAGCAGCGTTCGCCATTGCGAACGATCGAGTTCGCGGTAGGCGGCGAAGACCGCCAGGAAGTGCGCCTCCGCGCCAAGCGCCAGTACCAGCTCGCGCGCCTCGCCGGGCCGCAGGTGCAGCGTTTCTCGGCGCAGCAGCGCCGCGCCCAGCGTCGCTTCGTCGTTGTCGTACAGGCTGTCGAAGGTGGCACGCTGGAAGGCCTGGCCGTCGCGCAGCAGGTAGACGCGCAGAGCCAGCGAGGCCGAGCCCTGCTGGCGATCGGTGTTCAGGCTGCGTTCGGCCTGGATGCTCAGCCGCAGATTTCGCGCCCCCGTGGTGGGCTCGATCCGCGCCGCCGCCGGCGCGCGCGTCAGGACCGAAGCGGGGTCGCCCGGGCCGGGATTGAACGCGAAGTTCACCACCATCGACGTGTTGACCCAGGGAATCTGGCGTTCCTGCGTCTCGCGCAGCACCTTGACGCGAACGTTCTTGAGCATCTCCTCCACCTCGACACCCGGGGCCCGCATCTCCTGGGTCAGGTGACGCGTGTAGATGCTGTTGGTGCCCGGGGGCCCGTCCTCGGCCGTCCGGCCGGGGGCGGCGGAAAATGCGATCAGCGCGCCCGGCGCAGCCATTTCTGCCAGTCCGCTCCCGACCCGGTCGCTGCGCGTGCGCGCGGTGAAGGGGTTGTCGCGGCAGGCATCGATGATGAAGATGCGGGCCCGCGGCCGCACGCGGTCGATGCGGCTGAGCAGCGCGTCCTCGAGGTCGATCGCCTCGTCCTTCACCTCGCCCTCGTCACGCAGATTCAGGTCGACGGGAAGCAGGAAGTTTCGGCGATCGATCTGCATGCCGTGGCCGGCATAGTAGAAGACCAGGGCGCTGCCGTCGTCGTCCATGCGGCGGCCGAAATTGCGCAGAACGCGCTTGAAGTCGCGCGCCTTCAGGTTGAGATGCAGATCGACTTCGAAGCCCAGCGAGGACATCGTGGAGCCGACGAGACGGGCATCGTTCTCCGGGTTGGAGAGCACGGCCTGCGGGTACTGGCCGTTCCCGATCACCAGGGCCACACGGCGGGTGGCGACCGGTGGCACCTGGGCAAGCGAGCGCAACGGCAACGCGCTCAGCCAGGCGGCGGGCGCGAGGCTGAGCCAGGCAAGCAGGCGGCGGCGGCTCATGCAGGACTCGATAGGGAGCAGTCGAAACGAGACCCGTGTTTGACGGCTTTCGATTCTCCGGCCAAGGTGGCGTCCGGCGCAATGAGCGGCGGACCCTCTGCTGGGGGGATGCGGGCCCCTCGACCCTGCCCGGTCAACCGCACCGGCCCTGCACGCCCTCCCTGAAGCAATAGTCCGTGGTCAGGCTGGACGACTCCCACGGGATCTGTACGCGCTGGGTCTCTTCGGCCACGCCGATGCGCACGCGCTTGAACAATTGCTCGACGGGCAAACCCGGCGTCTGCAGATGTGCCAGCAGGTGTTTGGCATAGATGCTATGCGCGCCGACCGGACCGTCCAGCGCCACGCCGTTGGGTGATGTCGAAAAAGCCACCAGCGTACCGACGGGGGCGTCGAGTGGCGCCAGTCCGGCAGGCGTGAGGCCGCGGAACCTGACCCGCCGCCCATCGGGCCCGACGATCACGCCGCCGGCGAACGGGTTGACGCGGCAGGCGTCGAGCACGACGATATTCATGCCGCGCTTGATCGCGCTCAGGCGGTCGACGAACTCGCTCACGTCTGCCGCCTTGGTGGCGATCTCGTCCTCGCCCTGCAGCACGGTGTCGATCGGCAGCAGGTAGTTGCGGCCCTTGGCCTGGATGCCGTGGCCGGCGTAGAAGAGCAGGCGCACCGCGCTGTCGGCCGCGCGCAGCGAGAAGTCGCGCAGGGCCTCGATGAGGTCGAACAGGCCGACATCCCGGCGCAGCACGACCTCGTAGCCCAGCTGCTTCAGGCTCGACGACACCGCCTCGGCGTC
>Ga0113563_10002953_pt1 | contig 10448 bp, 6 predicted proteins | sample Mud3Dept3metaG_FD_80117 | JGI IMG/M metagenome (GOLD analysis project Ga0113563, IMG submission 80117) | Freshwater wetland microbial communities from Ohio, USA, analyzing the effect of biotic and abiotic controls - Mud 3 Core 4 Depth 3... | ecosystem: Environmental > Aquatic > Freshwater >...
GAGGGCGTTGCGCGTGCGCTGGCGCCCCGCGCGCGACAGCGTGCGCTCCAGGGTGTCGAGGAAGAACGAGCGGTTGGGAAGGCCGGTGAGGCTGTCGTACCGCGCGAAGCGCTGGAGATCGGCCTCGGCCCGCTGCCGCTTGAGGAAGAGGGCGAAGAGGCTGCCGATGTCGGCCAGGGCCTCCACCCAGTCGGCCTCCCGCGACGGCGGCCCATCGCTCTTCACCTCGAGCACCCCGAGCACCTGTCCGCCCACGCGCAGGGGCACCGCGAGTGCCACACCGGCGCCGTCGGGGGACGGAGCCGACCACGCCGCGGCCCCGTCCTCGAGGGTGCGGCAGGCCAGGGAGTTGTCGGGCGGCGCCGAGGCGAGCGCCTCCGGCGCGCCGGGGGAGATCCCAGCCAGGGACAGCGCGGGGGGGTCACCGTCCGCCACCCACAGCCGCGCCTCGGCGCAGCCGAGGCCGTGCACGAGCGCGTCGAGCACGGCGGGCGAAGCCTCCGCGAGCGACAGGGACGCCGTGAGCGCCTGGGTCGCGCGCTGGCGGGTGGTGGCCAGTCGCTCGCCCCGCCGCCGGTCGCTCATGTCACGGATGTACGCGGTGAGGATGACGCGGCCCTTGACGTAGGCCGGGATGACGACGACCTCGATGGGGACGAGCGAGCCGTCGGCACGCATGGCGGTCGCTTCACGCCGGCGGCCGAGGTCCGAGCTCTCGCCGGTCAGGACGAAGTCGCGCAGGCTGCGCCGGAGGTCATCGCGCAGCGCGGGGGGCACGATGGTGTCGGCGACCTCGCGGCCGAGGATCTCGGAGCGGCTGTAGCCGAACAGCCGCCGCGCCGCTGCGTTGAACTCGACGACGCGCCCTTCGTGGTCGGCGGTCAGGATGCAGTCGAGGGCGGAGTCGAGGATGAGCGCCTTGCGGATCTCGCTCGCCCGCAGCTCTTCCTCCCACTCGCGCGCCTCCTCGAACGGACGCACGGTGAGGGGGAGGACGGGGGCGCCGGGGCGGTCGGGCTCGGGCTCGGCCTCCACGAACGCGGCGATCCGCTCGCGGGCGTCGCCCCGGTAGACGAGGAACTCGATTCCCACGCGGAAGAGCCCCCCCTCCTCCCCGGCCAGCCGCGCGACCTGGCCGACGACTGCGACCGGGGAGCCCTGATCCGGCATCTGGAAGGTGAGCCCCACCTTCGTGCCCAGCTCCAGCTGGCGGGGGCTCTCGAGGAGGACGCCGCGCGACCCGACGTTGATGACGGAGCCCTCGTCCTCGTCGGCGGCGGTGACGAAGCTCGACCAGTCGCGCAGCCGCACGGGGAACCGCCGGCTCCGCCGGGCGGGAACGCTCAGGAGCTCCTCGAGCCGGCGGTCCCAGAGGAAGGGATCCACGGGCAGCGGGATCGTGGCGTTGGCGCCCGCGGCCGCCAGGTCGGTCTCGGACTCGGGCGGGTCGGTGCGGTTGAGCCAGACGATCGCCGTGGGCCGGGTCACCTCGTTCCCGCGGAGCGCTCGAACCAGGGCGATGGCCTCCGCCCGCGGCAGGTCGATCACGACCATCTGCGGACGCGCCCGCTCCGCGGCTTCGACCGCCCCGTCCGCCTGCCCGACGTGGACACGATCGATGTCCGGGCGTCCGAGGACGGTGGCACCGAGCACGCCGGAGAGGCTCTCCGGGCCGACGACGAGGACCTTGAGCACCGAGGCGAGTCTAGCCGGAATCGAGGCAAACCGCACCGCGAGCCTGCGACAATGTGAGGCAAGTCACCCATGCTCGCGATCGCCCACTACAATAGCCCTCGCCCACGATGACGAGCCTCGGCCCCGGCAGCACGATCTCGCACTACCGGATCGTCGACACGCTGGGCCACGGGGGCCAGGCCACCGCCTTCAAGGCCGAGGACCTGCGGCTGAGCCGCACCGTCGTGATCAAGGCCCTCAGGCCGGAGCTCGCCTCGAGCGAGACCGCAAGGAGGCGCTTCGAGCGCGAGGCGGCCCTGTGCTCCGCCCTCGACAACCCGCACATCCAGGGCGTCTACGACATCGGGGAGACGGACGGCCTCTACTACATCGTGCTGCAGTACGTGGAAGGGCCGACCTTGAAGCAGCTCATGGACGCCCGGCCCCTCGAGACGCTCTCCGCGCTGTCGATCGCGATCCAGGTCGCCGACGCCCTTGCGGTGGCCCACGCGAGCGGGATCGTCCACCGCGACCTCAAGCCCGCCAACATCATCGTGGGGCCCGGCGGCCAGGCGAAGGTCCTCGACTTCGGCCTCGCCAAGATGCTGGTGCCCGACGCGACGGAGGTCGGGGGGACGCCGCCCTCGAGGACCGACGACCCGCTGACCGAGATCGGCGTGCCCTACGGCTCGATGGGCTACTCCTCCCCCGAGCAGGCGTCGGGACAGGCGGCCGACCACCGCACCGACGTCTTCAGCCTCGGCGTCGTGCTGTACGAGATGGTCACGGGCGTGCCGCCCTTCCGCGGCCGCCACGCGGTCGAGGTGCTGAACGCGGTCATCAATGCGGCCCCGCGCCCCGTCGCCGACATCAACCCCCGGGCGCTCCCCGCCCTCCAGCCGATCCTGGACCGCGCGATGGCGAAGCCTCCCCGGGACCGTTACCAGACCATGGCCGCCCTGCGCGACGAGCTCAAGGCGCTCATGCGGCGCCTCACCCGCGAGACGGGTGTGGTGCCGACGGAAACGACCGCCACCCTCCTCGCGCCGCAGCGCGCGCGCGCCACCTGGTCGCTCTCGGGCACGCTGGGCCGAGCCCTGGGCCGGCTGCGGCCGGTCCTCCCGGGAAGGGAGGTGCCCTCCGGCCCCTCTCCCGCGCCCCCTCCTCCCTCCCGCCCTCCCAACTGGGGCAGCGAGAAGCGCCCCACCCTCGCCGTGCTCCCCTTCCGCAACCTCGCCGGCAACCCCGACGCCGCCTTCTACGAGTTCTCCCTGGCCGACGGCGTCATCACGGAGCTCGCCAACGTCAAGTCGCTCGTGGTGCGTCCCTCGGCCTACATCGCCCCGTACGTGGGGCAGAGCGTCGATCCACGCCAGGTCGGCGAGGAGCTCGCGGCGAGCCTCGTGTTGAGCGGCGGTTTCATCCGGACCCCGGAGCGGATGCGGGTCACCGCTCAGCTCCTCGAAGCGGCGACGGGCGATATCGTCTGGAGCGACAAGGTCGACCTCCTGTCCCGTGACCTCCTCGACGTCCAGGACGAGATCGCCGAGCGGCTCCTGGCCGGGCTCAAGCTGCGCCTCACCGCCGAGGAGCAGGAGAAGATCGACCGGCCGCTCACCCACAGCCCCGAGGCCTACGAGTTCTACCTGCGCGGCCGCGACGCCCTCTTCCGCTACCTCCTGCGCACCCACGACGAGGCCGACCTCGACCAGGCGGTCAAGATGATGCACGAGGCGACCGGCCTCGACCCGGAGTTCGCCCGCGCCCACGCCACCCTCGGCCGCTGCTACGTGCTCTACGCACAGGGCTGGGGCGGGGCCGAGAACTTCGTCCTGGCCGAGCGCTCGCTCCGGCACGCTCTCGCCATCGAGCCCACCATCGTGAACGCCCGCCTGCAGATGGTCTACGTGGACCTGCACCACGGCGACAAGGACAGCGCCCACGCCCGCGTGGAGGAGCTGCTGAAGGAGGCCCCGGACGACCCGTCCGTGCTGTTCGTGGCCGCCATGGTCCACCGGCTCGACGGGCTCTACGAGCGCGCCCTGCGCCTCTACGAGCGTCTGCTGGCGGTGAACCCGAAGGACGTCGTCCTCGTGGCCTTCAACAAGGCGCGGATCTTCACCCACCAGGGCCGGTTCGAGGAGGCGGTGGCTGAGATCGACCGGGGCCGGGCGGCCGAGCCCGAGCACCCCCTGCTCAAGACCTTCCTGGCCGTGGCCCTCTTCAACCAGGGCCACGTCGACGACGCGCAGGCGCTCCTCGAGGACGTGCTGCGGCAGAACCCCCACTTCGACGGCGTGCTGCCGCTCCTGGGCTGGTGCCTGTCCGCCCGCGGCCAGCACGAGCAGGCCCGGGCCCTCGTCACCGATCGCGTCCGCGAGGTCGCCGGCGCCGACCACGACATCGCGCTCTGGCTCGCCTCGTTCTACGCGATGGAGGGGATGACCGAGGACGCTCTCGAGTGGGTGCGCCTCGCGGTCCGGATCGGCAACGAGAACTACCCCCTCTTCGCCCACACCCCGAAGCTCGACCCCCTCCGCCCCGACCCCCGCTTCGCCGAGCTCCTCGAGGACCTGCGCCGGCGGTGGGAGACCCGCTGTCGCCAGGAAGGGAAGGAGACCGCATGAGCGCGCCCGAGGACCTCGTCGAGAGGATCCGCCTCCGGCTCGACGAGAGCTTCGTCGGGATCGGCGAGGTGGTGGCGGAGCTGCAGCCCGCGGACGTCGCCGACCTCGTCAACCAGCTGACGCGCCAGGAAGCGGCGGCGGTGATGAGCATGCTCTCCGTGCCCCGCGCGGTGGAGGTCTGCGACCAGCCGACCCTCAACCGCCGCAGCGCCATCCTCGAGCAGATGGAGCCGGGCCGGGCGGCGCAGGTCCTCGAAGGTCTCTCCTCCGACCAGCGCACGTTCGTCGTGCGCGGCATGGGCGAGTACGGCCGCCGCCGCCTGCTCCCGAAGCTCTCGGCCGAGGTCCGGGCCGAGGTGGAGCGGCTGCTGCAGTACCCGGCCCAGAGCGCCGGCGGGATCATGACCACCGAGTTCGTCCGGCTCGAGCCGGGCTGGACGGTCGGGGAGAGCCTGAAGCACATCCGCTCGGTGGCCCGCGAGAAAGAGTCGATCTACGCCTGCTACGTCATGGAGCCGGGGACCGGGCGCCTCCTGGGCTCGGTCTCGCTCCGCGACCTCGTCATGGCGGAGCTCGAGCAGGCGGTCGAGAAGGTGATGCGGAAGAAGCCGGTCACCGTCAACGCCCTCGACGACCGGGAGGCGGTGGCCGGCAGGATCGCCAAGTACAACCTGCTGGCGGTGCCCGTCCTCGAGAAGGACGGCAGCGTGGTCGGCTTCGTCACCGTGGACGACGTGGTGGACGTCATGATCGAGGAGGGCACGGAGGACGCCCTGCGGATGGGCGCCGTCGAGCCCGGCGGAATGGACGAGCCGTACACCGCCACCCCCTTCTGGACGCTCGTGCGCAAGCGGGCGGGCTGGCTCATCGTCCTCTTCCTGAGCGAGATGCTGACCGCCACCGCGATGGGCCGCTTCGAGGCGGAGATCGCCCGCGCGGTGGTGCTCGCCCTGTTCGTGCCGCTCATCATCTCGAGCGGCGGCAACTCCGGCTCCCAGGCCGCCTCCCTGATCATTCGCGCCCTGGCGGTCGGCGAGCTCCGCGTGCGGGACTGGTGGCTGGTGATGCGCCGCGAGTTCCTCTCCGGGCTCACGCTCGGCAGCGTCCTCGGCTTCGTGGGCTTCCTGCGCATCACGGTGTGGTCCTTCGTGTCGCCGCAGACCTACGGCCCGCACTGGCCGCTCGTGGCGTTGACGATATGGGTGTCCCTGATCGGAGTGGTGATGTGGGGCACCTTGTCCGGCTCGTTGCTGCCGCTCGTACTGAAGAAGGCTGGGCTCGACCCGGCGGTCTCGTCGGCCCCGTTCGTGGCCACGCTCGTGGACGTGACCGGCATCGTCATCTACTTCCAAGTGGCGGCGTTCATCCTCCGGGGCACGCTGCTCTGAGCGTCCGCCCGCGCCGCTATCCACGTTGTGTTCAAGGCGGGCGCGCGCGTCCGCACACCCGCGCCGATCGGTGATCGCCCTCACCGCTCCCCGGCGCCCGCACGACTAGCTTCTGTGTCGACCCGGGCAATGGGGCCCGGGACCCCGCGGGCCTTCACACCCGCGGGGGCAAACGACCTCCTGCTCAGAGCAAACCCGGGGCAACCCGGGGACGCAGAGCAACGGGGCCCCCACCCTCGGGGGGTCAGCCGAGCCGCCAGGAGAAAGGAGGCCTTTCATGCGTCGCAAGCACCTCGCGTGTCTGTTCCTGGCCGGGTTGGCCGCCGCGTTGACCACGGCGGGCTGCGGCGGGTCGTCCGCCGCGACCGGCCCGACGGAGGCTCTCGCCACCGGCGCCGCGGTCCTGCAGGGGACGGTGGTGGGCCCGTCGTCGGGCCTGCAGGTGGGCGTCGTCGGCACGGCGCTCGTCGCGGCCGTGGACGACGACGGCCAGTTCGCCCTCGACCGGGTTCCCGCCGGGACCGTCACCCTGAAGCTCGAGGGCGCCGGAATCGACGCCCGCGTGTCCGTGCCCGGCCTGCAGGACGGCCAGGTCACGTCGATCAAGGTCCAGCTCGCGGGCGGCACCGCCCAGCTCGCCGGCACGCCGACCTGCGCCCCGACCGCGGAGACGTTCTTCTCCGGGATGCTCGAGTCGATCGCCGGAAGCCGGCTGGTCGTGTCCGGGCGACCGGTGGAGGCCAGTCCCTCGGTGAAGGTGTGGCGCGGGGACCGGCGCATCCCGCTCGACTCGCTGCAGGTGGGAGACAAGGTGAAGGTGTGGGGCACGCTCCGTGGCGACGGCGTCGTGGTCGCGGACGACATCCAGGCCCTGACCACCGAGCCCGGGCCCGCGGCCTGGAAGTGGGTGGTCTTCAGCGGCGTGATCGAGTCGCTCAAGGCGTCCGCCCTGTCCTCCCTGGATCTCCACGCGAACCCCAACACGCCCAGCCCGTCGGCGTACCCGACCCTGATCGTGAACGGGGTGAAGGTGACCACCAGCGCCGACACGAAGTTCCGCCGGTCGGACGGCAGCACCTGCTCGGGGAGCGACTTCCAGGTCGGCCAGAGCGTCACCGTCGAGGGCTGGAAGAGGACGGACGGCATCGTCTCGGCCGAGCGGCTGACGATCGGCGGGAAGTAGTCGCCCGCCCGGGGGGAGGGCCCGCGCCCTCCCCCCGGCCTCCCGGCGCCAGGGGCGCCGCCCGGGTCCCGACGGTATACTCACGCACTCTTCGCCAGGAGGACCCGGACCCCGATGAACCGTCTTCTGTCTTCACTTGCCTGGCTGGCCGTGGCCCTGGTCGGGGCGGGCGCCCTCGGCGCCATCGCCCTCTGGCGCGGCGAGAGCGTGAACGGCGTCTTCTTCGTGGTCGGGGCGGGCTGCACCTATCTCGTCGCCTACCGCTTCTACTCGGCCTTCCTCGCCGCCCGCGTCCTCTCGCTCGACGCCACCCGCGCGACGCCCGCGGAGCGGCTCGACGACGGGCGCGACTTCGTGCCCACCAACCGCTGGGTGGTGCTGGGCCACCACTTCGCCGCCATCGCGGGCCCCGGTCCGCTCGTGGGGCCGACCCTGGCCGCGCAGTTCGGCTACCTGCCGGGGACCCTCTGGCTGGTGGCGGGGGCCGTCCTGGGCGGCTGCGTCCAGGACTTCGTGATCCTCTTCTTCTCGCTGCGGCGCGACGGCCGCTCGCTCGGCCAGATGGCCCGGGACGAGGTGGGCCGCCGCGCGGGGCTCCTCGCCATGGTCTCCGTCCTCGCGATCATGGTCATCCTGCTCGCGGTGGTGGCCCTCGTGGTCGTGAACGCGCTCAAGCACTCGCCGTGGGGCGCCTTCACCCTGGCGATGACCATCCCCATCGCCATGCTCATGGGCCTCTACATGCGCTTCTGGCGGCCGGGGCGGGTGATGGAAGCCTCGGCCATCGGCTTCGCCCTCATCCTGCTCGCCGTGGTCGCCGGCCAGTGGGTCTCGCACTCCCCGGAGTGGGCCCCGTTGTTCACCCTCACCGGACCCGCGCTCGCGGTCGCCGTCATCGTCTATGGCTTCGCCGCCTCGGCGGTGCCGGTCTGGCTCCTCCTCGCCCCGCGGGACTACCTGTCCGCCTTCATCAAGGTCGGCGTGGTGCTCGCCCTCGCGGCCGGGATCGTCCTGGTGCGCCCGACCATCCAGATGCCGGCCCTCACCCGCTTCGTGGACGGCACCGGCCCCGTCTTCGCCGGCACCATCTTCCCCTTCTGCTTCATCACGATCGCCTGCGGGGCGGTCTCCGGGTTCCACGCCCTCATCTCCTCGGGCACGACACCCAAGCTGCTGACGCGGGAGAGCGACGCCCGCCTCGTGGGTTACGGCTCGATGCTCATGGAGTCCTTCGTGGGCGTCATGGCCATGGTCGCGGCCTGCGCCCTCGAGCCCGGCGTCTACTTCGCCATCAACAGCCCGGCCGGCATCGTGGGGACGACCGCGGAGCAGGCGGCGACGACGATCTCGTCCTGGGGCTTCCCGCTCGACCCCGCGACGATGCACCAGCTCGCGCGCAGCGTGGGCGAGGAGACCCTCCTCAACCGCACCGGCGGCGCCCCCTCGCTCGCGGTGGGCATGGCCCACATCTTCAGCGGCACGATCGGCGGCGAGCGCCTGCTCGGCATCTGGTACCACTTCGCGATCATGTTCGAGGCGCTCTTCATCCTGACCGTCCTCGACGCCGGGACCCGTGTGGGCCGCTTCATGGTGCAGGAGCTGCTGGGCCGGGTCTTCCCGCGGATCGCCCGCACCGGGTCGTGGACGAGCACCCTCGTGACCAGCGGGATCATCGTGGGCGCGTGGGGCTACTTCCTGTACCAGGGCGTCCTCGACCCCCTGGGCGGCATCAACTCCCTCTGGCCCCTCTTCGGCATCGCGAACCAGATCCTCGCCTCCGTCGCGCTCGTGGTCGCGACCACCATCCTCATCAAGATGGGACGGACCCGCTACGTCTGGGTCACCCTCCTGCCCATGGCCTGGCTGGTCACGGTGACGCTCACCGGGAGCTGGCAGAAGGTGTTCCACGAGAGCCCGCGCGTCGGCTTCCTCGCCCAGGCACGGGCCCTCGAGCTGCAGATCGCGGACGGCCGGGTGAGCGCGGAGAAGGTGTCCGACACCCGCCACGTGATCTTCAACAACCGCCTCGATGCCGCGGTCACCGGCTTCCTCGCCCTGCTGATCCTGGCCCTGCTGGTCGAGGCGGCCCTGGAGTGGTACCGCATCCTGACCGGCCAGAGGACCGCGCTCCTCACCGAGAGCCCGTACGTCCGCACGAAGTGGGCGGAGGGCTCGCCATGAGGGCGCGGCTGCATTCGGCCCTGCGCACGCTCTGGCGAAGGCTCCGCGAGTGGAGCGGGGATGCCGCCTACGAGACCTACCTGGCCCGGGCGGACGGCGCGGAGCCCCTCACCCGCGAGGCTTTCTACCTCGAGTCCCTGCGCCGGCGTTACTCGCGCCCGACCCGCTGCTGCTGACGATCTCCAGCAGGTCCGACAGCAACGCATAGGCCGTCTGGTCCACGGTCGCGCCCCGCTCGAAGACACCGATCTCGCCCATGAGGTCCGTTTCGAGCACGAGGGCGGCGTCGGGTCCCGAGCCGGAGAGCGGGTCCCCGAAAGGGATCCGCTCGGGCGCGACACTCACCCGCACGCGCGCTCCCCGCCGCACGCCCCGGACCACGAGCCGCAGCCGCGTCCCCGCCCGCGCCGCGCGCCGCGCGTCGAGCCCGGTGAGGCCCGCGATCCCCCGCCGCCGCACCTGCGACGGCCGCACCGAGCCGCCCATCAGGCCGTTGGCGATCGCGCAGCCCTTCACCGCCGCGTCCCAGCCCTCGAGGTCGTTGCGCGGGTCGGCCTCGGCGATGCCGAGGCGCTGGGCCTCCTTCACCGCGGCGCTCGCGGTGAGCCCTTCCTCCATGCGCGAGAGCACCAGGTTCGTCGTGCTGTTGAGCGTGCCCCGGAACGAGACGATGCGCGCGCCCCGCAGGCACCGCTCCACGAGGTTGAAGACGGGCGTCCCGTCCATGACCGCGCCTTCGTGCAGGAAAAGCCTCTCCTTGCGCACGGCGAGAGCCCGCAGCGGCCGCAAGGCAAAGGCCACTGGCCCCTTGTTGGCGGTGACGACGTGCATCCCGCGGCCCAGGGCCTGCCGCACGTGGTCGATCGCGGGCTGGCCGCTCCTGGGCTCGAGGGTGGTGATCTCGACCAGCACGTCGGCCGGCACGCGCTCGATGAAGCCGCGCACGTCGCTGACCCTCGGGCCGTGGTGCAGCGCGTCGAGCGACCGCCCCTTCCCCGCCAGCTGCAGGGCGCGGCCGAGATCGAGGCCCCTGACGTCGATCGCGAGGCCGTGGCTCGCGGTGGCGATGCCACTGACCCGGGCTCGCGCCCCGGCCGCCTTCAGCGCCCGGGCGTAAGGCCCCCGCAGCTGCTCGGCGAAGCGGCGCCCCACGTTCCCGAACCCGACGAGCGCGACGCGAATGTCCCTGGCCATGCGCTGGGGGATTCTAGCCGTTCCACCGAGCGACGTGAGGACCCACTCGTCACGCCCCCGGCCCACGACACGGAAGACCACACGTCACTTGCGCCTGCGTGGACAGCCCAACCGAGAAGGCCCAGAGGACCGCGCTGCTCTGGACCGTCCGCGAGAGCGACGGGATGGTCCTGGATCCGCTCGGCCGGCGGCCGATCCGGA
>Ga0113563_10002954_pt1 | contig 10447 bp, 9 predicted proteins | sample Mud3Dept3metaG_FD_80117 | JGI IMG/M metagenome (GOLD analysis project Ga0113563, IMG submission 80117) | Freshwater wetland microbial communities from Ohio, USA, analyzing the effect of biotic and abiotic controls - Mud 3 Core 4 Depth 3... | ecosystem: Environmental > Aquatic > Freshwater >...
CATGGCGCTTAAGTCGCCGGACGAGCTGAAGGCGCTTTATGCCAAGCTCGACCCGAACAAGGAAACCATCGTGTACTGCCAGAGCGGGGTTCGTGCTTCGGAGAGCGCTGCCGTCATGCGCTCGCTCGGGTTCACCAACGTGAAGGTGTACGAGCCTTCGTGGCTCGGCTACGCGGGCGTGCTGTCCGCGCCGGCCGAGAACGAAGTCTTCATGAACGTCGGTGCGCTAAACGGGCGGATCGCTTCGCTGCAAAGCCGGGTGAAGGACCTCGAGAACGAGCTCGCGAAGATGCAGGCGCAGGTCAAGCGCTGAACCGTCTCGTCTGAGGTCAGAACGGCCGCGGAAACGCGGCCGTCTTCATTTCTCGAGCGCGAAATCCGCGTTCCGCCATGCTGCGCGGTATTCCGCCTCGGCTTTGCGCGCCGCGTCGGTGCGCCCCTGCGCCGCTAGCGCACGGGAGAGCCCGTAGAGCGACCAGCCGTTCGCAGGGTAGTGCGCGAGGTCTTCGCGATAGACGCGTTCGGCGTCGGCGGGGCGCCCGGCTGCAAGCAGCGCCGCGCCAAGCGCGTGCCGCGTCGGGGCGAGCCAGAGATGCGGCTCGTCGTATTCGAGCGCATCCTCTATCGCAACCGCGTCGACGAGCTGATTCAGTCCCGCCTCGGTTCTCCCTTCCGCGCGCGCGATCTCGCCCGAGAGCGTCAGCACGGCGATGCGCGCGAGGCTCGCCGCGAAGTTGATGTTCTTGACCTTCACATCCTTCATGCCGGGATCGGCCGCGACGCGCTCCAGCGTTCCCAGTTCCTTCTTCGCCTCGGCGAGCTTTCCCCCGCGAAGAAACGCCATTCCGCGCGCGAAATGCCAGATCGCGATTGGGTAGGGCGCGGTCACGTCGGGCGGCGGCGTGTCCTTCAGGATTTCATTCCATTTCGCAAATCGCACGAGCGCGTAATAGGGCAGCGCGTAGTAGTGCTGCATCGTGCCAGTGCGCAGGTCGCCGGGATTCGGGCCGCACGCGACGCGATATGTCGAGCGCGCCGCGTCGAGCGCGACCTTGCTTCGGCCCTCCATCGCAGCCGATGCCCAAAGGAAGTGATAGTTGTGCGCGGCATAGCCAACGAGATAAGCGCCCTGCGCCTGGACCTGCGCGACGTAGCGCTCGTCGGCCTTGATCGAGCGCTCGTTCGCTGCCAAGGCATCCGCGTAGCGGCCGACACGCATGTAGATGTGCGCCGGCATGTGTACGAGGTGACCGGAGCCGGGCGCGAGCGTCTCGAGTCGCTTCGCCGCCGCGACGCCGCGTTCCGGCGTCCGCGACGACTCCATGACGTGCACGAGGTAGTGATTCGCGCCGGGATGGGCGGGGTCGGCTGCAAGTGCGCTCGCCAGCAGGCGCTCGATCTCCGCAGTCCAGGGCTTCGGCGTGCCGTCGGCCTCCCACCAGTCGTAGGGATGCAGGTTCAGCACCGCCTCGGCGGCGAGCGTCTGGATGTCGGCGTCTTTCGGATAGCGCTTCGCCAGCGCGACCATGGCTTTGGCGTATCCCTCCTCGTCGATCGCGGTCGGGCCGCTTGGAGGGTGTCGCGTCGCCAGCGCTTCGACGAGGCCACGGTCCCGCGCGGGTGCGCGAGACGCGAGCGCCATCGCGCGATCGAGTGCGGCGCGCACGCGCGGCGCGTCGGCCGCGAGCATGTCCGAGTTGATGTTCGGTCCCAGCGACCAGCCGAGTCCCCACCAGCAGATCGCGCACTCTGGGTCTGCCTGGGTCGCGGCTTCGAACGAGCGCGCGGCCTCCGCAGGATTGAAGCCCCACGTCAAGACCACGCCCTGATCGAAATAACGCTGCGCGAGCTTCGCGCCGGAGCCCGTCGGGCGCGTGTACGCCCCCATCCCGTCGAGAAGCGGAGCAACCGGCGGCGACGAGGGCGCTGCGCCCGCGTGCACGGCGGCAACGAGCAGGAGAAGCGCCGCGAGCGGGCGCGAGCGAATCATGTCTATCTTTGTACCGGGAAAGTACCGACCCTGGGCCTCCTGCCGCGTAGCCCCGCCGGGCCTGCTTTGCGTCGCAGTCGCCGTTGTCGGGTGGCTCGCGGCGAAGGGTTGTGTGTTGACCCGATGCCACGAGCCGGGACCCGACCGGCGACACGCTTCGCGGCGCCAGCAGGCCCGGCGGGGCTACGCGGCAGGAGGCGGAAACCGCGGCCCGGGGTCATCGCTGCTCGACAAGGGCAGCAGTGCGCCGCGCCCGCGGTTGGATGGCTTCGCCGAGGGGAGAGCCCCCTCCCCCAACGGCTGCCTCAGAGCGGCCGCTTGATCGTGATCGCGCCGCGGATCTGGCCCGCCGAGTACCCGGTCGCCTTGTCGTGCGGATACTCCGTGCCCAGCTTGGCCTTGACCGCTGGCGCAACGTCGGTGGCGCCGCCGTGACACGACAGGCATAGCGGCTGCACCGGCAGCGCTTTCATGTAGCGGAAGTACTGGCCCGCGGGCTCGGTCACGACTTCGGCGAACTCGAGCTTCGCGGGGTCGTCGCCTTTGGCGGCGCGCGCGTCGAACTCGGCGAGGACCTTCTGTTCCCATGCGTCGGGGACGCCGAGCATGGTGTTGCGCGTCTTGAGCGAGACGCGCGAAACATGCCACCCGTTCTTGAGTGAAAGCTCGCTCGCGATCTGCGGTGCGATGGTCTTGCAGACGCCGATCGCGCCGTCCGGACCGCCCTGCGCGATCGCCTGCTTGAGCTCGCCCCCCAGCTTCTGCGCGAAGCCGCCGGCCACGGCACGGCTCTCTTCGGTCATCTTCGCCACGTCCTGCGCTGCTGCGGGCGCAGCGAGAAACAGTGCGGCGATCGCCGCGATCATGAGCTTCGTCCGCATTTCTTTCTCCTCGATGTCGTGTCGCGGGCCCGGTGCCCGGTCGCGCGGACTATAACGACGCCCCGGGGGCGTCGGCATCATGGTTTCGGATAGGGGAATAAGACGGCACGCGACCCGGCGCGTCGGCCGGGCGGCGTGACAGGGCGAGGCACTGCCTCGCCGCGTACCGCTCGCACCTGTCGGCGTGGCGGACGGGCAGCGCGTCCGCGCCGCGGCTGCGAGAGGACTAGAACCCGATGCGGGTCTTCTTGATGCCGCGCGGGTCTTCGATGTCCGACTCGCGGACCTCGTCGCGGCCGTCGAGCTTGGCGTTGCCGAGCGCGGCGACGATCACCCGGCGCATTTCCCGGGGCGCGTACTCGGCGAGCTTGTCGAGTACGCTTTCCGCGAGCGCTTCGGGGAAGGGCCTGCCCCAGTCGTGCGAGCCGCGGATGTCGGCGTAGATCGACTGGGCGATCCGCATCGCACCCTCGCGATCGGGCGGCTCGATGTGATAGACGTTCATCCGGTTCAGGATCGGCTCGGGGATACGCGCCCCCTCGTTCGCGGTCGCGATCCACATCACGCTCGAGGCGTCGATCGGCACCTCGACGAACTCGTCGACGAAGTGCGTGGCGGTGTCGTGCTCGAGGAGCGTGTAGAGCGCGCCGAGCGGATCGTATTGACCGTCGCCGCCGGCCTTGTCGATCTCGTCGACCATCATCACCGGGTTGGCGTACTGGCCGTTCAGGAAGGTGTCGAACACCTTGCCGGGCTTGGCGTTCTTCCATTGCGAGGAGGAGCCGGAGAGCACCCAGCCTGCGGTCATCGAGCTCATCGAGATGAAGCCGAAGCCCGTCGACAGGAGCTTCGACACGCGCTTGCCGAAGTGGGTCTTGCCGATGCCGGGCTCGCCGAGCAGAAGCATCGGCGTCAACTCGAGCGCGTCGGTGCCCGATACGGCGAGGGCGAGCTGGCGCTTGATGTCGTCGAGCGCTTCGTGGAAGTTGGGCAGCTCGTCGTAGAGCGGCTCCATCGCGGGCACCCCCGAGGGCTTCACGGTCAGGCGCGTGCCGCCCGCCTTGATCATCTTCTCGTAGGTGTTGCGCAGCGCGTCGTTCGCGCCCGTGGGGAGCTCGGCGAGCGCGTGCTCCACGTCCGCCACCGCATAGACATCCTTGAACCCGGCGATCGGGATGTTCACCTCGGTCCTCATGACGATCTTCCCTCCATGCGAAGCACGCCAAACGAGAATCTCGACGGTCCAAAACCTACGGATCGACGATCACGCTGTCAATCGATTGCGAAGCAACAACTGCGCCCGATGCAACATGCTGCGTTCGCGCAGGCGTGACGGGCGTGACGAATGTCGCTGGCACTGGGGCCGGCCGAGTGCTTATGCCCGCGTGCAGCGCGAGGACCGCCGGGCGGGCTCGCCGTCGCCCGGAACGCGGGGCCGGGCGCGGGAATCCGGGACTTCAACATGGACGACGCGCGGACCCATTCGTGCCCCGGCAGCGCACGGGCTTGGTGCCAGGTCCGCCACGGTGCGCGCAAGCCTGGTGCGCATCGGGCTTGCGCGCCCGGGCGCAGTCGTGCTTGAATCAGGGCGTAGGCAGACCCGTGATGCGCGCCAACTTCTTTTTTCGGTTCTTCTTTCCGATGCCGCTGGCGGAGGAAGGGTAGCGCCTGAGAGAACGAGGGCCTCCGGAAACCGCCAGCACCGCAAGGGCTGGCGGTTTTTCTTTTGTGGACCCCGCTGAGAGATCTCACCCATGAACGGCAGCGAAGAAAGCAATTCGGCCCTCCTGACGGCCGACAGGACCTCGCAGACGGACGACGAGCGGATCGACCGCATCGTTCCGATTCCGCCTCCCGAGCACCTGATCCGGTTTTTCCCGATTCAGGGTACGCCGGTGGAGAACCTGGTGGTCGGGACGCGCCGCAACATCCGGGAGATCCTGCGCGGGACCTCCGACCGGCTGCTCGTCATCATCGGACCCTGCTCGATCCATGACCCTCAGGCTGCGGTCGAGTATGCGACGCGGCTCGCCTCCGAGCGGCGCAAGCACGCGGGCGAGCTCGAGATCGTGATGCGCGTCTATTTCGAGAAGCCGCGCACCACGGTGGGCTGGAAGGGCCTCATCAACGATCCGTATCTCGACGAGAGCTTCCGCATCAACGAGGGCCTGCGGATCGCGCGCGATCTTCTGGTGCGCATCAACATGGCGGGTGTGCCGGCCGGGTCGGAGTTCCTCGACGTGATCTCGCCGCAGTACATCGGCGATCTCGTGTCCTGGGGCGCGATCGGGGCCCGTACCACCGAGAGCCAGGTGCACCGCGAGCTGGCGTCGGGCCTGTCGGCGCCGATCGGGTTCAAGAACGGCACGGACGGCAACGTCAAGATCGCAGTGGACGCCATCCTCGCCGCGGGCAAGCGGCACCACTTCCTGTCGGTGCACAAGAGCGGGCATGTGGCCATCGTCGAGACGAAGGGCAACGACGACTGTCACGTGATCCTCCGCGGCGGCGTGCATCCGAACTACGACGCGGCGAGCGTCTCGGCCGTCTGCGCCACCCTCGCGGCGTCCGGCCTGCCGCAGCGCGTGCTGATCGACTGCTCGCATGCCAACAGCCGAAAGGACTACCAGCGCCAGACCGAGGTCGCGAACGACATCGGCCGCCAGATCGCCGGCGGCGAGCGGCGGATCGTCGGCCTGATGGTCGAATCGCACTTGAAGGCCGGCCGGCAGGATCTCGTCGCCGGCCAGCCGCTCGAGTACGGCAAGAGCATTACCGATCCGTGCCTCGGGTGGGAAGAGTCGCTCCCGGTGCTCGAGCGCCTCGCGGAGTCGGTGCGCAAACGGCGAGCGGCGGGAACGAAACGGTCCGCATGACCGGTTCCGACGGGCGATGACGCTCCCCTTCGGCCTCGACGCCGCGCTCGGCGGGCTGCCCGCCGCGGCGGTGGTCGCGATTCCGCTGATCGTCGTCTTCGCCTACACCATCTTCGGCCTCACGGGGTTCGGCTCGGGGATCGTCGCTGCGCCGCTGATGGCGAATTTTTTTCCGTTGCCGTTCGTCGTCCCGCTGCAGCTGCTCCTCGACTTCACCGCGTTCACCGCGCTAGGCAGCCGCGTGCGCGCGAGCGTGAATTGGCGCGAGATCGCCTTGATCGCGCCGTTCATGCTCGTCGGCATGGCGCTGGGCTTGACGCTGCTCGTCAATCTGCCGCGGAACCTGCTGCTGGTCTTGCTCGGTGCGTTCGTGCTCGTCTACGGTCTGCTGGGGCTTTTCGGCCGTGCGCCGGCAGGCCACTTCTCGCAGTGGTGGGTGGCGCCGATCAGCACCTTCGGCGGGGTGATCAGCGCGCTGTTCGGGACCGGCGGGCCGATCTACGTGATCTATCTCTCGCGGCGCATCGCCGATCCGGCGGCGCTGCGCGCGACGATCGCCACCGTGGTGATGCTGTCCGCGCTCGCCCGGCTCGTCGTTTTCGGCGTCGCCGGGCTCTTTCTGCAGCCGGGGCTCGTGGCGCTCGCCGTGCTGCTCCTGCCGTTCCTCGCGCTCGGCGTGTGGGCCGGAACGCGCCTGCACCACCGGCTCCCCGCAGCCCGGGTGCGACGGCTGGTCTATGTGCTGCTCGTGGCGAGTGGCGCGACGCTCGTCGCCCGAGGACTCTGACTGAACGGGGACGGGCGCCAGAGTTTGTGGCGCGCGCGCCGTTTCGGCATAATCGATCGGGCACTGGGAACGTAAGACGCAGAGGGGGCGCGGTCGTGTCTCCCGGGTGTTTCCAGCAAAAGGGGACGCGACGTGGAACTCTCTGGCGACCGACGCCTGCCGCAGCTCGAGCATCTCGGCGATGCGACGCAGTTCGCGACGCGCCTGCACGCGATGGTCCCGTACTCGCCGCTTTTCGAAAACCTGAACCTGGCCGAGATCCGCCTCATGAGCCATTTCATGCAGGTGTACCGGGCGCAGGTCGGCCAGGAAGTGATCCGCGAGGGCGACGCGGGCGACTTCATGATGTTCGTGATCGAAGGCCGCATCGAGGTCTTCAAGCAGGACAACCACCACGCGCCGCGCCTGATCGCCGTCGTCGACGCGGGCAAGACGCTCGGCGAGATGTCGATGATCGACGGCGAGCCGCGCTTCGCGACCTGCATCGCTGACAACGCCTCCCTGCTGGGCGTGCTGACCCGCGAGAATCTCGCGCGCATCATCCTCGAGCAGCCGATCCTCGGGGCGAAGATCCTGATGGAGCTGGTGCTGATGCTGTCGCAGCGCTTGCGGCAGACCAGCTCGCGGCTGCTCTCGGCGCTCGATCACGAGCGCGGAGACAACACCGTGGCCGAGGGAGGGACCGGGTTCGTCTGAGGCGTTTGCGCCGGAGCGCCTGTGGCACAATGGGCCGGACGGCAGTACGGAGGGGGGACATGAAAATAAAGAACGCAAAGGACTTCTGGGCGGGATTGATGTTCCTCGCCTTCGGTCTCGGCTTCGTGCTGGTTTCGCGAAACTACAGCATGGGCACGGCCGTGCGGATGGGGCCGGCCTATTTCCCGGCGGTGCTGGGCGGGATCCTCGCCGTACTGGGGCTCGTGATCTTCCTGCGGTCCTTCGTCATCCACCCCGAGAAGATCGGCGCGTTTCATCTCAAGCCGCTGTTCGTCGTGCTGGCGGCGATCATCCTGTTCGCCCTGGCGCTCAAGCCCCTCGGACTCGTGCTCGCCACGGCCATCGTGGTGGGAGTGGGCGCCTTCGCCAGCCACGAGTTTTCCTGGAAGGCCACGATCGTGCTTGCGGCGATCCTCGCCGCCTTCGCGGTGGGGGTCTTCTATTACGGACTCGGGCTGCCGTTCAACATCTGGCCCGAGTTTCTCGGGTAAGACGGGAGCGACACCATGGATCTGCTCTCGAACCTCTCGCTCGGATTCGGCGTCGCCCTGCAGGGCGTCAATCTGCTCTACGCGTTCTTCGGCGTGCTGCTCGGGACGCTGATCGGCGTGCTGCCGGGCATCGGGCCGGTGGCCACCATCGCGATGCTGCTCCCGGTCACTTTCACGCTTCCCCCGGTCTCCGCGTTGATCATGCTGGCCGGTATCTACTACGGCGCGCAATACGGCGGTTCGACCACCGCGATCCTCGTGAATCTGCCCGGCGAATCCTCGTCCGTCGTGACGACGCTCGACGGCTACCAGATGGCGCGCCAGGGCCGCGCCGGCGCGGCGCTCGGGATCGCGGCGATCGGTTCCTTCATCGCGGGTACCTTCGCGACGTTCCTCATCGCGCTCGCCGCGCCGCCGCTCGCGGACCTTGCGCTGAAGTTCGGACCGGCGGAGTATTTTTCGCTGATGGTGCTCGGCCTGATCGCCGCGACGGTGCTCGCGCACGGCTCCCTGATGAAGGCGATCGCCATGGTCGTGCTCGGCCTGCTGCTCGGGCTGGTCGGCACCGATGTCAACTCGGGCGTGGCGCGGTTCAACTTCGCGATTCCCGAGCTTTCCGACGGCATCGGCTTCGTCACGGTCGCGATGGGCATGTTCGGCATCGCGGAGATCGTCGCGAATCTCGACACCGCCGAGAAGCGGGAGGTGTTCACGGCAAAGGTCACCAACCTGTTGCCGACGCTGAAGGACTTCAAGGAGTCCGCGGGAGCGATCACCCGGGGGACGGTCCTCGGCTCGGCACTCGGCATCCTGCCCGGCGGCGGCGCGCTGCTCGCATCGTTCGCGGCCTACACGCTGGAGAAGAAGTTCGCGCGCGACGGGTCAAGGTTCGGCAAGGGCGACATCCGCGGCGTCGCCGCACCGGAGTCGGCGAACAACGCGGGCGCGCAGACGTCGTTCATCCCGCTGCTGACCCTCGGCATCCCGTCGAACGCCGTGATGGCGCTGATGATCGGGGCGATGATGATCCAGGGGATCGCACCCGGCCCGCAGGTGATGACCGAGAAGCCCGATCTCTTCTGGGGCATGATCGCCTCGATGTGGGTCGGCAACCTGATGCTGGTGGTGCTGAACCTCCCGATGATCGGACTCTGGATCAAGCTGCTCACCGTGCCGTACCGCCTGCTCTACCCGGCGATCCTCCTCTTCTGCTGCATCGGCGTGTACAGCATCAACAACAGCGCGTTCGACATCTTCCTGATGGCCGGCTTCGCGGTGCTCGGCTACGTCTGCGTGAAGCTCGCGTGCGAGCCCGCGCCGCTCATCCTCGGGTTCATCCTCGGCCCGATGATGGAAGAGAACCTGCGGCGTGCGCTGCTGCTCTCGCGCGGCGACCCGATGACGTTCCTCACCAAGCCGATCAGCGCGGCGTTGCTTGCGATCTCTGCGCTGCTGCTGCTGATCGTGGTCGCGCCGGTGGTCCGCAAGAAGCGTGAGGAAGCGTTCCAGGAGTAGCGCTGCGGCAGGACGCACGACATGAAGGACGCGGTTGCCGCGTCCTTCTTATTTTCCAGGAGCAAGCATGAAGCAACTCGCGCGCGGCCTCGCGCTATGCGTCGCCCTGCTCGGCGCCTGCGCCGTGCAGGCGCAGGGCGCGGCGCAGGCTTATCCGGCGAAACCGATCCGCTTCGTCGTGCCGTTCCCGCCGGGCGGTCCGCTTGACATCATGGCGCGCGGCATCGGCCAGAAGCTCACCGAGAGCTGGGGGCAGCCGGTCATCGTCGACAACCGTCCGGGCGCCGGCGGCAGCCTCGGCGCCGAGCTCGTCGCCAAGGCGCCCGGCGATGGCTACACGCTGCTGATGGGCGCGGTCAGCACGCACGCGATCAACCCGCACCTCTATGCGCGCATCGGGTACGACCCGTTTCAGGATTTCGCTGCCGTCGCGCTCGTCGCGGAAGTGCCGAACGTCCTGGTGGTGAACCCGGCGGTGCCCGCGAATTCGGTGCAGGAACTGGTGGCGCTCGCAAAGGCGAAGCCGGGCTACCTCAACTTCGGCTCCGGCTCGACCGGCTCGACCGGCCATCTCGCCGGCGAGCTTTTCAAGTCTCTCGCCGGGGTCGACATGGCGCACATTCCTTACAAGGGCGGCGCGCCCGCCATGCAGGATTTGCTCGGTGGCCAGGTGCAGCTCATGTTCGACAATCTGGCGAACTCGCTGCCGCAGGTGAAAGCCGGAAAGCTGCGCGCGCTCGCCGTCACGACTTCCACGCGCTCACCCGCCATGCCGGATCTGCCCACGGTCAATGAGGCCGGCGTGAAAGGCTTCGACCTGTCGACGTGGTTCGGCGTGTTCGTGCCTGCGGGAACGCCGCCCGAGATCGTCGCCAAGTTGAACGCCGGGATCGTCTCGGCGCTCGGCTCGAAGGAGTTGCGCGAGCGGCTGGCGGCGATGGGGACGACGCCGCCGGCGAACAACACGCCCGCGGCGTTCGCGGCCTTCGTGCGGGCCGAAAACGCGAAGTACGCGAAGGTCGTCAAGGAATCGGGTGCCAAGGTCGATTGACCATGGGCTTCGGATCCGCGCAGCTCGGCGCGGTTCTCTCACTCTGCAGCGGAACACAGCGATGACTCAGTCTCTTGGATTACGCACTCGGACTTTCGGCGCGCTCGCTTCGGTAGCGCTCGTGCTTCTGGGTGCGCTC
>Ga0113563_10002957_pt1 | contig 10446 bp, 9 predicted proteins | sample Mud3Dept3metaG_FD_80117 | JGI IMG/M metagenome (GOLD analysis project Ga0113563, IMG submission 80117) | Freshwater wetland microbial communities from Ohio, USA, analyzing the effect of biotic and abiotic controls - Mud 3 Core 4 Depth 3... | ecosystem: Environmental > Aquatic > Freshwater >...
CGCCGGCCACTCGTGAGCGCAGTCGGCGCATACCAGGTTGTCCCCATCGGGGTAGACGTTCGCCTGTGCGCACTTCGGACAGCTGACCGGATCGTCTTCCATCGGGATCTTGTGGCACGGCGACGGCGGTGGAGTCGAACCCCACCGGCTCGGAATCGCCGGTGTCCGGGCTCGAACGAGCGCCGAGCTCGTTACGGTGGCGGTCAGAACGGCAGCTGTTGCGCGTCGCGTACACGGGCCTTGGACTTGTTCATGTAGTCCATGAACGCCGGGATCGCGATCGCGGAGAGGACGCCGACGCCTGCGACGATCATCGTCGGATCTCCCATGCTGACCTCGAGCGAGACCGAGAGCCGGTTGCCGTCACGACGCGGCTTGAACCTGGCGACGAAGCTCTTGGCATAGGCCGCGCCGATGATCGCCATGGCCCCCTCCGCGGGTGGGATTGCCCCGGCGACCGCGGCCTGGTGCTGCGTCTCCAGCTCGGCGAGCGCAGCCGCGAGAGCCTGATCGGACATCGCCTGGAGGCGAGAGATCGCCGCGTCGTCGCCGTCCACCACGGCGCTGATGCCACGCGCGCCCACGGTCACCGCAAATCGCTGGAGGCCCGCGATCTGCGGGGGAAGCGGCAGGTCGTTGGGCGCGACCGCGACGAACGCGAGCGCCGCGCCGGTACTCTCCTTGCGCAGCCACTCGACCAGCGGCTTGTTCTCCGTCGTCACCGGTTTGCGCTTGCCCGCGAGCGTCTCGAGCACCTCACGCACGGCGCCGTCCTTGCCGAACACGACGATGTCGCCTTTGATCGCCAGGCTGATGCTCGCATCCGCGTCGACGATCCAGAGCTTGCCGCCCTCGTGATCGGTGGCGCCCGGTAGCTTCGGACTCCCCGTGACTGACTTCAGCAGCACCGCGCCGCGCACGGGCGGCCCGGAGACGAACCCGATCGCGTATTGAAGCCTGGACAGATCCACGCCGAGGTAGCGATCGATGTGTGCGCGCAGCTCCTTGTCGAGCGTCGTGCGCGTGGCCTGGTCGAGGGGCAGCACGAAGCCACCGGTGACGAGCGACCACGGCGACTCGGCCAGATCCACGAAGCCGAGTGCCATCGCCGTGCCTGGAACGGCGGCGAGGAGCTCGGCGATGGCCGGGCTGGTGACCCGGGACTTGACTGGTTCGTTCGTGGCGACGGCCTTGCCGTCGAGCCCGGGGCGCGCCCCCTCCTGCTTGCATGCGATCAGCGCCACCACGGCTGCTGCCACCAGTACGGCCCTGCTCGCGAGTCCTGACCTGCTGGTCGTCTTCATTGCAGCTACATCGTCCGGTCGTCGGCAATTGTCAACGCAGGACCGGCTGTACGATCGGCTGCGCCGCTCTCCCGTGGTCGGCCCGGCATCCGGCTAGGTCGACGAACGCACGCTCGCTCGTGCGAGGATCGGAGCATGTCGGCCCTCGTCGATCGCCTGTGTACGCACGAGAACCCGGCCGTCGCCTACCGGGCGCGCAGGCTTCTCGCCGGCGAGATCCGACCGCGCGTCCTGCACAAGCTCCGCGAGGCGGTCCGCTCGTCGACGATGGCGCGTCGCCTCCTCACGACCCAGCGCGGCAAGCCCCTGAACCCCTACATCAAGTGGCAGGGGCCGCACTGGACGCTCTACTCGCTCGCCGAGATCGGGTATCCCGGCGGCGACAAGGCGCTCGTTCCCACGCGCGATCGCGTGCTCGACTGGCTGCTCGCGCCGGCCTTCCTGAAGCCTCCGCAGACCATCGTGTTTCCGGACCAGCCCGAGCGACCGCGCCGCTGCGCGTCGATGGAAGGGAACGCCATCTGGTCCCAGCTCCTGCTCGAGCTCGTCGACCGCAAGCGAACGCCACTCCTCGTCGATCGCCTGGTCGCGTTTCAGTGGCCCGACGGCGGCTGGAACTGCGACAGGCGCGAGCGCGCGCGCACGTCGTCGGTGCAGGAGACGCTGCTTCCCCTGCGAGCGTTGAGCTGCTGGGCGAGAGTGACCGGCGACGGGCGCGCGAAGCGGGCGGTGACGCGTGCGGCGGACTTCCTCCTGGCGCGGCGCCTGCTCTGGCGCGCGCACGGTGGCGCGTTGATCACGCCCGACTGGGGCGGCCCGGTCGACAAGGTTCACTATCCCATCCGCTTCTACGACGTGCTGAGCGCGCTCCTCGTGATGGCGGAGATCGGCCGGGTGACGGACCGCCGCTGCAGCGACGCGCTCGATCTCCTCGAGCAGAAGCGCCTCCCTGACGGGATGTTCCCCGTCGAGTGGACGAACGCGAACACCACCGACCGCGCGGCATCCCGCGGCACCTACGCGGACTGGGGCCCACGCGGCAAGACGCGAGGCAACCCGTTCGTCACCATCGATGCCCTCTACGTGCTCCGCGAGGCCGGACGAGAGCGGTCGTGACGCTCGAACGTTCTCGAGCCCACGTTTCCAGCACGTCTGATCCTCGCTCAGGGAGCCACGGGGTTCGGACGGGCGATCGCGTGGCAACTGGCACAGGTATGGAGCATCTCGCCGTAGAACGCTGCCCGCGCGGTCCGGCCTTCGACGTTCGGCGCCTGCGCGGCCAGGCCGCGGAGTGCCTCGGCGTAAGCCACGGCGGCGGTGCTGGGCGTGGCGTTGGTGGTCCAGCGCAGGTCGATCTTCGCGTCCTCCATCACCCGCACGCCGAAGAACCAAGCGTCGTCGTTGGGGCCGATGACGCCCTCCCACAGGCGAGCCGCGGCCCACTGGTGGCGCTGCATTTGCGCCTCGATGCTGGGCCCGTCGGCTGGCTCCTTCGGGATCACGAACACGGGCGTCGCCTTGTTCGCCTCGTGACACGAGCCGCACGCGCCGGCCAGGGCTCCGGTCAGGGCAGCCGCGGTCTTGAGGTCGGGTGCCTCCTGGATCCGCTGCGCGGCCGCAACGAGCTCGGGCGTGCGCGGCTCGGCTTTGGTTGCCAGCCAGCCGGCGAGCTCGCGCGCGTCGGTGAGCCGCCCCTGGGCAACGGCTCGCTGCAGCTGCGTGGCCGCCTCGAAGTGTGCCCACATCTGCTCGCGGACCTTGGGCGCTGCGGCGGGGGCAGGCGGCGGAGCTTTCGCGACCACGGAGGGCACCGTGGTGGGTCCGCGTCCGGGGCCGGGTCCGCTCTCGCAGCTCCACGCCATCGCCGCGAGACACACGAGCCAGCTGATTCGCATCATGCTGCTGGCCAAGCATGTTGCGCGCCAGCTGTGGTCGCGCGTTTCGCGCAACCGCTGCGCAGCACGACGACCCACGCGACGCCGTTCGATCAGGCGGCGCCGCCATCTGGGGCTCGCGCGGGCTGCACCAGGCCCATCCGCACCATGTCGAACCAGGTGCCGGCCACGCAGTACTCGTCGGTCAGCACGCCCTCGAACTCGAAGCCGAGGCGGACGTACATGGCCTGGGACTTCTTGTTGTCGCGCCGCACGATGAGCCAGAGCTTGTGCAGCTCGAGCTCGTCCCACGCCAGCCGCACGAGCGCCTCGAGCGCGCGCGGCCCGTACCCCTGGCCCTGCATCTCGCGGCGCAGGGCGAGGAACACGCGCCCGTTCCGTGCCGGCCAGTAGATCTGGTTGATGCTGCACTGACCGACGTAGGTGTCGCCGTCGAAGATGCTCCACGCGCGATCGTTCTTGGACGCGATCAGCGACGCGAGGTAGCGACGCTCCTCGTCTTCGCCGATGACCGTCTGCCGGTTGGCGAAGTACTGCATGACCTCGCGATCGTTCACCCACGTCATCACATGAGGCAGGTGATCGACCGAGAGTGGGACGAGACGGAGTTGCATGGGGCCTCGACCACTATCCCATTTCTCGGCACTCGCAGTCGTCGCTACCGCGCCACGCCGTAGAGGGCGAACGCGCGCTTCTGCTTGCCGCTGTCCCACACCGCACGCGCGGCGTGGACCTTCTTCGTGGTCCCCCACTGGAGGAACCGACCGGCCTGGATGCCGGCACCCTGCGCCGCGGGGAGGTCGATCGGCGGGGTGTCCTGGGAGGCCTTCTTGGTCACCCACTGCACGCAGACCTGGACCGGCGCGAGGATGCCGGTCGAGCGATCGTAGCGCCACGTGTTGCGGCTCGGGACGCTCTTCACGCACTCCTCGTACGAGAACGGCTCGCTGGCGAACGTGAGGTGGAGGCGGTCACCGTCACGCGTGACCTTCTCGATCATGCCGTGGCCGCCGGCGTTGTCGCCGATCAGCTGCTGGTCCTCGTTGATGTAGTTCGCGTCGCGCCACGGGCTGATCGCGTAGCTCTTGTCGTCGAACTGCAGGCTCTGGCTCTTGGCGAGCACGGCCTCGATCGTCGCCATCCGCGGCCCACGGAGCATCTCGCCTTCGGTGAGCTCGCTGCCGAGCGCGCCGGTGATCCCGAGATCGTTGCCCAGCGCGCAGTAGTACATCGCCAGGGTCGTGATGTAGCCCGCGGGCGTGGTCGCGAGCTTGAACGGTTCGACGAACGAGGTCGATTTCTCGATCCGCGTGGCGCGAACGACCTTCGCGAACTGCGGCGCGAGCTCCTCGATGCAGCCGGCGTACGCCTTGCGCGACGGGCCCTTGTCGTCGAACGCGTGGCGCTTCTGGCTGGCGATCTCGAGCCGGCGCGCCGTCGCCAGCAGCGGGCCATGGGCCGCGAAGAACGCGTCCCACTGCTTCCAGACCGCACCCGGGATGACCTGATAGACCTGCGCGAGGGCCGGGTCCTCTTTCGCCCGCTGTGCGATCTCCGCGTCGCGTGCCGCGACCGCCTTGGTGATGGCGTCGAAATGCTCGAGCGCGGACGTCCGGAACTTGCGGGCGGCCGGCACGTCGAGCTCGGCCACCAGGCGCGCGCGATCGAGTCGGTGAGCGTCGCCAGCGCACGCCATGTAGGCGAGCCCGTTCCGGTCCTTCAGGCACCAGTTCACCAGCACCATCCGCGCATGCTCGCCGAGCTGGTCACCGAGGAGATCGGCGAACCAGAACGCCTTCCATGCTCCCCGCAGGGTCGCCCGGTACATGTGAGCGCCCTGGAAGAACTTCGGCATCGTGAGGAGGTTCGGGTCGTCCTTGAACACCGGCGGCTCGGCGAGCGAGTAGCTCTCCTCGCCGCCGCTGTCCTGAGACGACGAGGTCGTCGCCGACGAGCCATCGGGTCCGCCCGACGGCGTCGCCGACGAGCCCCCGAGGAGCTTCGACATCGACAGGGGCCCCGAACAGGCGGCGACGAACGTGGAGAGCAGCACAGCGATGCGTTTCGACATGGCGCGCACCCTAAGGACTCGTGACGCGCAAGCTGATCGATACGATCTGCCAACGTGCGGGTCACCGGAACTGAAGCTCCGACACTTTCGTGGACACCCACTCGCACAGCGTCAACGACCCCGAAGTATCGCCATGAGCGTCGATTGCCGGAGGCGGTCAAAGACCCGATCGTGCACGTGTACGAGCACGTGGCACGTGGCACGTGCACGTGCACGTCGGATCAACACAGCCGAACTCTGGGGTTAGAGCTCGAACGGGATCTCGAACGGGAGCTGATCGGTGAGGTAGAGGTAGTAGCCCGCGCCGCCGGCGAGCAACCCGAGCAGCACGAGCAGCACGGGCCACGCGCGTCGGCGCCGGGCCCTCGGTGGGACGATCAGCAGCCCACTCTCCTCGGTATCGGGGACCTTCCCGGCGGTGACCGCTGGACCCGCCGCAGTGATCACAGGCTGCGCCTTGGCGACCGTGGGCGGCGGGGTGTGCCGCTCGAGCTCGTCGAGCTGCTCGATGCTGATCTCGTGCGTGACGCTGGATGGCTCGCTGAGCATGTCGAGCACACGGAGGACGCCCTCGTCCTGTCGCGGCTTCTTCGTGAACGCCCACTCGGTCCATTCGACGATCTGCTGGTTGTTGACGACCTCGTCGGTCGAGCGGGCGGCGTTCACGAGCGCCGTGCGCATCGCGTCCGCGCTCTGCCAGCGCAGCGAAGGATCACGCTGCAGCGCCGTGATCACGATGTCGTCGATGACCCGCGACACCTGCGGGTTCCAGCGCGACGGCGGCTGGATCGGCATCTCGCGGAGCTTCATGATCGTGTCGAAGTCGTTGTCGCTGTGGAACAGCGGCCGCGTGGTCAGGAGCTCGTGCGCGATCACGCCGACGCCGAACAGATCCGCGCGGAGGTCGAGGTGACCATGGGTGTACTCGGGCGCGATGTACGCGAACTTGCCCTTGATGAACCCGGCCTGGGTCTTGGTGCCCGAGTTGGCGGCCTTCGCGATCCCGAAATCGATCAGCTTCACGATCCCGGTGTTGGAGACGATGATGTTCGACGGCGAGACGTCGCGATGGATGATCCCGAGCGGCGTGCCCTGGTCGTCGCACAGGTTGTGCGCGTGATCGAGCGCATCGCAGATCTGCACGAGGATCGCCAGCGCGATCGGGATCGGCATCGAGCCCGACGCCGCCGCGCACTGCTTCACCAGCTGACCGAGGGTCGGCCCCGGCACGTACTCCATCGCGATGAAGTACGTGTCCTCGACCTTCCCGAGGTCGTAGGTCTGCGCGACGTTCGCGTGGTGTAGCTGGCTTGCGAGTCGCGCCTCGTGCACGAACGACTGCACCATCGCCGGATCCTCCGAGACCTGGGGGAGCAGGCGCTTGAGGGCGACCACCCGGCTGAACCCCTCCACGCCACGCGTCTCCGCGCGGTGCACGGTCGCCATGCCGCCAGCGCCGATCCGCTCGTACACCAGGTATGGGCCCCACTCGACGGGGGCGGATCCCTTCACGTGATCATCCTACCAAGATCGCGGTCAGACCCAGCCTGCTCGACGCGCAGCGCCACCTCCGCGACAGCGCTGGCTACGGCACACACGACAAGCTCACGTCGCGGATGAAGATGTCATCCCCCGGGACGCCGCACGCGATCCGGAACGAGTTCTGACCGAGCACCAGCGCCGCGGTCGCCTGCAGCGTCACGTGGACGTCACCGCCGGAGAAGTCGTCGCAGTCGCCCCCGCAGTTCTGGAAGAACGGGATCACCGAGCCCAGTGCGGTGCCGTTGACCTGGACGACCGGGGGCTGCGCGACGTTCGGCCCCCACGGCGGCACGAAGTAGAGCTCGAGGATCGCCGACGAGCAGAGCACCGGGACGTCGAACGAGCGCATCAACACGATGCCTTCCGGGGTGGACGGTGTGCCGCCCGCGGTATCGCCCAGGTGGTGCTGTGCGGACTCGATCGCGACGGTGAAGGTCGGCGCGTCGATCGCGGCATCGATGGCCGCGTCGACCGCCGGAGCGTCCGCCGACGTGGCGTCGGTCCGGGTGGCGAGGGAATCGTCGAATCCGATCCGCCCGCAACCCGCCACAGTCACGACCCAGACCAGCAAACGCACGCATCGAGCATAGCTCGTCTCGTCGAGTCCTACTCGACCCGCAGTCCGCGGCGCCCCCTGCGCGGCCCACTCCTCGGGTGGATCATCGCGCCGAGATAGCGATCTCGTAGCGTTCGTTGCGCCATGAGCGATGCGTTACAACACCGGGAACGGCGCCGACGTCGGCGGGCGTCTCGTCGTCCGCCGGGCGGCGCCGGTGGCTAGCGCCACCACCTGGGTGGAGGCGCCGGCCACCGGTCGCCCCGGATGGCGGCGCCCGCGACCGGAGTTTCGCGGAGTTCCCCGGTGGCCCTCGGCTTGCTCTAGGGTTCTCCCATGCGAATCGTAACGATGCTGGGCTCGATCGCGATGGCCGCCGCGTGCGGGGCCACACCCCCGGACGACGGAGCGGGGGCACCGGACGGTGGCAGCGACACCTCCGGGCTCGACTACGAGCGGCTGTTCCCCGCCGACCGCGTGGTCGACGTCGACCTCGCGATCAGCCAGGCCGACTGGGACGCGCTGCTCGTCGATCCCCGGCAGGACGTCTGGGTCCCCGCCACCCTCACCTACGATGGCGTGACCGTTCCCCAGATCGCGATGCGGCTCAAGGGCAACTCGTCGCGGTTCTCGGTCGACCAGCGGGGCAGCGAGCGGTTCAGCTTCAAGCTCGACATCGATGAGCTGGTGCCCGGCCAGAAGCTGTTCGGCGTCGACAAGCTCAACCTCAACAACGTGTTCAAGGATCCGTCGTACCTGCGCGAACGGCTGGCGTCAGAGGTGTACCAGGCGGCGGGCGTCCCGGCGGCGCGTGTCACCCACGCGCGAGTCACGCGCAACGGCGAGCTGTTCGGCCTGTACGTCGTCGTCGAGCAGGTCGACAAGGACTTCCTGCGCGATCGGTTCGCCGACGCCTCCGGCAACCTGTACAAGCCGGAGATCCCGACGGGCGATCTGGTGTGGCGCGGCGCGACGATCGACGCGTATCCAGGCATGGAGCTCAAGACCAACGAGGACGCGCCGGATCACACCGCGCTGCTCGCGATGCTGGACGTGCTCAACCACGCCGCCGACGCCGAGCTCGAGACCGCCCTTGGCGCGGTGCTCGACGTCGACGCCGTGCTCCGCTACCTGGCCGCGACCACCGCGCTGGTCAACCTCGACTCGTACGCGGGCACGGGCCACAACTACTATCTCTACGCGGATCCCTCGACCGGGAAGTTCGCGCCGATCGCGTGGGACGCGAACGAGGCATTCGGCAACTTCGGCTGCATGCTGGCGCCGTCGGCGCTGCTCGCCCTGCCCTACGACCAGCCGATCTGCGGCCCGGCCGGGCAGCGGCCGCTGATCATGCGCGTCCTCGCGGTCCCGGCGTGGCGCGCCGCGTACGAGCAGCACCTGCGCGACCTGCTCGCGGGCGCGTTCGCGACGGCCGCGATCACCACCCGCGTCGACACACTGGCCGCACTGGTGCGTGCGGACGTCCAGCAAGATCCCACCCGGTTCTTCGGCGTCGCCGAGTTCGAGCTAAACCTCCACGACGACCTCGTCCGCGGCCCGTCGACCACCTTCGGGCTGACCAGCTTCGTCACTCGCCGCAGCGCCGCGCTCGACGCCGCGCTGCCGTGACGGCTGCTATGGTGGGCTGTGGACTCCTCCCCGACGCGATGGATACGCACCGCTGACCAGCTCGACGCCCTCGTCGACGACCTCTCCGGGTGCGGCGCGATCGGCATCGACACCGAGGCCGACAGCCTGCACCACTACACCGAGAAGGTCTGCCTGCTCCAGCTGACGGCGTTCGGCGGCGCGTCGTGGCTGGTCGATTCCCTGGCGCTCCGCGATCTCTCGCCGCTCGCGCCGATCCTCGCGGACGCCTCGGTCCTCAAGGTGGTCCACGGCGGCGACAACGATGTCACCTCGCTGCGCCGCGCCTTCGGCTTCACGTTTCGCACGATGTTCGACACCTCGATCGCGGCGCGGCTCCTCGGCGACACCGAGCTGGGCCTGCAGGCGCTGGTGCGAAACGAGCTGGGCGTGGAGCTCAGCAAGAGCAGCCAGCGCGACGACTGGTCGAAGCGTCCCCTGACCGCGAAGCAAGAGGCCTACGCCCTGGCCGACGTGGCGCACCTGATGGAGCTCGCCGCCAGGCTCACCGATCGGCTCGCCACCGCCGGGCGTACCGAGTGGGCCCGCGAGGAGTTCGCGGCCCTCGCGAGCCTGCAGCCGACCGAGAAGCGGACCGGTCCTGACGAGTTCCGGCGGATCAAGGGCTCGGCGAAGCTGTCGCGGCGCCAGCAGGCGGTGCTCCGCGAGCTCTATGTGTGGCGAGAGGAGCGCGCCGCCGCCGCCGATCGGCCGCCGTTCAAGATCGTCGGCCCCGAGATCCTGCTGGCGCTCGCCGAGCGGTCCCCCACGACGGTCGATGAGGTGGCGCGCGCGCTGTCGTCGTATCCGCGCCAGGCCGGAGAGGTCGAGGTCGTGTTCGCGGCCATCGAGCGCGGGCTGGGCTTGCCCGACGGCGAGTTACCCACTCGCGAGCAGGGCGAACGCACGACGTACTCCGCGTCGGCGCATCGGCGCGTCGACGCGCTGCGCGCCTGGCGCGACGATCAGGCCCGACGCGCGCGGCTCGATCCGTCGATCGTCATGCCACTGCGTCTCATCGAGCGCCTCGCGCTCGCCGGACCACAGACGCTCGCCGAGCTCGCTGCGATCGAAGGGATCCGCCAGTGGCGGGTCATCGAGTGGGGGCCGGCGCTGCTCGCCGCCTGCGCCCCGCAACCATCCAGCAATCCCTGACGATGTCTACGGATTCACGCCGCGTCGCGCCGCGCACGCCACGTTGCCCAGCCCCACACCAGGGCGAGCACAACGAAGCACAGCACGCCGACCGTCACGTAGCGCTCGACGAGCTGGGCTGTGGTCCAGCCGTAGATCTCGTCGAGCTTGGAAGGATCGGATAGCCCGACGCCCTCGATCTCGCCGTACGGGATCACGCTCGGATCGGTGCGCGCCCGCCACCAGGTGGCGAACGTGTCGACCAGGCCGGCCGCCCCGATCGCGAGCAGCCCGAAC
>Ga0113563_10002958_pt1 | contig 10444 bp, 9 predicted proteins | sample Mud3Dept3metaG_FD_80117 | JGI IMG/M metagenome (GOLD analysis project Ga0113563, IMG submission 80117) | Freshwater wetland microbial communities from Ohio, USA, analyzing the effect of biotic and abiotic controls - Mud 3 Core 4 Depth 3... | ecosystem: Environmental > Aquatic > Freshwater >...
AGATCGTACCTGGAAACCCCGTGCTGTGGACGGGAATAGAACGTGCGTCTGCCAAAGGCGGAAAATAGCAAACCAGATGCTGAAACAAGTTCAGCATGACAAGAGGATCGGGTCTCGTCTTTTTTGTCACTCCGAACCAGGTCCTGAAGCAATTTCAGGATCTATCGAGTTCGGGATCTCGGTTTTGGGTTTTAGACCCCCGCCCTGTGGGCGGGGGTCTTTACTCTTCAAGAATCAATGGGGCTGTGACCTTCAACTCCACGCCGCTGGTTTTGATGGACTCAGCAAGGATAAATTTTGCATCTTCTCCAATACGGGGATGAACGAACTGCAGCCGCTTTGGTTCCAATTTTCGGCTTCTCAACGCCACCAATAAGTCAACGGTTCTCGTGGCGGGAAAGATGACGTAGCATCTCCCCTTAGCGGGAAGAAGGTAGGAGGCGACGGAGATCAGTTCTTCGAGCGTTCCTCTCATCTCGTGACGTGCGATGGCTTTCTCCACGGAAGGGTTGATCCTTCCGCTCCGATATTTTCGATAAGGAGGATTGGAGAGGACGACATCGAAAGAACCGGGTGGGAGAGTTTTCCCTAATTCCCTGAGATCTTCCTGAAGAATCGACATCCTGTCTTCAAGATGATTCAGGAGCACATTCTTTTTCGCACATTCGGCCAATTCCCCTTGAATTTCAACACCAACAAAAGAACGGGCCTTTGTGGTTTGCGACAACAGTAACGGAAGAATGCCGCACCCCGTTCCCAGATCGATCACTCTTTCATCTTTACGAATCTTGACGAATTGGCTGAGCAGAACCGCATCGATGGAGAACCGGTATCCCTTCTTCTTTTGAATAACATGAAGCTTCCCGTCAAAGAAAGTGTCCAGTGTCTCGTCGGCTGAGGGAGGGAATGGAGTCGAAATCATGAGGGAGTAACTATCACAGGAGGAGTTTGATGTCAATTCAACTTAACCGCTAGCCACTCTTCAGTTTTTCGCCCATGAACGGGTAAATTTCCTCCGGGCTATGATTCATTTCTCGTTGTGATCCAACCCAAAGGAAAGATAACGAGATAGGGAGTGAGGAGATACGGAGATGGCGTGACAAAGTGATTAAGAAAAAAGGCAATCTGAAATGGAGAAACTGCTTAGTGATTTCGTCCATTGCGCCAAGCGCATGTGAGGGTCAAAAATCTCGATTTTTTCAAAGGAGGTTAAATTTTGTTCAAAAATATGAATAACTTGCACAAAAACTATCCACCTCTGATCCGCAAGACCAGTAAATCCTTTTCTATTTACCTGAGAATTTCCAATATCTTTCGCTAATTAGATAAGGTGGAATAAGCTTTGGTATAAATATTGCTATACTTTTTCCTTGACAAAGTAACGATAAGCGGCTAATTTCAAATAAAATTTTGTTTTCACGAGGGAGGAGATAATTATGAGAAGGTCAGTCAGCATCTTTTTTGCCATGATTTTGATGTTCTCCTTCTGTTTCGTTCTTCAGGGATTGACGCAAGAAACGAAGGAGCCGGAAGGCACGTACACCATAAAGAAAGGAGATACACTCTGGGATATCTCCTCTAAATTTCTGAAAGACCCCTTTCTATGGCCAAAATTGTGGGAGAGGAATCCTTACATTTCCAACCCTCATCTGATCTTTCCGGGAAACCCGATCCGGCTTTCCGCCGAAGAGCCGATGAAAAAGGAAGAGCCTAAAAAAGTTGTCGAGGAGAAACCCCAAGAGGTGGTGAAAGAAGTGAAAGAGGCCGAGGTTAAGAAGGCAGAATTCCCACCCCCTCCAGTGGAAAAGAAAGAAGAGGTGGTCGTTGAGAAAAAACCTGGCAAGGTAGAGGAGAAACCCCTCTACTTCCCCGAGGTACGAGATGCCGGGTTTTTGAGCGACGTTCCTTATCGAGGAATTGGCATTATTCTCGAAGGTAAGGAGGGGAAGAACCTGATGTCTGCCGGCGATGTCGTTTACCTTGCTTTCAGAACTTCAGAGCCCATTTTGATCGGAAATAAATATACGGTTCTTCGCCCTTCAAGGGAGATCAAGCACCCCGTCACTGCAAGAAAAATAGGGAGAAAGTATAATGTTATGGGAAATCTTCAGATCATCGACTACCAGGGCAATTTCTTCACGGCAAAGATCATCGAATCCTTCTTTCCCATAGAAGTAGGAGATTTGATCCAACCTTATTCGAAGGAAAAAATGGAGGGGGATTTCGGAAAATAAGAATTCTTGCCCAAGTCTATCGGAGGCAGGAATTCAGTGATTAATTTTTATCCGGGCTTTGGAGATTCTCTCCTTGTCTCCTCAGCCTTTTTTTATCACCTGACTTAAACTCCAGTTTTGACGTATTCTTTCTCCCTGAGCATGGTTATGGCCGAAGATGTCTCTTACTGGTTGGCCTTAAGTCTCACTCCGGGACTGGGGAGCATCCTTATCAAGCGTCTCCTGGAGCGATTCAAGACGCCGGAGGCCGTCTTCGGCGCTTCGGTAAGGGAATTATCAGGAATTGAAGGGTTGGGAGAGAAGGTGGCGGGTGAAATCCGAAAAGGGCCACAGAAAAAAATGGTGGAGAGGGAATTGTCTTTGCTGGAAAGAGCGGGAGGAAAGATCATTACGTTGAAGGATGATGACTATCCGAGGCGCTTGAAGGATATCTATGACCCTCCGGCGCTGCTTTATGTCCGAGGAGAATTGAGGAGGGGAGATGAATTGGCCGTTGCCATTGTCGGGAGCCGGAAGACCGCCCCTTATGGGAGATGGATGACGGAAAAGATTGGCGAGGACCTTGCCCGCCATGGAGTCACGGTTGTCAGTGGAATGGCGAGAGGGATCGATTCCTTGGCTCACAAAGGGGCAATTCAAGGAGGAGGGAGAACGATCGCGGTGTTAGGTTGTGGCGTCGATGTCATTTATCCTTCTGAGAACAGAAGCCTCTTCCATGAGATCCTTGAGCATGGGGCTATCCTTTCGGAGTTTCCGATGGGGTCCCATCCTGAAGGTGGACATTTCCCGAAACGGAATCGGGTCATCAGCGGTCTCTCGATCGGTGTGGTCATTGTCCAAGCCAGCGCAGAGAGTGGCTCTCTCATCACCGCCGGGTATGCCTTAGAACAAGGGAGAGAAGTCTTTGCCGTTCCGGGGAATGTCGGAGCCGAGGGCAGCCGGGGCACGAATCAGTTGATCAAAGATGGGGCGAAGTTAGTGGAGTCGAGTGACGACATTCTTGAGGAGATATTGCCTCAGTGGAGTAGGGAAGAGGGAGGGGTCCAGAAAGCAGAGATACCGGTTGCTGACCTCGGGAGAGAGGAGGAGACACTCTACAAGCTTCTGGGAGAGACTCCACTCCATATCGATGCGATCATAAGGGAGAGCCAGCTGGATCCAGGAAAAGTCTCCAGCCTCCTCCTGAATTTGGAATTGAAAGGCTTGATCTCCCAATGGCCTGGCAAATGTTTCAGCAAGAAGATGTGATATGTTACATTAAGATAAGGTGATGGATCAGGAATTCAAGGATTCGGAGAGGATTCCGATTTGTCATTTGTAAATTCCTAATTCCGATCCTGATGAATGTGTGAGGACAGGATATGTCGAAAGGTTTGGTTGTCGTAGAATCTCCTGCGAAGGTAAAAACCCTTCAGAAGTTTTTAGGGGACGACTATGTCATCAAGGCTTCTGTGGGCCATATTAAAGACCTTCCAGAAGGTGAGCTGGGAGTGGACCTTGAAAAAGATTTTCAACCCAAGTACGTCAGCATCCCGGGGAAAGGGAAGATCATTCGTGAATTGAAGAGGGCCAGCAGGGCAGTGAAGAATATCTACCTTGGCCCGGATCCGGATCGCGAAGGGGAGGCAATTGCATGGCATGTCGCCGAAGAAATTGGGGACGGCGACAAGAATATATACCGAATTCTCTTCAACGAGATTACGAAAAAAGCGGTCTTGGATGCCATTCATCACCCGGGAAAATTACAGCAATCCAAGTATGAAGCCCAGCAGGCAAGGCGGATCCTGGATCGGCTGGTGGGTTATCAGGTCAGCCCCATTCTTTGGGAGAAGGTGAGGCGGGGACTGAGCGCAGGACGGGTCCAATCCGTCGCTGTTCGAATCGTCTGCGAGAGGGAAAGAGAGATTCAAGATTTCGTCCCCGAGGAATATTGGAGCCTCACCGCAACGCTAAAAGGAAAGGATTCACCGGTTCCCTTTGACGCAAAACTGACAAAATGGAAAGGCAAGAAAGTAAAGATGGCCAATGAGGCAGAGACCCTGGCCATCAAGAAATTCCTGGAGACCGCATCCTATTCTGTTTCAAAGATCGTTCAGCAAGAAAAACAGCGGCACCCTTTGCCGCCGTTTATCACGAGCCGACTTCAACAAGAGGGCTATCGGAAGCTCTCCTTTCCTGCTCAAAAGACGATGCGCATCGCGCAAAAGCTCTATGAGGGGGTGGACCTCGGTCAGCTCGGCATGGTTGGATTGATCACCTATATGAGGACCGACTCTGTCCGGGTCGCCAATGAAGCTGTTCAACAGGTGAGGGCGTGGATCAAGGATCGCTTCGGAGAGCCTTATCTTCCCTCCAAGCCCAATGTCTATAAAAGCCGTAGAGGAGCACAGGAGGCCCATGAAGCCATCCGGCCCACTTCCATCGATCTGGAACCGGATAAGGTGAAGCCTTACTTGGACAAAGATCAATGGGGTCTTTATAAATTGATTTGGGACCGCTTCGTGGCCTCTCAGATGGCTTCGGCAAACTTCCTTCAAACGACCATTGAGATTAAGGCAGACGATGCCATTTTTACGACCGTGGGCACGGTTCCTGTTTTTCAAGGTTTCATGGCCCTCTATGTAGAAGGGGAGGATAACCAAGAGAATGGAAACGGGGAGAAGAAGCTTCCCCAACTATCGGAGGGGGAACTCCTCGAGCTACTCGGCCTGACGCCCAAGCAGCATTTTACCCAACCCCCGTACCGGTTTTCCGAAGCGACATTGATCAAAGAATTGGAAGAAAAAGGAATTGGAAGGCCTTCCACCTATGCCACCATTCTGGCCACGATCAAAGAAAAAGATTATGTCCATCTGGAGAAGGGAAAATTTTCCCCCACGGAGTTAGGGTGCCTGGTGAATGATCTCCTCGTCGTCAATTTTCCCGATATCTTCGATATCGAATTCACCGCACAGATGGAAGAGAGTTTAGATCAGATTGAAGAAGGCCAGAAAGATTGGGTGGGAACGCTCAAAGAGTTCTACCTCCCCTTCGAAAAGGACCTGGAGATGGCCAAGACCTCGATGAGGGATGTGAAGAGAGAACAGATTCCCACGGATGCCCTCTGCGAGCGATGCGGTTCAAAGATGGTGAAGCGATGGGGAAAGAGAGGTTATTTCCTGGCCTGTTCCACTTATCCAAAATGTCGCTACACGAGAGAGGTGGATGGGAATTTAGAGAATCAGATGCAGACAGAAGCCAAGTGTGAAAAATGTGGAAGCCCCATGGTCATCAAGAACGGAAAGTTCGGAAGGTTTCTGGCCTGTTCCAACTACCCCACCTGCAAATTTACCCGATCCCTGGATACCGGCGTCGGTTGCCCTCAGGAAGAGTGCAACGGAGTGATCGTTGAGAGAAAGACTCGCAAGGGAAGGACTTTCTACGGCTGTAGCAATTATCCGAACTGTACGTATGCCTTATGGGATAAACCGATTCCGGAAAAATGTCCGCAGTGCGGGTTCCCCTTTCTGGTGGAGAAGCAAGGGAAAGGTGGAATCACCAAGCGATGCCCGAAAAAGGAATGCGGGTATCGGATCTCAGAATGAAGAGGTTCGATATCTTCGTCTGCCCTCCATGATCTTTTTCTTCGTGAACCGATGCTGCATCCACTGAAAAGGAAAGTAGACGAATCGGTTGAGCAAGGTGGGAGAGTAGTCCCAGTGGAATCGTTTCCAAATCGAAGGAAAGGAATAGAACTCTTTCCAGGCACTTTTCCAACCCGAGAGCAAGGCCTCACGTCCCATCCTCATCGGTAGGAAATGGGGGGCGGAGTCCTCTGGCCTTTCCAATAACCACCATCGGTCCTCAACCAGACGTTCCTCCTTTTTTACTCGATGGTAGAAGGCGGTTTCTGGATAGGGGGTGAGGATCATGAAGACTGCTGAGAAAAGTTTGGTTTGAATGGCGAAAGTGACCGTTTCCTCAAATACCGAAGGATCATCCTCATCGAATCCAAAAATAAAAGCCCCAGAGATGGCAATGCCGTAACGATGCAGGGTATCGATAATTTCTCGATAATCAGACGGATCATTCTGAAATTTCTGGGACTTCATCAGGTTTGTTTTGGATAGAGATTCGAAGCCGATGAAAAGGCTGTTACATCCGCTCTTAGCGAGTAATTCCACGTTTTCGACCTTCTTCAGCCCTGCCAGGGAGGCCTGGCCAAACCATTTCTTTCTGAGAGGAATCAAAGCCTTGAGCAGTTCTCTTGAGTAAGAAGGATTTGCGATGATGTTATCATCGGTGAACATCATCCACCGGTGGGGGAGACGGCGAACCTCTTCCACGACCTCCGAGATGGACCTGAACCGGTAGGTCTCCCCGAAAAATTTCTGGACGGTGCAGAATTCGCATCGGAAGGGACATCCCCGTGACACCTGAATGACATCCAGAGGAAGATATCCCTTTTTAGGTAAAATCTCTCGCCGCGGCGTTGGAACCTTTGATAATTCTGTGTAGCCTCCTGGCGGTAGAAAGGTTTGAGATCTCCCATCCTGACGTCATCAATGAGACGGGGCCAGACCCCTTCCGCCTCACCGATGACAACCGAATCTGCATGTTGTTTGGCCTCGTCAGGAAGAGCGGTCGGGTGAATTCCACCCAAAACGACGGGTATTCCAGTTTTACGGTACGCATCGGCGATCTTATAAGCCCTCAGGGCGGTTTTTGATAAAACGGTGATTCCCACCAGATCGACCTTCTTAAAATCTCTCTTCACATCGATGGGGGTCAAGAGGTCGTCGGTAAAAGAGATCTCCACATCCGTTGGGGATAGGCCGGCAAGAATGGGAAGGGCGAGGTTGGGGATACGGGCATTTTCTTCAACCGCCGGGACGATCAGTTCGACCTTCATAACGTAATCCTAACAACCTCTGTAAGGAGATGTCAAAGACGCTGCTCACCTTTTCTGCTAAAGACCCTTATCCATGGCCTAAATGTGCGCATTCTAAAACTTCGGAACCCTGACCGTCCTTCCAGTTGTAAGCAGGAAAACCAACTTTTTTACACCTTCAGGGGGATGAGGGGAATTTTATCGTCCATGGATCATATTACGGAATTTTTTTGCAATTCGACGATGGGTGGCATAAAATAGAGACCCGTGAAACCGATCATGATCATCGGGGCTGGCTTGGCAGGATGTGAAGCGACCTGGCAAATTGCTCGGAGAGGAGGAAAGGTGACCCTCTATGAGATGAAACCCGGGGTCTACTCTCCGGCCCATCGCTCTCCTTTCTTTGCAGAATTGGTCTGCAGCAATTCCTTTAAGTCAGAATCTATTGAGAATGCCCCAGGGATTCTCAAAGGGGAGATGAGGCAATTAAATTCCCTTATCCTGAATGTAGCCGAGGAGGCAAAGGTTCCGGCAGGAGATTCTTTGGCCGTGGATCGGCAGGTTTTTTCAAAACAGATTACTCACGTCCTGGAAAGCTTGGAAAATGTGGAGGTGATCCGAAAGGAAGTTGCTTTTATTCCCGAAGATGGGATCACGATTGTCGCGACGGGTCCTCTTACCTCGGATCTCCTGAGTAAGGAAATCCAGAAGCTGACAGGCACCCGTCATCTCTTTTTTTACGATGCCATCTCACCCATCGTCACCGCTGATTCGATTAATTTTCAAAGGGCATTTAAGCTCTCTCGGTATGGAAGAGGAGAAGACTACGTCAATTGTCCGATGAATGAGGAAGAATATCTCCAATTTGTGCAAGAATTGAATCAGGCCGAAAAGGTACCGGTTCAACAGTTTGAAAGAAGGTATCTCTTTGAAGGCTGTCTCCCCATCGAAGAGATGGCAGGGCGAGGGAGGGAAACTCTTGCATTCGGACCTCTTAAGCCGGTTGGCCTGATCGATCCGAAGACCCAAAAACAGCCCTTCGCCGTCGTCCAGCTGAGACAGGAGGATCGGTTTGGAAAACTTTTCAATCTGGTGGGATTTCAAACTCGATTGAGACATGAGGAGCAGAAGAGGGTCTTTCGGATGATTCCCGGTTTAGAAAAGGCAGAATTTGTTCGATTGGGCTCTATCCATCGGAACACCTTTATCGATTCCCCCCGATTACTGAGCGAGTCGCTGCAGCTGAGGACCCGGCCGGGTCTTTTCTTTGCAGGACAGATCACAGGGGTAGAGGGATACATGGAATCGACAGCCATGGGGCTGTTATCCGGAATCAATGCCCATCGATACGCGAGTGGAATGCCGACCATCGCTCCTCCACCAACGACCGCGATGGGTGCATTGGTCCATCACATCACCCGTTCTTTTGCCGTTCCTTTTCAGCCCATGAACATCAACTTTGGTTTGTTCCCTCCTTTGGTAGGAAAGCGCAAGGGCAGGGAGAGACGACTCTTTCTGGCGGAACAAGCATTGAGAGAGATGGAAAAGTGGAATAGGGAAAATGAAGGGGAACAAGCGGAGAGGGAGACTTGAGCGAGGGACCAATGGAAGAAAGAAATTGCCTCAGGTGCGGGAAAAGACTCCAGCCAGGGAGCTTATTCTACGTGGTCCATGTCAAGGTTTTTTCGGGTTTTGACGGAATCCTTTCAGAATCGGCGGAAGGGATTGACCAACAATTGAAGGGGCTCCTTGAGGCGGCCCAACATTTGGATCCGAAAGAGCTGGAGAAAGACGTCTACGAAGAGATCACCTTGATTGTTTGCAAAAGCTGCCGGGATCGGTTTGTGGATGACATGCGACATCCCTGGGAAGGTCCCTTTCGAATTCGAAAAGACCCGGACTCCTTACTCCATTGACCCTAAGTGACGCCCTCTGAAAATGTGTCGTGAGCCTCAGAACCCACGATGAAATACTTGCCTTCTGACGTTTCGCCCTTATCCTATCCACAAACCCTACCGGAAAAATTTCTTGACAAAACCGTACATTTATGATCAATTGTTTCAACTGAATCAATTGAAGGAACAGAATGGAAAAGCGGATTCTTTCTTTAAAGAAGTTGACCCACCAGCTCTTTAAGAACGGATCGAGGGAGATGACCGGCCGCTCCCGGGGCGTCCGGATCCGGGGGGTCATTGAAAAGATTTTAGGAGACGAGAAGGGATCCCTGCGAGTGATCATCGATTTTTCGAGGATGGGCTCCATCGATTTTTCTTGGGCCGATGAGGTGGTGGCTAAAATGGTCTCCCGGTTGTGGAGCGGCGAATATGGAGAAAAATTTCTTGTTTTGAAGAACCTCAATTCCTCGCAGGCAGAAAACATCGACGTGGCTCTGGAGAGAAAGAAACTGGCCGTGCTGACCACCGGGCCGGACGGGTGGCAAATCATTGGTTCCCTGAATAATTATTTGGTCCACACCTTAAACCGTGTGATGAGAAGAAGGCAGTTGACGCTAAGGGAATTATCTGAGGAGGAAGGGATTGAGATGAACACGAGCGGCACCCGCTTGCTCAATCTTTATAAGAAACGTTTGGTCGTGCGAGTGGAAAGGCCGATGGTGAGAAAAGAAGATTCTCATCGGGGAAGGCAATATATTTACCAATCCCTTCTTTCTTAGGAGATTTTGATGGCAGAGCTGAGGAGAGAACCGATTACCAGGATGTGGGTCGTGGTGACGAACGATCACCCCAAAGGGCCACCGGATTACCTTCCTTTTAAGCCTCCTTATCGCTCCCAAGAGGCGGTGACTCCCTGTCCTTTTTGTCCGGGTAATGAAAACATGACCCCGAAGGAAATCTTTTCTCTGAGCCGCGATGGAGGAGGATGGTCTGTCCGGGTGTTCCCCAACAAATTTCCTTTTTTCCATATCGAAGGGGGCTATGACCGAAGACCGGAAGGGATGTATGACGTCATGGAAGCGATTGGTGCCCACGAAATCGTGGTGGAAGCCCGGGAACACACTCAAGGCTTGGCCACCATGGAACCTAAGCAAATTGAGAAAATTATCCTGGCCTGCAGAGAAAGGCTGATCGACTTGGAGAAGGATGAGCGATTCCAGCAGTTCCTTATTCTGAAGAATTACCCCGGCGTTTTCAATCGACATCCCCACTCCCATATCGTGGCCATGCCCGTCATTCCGAGAAGGATTGACGAGGAGATCTGGGGGAGCTTGGATTACTATCAGCGCAAAGAGCGCTGCATCTTTTGCGACATCGTCAAGGAAGAAATCTCCGTGAAGAAAAGAGTGATTCTGGAAACGGCCCATTTCTTAATCTTTTCTCCA
>Ga0113563_10002959_pt1 | contig 10443 bp, 9 predicted proteins | sample Mud3Dept3metaG_FD_80117 | JGI IMG/M metagenome (GOLD analysis project Ga0113563, IMG submission 80117) | Freshwater wetland microbial communities from Ohio, USA, analyzing the effect of biotic and abiotic controls - Mud 3 Core 4 Depth 3... | ecosystem: Environmental > Aquatic > Freshwater >...
GCAGATGGGCCTTTTTCAGCAGCCTGCCAAAAACAAAACGCCCCCATCCACATTCAGCGGATAGGGGCGCCAAGATCCAGCAGTCCGAACGGCGTGTCGGGGACTGGGACATGCGGGCGGCCCCTCCCCACGGAGGGATCACAACACCCAGAAGGCTGAGCAGGTTTCCTGGCTTGCGGCTCGGCTTACTCTCTGCGCCTTCCCATCCCGCCATCGGCGGGACAGTGGCCCGTGCAGATTTCAACGCCGCTCACAGTTGCGGGGCAGCAATGGTTTCGCTCCGCGGGCCGCGACGAACGCCAATGCGGAGCCTCACCATTTTCCCTCATGGATCCCCCATCGGGGACCACTCAGCCTCACCTATTCATTTGCGGGGAAGCACCCTCCTTGCACGCGATGCCTGGTGTGTGGCGATATGTAGTTCAAGCGATCGGAGAAGTCAAGCGCTTTGTCGAAGACCCGCCGCCCCCGAAATACAATGAGGGCACCCCGAAAGGGGTGCCCTCATTGTTGCTCGGTTTCGAGTAAAAAGGACTAGGACTTCTTCTCCGCCTTCTTCTCGGGAGCTGGGGCCGGAGCGGGCTCCGCCTTCTTCTCGGCGCCCTTCTTCATGGCCTTCTCGTCGCCCTTCTTTGTGGCCTTCTTCTCGGCACCCTTCTTCTCGGCCTTCTTCTCCGCCTTCTTCTCGGGAGCTGGGGCCGGAGCCGCCGCCGGGGCCGGCGCAGCCGGAGCCGCCATTGGGGCTTTTTCCTCGGCCTTCTTGGCCTCGCCGGCGAACACGACACCGGAGAAGGAGACGGCAACAGCCAGAGCCAGAGCAAACACGAACAGCTTCTTCATTCTCGATTCACCTCCTCTCTCTTGAGATTCAAACCCAACGAAAAACCCATAAGCAAACAGCAGCATTCGTGCCAAATTCAGAGTCTGATCGTTCTTCTCTTACCACCGTGTTTTCACCACATTAGGGCGCCACTGCACGCTCATTTCTTCACAGCATCGTCCGCGCCCTCATTCGAATACTCCGTTTGGGTTGGGACTGCACCATTTGGAGTATGCGCCCATCCCCTCGCCTTACCCGCTCGTCCCTTTCGATCGTCTCTTCAGACGCGCAGCCGCCGCCAATAATTCATTCGCATGATCCAGGGCCGTCGCCGACCGGCTCGGTCCGCCGAGCATGCGGGCGACCTCGCGCGGCCGCTCCTCCGCGCTGAGGGCTCGGACCGTCGTCTCCGTTCGATCGGCCAGGCTTCGCTTCTGCACCAGGAGGTGCTGATCTCCGAAGCAGGCGATCTGCGGAAGGTGCGTGACGCACAGGACCTGATGTCGTCTGGAGGCGGCGGACAGTTTTCGCCCCACAACCTCGCCCATGCCCCCGCCGATGCCAGCGTCCACCTCGTCGAATATCACCGTCGGCGTCCGGTCGGCGTCCGCCAGAATGGTGCGGATGCCCAGCATCACCCGCGACAGCTCGCCGCCCGAGGCGATCTTGTGGAGCGGCTTCACCGCTTCACCGGGGTTCGGTGAGATGAGGAACTCGATGACGTCCAGGCCGTTGGGACCCAGCGCTGCCTCGTCGCCCGCACCCGTGGTCACCCGGACCTCGAAGGCCGCCTTGGCCATGCCGAGCTCGCCGAGTTCCGCCAGCACCGCCTTTTGTAGCGCCTGAGCCGCGCGTCTGCGGGCCGCGGACAACTCGGTCGCGCGACGCAGGAGTTCGCTGGCAGACGTTCGCAGCGCGCGCTCCACGTCCTGCAGACGCGCTTCAGATTGTCCCAGCGCCTCCAAATCGCGGCGCACGCCGACCAAGTGCGCCAGGAGGTCTGCCACGCTGCCCCCGTACTTCCGCTTCAACTTGCCGATCTCGTGCAGCCGCGCTTCGATGGTCTCCAGCCGTTGGGGATCGAATTCGATGCGGCCCCGGTAATCCCGCAGGCCCCGCGCCGCCTCGCCGAGGTGCACCATGGCGGTTTCCAGCGCCTCCAAGACTTCGCGGAGGCGGCCATCGATGGCGGCCGCGTCCCGCAAGCGCGTCGCGAGCGGGCCCAGGCGCATCAGGACCGCCCCCTCGGACTCTTCCAGCTCCACGTAGGCGTGCTCGACCGTCGAGAAGAGGCGCTCGTGGTTGGCGAGGATCCCGCGCTCGGCGGCGAGCGCTTCCTCTTCGTCCGGCTCGAGACGCGCCCCCTCCAGCTCACGCCGCTGGAACTCCAGCAGCTCCGTGCGGTGCGCGCGCTCCCGCTCCGCCGCGAGCAGTGCGTCGCGCTCCCGTTGCAGCCCCTGCCACTTGGCGAACTGCTCGCGATAGACGTCCGTCTCGAACAGGACCCCGGCGTAGGCATCCACGAATTCTCGATGGCGGCGAGGATCGAGGAGTGGCTGGCCGGGGTGCTGCCCGTGGATGTCCACCAGGCACTCGGCCAGCGCGCGCAGCGTCGCTGCCGACGTCAGCCGACCGCCGACGTAGGCCTTGCTCTTGCCGTCCCGAAACAGGTGGCGGCGCAGGATGAGGAACTCTCCCGAGTCGACCGTGATCCCCTCGGCCTCCAGCACCGCAAGCCCCGCGGGGTCGTCGGGCGCATCCAGCGCCGCCTCGACCACCGCCTCCTCCGCCCCGGAGCGCAGGAGGTCCTCGCTACTGCGCGCCCCCAAGACGAGCTGCAACGCGTCGATGAGAATCGACTTGCCCGCCCCCGTTTCGCCCGTGAGGACGTTCAGTCCAGGCACGAACGACACCGTCAGCGTGTCGATCACCGCCACGTTTCTTATGCTCAGCTCGCGCAGCATCCCGGATGCCTGTCGCTTGACGGTACGCAGCAGAAAATCTAGCGCTCGCCCCAGCGAAGCTTGGCTCGGAGCAGCTCGAAGTAGTTCAGCGTGGGTGACTTGACCAGCCTGATGACGTTCGCCGATCGCCGCACGACCACGGTGTCCCGATGCTGCAGCGCCACGTCGACCTGGCCGTCTACCGTCAGGTGGACGTCCTCGCCCGGCGATCGCTGGACGACCTCGAGCCTGGCGCTGTCGGGCAGCACCAGGGGTCGGTTGGTGAGCGTGTGCGGGCAGATGGGAATGACCACGAGCGCCGGCAACGTGGGATACAGGATGGGCCCGCCCGCCGAGAGACAGTACGCCGTGGAGCCGGTGGGCGAGGCCACGATCAGGCCATCCGCCCGATAGGTGGCCACGTACTCGCCGTTGACGAACGTCTCGAGCTCGACGATGCGGGAGGGGGCGGTCTTGTTGATGACGAAATCGTTCAGCGCCTCGTATTCCCCCACGCTCGCGTCGGCGCGGCGCACTTGTGCGGCCAGCATGCGACGGTGGCTCACGGCGTACTTCGCCTTCAGCACGGCCTCCAGCGCGGCAAAAAGCTCCGGGAGCGCGACCTCCGTGAGGAACCCCAGGCCACCCAGGTTCACGCCGAGGATCGGGACTTCCCGCGAGCCTATCAGGCGCGAGATGGAAAGGATCGTCCCGTCTCCGCCGAGGACCACGATGAGATCCGCCTGCGCAGCCACCTCGGCGCGCGATCGTCCGGGCCCGCACGTCGGACAGACGGCGGCCGCCTCGGGATCCAGCAGCACGTCTCGATCCCGCTGCCGGAGCCAGGCGATCAGCTCCTGGAGCACCGGGCGGGCCTCGGGTTTGTTCGGCTTGAGCGCGATCCCCACGCGGCGCACGGACATCGTCGTCATTCCTCGTCGGTTGGTGCCCCGGCCAAGGCGTTGTCGATCAGGGCGCACGCGTCGCCGCCGCCGTCGGGCCGGAGATGGACCAAGAACTCGCGGTTCCCCATGGGGCCGCGCAGCGGAGAGATCGTCATCCCGGCCAACCCGCAGCCGAGATCAGCCGACCAAACCGCGACGCGCTCCAGCACCGCCCGGTGGAGGGCGGGGTCGCGGACGACGCCGCGCTTCCCGACCTGCCCCTTGCCCACCTCGAACTGCGGCTTCACCAGCGCGATGAGATCGAAGGGCTCCGCCAGCAGCCGCCGCACGCAGGGCAGGATGAGCGCCAAGGAGATGAAGGACGCGTCGATCGTCGCCAGATCGGGCACGGCCGGCAGCCGGGACGCCTCCAGGTGGCGGATGTTGGTCCGCTCCAGGACGTGGACCCGAGCGTCCTGCCTGAGCCGGGCGTGGAGCTGCCCGTAGCCCACGTCCACCGCGATGACCAGGCGCGCCCCGGCCTGGAGCAGGCAGTCGGTGAATCCTCCCGTGGAGGCACCCACGTCGAGGCACACCCGGCCGCGCGGATTGACGCGAAAGGCATCCAGCGCGTGCCGGAGCTTCACTCCGCCGCGGCTCACGAACGGATGAGCCGGCCCGGCGACCGAGAGCGTCGCCTCGGCGGTCACCAGCGCCCCTGGTTTATCCACACGCTGGCCTGCCGCGAAGACCTTCCCCGCCAGGAGCAGCCGCTGCGCCTCGGCGCGGCTGGCGCAGAGCCCCCGCTCTACCAGGACGAGATCCACGCGGCGCCGGCGCGCCATCATCGGGCCGCTGAAAAAGGCCCACCTGCGGCGTTGACACGCCGCGTACCCATCCAAGATGGGTGCGACGCTGCGACGTACATGCCGAGTACGCCTCGCGCCTGCACCCATCCTGCCGGCTGGGTACCCGGCGAGTCGCCTTGCATCTGGACCTTTTTGAGCGCCCTCGGCGAGAACGAATTCTCCAGCATTGTGTTAGGCCGGGTCATGACCCCGTTGGGTCCCCATGGCGTGTCCCGTCAGTAACGCTTCGGCCGCGGCCTGGATGCCCTCCGCCGTGAGGCCGAAGCGGGCGCGCATGGCGGCTTGCGTCCCCTGCTCCACGAGCACATCCGGGATGCCCAGGCGCGCGACCCGGACCCGCGTGAGGCCGATCGCCTGGAACAGCTCCAGCACGGCCGAGCCGAATCCGCCGGCCAGCATGTGCTCTTCGATCGTCACGACGCGCCCCGTGCGGCGCGCCACATCCGAGATCAGCGTCCGGTCCAGCGGCTTGACGAAACGGGGGTTGATCACCGCGGCGGAAACCCCCGCCCGCGCCAGCTGGCGCGCCGCCTCCAGGGCCGGACCCACCAGCGTGCCCAGCGGAAGGAGCAGCACGTCCTCCCCGTCCCGCAGTAGCTCCGCTGTCCCGACGGGATACGCCCGCGCCTCCTGCTCGATCGCCACGCCGTACCCCGCGCCGCGCGGATACCGGACCGCCGCGGGGCCGCCGCTTTCGATGGCCGTCTTCAGACAGTGCTGCAGGTCGTTCTCGTCCCTGGGGGCCAGGATGACCATATTGGGAACCGTCCGGAGAAACGCCAGATCGTACAGCCCCTGGTGCGTCGGGCCGTCGTCCCCCACGATCCCCGCTCGGTCCAGGGCGAACGTGACCGGCAGGCGTTGCAGGCACACGTCGTGGATGACCTGATCGTAGCCCCGCTGCAGGAACGTCGAGTAGATCGCCGCCACGGGGCGCAGGCCCTGGGCGGCCATGCCGGCCGCGAAGACCACCGCGTGCTGCTCGGCGATCCCGACGTCGAAGAACCGCGTGGGGTGGGCCTGTTGGAAACGCGCCAGCCCCGTTCCCTCGGCCATCGCCGCCGTGACCGCGATGATCCGCTCGTCCTCGTCGGCGATCTTTATCAGCGCCCGGGCGAACGCCTCGGTGTACGTCATGGGCGCGGCCTTCTTCACAAAAGTACCCGTCTCGACTTCGAATGGAGCGGCGCCGTGCCACTTCACCGAGTCGCCTTCGGCCGGGGCGTACCCCTTCCCTTTCACGGTGATCACGTGCAGCAGGACGGGCCCGCGCACGTTGGCCACGTTCTCGAGCGTGCCGAGGAGATGGTCCAGGTTGTGCCCATCGATCGGCCCGACATACGTGAAGCCCAACTCCTCGAAGAGGACGCCGGGCGTCACCAGGCCCTTGGCCATCTCTTCGACTCGCTTGGCCATCTCCGCCACTCGCGCCCCCACGCGGGGAATCTGCCCCAGGAGGTGCCGCGTCTCGGTGCGCACGCGTGTCGCCAGCCGGCCGGTGAGGACGCGGTTCAGGTAGGCCGAGACCGCGCCAACGTTTTGGGAAATGGACATGGTGTTGTCGTTGAGCACGAAGAGCACGTCCCGCTTGAGGTCGCCGGCGTGATTCAGGCCCTCCCACGCCATCCCCGAGGTGAGCGCGCCGTCGCCCACCACCGCCACAATGCGGTAGCGCTGCCCGGCCAGCTCGCGCGCCTCCGCCATGCCCGCCGCCGCGGAGATGGCGGTCCCGGCGTGCGCTGCGCCGAACGGGTCGTACGGACTCTCATCGCGCCGGGTGAACCCGCTCAGGCCCTTCTCCTGGCGAAGGGTGGGGAACCGGTCCCGGCGACCGGTGAGGATTTTGTGCGCGTAGGCCTGGTGACCGACGTCCCACAGGATCTTGTCCTCGGGCGCGTTGAAGATCGTGTGCAGGGCCAGCGTCAGCTCGACGGTGCCCAGGTTGGACGCCAGATGTCCCCCCGTCTTGGCCACCGTGGCGAGAATCAAGGCCCGAATTTCTTTCGCGACTTCCGGCAGGACCGATCGATCGAGCTTTCGGAGGTCCGCCGGAGAGTCGATCTGTTCCAGATACACGGGATTCCCCTTCCTAAAATCTTCGCCGACAGAGGATCCGGTAGCCATATCCGGCGCACGGCCGAAGGCGCTGACCGCTCCCTGTCTCTGTTGTCGCCGCTGTCCCTCTCTTTGTCTCGCTCAGGACCGGCGGCGGCCGACGAAGTCGGCGAGGGCCAGCAACGTTGTCGCGCCGCCGCCGAGGGGAAACACCGCTTCGCAGGCCTCCGCGAGCAGCCGCGCCGCCTCCTGGCGCGAAGCTTCCAGACCGAAGACCGCCGGGTACGTCGCCTTGTGCTTGCGCATGTCGCTGCCGGCCGTCTTGCCCATCTCGACGCTGCTCCCTTCGATGTCCAGGATATCGTCCACGATCTGGAAGGCGAGGCCCAGCCGCTCGCCATAGCGGGTCAGGCGCGCCATGGCGGCGTCGTCCGCCCCGCCCGCCAGCCCGCCGACGCGCAGCGATGCCCGCAGCAGCGCGCCCGTCTTCTTGGAGTGGAGCGTGAGAAGCGCGGTCGGGTCCAGCGCCTTCCCCTCGGCCTGGATATCCATGGTCTGTCCGCCGACCATTCCCAGGCTGCCGGCGGCGGCGCTGATCTCGGCAACGATCTGCAGGCGGCGGGCGGCCGGGACGTCCGTGGCCGTCGGGTCGGCCAGCACCTGGAAGGCGTGAGTGAGCAGTGCATCCCCCGCCAGAACGGCGACGGCCTCGCCATAGACCTTGTGACAGGTGGGCCTCCCCCGCCGGAAATCGTCATCGTCCATGGCGGGCAGGTCGTCGTGGACCAGCGAGTACGTGTGGATCAGCTCCAGCGCCACCGCCGCCGGCATGGCGTCTTCCAGCTTTCCGCCCACGGCCTCGCAGCCGAACAGCGCCAGCATGGGGCGAAGCCGCTTCCCGCCCGCAAACACGCTGTAGCGCATCGCCTCGTGGATCGTGGGGGGCGGCTCGTCGGCCGGCGGCAACCGCCGATCGAGCGCCGCGTCCACCAGGGTGCGGCGCTCGGCCATGATGTCGGACAAGTCTCGCATCGAACCCGCCTCAGGCATCCGTCGCTCCCTCGTTCCCCACGGCGAAGGGCACCTCGACCTCCGTCCCGTCCGGGGCCCGCGTGAGGAGCCGTACGCGCCGCTCCGCGTCCTCCAGGCGGGCTGCGCACGTTCTGGCCAGCCGGATCCCTTCCTCGAAGGCCCGCAGGGCCTCCTCCAGCGGAAGGTCGCCCCCCTCGAGTCGAGCGACCACCGTCTCCAGTTGTCCCAGCGCCTCCTCGAACGTCGACTCGCTCATCTCGCGTCCTCCGCGGAGCGGATTCCCCGCACCACGCAGTCCAACTCGTCTCGGTGCAGCCGAACTGCCACCGTCGATCCAAGCGCCACGTCGGCGGCCGTCTTGACCACGCGGCGCCCGGGAACGGCGAAGCAGATGCTGTACCCCCGCGCCAGGATGCCCAGCGGGCTGAGTGACTCTAGCTTCGCCACGGCCCGCGCCAGCCGCTCGCCCCGGACCGTGCGGAAGAGCGTCCACCAGGCACCCAGCCGGCGGCGCAGCCCCTGTAGTCGCTCCGCCTGCCCGGCGAGCTGCGCCACGGGACTCAACAGCAAGAGGTGGCGACCCAGCATCTCCGCCCGATTCCGCCGAACCGACAGGCCGTGCTGCAGCGCGGCCAGGCCGCGCGCCGTGAGGTCGTCCACCCGCTGCCGCAGCTCGTCCCGCCGAGCCACCACCAGCTCCGCCGCAGCCGACGGCGTCGGCGCCCTGAGGTCCGCGACGAAGTCCGCGATGGTCACATCCGTCTCGTGCCCAACGGCGGAGATCACGGGGATGGGGCTGGCTGCGATGGCGCGGGCCACCGCCTCTTCGTTGAACGCCCAGAGGTCTTCCAGCGACCCGCCACCCCTGGCCACGACCAAGACGTCCAGGTCCGTCCGGGACCCGAGTCGCCCGAGCGCCGCCGCGATCTCGCCGGCGGCCCCTTCCCCCTGCACCGCCACGGGGTGAATCAGTACCTCCAGACCGGGAAACCGACGGCCGATGACCGTCAACATGTCCCGGATCACCGCCCCGGTGGGCGATGTGATGATCCCGATCTTTCTCGGCAGGAGCGGAAGCGGCCGCTTGCGAGATTCGTCGAAGAGCCCTTCCGCCTCCAGCTTGGCTTTGAGCTGCTCGAAGGCGAGCTGCAGTGCGCCGATCCCCTTCGGCTCCATGAACTCCGCATTGATCTGATATTCGCCCCGCCGCTCGTAGACCGTGACCGTACCGCAGACCAGGACGGAGAGGCCATCCGCCGGCTGAAACCGCAGCAGGCGGTTGTGGCCGCGAAACATCACGCCACGTATCTGGGCCTGGGCGTCCTTCAGGGTAAAGTACATGTGCCCGGAGGTGTGATGCTTGAAGTTGGACAGCTCGCCTTCCACCCAGATGGCCGAAAAGCCGTCCTCCAGGACGGCTTTGACCTCGGCGGTAAGCGCGCTGACCGAATAGATGTGCCGACTCGGCGGTGAAATCATCCGGGTCCTTGTAGCATGCGATCTTCGGGCTTGTCAAACGCTTCTTCGCGCTTCGCGCGCCGATTCGTCGAGCGGGGGAATGGTAAATTACGCAAGACCTCACGGAACGGCGGCGTCCCCGGATTGACGAGTCGACCCGTTGACCGATTGACTCCGTTCCTCGGCACTCGGCACACGGCACTAGGCACTCAAACCTCGGCTCTCCGCCCGAACTGTGTTAGCGTCCGCCCCCATGACGCACGACGAGTGGACGGGCGCCGCCCAGGCGGTCGCAGCCACGCTGTGCTTCTCGACGGGTGCCGTCCTGGTTCGGTGGGCCGCCGACTTGTCGCCGGTGGAGGTGACCGGCCTCCGCCTGCTCTTGGCCGCTGCGTTCGTAGGCCTGGCCGCGCGGGCCGCTGGGAACCGCTTGACGCTCTCCGCCCGCGAGTGGGCGCGCCTCGTTCCCGTCGGCATCACGGCCGCGCTCCATTTCCTGGCCTTCATCGCTTCCCTCTATTTTACCACCGTGGCGCATGCCCTAACCCTGACATACACCGCTCCGCTTTTCATCGCGGCGCTGTCCTTTCTGGTCCTCGGGGAGCCGCTGCCCCGTCGCACCCTTCCCGCGGCGCTCGCCGCCCTGCTCGGCGTGGCCGTCCTGGCCGGCTTCGAGCCACGGCTGGATCGACGGATGTTGGTGGGCGACATCCTCGCCGTGGGTGCGGCCATCACGTTCGCCGTGTACTCGCTCCTCGGCCGCCGCGAACGGACGCGTCTACCGCTCCTGACGTACGCCGCCGGAGTCTATCTCGTCGCCGGTCTGGTGACCAGCCCCTTCGCCGGGAGTCTCCTTCGTCCGGGACTTCCGCTCCCCGCGCTCGGAGCCGTGTGCGCCATGGCGCTGGTCCCGTCCGCCCTCGGTCACACACTGTACAATGCCTCCATTCGGCGGCTGCACCCGAGTATCCCGAATCTCATCGCCACTCAAGAGGTAACGCTTGGCATTCTGTTGGCGTGGATCGTGCTCGGGGAGCCCCTCACCTGGAACGCGGCGGCCGGTGCGGCGCTCACCCTCCTCGGCGTGAGCCTGGTCCTGCGCTGAAAACAGGCAACTAGGCGACTTGGCAATTTGGCAATCTGGACGGACTCCCCGCCCAATTGCCGAGTTGCCGACTTCGTACCCGCTTGCCAAGCGCACCATCTTTCGCGTATAAGTGTGAGAGTCGACCTCGGAGGTGAAGACGCCGTGCCGAATCTCTATACGATCTATTGCCCTGCCGTCCCGAGCCACCGGGTCGACTGGACGCCGATTCCCGCCCCTTACCAGTCGCTGCCGTTGATGGCCCCGGGACGACCCGGTAGGAATGCCGAACTGGTGA
>Ga0113563_10002960_pt1 | contig 10442 bp, 7 predicted proteins | sample Mud3Dept3metaG_FD_80117 | JGI IMG/M metagenome (GOLD analysis project Ga0113563, IMG submission 80117) | Freshwater wetland microbial communities from Ohio, USA, analyzing the effect of biotic and abiotic controls - Mud 3 Core 4 Depth 3... | ecosystem: Environmental > Aquatic > Freshwater >...
CAGCAGCGACTGGGCCGCGACGGCGTAGATGGCGCGGTAGACCTGATCCGCCGCGAGGATCAGGATCATCGAGAACAGCAGCAAGGCGCCGATGTCGTCGATGAGCGCGTGGACCGTTGCTTCGTTCACAGGATTCTCAGAGCGAGCGCGCTCAATGCGCAGACGAAGCCGACGGCGAGGTATTGCGGGATCCGGAAGAACCTCAGCTTGGCGTAGGACGACTCGACGAGCGCGAGGTAGAGCGCGAGCACGAGGATCTTCGCGATGAAGGCGGCGGCGCCGATGAGGAATCCCAGCGCGCTCCCGGCCGCCATTGGCGAGGCCGGGAGGAACAGCGCCGCGACGAAGCCGAGCGTCACGACCTGGCGGGTGTGCGACGCGAGCAGCATGCAGCCGAGCCCCGGACCGGAGTGCTCGAGCAGCATCCCTTCGTGGAGCATCGTGAGCTCGAGGTGCGTGTCCGGGTTGTCCACCGGGATGCGGCCGGTCTCCGCCGGGAGCAGCACGAGCATCGCCGCGAAGCCGAGGAAGTCCGCCGCGCGCCAGGCGAGCAACCACGATGCGCTGCGGTGCGCCGCGAGAGCGCCGAGTTCCGTCGTCCCGGCAGCGACCGCGGTCGAGAAGACGACCATCATCAAGACCGGTTCGACGAGCGGCGCGACCGTCATCTCGCGCGATGCCCCCATCCCGCCAAACGCGCCCCCGGCGTCGAGCGCACCCACCGCGGTCAAGAAGCGGGCCAGCGCGAGCAGGCCGAGCAACAACAGTGCGTCGCCCAGCGGGACTGCCGGCGGTCCGCCGCGAAAGACCGGAACCAGCGCACCCGCGGCGACCGTGGCTGCCAGCACGAACACCGGAATCGAGCGGAACAGGCCCGAGGTCGTATCCGCCTGCACCGTGCCCTTGCGGAAGAGCTTGGCGAGGTCGCGGTACGGCTGCAGCACTCCAGCCCCTTGCCGCAATTGGAGCCGGGCCTTGATTTTCTGGATGATGCCGGTCACGAGGGGCCCCAACAACACGAGGAAGCTCATCTCGAGGAGAACGAGCGCAAACGGTCGCTCGCCGGTCATTGCGGACCCACCCCGAATATCAGCAGTGTCACCATCAGCGCTGCCAGTACGAAGGCAATGTAGGCGTGGATGCGGCCGCTGCTGCGGGTGCGAAGGGTTCGCGACAGCGCCGTGATGGTGTTCTGGACGCGCTGGTAGATCTGGGTTTCCGCGAGATCCACGACTTCGCCGGTGTAGCGAATTCGCTTCGCGACGTACGGCGTCCCGGCGGTGTCGCGGATCACCTTCCGGCGCGGGCGATAGAGCGTCGCGAACACCAGCCGAAGCGGCTTGGCGAATGCCGTCGCCGTGTAGTCGAAGCGTGCCGTCGGGCTCATTCCGCAGGTCCACGTCGGCGCGCTGCGCAGCGGCGCCCGCCGCCATCCGCGGCGCGCGATCCACGCCATCGCGGCGAGAGCGACGAGGAGCGCGGCCAGCACGGGCATCGAAAGCGCCGTGGCATCTGCCCCGAAAGCCGCCGACAGCACCAGCGGTCCCCGCGCCGTCAAGACGGCGCTGGCTCCCGGGCCGTGGAGCAGCCCCGCCGTCGGCGCGTCGAGCAGCCGCATCGCGTACCCCGGCGCGATGCCGAGAGCGACGCACAGCGCTCCGAGCCAGGCCATTCCCGCGATCATCGACGGCGGCGCTTCGCGGGCGTGCTCGGCGTGAGGCGTTCGCGGGCGGCCGAGGAACGTTACACCGAACGCTTTCACGAAGCACGCGGCGGCGAGGCCGCCGGTGAGCGCCAGCATCGCGGCAGAGACGACGACGCCGAGCCCGGCGCCGCCGCGGAAGCGTCCGGCGCCGCCGAGCAGCGCCTGGAAGGTGAGCCACTCGCTGACGAACCCGTTGAGCGGGGGCAGCGCCGAGATCGCGATGGCTCCGAGCAGGAACAGACCCGCCGTCCAGGGCATGCGCCGGGCAAGACCGCCGAGCTCCTCCATGTTGCGCAGATGCGTGCGACACAGAACGCTGCCCGCGCCGAGGAAGAGCAGACCCTTGAAGGCCGCGTGGTTGATGGTGTGAAGCAGCGCCGCGGCGAGAGCAACGGTCGCGAGTGCGGCGCCCGCCTCGTCCCGGCGCCACGCAATCATCGCCAGCCCCACCCCGATGAGGATGATGCCGATGTTCTCAACGCTGTGAAATGCGAGCAGGCGCTTCAAGTCGTGTTGCTGAAGCGCGTAGAGGACACCGAGCACGGCTGAGGTCGTACCCAGCGTGAGCACCGTCCATCCCCAGGCGGGCGTCAGCGGTCCGGCGACCGGCGCGAGCAGGTCGAAGCCGAAACGTAGGATTCCGTAGATCGCGACCTTGAGCATCACGCCCGACATCAGCGCCGAAACGTGGCTCGGCGCTGCGGGATGTGCGCGCGGCAGCCAGACGTGGAGCGGCACCACGCCGGCCTTGGTCGCGAAGCCCCCGAGCGCCAGGAAGAACAGGGTGCTTCGCGTTGCGCCGTCGAGATCGCCCGCCGCCGCGCGCAGGCTCGCGAAGTCGAACGCCCCGGCGCGCTCGGTGAGTGCGAGGAAGGCGACGAGGAGCAGCGCCGTCCCGCCGTGGGCCATCACCATGTAGAGGAGCCCCGCCCGCGCGTTCTCACCGTCGCGATCGTCGGAGACGACGAGGACGTAACTCGCGAGTGTCATGCCTTCCCAGCAGAGGAGGAAGGTCAGCGCATCGCCGGCGCAGCAGAGGAACACCATCGCGCCCAGGAATACGTTGTACGCCAGCACCTGCGTCGCCTGCCGCGCCGGTCCCGCATCGGGCGAATGCGCGCGCAGGTAAGCCGGGCCATAGACGGACGCCGCGGTGGCGACGACCGAGATCACGAGGACGAAGTAGGCGGAGAGCCCGTCGACCGCGAGCGAGAGCCGAGCGAACGGAAAGAGGTCCGGCAGCGTCTGCGTCAGCGCGCTGCGCGGGGGACCGAGCAGAACATCGAGGGAAACCCAGAGACCGGCGATGGCGCCGGCCAGCGCGGCGAGGTACCCCACGCCGAGCGCCAGGCGACCGGACCAGCGCGCGAACAGGGCGGAGAGTGCCCCGGTCCCATAGCACGCAGCAATCAGACTGAGGTGCGGATCGACTTCCACCTCGCCCCGCTAGGGTTGCGGCTCGACCTCCCCATGGCCCGTCGTCACCGACACGAACCTACGGAGCGCGATCACCACCAACACGCGGCGATCCTACATCCGGCTGCGACTCGGCGCACGCCGCTTCGAGCAGTGGAACGCTCCGTCGAAGTTCATCGCGCGGCGTTTGCGCGAAGAGTCGCCGATCACTGCAGTAGCGCGACCGACTCGCGTGCCCACTCCAGCGCGCGGATGCCGCCGAAGGGTGCCGGCGCGTGGCTCGGGAAGAACCCGAAGAACAGCACCACGACGACGCACACCGCGAGCACCAGCAGTTCGCCGCTGGACGCTTCGCGGCGCGGCGCCTGCGACTTCGGGTCGGCCATGTACATGACGACCGGCAGGCGCAGGTAGTAGTAGACGGACACCAGGCTGCCGAGCACGCCGATGATGGCGAGCACGGTTTCGCCCGACGCGACGGCGGCCTTGAAGAGCACGAACTTCGCGACAAAGCCGGCCGTGCCCGGGATGCCCGCGAGCGAGAGCGCGAAGATCGTCAGCAGCGCGGCGAGGCCCGGGCGCTGGCGCGCCAGGCCGGCGAGGTCGTCGAAGGTGTCGCAGTCGTGGCCGGCTTCGGAGAGCGCCACCAGCACGGCGAAAGCGCCGAGATTCGTGAAGACGTAGACGAGCAGGTAGAAGAGGACGGCGCTGTAGCTTTCGATCGAGCCGGTGGCGAAGCCGATCAGGATGTAGCCGGCGTGCGCAATGCTCGAGTAGGCGAGCAGCCGCTTCAGGTTGTTCTGGATCACCGCCATCACGTTGGCGACGACGATCGTCGCCGCCGCGAGCACCCAGAACAGATCGCCAAGTCCTGCCGCGACGGGGCCGAATGCCTGCGTCAGCAGCCGCAGCAGCGCCATGAACGCCGCGACCTTCACGGTGGTCGCCATGTACGCGGTCACGGAGGTCGGCGCGCCTTCGTAGACATCGGGCGCCCACTGATGGAACGGGACGGATGACACCTTGAAGGCGAAGCCGACGATCACCAGCGCGAGGCCGATCGTCCCGAGCGGATTCCCGGGCGGGAAGCCCTTGCGGATCGACTCGAAATCGAGCGCGCCGGTGACGCCGTAGATCAGCGCGATGCCGTAGAGCAGGATCGCGCTCGCGAACGAGCCCACCAGGAAATACTTGAACGACGACTCGTTGCTGCGCAGGTTGCGGCGATCGAAGCCTGCCAGCACGTAGAGCGGGATGCTCATCAGCTCGAGGCCGAGGAAGAGCGCGAGCAGATCGACCGAACCGACCAGCAGGAACATGCCCGCGGTCGAGAGCAGGATCAGCGCATAGTACTCGCCGTGGTTGATGCGCAGCTCGGCGAGATACGCGATCGAAAACCAGCACACCAGGAACGAGGCGAGCCCGATCAGCACCGTCGCGTAGGCGGCGAAGCCGTCGAGGCGCAGCATCGGGTTGTCGATGTCGAAGGTGATGCTCGCGCCGCCCGCGAACGTCGCGCCGGCCGCGTAGATCGCGAGGCCGAGGAAGACGGCAGAGGCCAGCGCCAGCACCGTGCCGATCCAGACTTCGGTGACCTCGCGGCCGAGGAAGCTCTTGCGGCGCGAGAGCCACACTTCGCCGAGCAACACGACGAGCGCGCCAATACCGGTGAACGCGATCGGCGCGATGGCGGCGAGATCGAGGCGCGGGGCGTTCATCGCTGCGCCTCCGCGGGGATCGCGAGTTCCGCGATCAGTTCATGGGGTCCAGCGTCACGCGCAACTGCCTTCTTCTGCTCCATCTGGTGCAGCAACTCGCCGACGGAGGCGTCGAGGCGGCGCAGGAACGGGCTCGGAGCGACGCCGATCCAGACGATCGGGATCAAGATCGCGAGCACCACGAACATCTCGCGGAACGAGAGGTCCATCAGCGAGCGATTCTCGGGTTCCTCGACGGGACCAAAGAAGACGCGCCGATACGCCCACAGCAGATAGGCCGCCGCGAGCACCACGCCGAAACTCGCCGTCGCGCCGACCCACGGGCTCGCCAGGAACGCTCCCGCCAAGATCAAGAACTCGCCGACGAAGCCGTTGAGCCCGGGCAGGCCGATGCTCGACATCGCGACGATCCCGAAGAGCAGCGCGAACACCGGCATCGGCTTCGCGATGCCGCCGAACGCCGCGATCTCGCGGGTGTGACGTCGCTCGTAGACCATGCCGACGAGCAGGAAGAGCGCGCCGGTCGAGAGCCCGTGGTTCACCATCTGCAGGATCGAGCCTTCGAGTCCCTCTTCGTTGAGCGCGAAGATGCCGAGCATCACGAATCCCAGATGCGCGACCGACGAATACGCGACGAGCTTCTTGATGTCGGTCTGCACCATCGCGACCAGCGCCCCGTAGAGGATGCCGAGCAGCGCGAGTGCGAACATCAGCGGGACGGCCTGCTCGGTGGCGACCGGGAACAGCGGCAGCGCGAAACGCACGAAACCGTAGGTGCCCATCTTCAGGAGCACGCCGGCGAGGACCACCGAGCCCGCCGTCGGCGCCTCGGTGTGTGCGTCGGGAAGCCAGGTGTGGAACGGCACGATCGGCACCTTGATGCCAAAGGCCAGCGCGAACGCCGCGAAGAGCCACGGCTGCGTCTTCCACCACACCGCCTGACCCGCGAGCGGGATGCTGGTGTCGAGCAGCGCTGGCGAGCTGTTCGATGCGTGCTGCACCAGGTCGAAGTTTGCGACGCCGAACTGTTGCTGGTGCAGCGAGTAGATCACCAGGATCGCCACCAGCATCAGCAACGAGCCGACCATCGTGAACAGGAAGAACTTCACCGCCGCGTAGACGCGCCGCGGTCCGCCCCAGATCCCGATGATGAAGTACATCGGGACGAGCATCAGTTCCCAGAACACGTAGAACTGGAAGACGTTCAGCGCGAGGAAGGCGCCGAGCATGCCGGTCTCGAGGAAGAGGTTGAAGAACACGAAGTTCTTCACCTGACGCTTCGGGTCGTTCCAGGAGCCGACGAGCACCAGCGGCATCAGGAAGGTCGTGAGCATCACCAGCAGCAGGCTCATGCCGTCGATGCCGACGAAGTAGTGGACGCCCCAGCTCGGCAACCACGTCGCGTACTCGACGAACTGGTAGCCGGTGCGCGTCGGGTCGAAACCGAACCAGAGTCTCAGCGAGAGCAGGAAGGTGAGCGTCGTCGCACCGACCGCAGTGATCTTCCAGACCTGCTCGGGTAGCCCGCGCAGCAGGATCAGCAGCAGCCCCGTCGCGAGCGGCAGGAACGTGACGACGGTGAGCAGGTGCGCGTCGAGCCAGTTCATGCGCGCGCCCCTGGCCGTCGCATCAGCGCAGCATCCACACCACGATCGCGAGCGTGCCCACGACCATGGTGATGAGATAGCCCTGCGTGAGGCCCGACTGGCCGTACTTGAACACATGGGCCGCGAGGCCGCGGACGGCGCGCGCGCTGCCGTTCGCTCCGAGCCCGTCGATCAGGCCTGCATCGACGACGCGGAAGAGCAGCTTGTCCGAGACGGCGACCAGCGGGTGCACGATCAGCGCGTCGTAGAGTTCGTCGACGTAGTACTTGTTCTCGACTAGGCGCGCGACGCCGCCGAGCGCCGCGCGGATGCGCGCCGGGACGGCGGGACTCCACAGGTACATCCAGGCCGCGACGAGCGTGCCGAGCGTCGCGGCGCCGATCGCGAGCCCTGCCAGACCGAGTTCGGTGGCGTGCGCGATCTCGTGCTCCGGATGCGGCAGCACGCCGTGCAGGAAGTTCGCGAGCGCGTTCGAGTCGGGCACGCCGAGCCAATCGCCGTAGATCTGCGGCAGCCCGAGGAAGCCGGCGCCGAACGAGAACGCCGCGAGCACCACGAGCGGCCCGAGCACCACCCAGCCCACCTCGTGGATGTGACGCTGGCTTTCGGGATCGGCGCGGCAGTCGCCAAAAAAAGTCCGGAAGTGGAGCCGCCACATGTAGAAGGCAGTGATCGCGGCGGTGACGAGGCCGATCGCCCAGAGCCACTGATGACCGGGGATCTGGTCCGCCGCGTAGGCCGAGAGCAGGATCTCGTCCTTCGAGAAGAAACCGGAGAACGGCGGGAAGCCGGCGATCGCGAGCACCGCGACCAGGAACACCCCGTGCGTCACCGGCAGTCGCATGCGCAGGCCGCCCATCTTGTCGATGTTCTGCTCGTGGTGCATCGCCATGATCACCGCACCGGAACCGAGGAAGAGCAGCGCCTTGAAGAAGGCGTGCGTGCCGACGTGGAAGATCGCCGCCCCGTACGCGCCGCAGCCCGCCGCGAGGAACATGTAACCGAGCTGTGAGATGGTGGAGTACGCCAGCACCTTCTTGATGTCGGTCTGCGCGATCGCCATGGTGGCCGCAAAGAGAGCCGTCGCCGCGCCGGTCCAGGCGATCACCGCGGATGCGCCCGGCGCCTCGACGTACAGGAACGACATCCGACACACCATGTAGACGCCAGCCGTCACCATCGTGGCCGCATGGATCAGCGCCGAGACGGGCGTCGGGCCGGCCATCGCGTCGGGGAGCCAGGTGTAGAGCGGAATCTGCGCCGACTTGCCGCAGGCGCCGAGGAAGAAGCAGAGCCCGATCAGCGTGGTGAGTCGCCAGCTCTCCGGCCCGGGCAGCCACGCCGGCACCGAAATGGTCTGCTCGACGATCTTCGGCAGCGCGGCCTTCAGCTCGACGAAGTTCAACGTCGCCGCGTCGCCGAGCGACCCGAGCAGCAGGAAGATCCCGACGAGGAAGCCGAAGTCGCCGATGCGATTGACGACGAAGGCCTTCATCCCGCAGTAGGCATTCCAGCGGTCGCCGTACCAGAAGCCGATCAGCAGGTACGAGCAGAGCCCCACGCCTTCCCAGCCGAGGAAGAGCACCAGCAGGTTGTCGCCGAGGACGAGCAGCAGCATCGCGCACAGGAAAAGGTTCAGGTACGCGAAGAAGCGCTGGAAGCCGCCGTCGTCGCGGTGGTCGTCGTCCATGTAGCCGATCGAGTAGATGTGGATCAGCGAGCCGACGCCCGTGACGATCAGGCACATGATCGCCGCGAGCGGATCGAACGAGAAACCCATCTCGGCGGAAACGCGACCCGCGCCGATCCAGGTGAAGACTTCGTCGACCAGCACGCGGCTCTCGCCCGCGCTGCCCAGTATTTGGGCCAGGGCCAGGCAGGTGACGGCGAACGCGGCGATCGGCGCGCCGCACGAGATCGCGACGACCAGCCCGCGCGGCATCTCGCGGCGCAGCAGGCCGAGCCCGACGCCGTGCACCAGCGCGCCGAGCAGCGGCAGCGCCGGGATCCAGCGCAGCAGATCGGAGCTGACGCCCGTCTCTACCATCGCAGCAGACTCACGTCTTCGACGTTCACGGACTCGCGGTTGCGGAACAGCGCGATCACGATGCCAAGCCCCACCGCCACCTCCGCGGCGGCCACCACGATCACCATCAGCACGAAGATGTGACCGTCGACCGAGTTCCAGGCACGCGCGAAGCCGACGAAGGCGAGGTTCGCGGCATTCAGCATCAGCTCGATCGACATCAGGATCACGATCAGGTTGCGGCGCGTGAGCGCGCCGACGGTGCCGATCGCGAACAACAGCGCCGAGAGACCGATGACGTGTTCGAGGGGAATCTCCAAGCTACGAGAGCCTCCGCTTGGCGAGCACCACGGCGCCGACGATCGCGGCGAGCAGCAGCAGCGACGAGATCTCGAAGGGCAGCACGAAGTCGCGGTAGAGCGCACGGCCGACCGCGGCATACGAACCGAAGTCGGCGGGAATCTCCTGCACCGTCGGCAAGGAGTTCGGGACGAGCTGCAGGAACGCGAACGCAGCGCCGAGCGCGAGCACCACGCCGGCGAGCTTCACGAACCGCTCGCGCCGCTGCGCGAATACGTCATGGCGCAGATTCAAGAGCATCACGACGAACAGGAACACGACGACGATCGCGCCCGCGTACACCATGATCTGGAGCGCGGCGACCAGGTGGGCGTCGAGCACCACGTAGACCACCGCCAGCGAGATCATCGTGACGACCAGGCTCATCGCCGCGGCCACCGTGTTGCGCAGGTGCAGCACCATCGAGAGCGCCGAGAGCACGGCGGCTGCGCCGAAGGCGTAGAAGAAGACTGCCGGCGCGCTCACGCCCGGGCTCCCTGCAGCACGAGGATCACGAGACCCGTCACGAGGATGTTCGCCAGCGAGAGCGGCAGCATCACCTTCCAGCACAGGTCCATCACCTGGTCGTAGCGCGGGCGCGGCAGCGTCCAGCGGATCTGCATCTGCAGCCAGATCATCAGGATGACCTTCGCGAAGAAGGCCACGACGTGCAGCAGCATGCAGAGGCCCGTCGCCACGCCGACGCCGAAGATGGGAGTCACCCCGCCGATGATGTCGGCCTGCGAGAGCCAGGGAATCGTCCAGCCGCCAAGGAAGAGCGCCGTCATCAGCGCGGCGATCACGACCACTTCGATGAACTCGGACATGTAGAACAGCCCGAAGCGCATGCCCGAGTACTCGAGGAAGTAGCCCGCGATGATCTCGGACTCGCCTTCGGGCAGGTCGAAGGGGGGGCGCTTGTTCTCGGCCATCACGCAGGTGAGGAACAGCACGAAGGCGAGCGGTTGGAGCAGGATCCCCCAGGTGGGCAGCGTCAGATGGCTGAGCCAGCCGAGGTTTTCGACGAATCCGAAATGCTCGAGGAACCCGAGGATCCGGAACGTCGAGTCCTGCGCGACGCCCATCTCGGTGAGCCGCAGCGTCTGGAAGCACATGAAGAGGCCGACGATGGAGAGACCCATCGTCACTTCGTAGGAGATCATCTGCGCCGACGCGCGCAGGCTTCCGAGCAGCGACCAGTTGTTGTTGCTGGCCCAGCCGGCGATCACCGTGCCGTAGGTGGCGATCGACGCAATCGCGAAGATGTAGAGCACGCCCCAATCGAGATCCGCGACGACGAGGTTCACCGTCGTGTCGCCGAAGTGATAGGTGCCGCCGTACGGGATCACGCCGAACGACGCGATCACCGGAATCGAGGCGATCAGCGGCGCCATCAGGTGCAGCGCGCGATTGGCGCCGGTGGGCACCACGTCTTCCTTGGTGAGCAGCTTGATCACGTCGGCCACCGGGTGCAGCAGACCGAGCACGGTGATGCCGGCGATGTCGGCGCGGTTGGCCCCGATTCGGTCCTGCATCACGGCGCTCTGCTTGCGCTCGACCCACGTGATGACGGGCGCGAACGCCGCCACTGCCACGAGGATGATGAAGAGCGTCTTGATGAGCACCGGGAC
>Ga0113563_10002961_pt1 | contig 10440 bp, 4 predicted proteins | sample Mud3Dept3metaG_FD_80117 | JGI IMG/M metagenome (GOLD analysis project Ga0113563, IMG submission 80117) | Freshwater wetland microbial communities from Ohio, USA, analyzing the effect of biotic and abiotic controls - Mud 3 Core 4 Depth 3... | ecosystem: Environmental > Aquatic > Freshwater >...
CGCTCGAAGCGCAGGTGGCCGCCTCGGCGAGCGCGCTGCGCCAGCTCGAAGCCGAGCGCGAGGCCGCGAACCCGCGTCTCGTCGATGCGCTCACGGGCATCGCGCGCGCCGAGGACCGCAGCGCCGCGGCCGAGCAGCGCCGCGCCGAGATCGCGCGCCGCCTGCGCAGCGCGGACGAAGCGATCGAGGTGCAGCAGGGCGAGGCCAGTCGCGCCGACGCCGAGCAGCGACGCCTCGAAGAAGGGCTGAACAACCTGCTCCGCGAGCGCGACCGCCTGATGGGTGCGCTGCGCGACGCCATCGACGGCCACGAGCGCGCCGTCGCGCGCGCGCGCGGTCTCACGGAACAGCTCCGCGGCGCGCGCGAGCACCACGAGAAGCGCGCCGCACGGCTCGCGTCGCTTCGCGAGGTGCTGTCGCGCGCCGAGGACGTGGGCGAGGGAACGCGACACCTGCTCGAGCAGTCCGAGTCGATGCGCAGCGCCCACGGCCTGCGCGCGCTGGTGCGCGACGTGCTCGAAGCCGACGCGGACGTCGAGCGCGCGGTCGAGGCGGTGCTGGCGGAGCGCGCCGAGGCGCTCGTGGCGACCGGTCTCGAGGGCGCCCTCGCAGCGGTCGATCGGCTGCGCAGCGCCGACGCAGGTCGCGCCGTGTTGGTGGTCGAGCGTCCCGACGAGCCGATGCGGACGGGCTTCGTTCCGCTGGGCGAGCCGCTGCTATCGCGCGTTCGTGTGCGCCCCGGTTTCGAGGGCGTCGCGCGCGCGCTGCTGGGCGACGTGAACCTGGTGACCAGTCTCGAAGAGGTCGCCAAGGTCTACGCCAGCGCGCGCGCACCGGCGACCTTCGTGACGCCGGCCGGCGACGTACTGGGCCCCGACGGCGTGCTGCGCGGCGGCAGCGGCGGCGCGCCGGGACTGCTCGCTCGCGCGCGCGAGGTGCGCGAGCTGGAGCAGGAGGTCGCGACGCTCGGCCAGCACCTCGGTCTGGTGGCGGCCGAGCACGCCGAGAGCGACGCGGCAGCCGCGCGCGTGGCCGACGAACTCGACAACCTGCGCAACCGCCACCACACGGCGGCGCTCGCCGTCGCGAATCACGAGAAGGATCTGGAGCGCGTGCGCGAACGCGTGAAGGCGACCTTCGAAGCGCACGAAGGGCGCGTTTCGGAGCGCTCGGAACTGGTCGCCGAAAGCGAGGCGCTCGAAGCCGAGATCGGAACGCTCGGGCAGCGCCTCGAGGATCTGCGCGCGGCGCGCGCGAGCTGCCAGCGCGAACTCGACGCGCTCTCGCTGCGCATCGGCGAGGCGTCGCGCGGGCTGGCCCGCAACGACGCGACGCTCACCGAGCGCCGCGTTGCCCACGCGGCGCGCGCCGAGAAGCGCGATCGCCTCGCCGAGGTTCGCACGCGCGCAGCGGCAGCGGCCGAAGAGTCGCAGCAGTGGATCGCGCGGCGCGAGCGCGAGATCGAGGAGATCGAGGCGCGGCGCAGCGCGCTCGCCGAGTCGAGCGCCGGCGCGCGCGAGCAGCTGGCGGCGAAGCTCTCCGACGAAGAACGCGCGCGCCAGGACGCCGACCGCGTCCGCGACGAATACGAGCGTACGGCCGCCGCGGTACGCGAGCGCGAGGACGAGGCGCGCCACCTCCGCACCGAGTGCTTCGCGCGCCGCGAGCGCCTCCAGGCCGGCGAGCTGGAGATCCGCGAGCGCGAACTGCGCGTGGTGCAGCTCGACGATCACGTGCGCGAGCGCTGGAAGGTCGAACTCGCCAGCTGGACGCCGCCCGCGCCGGGCGACGCGGTTTCGGTGTTGCCGCCCTTTGCCGACGACGCGGAAGAGGGCGCCGAGCCGGCCGACGGCGAGGACGCCGAGTCGATCGTGCTGCGCAGCTCCGACACGGACTGGCTCGATCGCTCGCGCGAAGACCGCGAGCGCCACGCCGACGAGCTGCGCCGCCGCGTCGAGAACTTCGGTGATGTGCACATGGGTGCGATCGAAGAGCACGAAGAGATCGGCGAGCGCGTGCGCTTCCTCGAAGAGCAGAGGGCCGACCTCGAGAGCACCGTCGAGTCACTGCGCGAGGCGATCACACGGATCAATCGCGCCAGCCGCAAGCGCTTCCGGGAAACCTTCGACGCCGTGAACGAGCGCTTCCAGCTCAACTTCCCGCGCCTCTTCAACGGCGGCAAGGCGAGCCTCTCGCTCACCGAAAGCGACGACGTGCTCGAAGCGGGTGTCGATATCCTGGCGCAGCCGCCGGGCAAGAGGCTCCAGAGCGTGACGCTGCTCTCGGGCGGTGAGAAGACGATGACCGCTTTGGCGCTGCTCGTCTCGCTGTTCCAGGTGCACCCGTCGCCGTTCTTCCTGCTCGACGAGGTGGACGCCGCGCTCGACGACGCCAACGTCAGTCGCTTCAACGAGATCGTGCGCGAGATGGCGAGCGACTCGCAGTTCCTCGTCATCACGCACAACAAGTCGACGATCGAGATCGCCGACGTCCTCTACGGCGTGACGATGGAAGACCGCGGCGTCTCGAAGATCGTCTCCGTCCAACTCCGCGACGCCTGACCCCCCGCTTAGCAACCAAGCCCCTTGACACGTGTTCGGCGAGGACGCGTCCGCGTCCTCGCGGGATCATGAGTTGCGTGTTCGGCGAGGACGCGTCCGCGTCCTCGCGGGATCATGAGTTGCGTGTTCGGCACGTCCGCGTTCTCGCGCTGTCATGAAATAGATCGGCGGGTATCTTCCGCCGGCCATGACAGCCCTCGCCAACTACCTGGCTCCGCTCTTCGCTTGGATTGCCGCCAATCCGGTCGCCGGGGTGCTCGCTGCGCTCGCGGTTCCGTGGGTGGTCGTCGCGCTCGTGATGCTGGTGCGACGCGGCGGCGCTCGCGCGCTTCCGGCGCCGGCGGCGAAGCCGGAAATCGAAGCGCCGATCGCCGCATCGGCACCGGCGCCGAAGCTCGAAGCGCCGAAGTCCAGGGTCCGCCTCGTCGATCGTCTCGCGCGCACGCGCTCGGCCTTCATCGGGCGTCTCGGTGCGCTCGTCGGCACGCGCAAGGTCGATGGCGAGGTGCTCGAAGAACTCGAAGCGCTGCTCTTCGGCGCGGATCTGGGCGTGAAGACGGCGGAGAGCCTGCTGGAATCCGTGCGCAGCAAGGCGAGCGGGGGCGACGCGAGTCAGCTCCGTCAGGTGCTGCGGGAAGCGATCCTCGAGAAGCTACGCCGCGTCGAAGCCCCCGCGCCGGTCATGGCCGCGAAGCCGTACGTCGTGCTGGTGCTCGGCGTGAACGGTTCGGGCAAGACGACCACGATCGGCAAGCTCGCCGCGCGCTATCGGGCGGCGGGTCAGCGCGTCGTGATGGGAGCGGGCGACACCTTCCGTACCGCCGCAATCGAACAGCTCGAGATCTGGGGCGAGCGCGTCGATTGCGAGGTGGTGAAGGGGCAGCCGGGCGGCGATCCGGCGGCGGTCGCCTTCGACACGGTCAAGGTGGCCATGGCGCGCGGTTTCGACGTCGCGATCATCGACACCGCCGGGCGTCTGCAGACCAAGGCGCCGCTGATGGAAGAGTTGCGCAAGATCGCTCGCGTGATCGGGCGCGATTGCCCCGGCGCTCCGCACGAGGTGCTGCTGGTGCTCGACGCGAACACCGGCCAGAACGCGATTTCCCAGGCACGCATCTTCACCGAAGCCGCGGGCGTCACCGGCCTCGTGCTCACCAAGCTCGACGGCACCGCCAAGGGCGGCGTGCTGGTCGGACTGGCCGACGAGTTCCGCATTCCCGTCCGCTACGTCGGCGTCGGCGAAGCGCCCGAAGACCTGCGCGACTTCGATGCCGAAGAATTCGTCGACGCGCTCTTCGGGGCCGACGGAGGCGCCGCGTGAGTCGCTACGTCCTTGCGCTCGACCAGGGCACCACGTCGTCGCGCGCGATCCTCTTCGACCGCGACGGCACCGTCGTCGCGTCCGACCAGCACGAGTTCCCCCAGCATTTCCCGAAACCGGGATGGGTGGAGCACGACCCCGACGAAATCTGGGACAGTCAGCTGCGCGCCGCGCGCGGTGTGCTGGCCAAGGCGAAGGCGACCGCCGCGGACGTGGTGGCGATCGGCATCACCAACCAGCGCGAGACGACGGTCGTGTGGGATCGCGCCAGCGGCGACCCGATCCACCGCGCGATCGTCTGGCAGTCGCGGCAGACGGCGCCGATCTGCGAACGCTTGCGCGCCGACGGTCTCGAACCCGAGGTGCGCGCGCGCACGGGCCTGGTGGTCGACGCGTACTTCTCCGGCACCAAGGTGCGTTTCATTCTCGACGCCGTCCCGGATGCGCAAGCTCGCGCCGCGCGCGGCGAACTGGCCTTCGGGACTGTCGACGCGTTCCTGCTGCACAAGCTCACCAAGGGCCGCGTGCACGCGACCGAATACTCGAACGCGTCGCGTACGATGCTCTACGACATCCACACGCGCGAGTGGAGCGACGTGCTGCTCGGGGCGCTGCGCGTGCCGCGCGAGATGCTGCCGGCCGTGCGCGAGTCGAGCGGGGTGTTCGGGGAGACGGACCCGGAGTGGTTCGGCCGCGCGATCCCGATCGCGGGCATGGCGGGCGACCAGCAGGCCGCCTTGTTCGGGCAGGGCTGTTTCGAGGCGGGGCGCGCGAAGAACACCTACGGCACCGGCTGCTTCCTGCTGCTCCACACCGGCTCGAGGCCGCGACCCTCGACGACGGGCCTGCTCACGACGATCGCGTGGGGCGTCGGCGGCGCCGTCGAGTACGCGCTCGAAGGCAGCGTCTTCGTCGCGGGGGCGGCCGTGCAATGGCTGCGCGACGGCCTGCACCTGATCGCCGACGCGGCCGAAACCGAAGCGGCCGCTCGCTCGGTGCCCGACAGCGGAGGCGTCTACGTGGTGCCCGCTTTCGTCGGTCTCGGTGCGCCGTACTGGGACGAGCGCGCGCGCGGCACGATCGTCGGCCTGACGCGCGGCACGACCCGCGAGCACCTGATCCGCGCCACGCTCGAGTCGATCGCGTACCAGACGCGCGATGTGGCGCTGTGCATGGCCACCGATGCGGGAATCCCGCTCGAAGTCCTGCGCGTCGACGGCGGCGCCTGTCGCAACGACTTCCTGATGCAGATGCAGGCGGACGTGCTCGGCGTGCCGGTCGAGCGGCCGGGGATGCTCGAGGTGACCGCCTTCGGCGCGGCGGCGCTGGCGGGCCTGGCGGTCGGGTTCTGGCGCGATCGCAGCGAGTTGGAATCCGTGACGAAGCAGGGCGCGACGCGCTTCGAGCCGGTCGCCGACGCCAGCCGTCGCGACGCGCTCTACGCCGGCTGGAAGCGCGCCGTGGAACGTTCGCGCGGCTGGGAGCTGGCTTGAGCAAAGCCCTCGTCATCGCGCACCGCGGCGCCTCGGCGCATCGGCCCGAGAACACGCTGCCGGCCTTCGAGCTGGCGGTCGTGCAGCGCGCCGACATGATCGAGACGGACCTGCACCGCACGCGCGACGGCGCCATCGTGATCGCGCACGACGAGGATCTGGGCAGGCTCGGCGGCCGCGGGGAGATCGCGGGCGCGACGCTCGCCGAGATCCGCGCCCTCGACGCGGGCGGCGGTGAGCCCGTGCCGACGCTCGACGAGATCCTCGACCGCTTCGGTCCGAAGATCGCGTTCAACCTCGAACTGAAGCGCGCAACGGACGCCGATTACGACGGACTGGAGGCGCAGGCGCTCGCGGCGGTGAAGGCCCGCGGCCTGCTGGGCCGCACGCTGTGGTCGTCGTTCTACGACTCGGTCCTCGCGCGTCTCCGTGCGCTCGCGCCCGATGCGCGAGTCGGCCTCCTGATCTCGAGCCGCTATCCGATCCGCATCTTCGAGCGCGCGCGAGAACTCGGTGCCGAGGCGATCCACCCGGAGGCGGGGATCGTGAGCGCGGCGCTGGTCGAGCAGGCGCACGCGGCGGGCCTCGCGGTCTACGTGTTCACCGTGGACGATCGGGCGCAAATGCAGCGACTCCTCGCTCTGGGCGTCGACGGTCTCTTCACGAATCACCCCGACCGAATGCGCGCCCTGGTCGACCCGCGGCGGGCCTGAGCGGCTCCCGGCCCCGTCCAACCTGGGGAATTTCCACCTGATCTCCTGAAATACCTTGCAATCGTGGGATCTGTCCTCTAAAAATTAGGCACAGATGACCCACCACCTAACAAAATTTGACAAGCTCGACTCATCCTCCGATGTTTTTGCGGATGCGACCGACCTCGCCATCCTCGATGTGCTGCAGAACAACTGCAAGCAGCCGCTCGCGGAGATCGGCAAGCAGGTCGGTCTCTCGGCGCCCTCGGTGGTGGAGCGGATCAAGAAGCTCGAAGACGGCGGCGTGATCCGCGCCTACACGGCGCTGCTCGACCCGCGCGCGCTCGGCAAGGACGTCACGGCCTTCATCGGCGTCTCGATCAACCACCCGAGCGCCTTCGAGTCCTTCGAGAAGGAGATCGAGAGCGAAGGAGACGTGCTGGAGTGTCATCACGTGACGGGTCAGCACACGTTGATGCTGAAGGTGCGCACCGAGAGCACGGAAACCCTCGAGCGCTTGATCGACCTGATCCGCCGCATCGAGGGCGTGACCCGCACCGAGACGATGGTCGTGTTGTCGACCCACTCCGAGCGCACACGCGTTGCGCTCGACCCGACGGATGCGCCGTTGCCGCGCCGCCGCCCGCGGCGTCCGCATCGGGAGGAGTCGAAATGAGCGCCGCGCGCGAAGGAGTGCGCATGGAGCGATCGCTGGGACGTCCCGAGGCGCAGGGTCTCTACGACCCGTCCCACGAGCACGACGCGTGCGGCGTCGGCTTCGTCGCGCAGATCGACGGCACACAGTCGCACGCGCTGGTGCACCAGGGCATCCAGGTGCTCGAACGCATGGAACACCGCGGCGCCTGCGGCTGCGACCCGGAAACCGGCGACGGCGCCGGCATCCTGATCCAGCTCCCCGATCGCTTCTTGCGCCGCGAGGCGGAGCAGCTCGGGATCGAATTGCCGCCGCTCGGCGCGTACGCATCGGGCATGGTCTTCCTTTCGCAGGATGCCGCTGCGGCTGCGTGGCAGCAGCAGAGCTTCGAGCGCGTGGTCGGCGAAATGGGCCAGCGCTTCCTCGGTTGGCGCGACGTTCCGGTGAATCGCCACCGCATCGGCCGCCTCTCCGGCGCGGCGATGCCGGTGATCCGCCAGGTCTTCGTCGGCGCAGCGCCCGGTCTCGACCAGGATGGCTTCGAGCGCAAGCTCTACGTGATCCGCCGGGTCTTCGAAGCACTCGTGAAGGCGCGCGGCGGGTACTGTTACGTGCCGAGTCTGTCGAGCCGCACCTTCGTCTTCACCGGCATGCTGATGTCGACCCAGATCGAGCCGTTCTATCCGGACCTCACGGATCCGGCGGTGGAGTCGGCGATCGCGCTGGCCCACTCGCGCTACAGCACCAACACGTTTCCCAGCTGGGACCTCGCCCAGCCGTTCCGGTACATGGCGCACAACGGCGAGATCAACACGCTGCGCGGCAATCGCAACTACATGCGCGCTCGCGAGGGCACGATGCGCTCGGCGCGCTTCGGCGACGAGCTGCGCAAGCTCTATCCGATCATGCGCGACGGGGCTTCGGACTCGGCGCAGTTCGACAACGTGCTCGAGTTCCTGGTGCTGAACGGGCGCGAGCTGCCCGAGGCGATCCTGATGATGATTCCCGAGGCGTGGGAGAACCATGCCGAGATGGATCCCGAGCGGCGCGCCTACTACGAGTACCACTCGTTCCTGATGGAGCCGTGGGATGGCCCCGCCTCGATCGCGTTCACCGACGGCCGCAAGATCGGCGCCGTGCTCGACCGCAACGGATTGCGCCCCTCGCGGCTGACGGTCACCCGGGACGGACTCGTCGTGATGGCGTCCGAGGTGGGCGTGCTGGACATCGCCCCCGAACGCGTGTTGCGCAAGGGGCGACTGCAGCCGGGCCGCATCTTCTTCGCCGACCTCGAGCTGGGCCGCATCGTCGAGGACGAGGAGATCAAGGCCCGCTACGTCGCGAAACATCCCTATCGGAAATGGGTCGAGACGCAGCGCGTGCTGCTCGACGACCTGCCGCACGCCGAAGTGTCGTCCGAGCAGCGGCTGAATCCGGAGCTGCGCTTCACGCTCCAGCAGGTGTTCGGGTACACCAGCGAGGATCTGAAAGTGCTGATCGCGCCGATGGCCGCCGAAGGCAAATGGGCGATCGGCTCGATGGGCAACGACGAGGCGCTGGCGTGCCTCTCGGACCGCCCGCGCATGCTCTATCACTACTTCAAGCAGCTCTTCGCACAGGTCACGAACCCGGCGATGGACTCGATCAACGAGGCCACCGTGATGTCCCTCTACTCGACGCTCGGTGCCGAGAAGAACCTGCTCGAGGAGACACCGGAGCACGCGCGCATGCTGCGCGCGAACCGGCCGATCCTCAGCAACGAGGAACTCGAGCGGATCCGCCAGATCGCGGTGCCCGGCTTCGCCGCGCGCACGCTGCCGGCGCTGTTCAAGGTCGGCGAGGCGGGCGAAGGTCTGCGCGCTTCGCTCGACGCGCTGTGCCGCGAAGCGGCGCAGGCAGTGCGCGACGGCATGAATCTGCTGGTGCTCTCGGATCGCGGCGTCACGCCCGAACTGGCGCCGATCCCGATGCTGCTGGCGACGGGCGCGGTGCATCACCACCTGGTGCGCGAGGGACTGCGCACGCAGTGCGGCCTCGTGTGCGAGACGGGCGAAGCTCGCGACGTCGCGCACTTCGCGCTGCTGGTCGGCTACAGCGCGGGCGCAATCAACCCGTACCTGGCGTTCGAGACGATCGAAGAGCTGGTCGAAGAAGGCATCTACATCCCGACCGGCATCGACTTCGTGAAGGCGACCAAGAACTACCTGAAGGCCTGCGACAAGGGCCTGCTGAAGACGATGGCGAAGATGGGGATCTCGACGCTGCAGAGCTACCGCGGCGCGCAGATCTTCGAAGCGGTGGGTCTCGATCGCGATCTGGTCGAACGCTGCTTTACCGGGACGGCGTCGCGCGTCTCGGGCGTCGGCTGGGGCGTGCTCGCGAAAGAAGCGGCGCTGCGCCACGAACGCGCCTTCCCGGACGAGGGATTCGCGTATCCGGAACTCGACCCGGGAGGGCTCTATCAATGGCGCCGCCGCGGCGAGCGCCACACCTTCAATCCCGAAACGGTTGCAAAGCTCCAGCACGCCGTCCGCATCGACGATCCCGCCCGCGCCTTCGCGACCTACAAGGAGTTCTCGAAGGCGGCGGACGACGACGCCGAGCGGCTCTGCACGCTGCGCGGGCTGTTCCGCTTCCGGTTCGCCAACGAGCCGATCGCGAAGGACGAGGTCGAGCCCGCCACGGAAATCGTGAAGCGCTTCTGCACGGGCGCGATGTCCTATGGCTCGATCTCGCTCGACGCGCACGAAACGATCGCGATCGCGATGAACCGAATTGGTGGCAAGAGCAACACGGGCGAGGGCGGCGAGGACCCGCGGCGCTTCACGCCGGATCCGAATGGCGACTCGCGGCGCTCGGCGATCAAGCAGGTTGCGTCCGGCCGCTTCGGCGTGACGAGCTGGTACCTGGTGAACGCCGACGAGTTGCAGATCAAGGTCGCGCAGGGTGCCAAGCCGGGGGAGGGCGGCGAGCTGCCCGGTCACAAGGTCGACGCGACGATCGCCAGGACGCGGCACTCGACGCCGGGCGTGGGCCTGATCTCGCCGCCGCCGCACCACGACATCTACTCGATCGAGGACCTGGCGCAGCTCATCTACGACCTGAAGAACGCCAACCGGAGCGCGCGCGTGAGCGTGAAGCTGGTGGCGGAGAGGGGCGTGGGCACGATCGCCGCGGGCGTCGCGAAGGGGAAGGCCGACGGCATCCTGATTTCAGGCCACGACGGCGGCACGGGCGCGTCGCCCCAGGCCTCGATCAAGTACGCGGGCGTGCCGTGGGAGCTCGGGCTCGCCGAGACGCAGCAGACGCTGGTGCTGAACGACCTGCGCGGCCGCGTGCGCGTGCAGACCGACGGCGGTCTCAAGACCGGGCGCGACGTCGCGATCGCCGCGCTGCTCGGCGCCGACGAGTTCGGCTTCGCGACGGCGCCGCTCGTCGCGATGGGCTGCATCCTGATGCGCGTCTGCCACCTCAACACATGCCCGGTCGGTATCGCCACCCAGAACCCCGAGCTGCGCAAGCGCTTCGCGGGGCAGCCCGAGCACGTCGTGCAGTACCTCTTCTTCGTCGCCGAAGAGCTGCGCGAGCTGATGGCGAAACTCGGCTTCCGCAAGCTCGACGACATGATCGGGCGCGTCGACCGGCTCGACTGGGATCGCGCCACCAAGCACTGGAAGGCCAAGGGGCTCGACTTCTCGCAACTCCTCTTCAAGCCCGA
>Ga0113563_10002962_pt1 | contig 10440 bp, 8 predicted proteins | sample Mud3Dept3metaG_FD_80117 | JGI IMG/M metagenome (GOLD analysis project Ga0113563, IMG submission 80117) | Freshwater wetland microbial communities from Ohio, USA, analyzing the effect of biotic and abiotic controls - Mud 3 Core 4 Depth 3... | ecosystem: Environmental > Aquatic > Freshwater >...
ATTGAGAAACGCCGTAAAAGTGAGGGTATCCCTTTGCACCCCAGCGTTATCGCTTCGTTAAAACAACTGGCACAGGAACTGAGTATAGAGTATAACCTGTAGGGATAATGAACAGGTAAAAAACCTTAAATCCGAAGCACGAAATCCGAAACAAATACAAAATGATAATGAGTAAAACAATAAATAGGCTTAATTAATAACAAGCATTTACCGATTGATAGCAATTAAAGAGGAGAGGAAGAATGCCCGGAGAAAAGTTTAAAGTAGTAGGGTTCGGTAAAATTGCCGGTCTTTCGATGGAACCGGAGCGGAAAATATTCGCCGAACATAAACTCGATGTCGAGACCATAGAAGCGAGGGTTGGTTCGGAGGACGAATTAATTGCCCTGGCGAAAGATGTCGATGCGGCGATGGGGGGAGGCCCGCTTTATACCCGGAAAGTCATTGAAGCACTCAAGAAGTGCCGGACGATTGTGACTTATTCGGTAGGCTTCGACGGTATTGACGTGGAAGCTGCCACCGAGAACGGTATGCTGGTGGTCAACAATCCGGCACGTGAGTGGTGTGTCGAGGAGGTATCGAACCAGGCGATAGCTTTATTGCTTGCCTGTGCGAAGAAGCTGACCCGGCTGAACGACCTGGTTAAAAAAGGCGCCTGGCGGGACAGCAGAGCGATATTACCTCCCATGGTACCGGTCCACGGCCAGACCCTGGGCTTGGTAGCCTGCGGCGATATCGGCCGGATGACGGCGAAGAAAGCACAAGCATTCGGCCTGAAGGTAATAGGATACGACCCTTATGCAGATAAAGCCCAGGTTAAAGCTTGTGGCATTGAATTGATGGACTTGAGAGAAATGCTGGGCAAAGCCGATTTTGTTTCAGTCCATGCCCCCCTGGGCAAGGAGACATTCCACCTGATCGGCGAGCGCGAGTTCAGGCAGATGAAACCGACGGCTTACTTTATCAATACTGCCCGGGGCCCTGTAGTCGATGAAGCTGCTCTCATTAAAGCACTCCAGGAGAAGAGGCTGGCCGGGGCGGGGATGGATGTTTTTGAACAGGAACCGACGCCTGCCGATAATCCCTTGCTGAAAATGGAGAACGTTATTGTGATGCCGCACACGGCCTCGTATTCCGATACCGCAGTAGCAATACAGGCGAAAAATCCCACCGAAGAGGTGGTGCGGATATTGACCGGTCACTGGCCTAAGAATCCGGTTAATCCGAAGGTGAAACCGAAATTCAAGCTGGTGAAGTAGAGTTTAGGCAGGAAATAAGGAGGGAATCGAATGCAAGGTATTACAGCGATAGCTAAAATCCTCAAAATGGAAGGAGTAGAATTCGTCAGCGGTTTTCCCATGAACTCGTTGTTCGAAGCCTGTGCCAAGGAAGGCATCAGGCCGATAATATCGCGCAATGAGCGCGTGGGGGTAGGTATGGCCGATGGTTTCACGCGGGCCTCATTCGCCCAGCGTAACGGTGTTTGTGCCATGCAGAATGGGCCCGGCGTAGAAAACTCATTTTCCGGTGTAGCCCAGGCATTCAGCGAATCGGTGCCTATCCTGGTCTTGCCAGGCGGACAGCCGAGACGCCGGATTATACCACCTAATTTCCTCGCCTGGAAGAACTACGAGGAAATCACCAAGTGGGCGGACTTGATAAACTTCGCCGACCGGGTACCGGAAATGATGCGGCGGGCGTACGTGTATTTAAGGACGGGTCGTCCCGGACCGGTGCTCCTCGAGATACCGGGAGACGTAGCGATGGAAGAAATCCCGGACAAGATGTTCCAGTACAAACCGGTGAAAGCTACGAAGAGTGCCGGGGACCCCGCCGATATCAAAGCAGTAGTCAAAACCTTGATAGCGGCCAAGAGTCCTATCATCCGCGCCGGGCAGGGCATTCTCTTTGCCCAGGCATGGGATGAACTACGGGAATTCGCCGAACTGTTGCAAATCCCGGTGTTTACCACGATGTGCGGCAAGAGCGGCTTTCCGGAAGACCATCCGCTGGCACTTGGGGCAGGTGGAAAGACCAGACCGAAGATGGTAATGCATTTCCTGAAGAAAGCAGACCTGGTTTTCGCCATTGGGTCGAGCTGTACTAAAGAAGGATTTACCACGCCCATCCCCGATGACAAACCGGTCATACAGTCGACTATTGACGAACGGGACTTGAGTAAAGATTATCCTTTGGAGAACGCTATCGTCGGCGATGCCAAGCTGGTACTACGACAGCTCATCGACGAAGTCAAGGCGCAACTTGGTGCCGAGGGCAGGAAAAAGGACGATTCGGTCCGTAAAGAACTGAAAGCAGTCAAGACCGAATGGGTGAAAGACTGGACTCCCAAGCTGACCTCCGATGAAACACCTATAAATCCCTATAGGCTAATCAACGATATGCAAAAAGTTTTCAACCCCCGGGAAACGATTATTACCCATGACGCCGGTTACCCGCGCGATACCATGTTACCATTTTGGGAAGCGACCACACCGGGCGGGTATATCGGGTGGGGCAAGACGACGACGCTGGGCGGTTCACTAGGGTTCGCTATGGGCGCTAAGCTGGCTCAACCACAAAAGTCGTGCATCGCCTTCATGGGCAATGCCTCGTTCGGGATGGTGGGCATGGACTTCGAGACGGCGGTCAGGGAGAAGATTCCCATCCTGGTAGTTGTCAAGAATGATTCACGTTTAGGTGGATATATTAACCATCACCCCACCGCCTCCGAACAGTTTAACCTGAACAAGCAGTCGGGTGAATATGCGAAGGTTGCCGAAGCATTGGGCGGATATGCCGAGAAAGTAACGCAGCCTGCTGAGGTTATCCCGGCATTACAGCGGGCAAAAAAGGCAGTCCAGTCCGGTCAGGCGGCCTTGGTGGAAGTAATCACGAAGGAAGAGTTAGAGGTCTCGACCTACCAGTAACGATAACGTTTTATTAGGATCGTTTGGTCTTGTAGGGGCACGATGCATCGTGCCCCTTGGTCATTAGTAAAGGTACTACTGGTTATTCTTTTAGAACCTCGTTCGCAACGGATACCCCTGCCCCCGCCTCCATCTTGAAACCTTCACGGCTGAGCAACTTCTCCAGGGCATGAAGGAGAAGCAGGACATTGGATTCAGTCGAAGAATGACCCATTAGCCCGATACGCCAGATCTTGCCTTTTAGCTGTCCCAACCCGCCACCGATTTCCATATTGAATTCATTTAATAGGGCTGTCCTGACTTTAGCATCGTTAACTCCTTCAGGAATACGTACCGAGGTAAGCACGTTCAGACGGTGTCCGGCCTGGGCGTGAAGCATCAACCCCATGGCTTCAAGTCCTGCGTGTAGAGCACGGCCATTTCGTGAATGGCGTTTGATACGGGCTTCCAGCCCTTCTTCGGCAATAATCGCCAGGGCTTCGTGTAAAGCGTAGACCATGTTTATAGGCGCAGTATGATGGTAAAGCCTGCCGGTAGCCCAGTAGTCGGAAAGCAGCGAAAGGTCCAGGTACCAGCTGGGGCCTTTCTTACGGCGGACTTTTAGAGCGGCCAGGGCTTTCTCGTTGGCGGTGAAGGGAGCGAGGCCGGGAGGTACGCTGATACATTTCTGTGTGCCGCTATAGCAGATATCGATCCCCCAATCATCTACGGCTACCTCGTGTCCGCCGAGAGATGTCACTGTATCTACCAGGAACAGGGTATCGTATTGTTTAGCTAATCTGGAAATCTCATCCAGTGGTTGCAGGGCACCGGTGGATGTTTCGGCATGGACAACAGCTACGAGCTTCACTTTTTTTCGGGATTTAAAGGCGGCTTCAACAGCCCCAGGATCGACAATCTTCCCCCACTCTACGGTTATTGGTATCACTTCTGCCCCCAGCCTGATGGCGTTGTCCACCATCCTCTCACCAAAAAGGCCGTTGACCCCGATGATAGCCACATCGCCCTCTTCCAGGAAGTTACAGAAGCTGGCTTCCATGCCGGCCGAGCCTGTTCCGGAGATAGGAAAGGTCAACTTGTTCTGTGTGCGGAAGAGGTCGCGAAGAAGTGTCATTGTTTCATCCATTATGGTCTGGAAATAGGGGTCCAGGTGCCCGACGACAGAAGCAGCCATGGCTTGGAGAACACGGGGGTGGACATTACTGGGACCCGGTCCCATGAGAATACGGGGAGGAGGGCTCACTATATGATATGAATTTGCAGTCATCGGTTGCACCGCCTTTTTACCTGAAATTAGCCTATAGCTTCAATAGAATGAAGGAAAATTACCATATTCCCATGGGCAGGGTCAAGAAAGCCGACCTGGCGAGGTAAATGGTGTTGTGGACTACTATTAATTACCATTTTTATCAACATTGTAACCAAGCTGTTACCTGTTTGTGTTCCGGCTGTAACCGGCAGCACGATAGCGTAACCCTGGCGTAACTGTAGCGTGTCAAACTATAAATAATCACATAACTAGACGGGAGGAAAATAAGATGAAAAGATTCGCAGAAGTAGCCAACAGAATCATCTCTGCAATCCTGGGCGAAGACACAACCCTGGCCGAGGACTTTGTTCGCAAGGTCCACCAAAGCCACTTCGAAATCAGGTAGTTGACTCGGGTCAATGTTGACTGCGGTCAAATCGTAGATGGCAATAATCAGCCCGTCCACTTCAAGTGGGCGGGCTTTTTGCTTTTGTAATGTCTGGATATGACTAGAAAGTCCGCCCTACAGCCTCGGCTATAGGCTTGAGTTCCCGCATCAACCTTGTGAAGTCGGATGGCGATAGAGACTGCAAACCATCCACGAGAGCTTCCTTCGGATTAGGATGGACTTCTATGAGTAGACCGTCGGCACCGGCAGCAACGGCAGCTTTGGCGAGGGATGGTACAAGCTGGTAATGTCCCGCAGCGTGACTCGGATCGACTATAACAGGAAGATAACTTGCTCTTTTAATAACCGGGATGGAAGAGACGTCGAGAGAAAAACGGGTGCTGTCCTCAAAAGTCCTGATTCCCCGCTCGCAGAGAATGACATTCTTATTGCCTTCGGCCAGTATGTAGTCTGCAGCAGTCAGCCACTCGGTCACCGTACACGAAAAGCCACGCTTAAGGACAACCGGGCACTTCATCTGCCCGACAGCACTTAACAGCACATAGTTTTGCATATTCCTGGATCCCACCTGGAGAATATCGCAATAACTCGAGATAAGCCCGACATCATTTGAATCTGTAACCTCGGTTATGACCGGCATACCGTACTGTTTCCGGACACGGTCGAGTAACTCCAGGCCTTCCTTTTTTAGTCCCTGAAAACTGAATGGTGAAGTACGAGGTTTGAAAGCCCCGCCACGGAGTATAACGGCACCGGCCGCCTTGACTATTTCGGCGGATTTGGCCAGTTGCCCTTGATTTTCCACGGCACAAGGTCCAGCCATTACAACAAGGCGTTTGCCGCCGATTTCGATACCGTTCACGTTCACTATGGCATTCTTTGCCTGGAACTCACGCGAGACCAGTTTATATGGTTTCATGATACGGGTTACGGACTCAACCCCGGGCAATACGGCAAAGACATCGGTTTGAAGCTGGCCGGTGTTGCTACCTAATATGGCTACCACCGTTTTATCAGTACCTTGGTTCATCTGTATGCCTAGCCCGAGATTTTTAGCCCTGGCAGTGACGGCGTCTATTTCTTTTTTTGTAGCGCCTTTTCTCATTTCAACAATCATCGGATTTCTCCTATGTTATTGTACCTATCATCCTTGTAACTCGAAGAAGTTATTATACCGGTGATAAAACTGCTAAAGAATATTATGCAACACTTACTTGTAAGTCACAAGGTAGAGTTACTTTAATAAAAAACAGGCATCATGATAGAATGAGTAGAAACTGAAAGGGAAAAAAGCAGCAGGAGGAAAAACGTGATTAGTGGGTATATGGGGAAACTCCTATTCGTCGACTTATCCAGCGGGAAGATAAGAGAAGAAGAACTTGACGAAAAAATGGCCCGTCAATATCTAGGCGGCTATGGCCTGGGGGCGCGTATTCTCTATAGCCGGCAAAAAGCAGGTGTTGATCCGTTGGGGCCGGAGAACACGTTAGGCTTTGTCACAGGACCATTCACCGGGACAGCAGTCCCGACCGGGACGCGCTACGAAGTAGTAGCAAAATCACCCCTAACCGGGGGCTGGGGTGATGCGAACTCGGGAGGTTTTTTCGGGCCGTATCTTAAGTTTTCAGGCTATGATGCTGTCTTCTTTACCGGTATTTCTCCCAAACCGGTCTACTTGCTCATCGACGAAGGTAAAGCGGAACTTAAAGATGCCTCCGCTCTCTGGGGCAAGGATGCTTATGAGACCGAAGATACACTTATGGCACAATATGGGAAAGATAGCCGTGTAGCCTGTATCGGCCCCGCCGGAGAAAAGATGGCTTTAATAGCATCGATTATGACTGACCGGGGTTCGGCGGCAGGACGTTCCGGGCTAGGTGCGGTGATGGGTTCGAAAAAACTCAAAGCGGTGGTAGCTAAAGGGACGAAAGAAGTTGCCGTAGTCGATAAAGAGACCCTGAACAAACTAAGAATGGAACATATCAAGACATTGCAGACTCCAGGGCCGGGAGGTGGAATGTCCTTCGCAGAGAGTTTCCACAAATTCGGTACCAGCGGCATGTCCTGGAACTCAGCACGTAATGGGGATTCTCCAGTCAGGAACTGGGGAGGTGTGGGTGTTACCGACCTGGCTAATGATGATAGTCTCAAGGCTGATAAAGTAGCCGCTACGGTCACCAGGTTATCCGGTTGCTGGCACTGTCCTATCGCCTGCAAGGCCTACCTCAAGGAAGGAACCGGGGAGTATAAATACGCTGCTGGCAGCCGTCGTCCAGAGTACGAGACACATGCCAGCTTTGGATCCAACTGTGGAAATACTAACTCCGAATCCATTAATATGGCTAACGATCTCTGCAACAGGGCAGGCCTTGATACGATCTCCGCTGGAACTGTGATCGGATATGCTATCGAGTTGTACGAGAATGGTATTCTATCCAAGAAAGATACCGATGGTATCGATCTTAAATGGGGTGACCACCATGCCATGGTAGCCATGACAGAGAAAATGGCTAAAGGTGAAGGACTGGGTGCTATCCTTGCACAGGGTGTGAAAGTAGCTGCTGAAAAGATCGGTAGAGGTGCCGACAAATTCGCAGTACACGCCGGCGGGCAGGAAGTAGGTATGCACGACCCGAAGCTAGCTGGTATGGGTGGCCCGACTCCATCAACAAGATACCAGATGGAACCTACACCGGGACGACATACCCAGGACTTCGGACCGAGCAGTTACAGGACCCATTTCATTAATTCCACCGGTATATGCCTTTTCGGCGCAGGATTTGGACCGCCCCCACCCGGTGGAGATAAGTTCCTAGGCATGTTGAATGCTTTAACAGGTTGGGATTGTACTCCTGAGGAACTTAATAGAACGGGTGAAAGAATCGTTACACTAAGGCACGCTTTTAATCTACGTGAGGGCATAAACCCATTGAAGGTCTATATGCACCCAAGACTTTACGGCAAGCCCCCGCTAACCACAGGCCCGTTGGCGGGAGTAAGCTCGGATATCGAGGCACAGAACTACTGGGCACTCGGCACGTTGGATTGGGACCGTACGACTACCAAACCAAGCAGGGCTAAACTGATGATGCTTGGTCTTGATGATGTTCTCAAAGACCTCTGGCCGCCCCAGCCTGGTTTTGGCCCTCCGATGTAGTCTCAACGTTAAAATATGAACCTGTAGGGGCACTAGTCTGTAGCAGGCGGTGCCCCTACGTTGTATATCGAGTGTTTAATGAATAAAAAACCTCGCTCATTCTATGGCTGGTGGGTACTGGCCGCACTCTTTATTATCGGCTGCATCGGACCTTTAGCGAGGTATAGCCTTTCAGCTTTTTTCCCTCCTATTTCAACCGAATTAGGGTGGTCACGGTCGCTCATCGGCTCGGCACAGAGTCTTTCATTATGGGTCTATTCTTTCGTATCGCTTTTTACGGGGTGGATGGCAGATAGATATGGTGGTCGTAAGACTATCCTTGTTGGCGGTGTTATTACTCTAGCCGGATGGATGCTATTATCTTCGGTTTATTCTCTCTGGCAGCTTTTCGTTTATTACGGGATTGTGATGGCGATCTCGGTGAGTTTTACCCACCTGGTACCGCTACAATCGACTTCGAGAAAATGGTTTGTCAAACACGGGGGGTTGGCGGGGGGAATTGTAGGTTCTGCTTTCGCCCTGGGTACGGCTATCTTCAGCCCTATATTAACCTCGACTGCCGGTGATTTCGGCTGGCGGAACGTTTCCATGGTAGCTGCGGTAGCTTCGGGAATACCTATTATCATACTGGCATATTTTGTTATCCGGGATACCCCCGAATCGGTCGGACAGCATCCGGATGGTATATCGATGCCAGCTCTTCAGGAACATTCGTTACCATCTTCAGAACAATGGCGTGTGCGAGACTCTCTCAAGACAGGTCAGTTCTGGATACTGTTCTGGGTTTACAGTCTACTCGGCATCGTTTATAACGGAATTCTGGGTCATCTTGTTATCTGGTCGGTCGACCTTGGGAGTAGCGTAACTCTGGCCGGAATATTTGTAACCCTTTTTAATGGGCCTTCAATTATTGCCAGAGTCATGGGTGGTTTTCTAGGGGATAAGTACGGGAAGAGAAAAATACTTTTTATCGGTATATGTTTCTCGCTGGTGATTGTCCTCATCGGCTATAAAATGGTCACATCACCTCTCCTGTTAGGCGTATTTGCTGTCGTGTTAGGCTTGAGTATGGGATTCTCAAACACCCTTTTTGCTCCTTACCTGGGAGACCTGTTCGGGAGAGAATATGTAGGCTCTTTATTCGGCATATTGACACTCGGATGGGGTCTTATCGGAGGAGTCGGACCGCTCGTGTGGGGCGCCATTTACGATCATATCGGTAGTTATAACCTGGCGTTACTGGTGTCGGCTGCTTGTTATGCTGTTACACTGGTGATACTAATGTTAATAAAACCACTTAAGAAGAAAGATAATTATAATAATAGGTAAAAAGACCGGCGGCGTACTATGAAAAGGGAAACATTTGAAGAACTGGTGACGAAGGCAGTCGAAAGCCTGCCCGAGGAGTTCGCGGAGCGTCTCGATAACGTTGCGATTACCGTACAGGATTATCCGACACGCCAACAACTTTCCAGGTCGAATGTGGAACGAGGTATGACTCTTCTGGGACTCTATCAGGGTGTTCCCATAACGGAGAGAGGCCATAACTATGGCATGGTACTGCCGGATAAAATAACCATTTTTCAGAAACCAATTGAAGCCAGTTGCAGGACCGAAGAAGAGACTGTCGCCATGATACGGAGTGTTGTCTTGCACGAAATAGCCCATCACTTCGGCATCAGTGATGAGAGGCTGGATGAGTTGGAGAAAGAAGCGTAACAAATACCGTTCCTCCTATACCTTTTTCCTCTGCCACCGTCCTGTGTGAAAGTAGACTGTGTAAATCACAGCCCTTACCAATATACCTGCTACCATTGCCCAGCGAATACCGTTGACCTCAAGATTGGTGTATCTTGACAAAATATAGGCAAGCGTAATCGATATTCCCCACATCGTAGTCAGATTGGTAATCATGGTTATTATTGTGTCGCCGGTGCCGTTCAGGCACATACTGAAGGCAATCACTATACCCCATAAGATGTAGCCGGGTATCTGGATGCGTAAAAAGATACTTCCGATATCTATAACTTCCGTGTCCGGTGTAAATATATTAACCAGATTGTCTGCCCAGAAAAAGATAACTATTGCAAAAGCGACGGTCAGGATGCTGGCCAGGCCTGCTGCTAGCCAGCCTGTGCGGCTAGCCCTGTCCGGTTGATTGGCGCCCAGGTTCTGCGCTGCCAGTACCCCTGCGGACGTACCGAGTCCAGCACACGGGACCATGATGAACTGGTCAACCCTTTGCGCTATCGAATGAGCGGCGACCGAAAATGTCCCAAATGGTATGATCAGGCGCACCAGGATGAGTTCGGAAAAGCTCCTTTCAACCTGGGTAATCGATGCTGGAATACCTATCTTTACAGTCCGCCAGATTAAATTGCGGTCGAAACGGAAGTGTTTAAGTGTCACTCTGAGCCGTGTCCGCCCCGTGAAAAGTATCCATAAGGCAAAACCTCCTCCGACAGCCTGGGAGATAACGTTACTCAACGCAGCGCCCTGGACCCCCATTTCAGGGAAAATCCATGGTCCGAATATAAGGGTGGGGCAAAGTACAATATGAAAGAGTCGGTAACCAACGCTGATTTTCATCGTTGCCCTTGTATCTCCGGAGGCGTTCATAATACTCTGGCCGGCGAGTATCGCCACCATTGTAACCATACCGACAAGCTGTATTTGCATATAAGCGGTACCCTGTGCC
>Ga0113563_10002963_pt1 | contig 10440 bp, 8 predicted proteins | sample Mud3Dept3metaG_FD_80117 | JGI IMG/M metagenome (GOLD analysis project Ga0113563, IMG submission 80117) | Freshwater wetland microbial communities from Ohio, USA, analyzing the effect of biotic and abiotic controls - Mud 3 Core 4 Depth 3... | ecosystem: Environmental > Aquatic > Freshwater >...
ATGATAGCCAGCAAGAAGCCCCAATCAATACAGTCCTATCTACAAATATAACCAAAAATCAGATACTAGGTTGGTTCATAGATTATGGCACAGTCATTATAAAAACTTATACGGGTAGTATTGAAATGCAACGATCAAGCACGCCTACCCTCTTAGTAGGGTACATTGATGGCCTACAGGCTCGCGGTAAGGAGCTTTCCAAATATGAAGAGACTGAGGCAATGGAAGAGGAACTGAGTCGCCGGCTGAATCCGGTAGAGGTTGAAAAACCTTCACCGGCCACATCGGCTCAACCGATAAAAAACACGGAAAAACCGCTTTCTGGACTACGAAAGGTTATAACTACTTTCATTAAAATGCGTTACGAAGATGGAACTACCATTACCTATCGAAAGCACTGGTTTGTTCTGTTAAAAAAAACCTGGATTCAAGCAATCTTATTGGTCGTTCTGTCTGTGGGATTAATTTATCTGATTAACAGAGGGATGTTAAATATCGTGAATTTATTGTTATGGTTATTCGTGTTTGTGGGAATTTTCCTCTGGTGGCTGTATCAATTCATCGACTGGCAAAATGATATTTATGTGCTTACCCTTGAAAATATCTTAGATATTGAACGTAAGCCTCTATCTCGCGAGGTTAAAAAATCAGCTAACCTTGAGAATATATTGAGTCTTGAACATACCCGCCTAGGGCTTATAGGTCTGCTACTAAACTATGGAACAGTCAGGATTAACATTGGCACAGAGCAATTCAATTTCTTTTATGTCTATAATCCTGCACAAGTTCAATATGAGATATTTGACCGTATGACAGTATTGCGATACCGGAAGGAGCAGATACAAGCGGCCAAAGAACGTGAGAGAATCGTAGATTGGCTGGCAATTTATCATAAAAAAACTGAAACATTAGAAGAATTAGAGAATCATACTCGGCAAGGAAAAAATTCCGAGTAAAATAATAAGACTTTGTTAGGAAAAAAGGTTTTAATTAAAAGTTATTATGCCAATCCAAGAGATAATCACGATTCCCCAGCCTACTCTTCGACGCAAAGCACGTAAAGTGTCAAATTTTGGTTTCGAGCTACAAAAGCTTATAGATGATATGGTTGAAACGATGAGAGAGGCGCCTGGAGTAGGCTTGGCAGCACCACAGGTTGATGTCCCCTGGCGCGTTATCGTGGTTGAATTTGGCGATGAGGAAAATGCGGAAGTCCCGCCGAAGTTATACACTATCGTGAATCCCGAAATTTCCCGGTTTTCCAAAGAAGCTGAGACTGGAACTGAAGGTTGTCTTTCCATTCCTGGGTATTTAGGTAGCGTGGAGCGGTCAACGGAGATTGTTGTTAAAGGTTTTAGCCGCTACGGGCAACCAATGCGGATCAAAGCAAAAGGATGGTTGGCGCGCATTTTTCAACACGAGGTAGATCATCTGGATGGAGTGTTGTATATTGATCGTGCACAGCGTGTATGGGAAGCTGAGGAAACAGCATCTCAGGTAATGCCCGCTGATTAGATCATCTTTTATGCATTTAACTCACGTCTCATTTACTAATTTTCGTAACTTTGCCCGCCTGGATGTAGATGTTCCTGGCGGGCCTATTATATTGGTCGGGGGAAATGCTCAAGGAAAAACAAGCCTGGTTGAGGCGATCTACTACCTGGCGACCTTTGAATCATTCCAGGCAACACATGAGCGACAGTTGATTAATTTTCATATTGACCGTGAAGGAATTGCTGTGGCGCGCATTGTGGCTGAATTTGTCTCATCTCAAGCGCCAATGGGACCTTCGTTGATTGACTCCGGCAAGCATCGTATTGAAGTGCGCATCATCCGAGAAGCTGGTGAGTTTGGGGAAGCCACACGCATACGGAAGGAAATTATCCTGGATGGTGTAAAACGTAAGTCTGGAGAGGCGGTAGGGATATTCAACGCGGTTCTTTTTCTACCCCAGATGTTGAATGTAGTTGAAGGCGCGCCGGACGGGAGGCGGCGTTATTTGAACCTTGCCATGGGTCAGGTAATACCGAAATTTGCGTTGATTTTGAGTGAGTATGGTCAAGTCTTGTCGCAACGAAATGCACTGTTAAAACAATTAGGCGAGCGCGGTGGTGATGCTGGTCAGCTCTCCTATTGGAACAAAAAGCTTGCGAATCTAGGTGCGCAAATCATCCATACCCGCATCCTGGCAATCCAGGGATTGGAACGCTACGCATCTCACATCCATCGAGAACTGACACGCGGTGAGGAAATACTACGTTTTTTATACCAGCCCTCCTTTGATCCACTGTCGAACAACCATCCCCAATTTTCGCTCCCATTAAATTCCCCCATAGACCGGACGCGAATTTCGCTTGAGACTATTCAAAAGGGATTCTTAAGTTGTCTGGAACAATTATACAATGATGATATTGGGCGTGGTGTGACAACAATCGGCCCTCATCGGGATGAATTGCGCTTTCTCACTAACGGTGTTGATCTAGGAACTTTTGGCTCGCGCGGCCAGGCGCGTACAGCGGTGCTTTCCCTGAAGCTGGCTGAGATGAATTGGATGCAAGAAAAAACAGGTCAATGGCCTGTGCTCTTGCTGGATGAGGTACTGGCAGAGCTAGACTCATCCCGAAGGAGTGATTTGTTGGAAAGGTTATCCGGCGTCGAGCAGACCTTATTAACGACCACTGACCTGGATTTATTTAATGAATACTTTTTAAACCACGCCCGGCTCTGGCATATCCGCGAAGGTCATTTATATGCCGATAATATCTGAGCGTTGAGCAGTGGATGGGGGACGCTTTATTGTTGTTGGGTGAATGCAAGTGAGGTTTACTTCTTTTTCTTATCCATCAGGGGGTGTTTTGTTACCGCTCCGACACGGCGTGGGTAGGTATCTGGAGTTGCGGCGATTTTGTCAATGACCACTAGATAGCGTTGCTCTACGACACCTGGGAGTGTAACTGGTACCAGTTTGCGAAGATGCCCGCCCAGGAGGTTTATAGCATATTCAGCGTTTTGAGTTTCAACTGGAGCTCCCTCGCCTTTCATTGCGATTATTGTCCCACCTATATGGACCAAGGGAAGAAGATATTCTACCAACACGGGAAGAATAGATACTGCCCTTGCTATGGCCCAATCATAACGCTGCCTATGAATAGGTTCTTGACCGAGCACTTCGGCGCGCTCGCATATCACCTCAGCTCCGCTCAATCCAAGTGTTTGGATGACGTGGGAGCAGAAATCAGCTTTTTTTCTCACCGATTCAAGCAGGGTGAGCTGGATTGAGGGAGACACGATTTTTAATGGAAGTCCCGGGAAACCAGCGCCTGTTCCGACATCAATAACCCGGTCTGCACCAGGATTACCCATTACTAAGATGCAGGTAAGCGAATCCAGAAAGTGTTTTATCTGAATTTGTCCAGGCTCCTTAATGGCTGTCAAATTCACTTGGGCATTCCACTTTATCAATTCCTGTTCGAAGGTTCGCAGGGTATTGAGTTGTCCGGTTGTCAGGCGGATACCGATTAAGGAGCGAGCCTGTTTTGCCAGTTCCTGCATATTCCTGATTATATATAAAAAGTGAAGGTTTTGGCAGCGGAGCTACTAAAACCTTCACAAAAATATTCTAACTTTGAGGTTGTTCCGGAGGTGCTTGTGGAGTGGGTGGGGCTTTCTTTTTTGCTCGTGAGCGACGTATCGCACGCCAGATCAAAGTAATCGGAAGCACAACAATGATATACAACACCAGGAGTACAGGCAAGACGTATATCAAAATCCAGAGGAGAGCATTGGCCAGGAATTTTAATGTTTTAATTAAGGCCTGCACTGCGCTCTTGATGACCCCGGTTGGCTCCCAGGTGCCAATTGTCAAGGGTTGGGCTGCCTCATTGGCAATTAACTCGATAGAAATCGATGAAAGAGCCGCTGATTCTTCATAATACTTCATCTGACCCTTGATCACTTCTATCTCTTGTTGGGTTCTTACCATCTCGTTATAGACTTCTAATACATCTTCTGTGGTGGTGGCATTGTCCATGATTTTTTGGTATTGCGCTTCAGCTTCTTCCAAACTTCGTAAGCGAGATTCAAGATCGACATACTCGCTTGTTACATCCTGGCTTTCAATGGTTTCGTTCAATGGATCCTGATCGCTTTGAGATTTAATAAAGCTGATCGCTTCGTTTAGACGTTCGGCCGGGACGCGTAATGTTGTTGAAGCTTGTGTGGTTTTCGCTCCGTTCTCCAGTTCTCTCTGGTAGACGTTGGCTGAGACGACATAACCTCCCATTTCTTCAGCCATTTCGGCAATTGCATCCATCGAGGCGGAGGGATCATCAACAATGATCGATAAGCGAGCATTTTTAATCACCAGACGATTGATGTCCTGGTCGGTAACCGGAGCGACAGAACCTTCAGCCGGTGCTTCCATAGGCGCAGGTGGTAGAGCTGCGGATCTTTCTTTGGCATTGTCCGCTGCGAGCTGAGCAGAAGCACACGCCGAGAGGATCAGGGTGAACATAAACATTAAAAACGGGATCTTCCGGATGAACGAAGTAGTCATATTAATTTCTCCTTAAATATTCAAATTGTAGACGAATAATTAGGATTACTTGTTCCGTATATATACTTATTACACAATCAATTACCATCCATCTGTTAGGCGGAGAATGTGGCGCATGGGTAATTCTGCTGACAGCATGCGCTCTTGGACAGATTGAATATCATATTCAATACGTCTATAATGCCAGGACCTGGTTTCTGAGTTGAAGAGAGCAAATGAGGTACGTGGATCACGATCTCGGGGCTGGCCTACCGAGCCTGGATTTATTATTGAACGTACAGGGAGGGTAAAGCTATTCTCAGGATCCAGTAATTCCAGGCGGGCGAAGTGATCTCTTTGGTTCATTCTGAAGAGAGACGGATAATGCGTATGTCCAACAAAGCAATAAGGTGTTAGAAAATGATCGAAATTTTGGGTTGCAGTATATATATCCATTAGATATTCCCATATCGGTTGGCGGGGGCTGCCATGCGTCAGGGTAACCTCTTCGAGGACGAGTATATCCGGGAGATTATGCAGAAATTTAAGATTTTTTTCAATTAGAACCTTTTTTGTCCAAAGGAGGGAGGTGCGAGCTTCCGGGTTGAACTCATTGACATCGATCAGTCCCAGAGCTGCTGCATCATGATTGCCCAATATACAAACCAGGTTAGGTAAATCCCGGATACAAGCGATACATTCATTGGGGTCTGGACCATATCCGACCAGATCGCCAAGGCACCAGACCGCGTCAAATTCACCTGCTGCTTGCAGCACGGTCTCTAATGCAGTTAGATTGGCATGGATATCTGAAATGATCAGGATAAGCATCTGGATTCTCAAGGAAAGCGAAAATCACGGATCAAATCAAATTCTCTAAATGATTATACTATTGCCCCATATCTGGTAAAGTCCTAACTTTCCCCCCTGACCATCGGAACGGAAAGACTCGATAATCATAAACTGACTGTCTTTTGCCAGATCGGAAAGTTCTTCTTCACTGAAATAATGCACGTACCTTAGCCCATAACCACCATGTCGCCAATCTAGTAGATAGTCATTCATATCTACCAAATCGCTTGAAAGACCGATTATTTCCCAGGGTTGAATGCGCGCCCGCAATCTTTCGCTTTCTAGAAATTGCCACTCTGAATGAATAAAACATCCATTGGGGGACAGAAGGTTATGAATCTTCTTTAAAACCTTATGCCGTAGCTCAGTACCTGGGATATGGTGTAAGACGGAAAATGCCAAGATAAAGTCGAATTCTTTATCTGCAAGAAAACTTTCCCAGTTATCTTGACTCAGATCCTTTTGGATAAACAAAGGGATACCAGGTATTGGTTGAATTTCTGGAAATTCACCCATACGATCTGTTGGAGGAGTGGACTTGAGCGGTTTGGTGATCTGTCTTGAGTGAGCTAAGCGTAATAAATTGATGCTGAAATCGATCCCGATATACTCGCCTTGGAAACCTTTGCTATAAAGGCCATGCCAAAACTCTCCATTTCCACATCCTAAATCTAAGACTCGAACATCATCAGGGATAAGATGAAGCACCTTTTGCATGCCAGGCTGAAGGCGAAGGCGGGTGCTCGAGAACTGCCCAGCCAAGTTCTGGTAAAATTGCCGATTGAGTTCAAGAATCTGTTGAATTGTCGCTTGTAGCACAATTTTATTATAACTTGTAACCTTCAGGATGGCTAATAGCGGCAAAGCCAGGCCTAGAACAGATGATAATATGATATTCGACCCAGAAATCTGGCAGAAAAAACACCAACACACACCAAATGGACTGTCCCTGGCGTGTGAGATATTAGAGGAGATTCGAGCGGGGGAAAATGTTACCGTGGCGTTACGCCATCATCCGCTGCCTGATGGGGGTTATTTAAGTAAAAGCATGCTGGTTGCTGCCTATCATCAAATGACAGCAAGCGGAGAATTACAGGATGATCCCGCGTTGCTGGCTCGTATCCGAATGAAGCCAGTGCGCACGTTGTCTGGCGTGACTACCGTCACTGTTCTGACCAAACCATATCCGTGTCCAGGTAAATGTATCTTCTGCCCGACGGATGCGCGTATGCCAAAGAGCTACCTGCCGGACGAACCTGGGGCGATGCGCGCTTTGCAGCATGAATTCGATCCCTACAACCAGGTTATTTCTCGTTTGGAAGCGCTCCAAGCTGTGGGGCACCCAACAGATAAAATTGAACTGCTCATTTTGGGAGGGACATGGAGCGCATACCAGCGAGATTATCAAGAATGGTTTGTGCGTCGTTGTTTTGAGGCGCTAAACGGGGTTCAGTCGCACAATTTGCATGAAGCTCATAAATTAAATGAGAATGCTAAACATCGCAATGTCGGTTTGTCGATTGAGACGCGCCCGGATTACGTTACCCAACAGGAAATCATCTGGTTGCGTCAGCTTGGGGCGACCAAAGTGCAGATGGGAGCTCAGATTTTTGATGACTATATTTTGGAGCTGAACAAGCGCGGCCATTCCATCGAAGATACGGATAAAGCTGCTGCCTTGTTGCGTGCGGCTGGTTTTAAGATCGTATTGCACTGGATGCCTAATCTGTTAGGTGCAACGCCTGAATCAGACCGGCATGACTTCCTGCACATGTGGCAGGGAATCTGCCCGGATGAGATTAAGATTTATCCAACACAATTATTGGCTAATGCTGAGTTATATGAATATTGGTTGCGCGGAGAATACCAACCTTATTCTACACAAGAGCTTATCAGCTTAATCGCAGATGTTAAGGAGACTGTCCCACGATATTGCCGGGTGAACCGGGTGATCCGTGACATCCCGTCGAATAATGTAGTGGAAGGGAATAAGCGCACTAGCTTGAGACAGGATGTACATGTGGAAATGCAAAGGAGAGGCACACGATGCCAGTGTGTGCGCTGTCGCGAGATTCGTAGCCATGAAGTCAAAGAACGCTGTTTGAGACTGGACGATCTTGTCTATCGGGCAGGCGGAGCAGAGGAGCATTTTATCTCCTTTGTTACTCCGGAAGATCATCTGGCTGGCTTTTTACGTCTTTCGCTTCCGGGTTCAGACTCGCCTGAGACGGGCATGGCTGATCTTCGAGGCGCGGCAATTATCCGGGAAGTGCACGTTTACGGAAGATCGCTGTCTGTAGGGGCGGTAGAACATGGGGCAGCCCAACACATCGGTTTGGGCACAAGGTTAATCCAAGAATCCGAACGGATTTCCTGTGAACGTGGATACAATCGACTGGCGGTAATTTCTGCTATTGGAACCCGCCAGTACTATTTTCGGCGAGGTTTTCACCGTAAAGAGCTTTATTTAGTTAAGGAATTATCGGTGTGAAAGTATTTCGTCACCCCAAATTATGACACTTTGCATGACATAGATAGGAAAAGCGTCCATTGTAGAAATAGGTGAAATCTGTCACAATTGTAAAAATCTACACTATTCGACTATGACTAAGAGAGGGCTTCATTAATGATTGATTCAAAAGATTTCCCTGGATTGCGCAAGTTTACACCCGTTCCCCTAAAACTGCGCCAACCTGTACCGTCGGACATCGAGATTGCGCAAGAAGCAGAACTTAAACCCATTACCCAAATTGCAGATGAGCTTGGCCTGCTTTCTGATGAGCTCGAGCTGCACGGAAATTTCCTGGCCAAAGTAAAGCTTGAAGTGCTTGATCGATTGAAAGATGTGCCAGATGGTAAGTATATTGATGTCACGGCAATTACTCCAACCCCATTGGGCGAAGGTAAGAGCACAACAATGGTTGGCTTAAGCCAGGCATTAGGCGCTCATCTGGGCAAACGCGTCTTCACCTGTATTCGCCAACCCAGTCAGGGACCAACTTTCGGCATCAAAGGTGGGGCGGCTGGTGGTGGTTATAGCCAGGTGGTGCCGATGGAAGACTTCAACTTGCATCTGACTGGAGATATCCATGCCATTACCGCTGCCAATAATCTGCTGGCAGCTGCTATCGACGCTCGGATTTTCCACGAAAGCAAACAACCCGATGACCAGAAGCTTTTCAATACCCTTTGCCCGGCAAACAAACAGGGAGTTCGAAGATTCTCGCCATCCATGCTACGCCGATTAAAGAAATTGGGGATTGACAAAACTAACCCGGATGATCTCACACCTGAGGAGAAATCTCGCTTTGCACGCCTGGATATAGACCCTGCTTCGATTACCTGGCGGCGAGTTATCGACACCAACGATCGTTTCTTGCGCGAGATCGAGATCGGTTTAGGACCGGAAGAGCAGATGCCGCGCCGCACTGGTTTTGATATTAGTGTGTCCAGCGAGATAATGGCTATCCTGGCTTTGACTACCGATCTGGCTGATATGCGCGAGCGAATGGGGCGTATCGTTATCGGCACTAATAAGAAGGGTGAAGCAGTAACTGCGGAGGATTTGGGAGTTGCAGGGGCGATGACCGTCATGATGAAGGACGCCATCAAACCTACCTTAATGCAGACGCTTGAAGGTACACCAGTTTTTACTCACGCAGGCCCATTCGCCAACATCGCACACGGCAACAGCTCTATCATTGCTGACCGGATCGCCTTGAAACTGGCTGATTATGTGGTCACCGAATCGGGATTTGGCGCTGACATCGGGATGGAGAAGTTCTTCGACATCAAATGCCGCTACTCTGGATTGATTCCTCAGGTTGTCGTCCTGGTGGCTACTGTGCGCGCCTTGAAGATGCATGGCGGAGGTCCCAAGGTGGTAGCTGGGCGGCCGTTGGCTCCAGCCTATACCGATGAGAATCTTGAGCTGTTGCGCGCTGGTTTGAGTAATCTGCAGCACCACATCCGGAATGCGAAGAAATATGGCGTGAATGTGGTCGTGGCAGTCAATTCCTTTGCCACCGATACACCAGCTGAGGTTGAGCTGGTACGCCAGGCGGCTGCTGAAGCCGGCGCCGAAGATGCGGTGGTTTGCACACACTGGATGGAGGGCGGAAAAGGCGCGATCAAACTGGCTGAAGCTGTTGTCAAGGCGACTGAGAAACCGACCAACTTCCAGTTCCTATACCCATTAGACCTCTCGATCAAGGAAAAAATCGAGCTGATCTGCAAAGATATCTACGGAGCGGATGGGGTAGAGTATCTTCCCGAAGCTGAAGCGAAGATCGAGCTATATACTCGCCTAGGCTTTGACAAACTCCCAATGAATATGGCTAAGACCCACCTTAGCCTGAGCCATGATCCAGAGTGGAAGGGCGTCCCCAAGGACTATAAGGTGCCAATCCGTGATATTCGCGCCTCGGTAGGCGCGGGGTTCTTGTACCCGCTTCTAGGCGCTATGCGCACCATGCCTGGCTTGCCAACCCGCCCGGTTTTCTACGATGTTGACCTGGATCTAACGACGGGGCGTGTGGTCGGTTTGTTCTAAAAAATTAAACAAAACCGTTTTTGAGTTGTGTATAAAGCAGGGGCATTGCGAATGACAAGCAATGCCCTTAGCTCTTTATTAGAGATAACTTCACCAATCTTCTGGTGTCTGTCTGGATACGGAATGGATGGGCGAGACGAAATCCAGGCAACCAGACGATTTCCTCACCAGAAAGCACTAGCGGCCAGGAATCACGTGCACGGCGTGGGAGTTTGAGGTTAACAAAAAAATCAGCCAGTTTTACAGAATGCCCTTCAAGCCCCAATGGTTTAAACCGGTCGCTAGGGCGTCGTGAGCGAATAATCAACGGATTCTGTATTTGATCAAAATCTATCCAAGTTTGATACGGGTCGGTATTTTGCAGGGCTTGCTCTCGGGAAGAAGCAGAGTCCTCTTCTACTTGAGCAATGAATTTCCAGCCCTTTAGTAATGATACTTCGCCAGGAACGGATAAGTGGAGCGGGGATTCCGGATCGACTTGTGGCCAATTCTGATCAGGCAG
>Ga0113563_10002964_pt1 | contig 10440 bp, 11 predicted proteins | sample Mud3Dept3metaG_FD_80117 | JGI IMG/M metagenome (GOLD analysis project Ga0113563, IMG submission 80117) | Freshwater wetland microbial communities from Ohio, USA, analyzing the effect of biotic and abiotic controls - Mud 3 Core 4 Depth 3... | ecosystem: Environmental > Aquatic > Freshwater >...
GCCTCCCGCCCCCCATTTCGGAGAAGCGGTGTTTTCTTCGAGTCTCGGGTCCTCCCGGCCGATGCTTCCGGCGCGTACCGCCCGAACCCCCAGGCCCCAACAAAACTTGTTCCGGGCCACCCGGGACTGAACGGTTACCTATAACCATCAAAAATGCTTTGACCGACCTCGTAAGCCTGTGTTATAAATTATAAAATAATCGGGTCGGGGGAAGGGTATGCACGATTTTCAATACCGGGGGGACAGTCTTTTTTGTGAAGAGGTGCCTGTCTCGGATATTGCCGCCGATGTCGGCACGCCTTTCTATCTTTACAGCCGGGAGACGTTGGAAAACCATTTCCAGGCCTTTGACAATGCCTTTGCCAAGACGGAACACATCATCTGTTTTTCGGCCAAGGCCAACTCCAACCTTGCGGTCCTGCGAATATTTTCCCGCCTCGGGGGCGGGGTCGATGTGGTCTCCGGCGGGGAAATCTACCGGGCCATCCAGGCGGGCGTCAAACCGGAAAAGATCGTTTATTCGGGGGTCGGGAAAAGGCCGGACGAGATTGAATATGCCTTGAGACAGCCGATTCTTATGTTCAACATTGAATCTTCGCAGGAGCTGCTGGCGATTGACCAGATCGCCGGCCGGTTGGGGGTGAAAGCTCCGGTTTCCCTCCGCGTCAACCCGGATGTGGACGCCAAAACCCATCCCTACATTTCCACCGGGTTGAAAAAGAATAAGTTTGGAATCAACATCCAGAAATCTCTCGATGATTACATCCTGGCAAGCACTCTCCAGAACACGGAAGTAATCGGGGTCAGCTGCCACATCGGCTCGCAGTTGACGGAAGTGGGGCCGTTCGTCGAGGCCGTTCAGCGGATCAAAGAGTTAGTGGCCAAGCTGCGGGGGGCCGGGATCCGAATCCGTTACGTGGACTTGGGGGGCGGTCTGGGGATCACGTATAACCAGGAGGACCCCCCCCATCCGCGGGATTATGCCGAAGCCCTCATGAGAGAACTCCCCGGGCTCGATTGCACCCTGATTCTGGAACCCGGCCGGGTCATTGTGGGCAATGCGGGGATCCTGGTGACGCGCGTCCTGTATACCAAAGAGGGGGGGGAGAAAAACTTTGTAATCGTCGATGCGGCCATGAACGATCTCATCCGCCCGAGCCTCTACGGGTCTTACCAGCGGATTCAGCCGGTTCACAAGAAAGACCGAATCGAAACCACGGTGGATGTGGTCGGGCCGATCTGCGAATCCGGGGACTTTCTGGCCAAAGACCGCAAGATCTCTAAAGTTGAACCCGGCGAGTTGCTGGCCGTGATGAGCGCGGGCGCCTACGGATTTACCATGTCGTCCAATTACAATTCCCGCCCGCGAGTCGCTGAGGTCATGGTGGATAAGAGCCGTTTTTATGTAGTCCGCAAGCGGGAAGAGTATGAAGACCTGATCCGGGGAGAGTCGATCCCGGATTTCCTGGCTTAGGATGCAGATTTCCGCAGAAAAGGCAGGAATTTATTAAAAGGCCTATCTTGAGAATCAGCTGCCAAAAATTCAATTTCAGGCCGGACTTCTAATCCGGGAAACCGCGTCTTAAATCTATTTCCTATTCCTGAGGTTTGTGAATGAATAAAATTTTTTTTTCCAAGATGAGCGGGAGCGGAAACGATTTTATCCTCATCGACAACCGCGGCAAGATTCTGGACCCGGACCGGCTCGGGGATTTCGTCCCCCGGGTTTGCGCGCCTAAGATCTCCGTGGGCGCGGATGGGGTGATCCTGATCGAAGGCTCCTCGAAAGCGGATTTCCGCTGGAGGTTTTTCAACTCCGACGGGAGCGAGGCGGAGATGTGCGGGAACGGGGGGCGCTGCGCCGCCCGGTTCGCGGTGCTGAAAGGGATCGCCCGGGAAAAACTTTCTTTCGAGACTCTCGCGGGAACCATCGAAGCGGAGGTTTCCGGGAGACGGGTGAAGCTGCAGATGGGAAAGCCGTTCGGTTTGCAGATTGATTTGGCGGTGCCGATCGACGGGGAGACCCATGCTCTGCATTTCCTCAACCCCGGGGTTCCCCACGCCGTGCAGTTCGTTGCCGAGGCCTCGAAAGTGAAGGTAAGAGACCTGGGCCGGAAGATTCGGTTTCATTCCCGGTTCCAGCCGGCGGGGACCAATGCCAATTTCGTCCAGCTTCTCGACCGGAAGAACATCAAAGTCCGGACCTACGAGCGGGGCGTGGAGGACGAGACCCTGGCCTGCGGCACCGGCGCGGTCGCCGCGGCCCTGATTGCCGGCGCGAAGGGGTATGTCGATTCCCCGGTGGCCGTCGAAACCTCGGGCGGTGAAATCCTGAACATCCACTTCCAGAAAAAAGAAGAAGATTTTGACCGGGTGTTCCTGGAAGGGGACACCCGCCTGGTTTATGAGGGAGAGCTTTGGGAAGAAGCTTATAAGTAAAGGGGCCGAGAGTTCCGGGATTCGCCGGAGGGATTTTACCAACCTTAATTTTCCGGGAGCATTCTCTGCGGACTCCGCGTTCTCGGCGGTGAACGGGGGTGGAAGAAAAGATGAAAATCATCAAGGCGATCGTGATCGGGGCGGCGGGGAGGATGGGAGGGCGGATTCTGTCGGCCATCCACGAGACTGCGGATATCCATCTCGGCGGGGCAGTGGAGCGCAAGGATCACCCTTTCCTGGGACGCGATGCCGGGGAAGCGGCCGGGATGGAGAAGTGGAATATTCCTCTGGTCGGCTCCCTGCGGGAGACCGTCGCCTCGGGCGACGTGGTCATTGATTTCACCAATGCCGAAGCGTCTCTGGAAAACCTTAAAATTGCTGCGGCAAACGGGAAAGCGACGGTCATCGGCTCGACCGGATTCACCCAGCAGCAGGTGGAAGAGGCGCGGGAGTTGGCCAAAGAAATTCCCTGCGTCCTTTCGCCGAACATGAGCGTGGGCGTAAACGTCCTGTTCAAGGCGGTGGCGGACCTGGCCGCCGTTTTGGGGGATGATTACGATATCGAAGTTGTTGAAGCCCATCACCGGATGAAAAAAGACGCCCCCAGCGGAACGGCCATGAAGTTGGGCCAGGTCCTGGCGGAAGCGGTGAACCGAAACTTCGGGGAAGTGGGGGTCTTTGCCCGCAAGGGGTTGATCGGGGAAAGAACGCGGAAAGAGATCGGGATGCAGACGATCCGCGCCGGAGACATCATCGGCGAGCACACGGTCATCTTCGGGGGCCTGGGAGAGAGGCTGGAGGTGACCCACCGCGCCCACAGTCGGGACAACTTCGCCCGCGGCGCCGTCCGGGCGGCGCGCTGGGTCGTCGGCCAAAAACCCGGATTATATGATATGCAAAACGTTTTAGGAATTAAGTAAGGCGCCCAGGGTTCAAAGGATCGAGGGTTCAAGCGTAATTGCAGCACCCTGGATTGTTGGCTTTGGGGCTTATCAAACGGAAGGAGAAATAAAGAGGCATGAAGACACCTTGGAGGACGGAGAAGTGGTTTACGAGTCCCTGGAACTTTGAGCCGGAAGTGGCCTCGGGTTTCCAGTTTCCCCCGGCGAATCAGATCAAGATCCACGATATCACCCTCAGGGACGGGGAGCAGCAGGCCGGTATTTCCTACACTTTTGAAGACAAGATCCGCATCGCCAAAGCCTTAGCGGACGCGGGCGTGCACCGGATCGAAGCCGGGATGCCGGCGGTTTCAAAGGTGGACGAGGCGGCCATCAAGGAAATCGTCCAGATGGGCCTGAAGTCGGAGATTTTCGCCTTTTCGCGCTGCATGGTATCGGATGTGAAGCTGGCCAAGGAGTGCGGTGTAAAAGGGGTGGTGGTGGAGATCCCTTCGAGCGAGCACATCATCAAGCATGCCTATGGCTGGGAACTCCGGAAGGCCATCGATCTTTCCATCGAAGCGACGCTCCTGGCGAAAGAACTGGGGCTGTACACGGTCTTTTTTCCCATCGATGCTTCGCGGGCGGAGTTGGGGTGGTTTTTGGATTTGATCGAGCAGATCGCCACGAAGGGGCACATGGACGCCCTGGCGGTGGTGGATACCTTCGGGGGGTTGTCGCCCCATTCGGTTCCTTATTTGTTGAAGAAGGTTCGCGAGCGGATCAAGAAGCCGCTGGAGCCCCATTTCCACGACGATTTCGGCCTGGGGGTGGCGAACACCCTGATGGCGTTGGCGGCGGGAGGAAGCGTGGCCCACACGACGGTGACGGGGATCGGGGAGCGGGCCGGGAACTGCGCCATGGAGGACGTGGTTTTGGCCTTGCTGACCATGTATGGGATCGATATCGGGATCCAGACGGAGAAGTTTTATGGCTTGTCCAAATTGGTCCGCGAACTTTCGCGGACGGAGATTCCGGCGAACCGAGGGATCGTAGGCGAGAGATTGCTGAACGTGGAGTCCGGAATTGTGGCGGCCTGGGTGCGGCGCTGCCGCGAGCAGCATCCTTTGGAGCTGGGGCCGTTCGTTCCTTCCCTGGTAGGCCAGCCGCCGATTGAGATCGTGCTCGGCAAGAGCAGCGGCGTGGACACGGTGGCAGAGTACCTGGAAAAGATCGGTGCGGATGCTTCGCAGGAGCAGCGCGAGGCCATGGTCCAGAAGATCAAGGACGCCTCCATCAAGAAAAAAGGCCTGCTCACGATCGAGGAGTTCAAGGATATTTACAACAGCGTAGTACACGGGTAAAAACCCAGCCAGACGGTGGAGGGCGGAACCCCGCCCTCTACATCCCTCCTTTGAGTCGCTTTCCTCGAATCCTCCGGCTCCTTCCCTATGCAAGAGCGGATCATCTCCAAATTCATGGTCGCTCAGCCTCGTTTTTTTTCTGGGCAGGGAACCACGGGGACATAGGAAATGGCCTCTGTTCGCAGAACTCAAGGGAAATAAAGCCTTGGGAGAGATAAGAGCGCTTCCTTCTCCAGAATTGGAGATGAATCGTAATTGCAACCAAATCGAAAAAAGCTGGTTATATGATATAGAATATTCGAGGACCGAAGAGCACGAGGAAACAGGGGAGAGGATCATGAACAAAGCGCGGTGGACCGGGAAAGACCAGGGGTTATCCCGGGCCTTGAGCGAAAAGGTGGACGGGAATTTTGAGAGACTGGTCCTGGTCTTTCAGGACCGGCTGTATTCCTTTGCCCTTCGATTGGCCAGCAACCGGGCGGATGCGGAAGAAATTGTCCAGGACGGGTTTATCCGGGCCTACCGGGCGCTGAAGGCCTACCCGCCTCAGAGGATTGAAAAGATAGATTTGAGCCCCTGGCTTTACCGGATTGTTCTGAATGTTTTTCGGACCCGCTTTCGAAAAGAGCAATCCCGGCCTTTTCCCGTCAGCACCCCGGCCTCGGGCCCTGCCGGCGAAATTGCCGCGGGATCGAGTCCCCAGGAAACGGCGGAGCAGGCCGAAAGTCGAAAGCAACTCGAAGAAGGAGTGGCCTCCCTCCCGGAACGGTATAGAGTGCCGCTCGTTCTCCGGTACGTAGAGAATCTTTCCTATTCGGAAATAAAGGAAATTCTGAAGCAGCCGGAGGGTACCCTCAAGTCGAACGTTCACCGAGGGGTCCAATTGCTGAGGGAAAATTTCTTAAGGAGGAACAGGAGAGAAGAACCATGAAAAGCCGGTCTGCAGAAATGTTCAGTGAAACGCGCTCCCTGCTGCGGGCATTGAAAAAGTTGGGGAAAGAAAAGGCCCCCCGGAGCCTGCTTCCGGCGGTGCGGCGAAGGATTGAATCGGGGGATTTTTATTTGCGCTGGAGCTCTCCCCTGGGCCCGGTTTTCGTCGCCTACAACCAGAAAGGAATTTCCGCGGTTATGCGGGCTCGAAGCGGGGGGGCCTTTGAGCGGTCTTTCCGGAAGAGGTTTTCCCGACCCGTCTATCCCGCGCCTGATTCGCCTCGAAAGGGCTGGCAGAATGAGGCCCAATGGGCCGCGGCCGGGAAAGAGAAGATAATTCCTTTCGACCTGGAATCCCTTTCCCCGTTCGAACAGGCGGTTCTCAGAAAGGCCCTGGAAATCCCGCGGGGAGAAGTGCGGCCCTACGGCTGGATCGCCCGCGAAATCGGCCGGCCCAAGGCCGTGAGGGCCGTGGGAACGGCTCTGGCCAAGAACCCTATCCCGATCTTGATCCCCTGCCACCGGGTCATCCGCTCCGACGGGAAAATCGGGAGTTATGCGCTCGGAGGAAAAGAGAAGAAAATGGAGATCCTTGCCTCCGAGGGGCTGGATGCGGCCGGGCTGGAAAAAATGGCCGAATCGAAAACGCGGTTTTGGGGGAGCGATACTACCGGGGTCTTCTGTTATCCCACCTGCCGCCAGGCCAGACGGATCTCTTCCGGTCACAGGGTCAATTTTCCTTCAGAAAAGGAAGCCCTCGCGGCCGGGTACCGCCCCTGCAAACTCTGCCGTCCGTCGCAGGCGGCCTGACGTCCTTCAAACCGGTATAACAGGAATCTTCACCCCAGAGCACGCAGAGAACGCCGCAATAAACAATTCGAAAAATGAACCCTCCTCTCCCAAGATTGGGTGAGGGGAAGGGTGAGGGTTGGCCGGTTCCAAAAGGCGCAGGAAAGGGCAAAGAAAAATTCCCTCCCCCCTATGCCCAACCCCCTGCCCCCTGTAATATTTAGACGGGAATCGGGGCGATGACCTGCGACGAAGCAAACATCCAGGCCGCGAGCGCCGCATTCAAAAAGGCGCCAAGATAAATTTGCCCGGTGAACACATAAAACCAGGTCGAAATGACCGCCGTTATGGCCAGGAGGACGAGGGTGTGGAATAGGCCGATCATGAAAACGACGAACAGACCTCCCGGCCCCTCGAAGGGGATGAACCCGTTGGTGAAAAGCGGGAGGTATTGAACCATTAGAAAGAGGATCAGAGGCGCGGTCAGGGCGAAGACGTTACAGCCTGACCAGGAGAGAAAAGTCCCGCCCGCCGAGGCTTTCTCCGGCCTGCGGATTTGCCCATGCAGGAACATCCCGCCCAGGAGGAAACAGATCAGGAGAAAAGGGTAATAGAGAAAAAACATCCGCCAGCGGTAGGGCGTCAGGTCGCTGGCAAAGGGCCACACAAACCGATAGTCCACTAGAAAAATCTGTTCCAAGAAATACTCGCTTCCGTAAGCAAAGGCGAACAAGATCCCTGCCAGCAAAATAGTTTTTAGAAGCTGTGCCCCTCCCGCGGTCTGCCGGTCACCCCCGAGGGATATCCCCAAGTCGGCGGCCGTCAATCCGGTCCGAAGCCGCTCCCTGCGGTACCATCTCCAGAACAGGATTCCCCCGATGAGATTAACCCAGAGGAACCACCAGACGACGCCGTTGACCATCATCATGGGGAAATAGGCATCGATGGGCAGGATATATTTATGCACCCCGAAAAGAACGAGAATCAAGGGCAGGTAAAGCCAGAGCAGGATGCCATTGATCCCCGAAAACTTGAAATATTCGCTTAGGGAGCAGAAATAACGCCAGCGGGTCGAACGCCGAATGGTATGGAAGAAGCTCGTGCGGAGAAAAATGAGCCCCAAGGGAAGGACGGAGGCGAGCCCGGCGAGCATGGCAATTAGAGTGGCATATTCCTTGATCCACCAGATCTGGCTGTTCTTGTCGACCCAGTATCGCGGGTTCGGCCGGAGGGCCGCGCGCATCCACTCCACGGTCTCGGCGATGGAGGCAGAGTCGTGGGATTCCTGGACATGGGTGACGTGCGGGATGAAGACCCGGCGGGCCGTGCCCTGGGCAAAATCCCCATAGGTCGTGCCGAAATGGGGAGAAGGGACGGGAAAGACCCGTTTGGTCTGTTCCGTCTGCATCCATTCCTTTCCGATATCCCGCGTGCCGGTCATCCGCCGGCGGAATTCGTCCCACTTGCCCATGATCATCAGCATGTTCCGGGGGCGGGTCGTAGAGGATTTCAGGGTGTAGGCGAACCCGGTGATGACCAGGGCCTGAATCGTCGGGTCTTCGAGGGCGACGGTGTAGGCCATTTCCGCCCCCAGGCTATGCCCGAGAATTCCGACGGAATTGGCTTGGACGAGAGGAAGCCGGCGCAGGTATTGAACCGAGCTTTTCCCGCCGTAGGTCGGATCGAATTCGGGCAGCCGCGGGTCGCCCGGCTCCCCCGAGTTTCCCCGGCCGATGGCGTCGATGTTCAGGACCACGAAGCCGCGTCTGGCCAGTTCAATGCTGTAGGCATCCCCGGTCTCGCGGTTGTTCTGGTAGCCGTGAATGTAAACGGCGCCGGGGGCGGGATTCGTCTTCGAAACCCCCACGGGCACGAACAGTTTTGCCCGGATAGGAATTGAATTGAAATTGGGGTAGGTGACGTTGGATACTTCGACTCTCCCGAAATCGGTTTGAATGGAAGAAGCGAGAAAAACCGCGCCGCCGAGGAGCATCAGACAAAAAAACAAACCGAGGAAAGATTTGGCAGATTGGGATTGGTTGCCGGAATGCCGGGTATGCATGCGATTTCCCCTCCTGGAGGGAAGGTGTGAAAAGATTAAATTTAAGCCGTCACCTCGGTGAAAACCGGGGTCCAGGAAATTCGTAAGCCTTTGAAAAGACTGGTTCCGGGTTTCGCCGTAATGACGTAAAAAACCCAATCAATTTTTTCACACCTTCGGGAAGTAATAGGGCAATATCGCCGGCCCTAAAGTAGCAGATATTTCGAGGAGGATCAAGAAGCTGTCCAAGGAGACGCCGGGATTGAGGGCCCGCAGGGGATGATTGCGCTCGAACTCAAGCTCGGGGCCGGAGGACCTCTGTCTCTCTCGGGAAGCGCGTTTGGTTTTGCCGGACAAGACCGGATTCCGGCCGGGGGCGTCGCGGATCGCGCCGCTACCCTGCGCCCAGTCCAAGCTTTCTCCTCAAAAAAATATGGAAAGGGGCGGGAGGAATTCTCCTGCATTATTGAGAGCAAATATCAGGGCAAGGGGGAGGCAAAGCGGGAAGTCAAAGGAGCATGAAGCTTAGAATATGATGGTCTCGTAAAAAGTCCATCTGTCCCGCTCGGAGCGGGATTGGGCGGCAACTTCCTCGTTGCGGCGCACCTGTAAGCGCGCCTCACTCCTCAGTTTTTGCGCGCCTTGCAGCTGGAGCTTTTTACGAAACCATCGTTTTACAGACTTTTTACGAGTTCATCAGAATATGAAACTGCAAATTTTTTTCACCGCCTTCCTGGAAACAGGCCGAAAAAAACTCCCAGGGCCGCGCCGCCGGCGCCGCACCAGAGAATTTTAGACCGCATCTCGTCGATCCCGGCGAGGGAATGAACGGCCTTTTTGAAGAAACTCTTGTCCAGGGAGAAGATAACCTCAAGATCCACATACTCACCGCCGATTTTGCCAAAAATCCCATAGCCAATGGCTATCCCGGCTAATCCCAGGATCAAGCCCATACTTATTGCCGGACCTATATTTCTCATGCCGACCTCTCAGACTCTATTTTTTACCCTTTCCCTTTCCCGCAGATTTAATAATGAGCAAACCCGGTGCCGGAAAGGTGCCAATTCGCTACCGGGTTCAAAAAAATATTCTTTTCTATGGGTTGTGCCCCAATTCATTCTTTTCCGGAGTCCACAGCACAGGTAATATCTGAAAAATTATTGACAAAAACCATCACCGGATGGCAAAAAATGTCAAATTTCTTTTCTAACGGATCAAAGCTGGAAAAGGCAGAGAGCACGGGGAAGTAAATGAGGGACGTTGTTGCATAAATTGCATTATCGTTGAAAGAGTTATTGGGATTGGTTATGCCCAGGCAGAGGTGATTGGATACAGCCGACGCATTATCCAAATCAAGGCGAAGGGGATAAATCGCACCTGTTTCGTAGGATGGGTGGCTCTTGGGGGGGAGCGTTTGCGTGGGGATTTCGAGCATAATACGGGGGGCTGAAGGGAATGGCTAATAAAACTAAAACAACAGCTTCCCTAAAAGGTCATTCCTGCAGGTCCTTTTATTATCAGGATACCGCCTTATTCTTTTCCCGCGACCCTTAATGATTAAAAAAGTCTCCATAGAGAGCCTGATCTTAGGAGGCTCCTGAAGGGTCCCCATTAGACTCCTTTGCTCTTATCTTCTTAACAGCTTTCTTTTTGATGACTCTCGACGCCTCCTGCCTACCGTTTGTATCGGATATTAAGAATGTGCTCCCGAAGGTTGCATACCCGCCGTGTGATGTGATAGGGGCCGACCTCAGGCGCGATCAGCAAAACCGGACATCCCGGGACCACAGGTGGGTCCTTCAGGTTGCGTGGGCGATCTCGCTCGGTCAGATTCTTCTCTATAGCTCTGCGGTTGCTGCGAATAAACCGGTCGCGGGTGCGGGCCCAAGCGCGGACGGTGCCGGCATTTCCTTCGGGGTCGTCTTTGCGGACCTCCGGATAGCTAGCAAGGATCTTGGCCTTCCATTGCTCGTCCATGACCAATGTGCCACCGCCA
>Ga0113563_10002965_pt1 | contig 10438 bp, 8 predicted proteins | sample Mud3Dept3metaG_FD_80117 | JGI IMG/M metagenome (GOLD analysis project Ga0113563, IMG submission 80117) | Freshwater wetland microbial communities from Ohio, USA, analyzing the effect of biotic and abiotic controls - Mud 3 Core 4 Depth 3... | ecosystem: Environmental > Aquatic > Freshwater >...
AGAAAAATCATCGGAAAGATGGCGAGAAAGTTTTCCATATACTCCCCGTATGACATCGGTGACTACCTGGGTGAAGCGGCCGTAGTCGCGTTCGAGGCCATGAGGCTGAGCAGGGAAAAAGGAGAATCGGCGAAACACGAGGGGTATTTCTGGGTGATGCTGAAACATGCCTTCAGCGAATTATCGACGAACCCGGCCCAGCAGGACGTGGTCCCCGGTGAGGATGCGGGGCCTCTTGCCTGTATTTTCGAACCCTACAGCGAGGAATGGGACGACGAGGGAATGGTCCGACCAACCGGCTCTCACGTGGCAACGACACCTCTGGTCAAGGCCATGCAGAGAGAAGGGCTCGAAAGCCTTTACTTTAAGAAGAGTATGCATTCTGCACTCGAGGCCATGACGGACAGAGAGAGGGAAGTCTGGACCATGATTTTCGATGGGAGAAGCACGCGTGAAGTAGCCGAGAAACTCGGCACGACCCGGCAAAATGTGGAAAAACTGAGAGATCGGGGCATCCTCAAGATAGCCCGGCACGCCTCGAGCAAGACCGAACCGCCGCGCCCAACCACTGTCCCGGAGGCGGAGAACGGAATATGCTTCAACGACGAGTTCTCAGAATGATCATCCCTGCAATACGCGCCAGAAGAAGCTTTTCAGAGGTATGCTTGTGAAGGACCAACAACTCTGGATAGAGGTTGATATTGCCGGATCGATCGTCGGGCAGAAGGCGTGCCTTGTCTCGCTCATACGCGCCGTCGGTGACGGCAAGCGCCTCGAGGAACTTCTGCGCGAAAGTGAGCGGTCAATAGAATCGGTCGTCAACAGGGCGTTGGCGGCTGCTCCTGACGAGAAGCCGGTCATGCTCCTGGGAGACACTCGTTGCGGCCAGCCAGAGGAGAGGATCTATCCTGCAACCGACCTTCAGGGGCGATCGTTCATCCAGTCACTGGTCGACGCCATCCCGAGCCCGGTCTTTTACCGGGACAAGTCCGGTATTTTTGTCCTCTGCAACAAAGCCTTCGAGGAGTTTCTCAAACGAACGAAAGAGCAGATCATCGGGAAGACCCTATATGAAGTCTTTTCGCGAAAAGTAGCAGCACAGCAACATCGGGTAGACATGGACCTCGCCAGACATCCCGGGGTCCATGTCTACGAATCGGTCATCCCTGTGGATGGCCAAATCCGACACACCATCGTTAACCAGACCACGTACTTTGCCGCTGATGACGAAATGGCGGGCGTCGTCGGCGCGATCGTCGACCTGACTGACCAGAAGGACTTGGAAACCCAGCTCGATGCGCAGAACCGTCTCGCCGCGCAGCTGGCCAGGACCAAGTCGGTCAAGCACGCCCTGGCGTTCGCGCTCAAGTCAGCCTTGCAGGTGCCGGGGCTCGACAGCGGGTGTGCCTTCCTGGTCCACCCGGCTTCCGACAGGATTGAGCTGGTCTCCTCAAGGAGCGCGGGAAAAAGTTCACGAAAACATTTTTCGTTGTACGGGGAGAGTGGCCAGCTTGCGCGGCTCATCATGCGCGGCAAACCAATCTACCGCCCATACACGCTTGCCAAACCGCTGCTGGGTGAGCTCTCCTGTGACCCTCTTGCGCGTGCAACCGCACTCCTGCCTGTGCATCTGGACGAAGGCGTGGGGGCGCTTCTGGTGCTGAGCTCGCGAAGGCTGGAGGGAATTACGGACGCGGCCGCACGTACACTGGAGAGTCTCACAGGCCAGCTGGGCATAGCGCTCACGGGGATCAAGAGCCAGGAGGCGCTCAAGAAATCACTCGATAAATACTGGGGCCTGATGGATGACGCGGCGGGCGCGATCCTCCTGGCAGATCTGGACGGGACAATCCTGGAGGCCAACCGGACAGCTGAGGATTTATTGGGGTATGGAAAGGCCGACTTGCTCGGCATGAGGTTGTCGGAGCTCGCGCCTGACCTCTCATCCAGGCGGGACCTTGGCATCATGGTACGAGGAGAGGGACCTACCAACGATCAAACGAGAATTATTGGCAACGGTGGTCGGGTGGTGCCGGTCAACTTGACGATGCGGAAAGATCGCTTCGGAGATCGGCTCCTCCTCCAGGTGATCCTGGAGGACCTCACCGAACAGATCAGGGCGCGACAGGCCCAGGAGGCTCTCGAAGAATCAGAGACACGATACAAAGGGCTGATGCACGCGTCCAGTGACGCTATCATACTCGTTGACTGGAATGGAAAGGTGATCGAGGCAAACAGCAAGGCCGAGAAACTGTTCGGCTACACAGGCGAAGAATTCATGGGCCTGGACTACGTCCAGCTGCACCCGGGTGACGCATGGCAACGCATGCTTCGCGCGATCGACAACGAATCAGATGTCGCTTACCAGCCTCTGGAAGATATTACCGTCCTGACCAAGGAAGACAATCCTATTCCTGTGGATATAAGCTGGACCGTGCTCTCCCATCAGGGCCGCCCCATCATGCAGGTACTCTTCCATGATATGGCCGAGCGAAAACGAGCGGAGACGGCGCTTCGGGAGTCGGAAAGCAGATACCGTACCGTGTTCGAGAATACGGGCACCGCCATGCTCATGCTCGATCAGGACGGCACTATCCTGCTGGTCAACGGGCAATTTGAGAAATTGTCCGGTATCCCCAGAGGAATTGTCGAGGGAAAGAAGAAGTGGGAGGAAATAGTAGCCGAGGAAAGGCCATCGAGTGCGCCCGGCCTTCTTCGGGCAGCCCGTCAGCAAGGCTCTGAGCAGGATACTGCCAACCATGCCTGGCGCGGCAGGATTATTAACAAGCAAGGGGTTGAACGACACGCGCTGATCACCGTCGCAGAGATGCCCGGCACGGACAGGAAGATCGCCTCCCTCATCGACATCAGTCAGCTCGTCCACACCGAGCAGGTGCTTAAACAGAGCGAGGAGCGTTACCGTGCACTGGTCGAACAGTCATCCGAGGGTATTTTCATTGTTCATCCCAAAACCAAGATGATAATCGAAGCCAACGAGGCGCTCGTCAACATGCTCGGGTCGTCTGTTGAAGATCTCAAGGCCCTTTCCCTGTACGACATCTTCAGGGAAGAGAGAAGCATCATCGACAAATACCTGAAGCGGCTCCTCGAAAAAGGAACCTATTTCCTGGGCGAGAAAAGTTTCAGGGGGGAGAACGGAGATATCGATGTGGATGTGGCCACCGCGCTGGTCAGCTACGGCAATTCGAGTTACGTGATGGTATCGGTCCGCAACATTACCGAGAAGAAGCGCATGGAGCAGGCCCTCAGGCAGGCCCAGAAAATGGAGGCGGTGGGAACACTTGCGGGCGGGGTCGCACACGACTTCAATAACATTCTCCAGGTGATGGCCGGGCATGCCTATCAACTGGGGACCAAACTCGATAAGGATCACCCCCTCACTGCCCACGTGCGGTCAATCCTGCTGGGGGCTGAAAAAGGCTCAAAGCTGGTAGGCAGCATGCTCGCTTTCAGCAGGAAGCAAGACATAGACTTGAAGCCGGTCGACATAAACCATATTATCACCGGTTTCAAACGGTTCATCAGGCGAATCATCGGAGAAGATATAGAATTCAAGACTGAGGGCCCGGATGAAAGCATGGTCGTTATGGCGGACCAGGTGCAGGTAGAGCAGATCCTGGTCAACCTTGCTGCCAACGCACGGGAGGCAATGCCGAATGGGGGTTCGTTCACCATTCGCACAGACATTGTGGAAATGGACGAGGAATTTATCAAACTGCACGGATACGGAGAACTCGGGGCCTACGCAAGGTTATCGGTCTCTGACACAGGGCTCGGTATGACGGAAGAAACCATGCGGAGAATCTTTGAGCCCTTCTACACGACAAAACCTGCAGGAAAGGGCTCAGGCCTCGGCATGTCCGTTGTCTACGGCATAGTGAAGCAGCATAACGGATATGTTATGGTCCAGAGCGAACCCAACTCCGGAACCACTGTGGAGGTCTATTTGCCCCTGATGGCCGTTACTCGTGCCCCCAAGCCCCGACTAACTGTCAAAGAGTCTCAGGACGGATTGGCCGGTTGCACGGTCCTTGTTGCAGAGGATGATTCGGCTGTACGAGAGTTGATGAAAGAAGTCATTGAAGACGCGGGGTGCCGGGTCATTGAAGCGGCCAATGGAGAAGAAGCGGTTGAGCGATTCAAGGCAAGCATCAACGAGATAGACCTCGTATTGCTCGATGTCGTTATGCCCAAGAAGGATGGCAAGGAAGCGTTTGACGAAATGAAAGCGTTGAGGGAGGATTTAACGGCAATCTTCATGAGCGGCTACAATGAGGAGATTATCCAGAAAAAGGCGCTTCCCAGGAACGTGACGCTCCTGTCCAAACCCGTGCTGCCGGGTGACGTCCTGACGAGAATAGCTGTCGCGTTGAAGAAATGAGAAATGAAAAGACAGAAAAATGCTGGTGGGGAAGGCTCGGGACTACTCTTTGCGCCCGCCGCTTATCCTGAGAGAAGTCACTTGGAGTTGCCGCGCCCTCCTGCCGAGTCTCGCGTCTCTCCGTCGCCCCTCAAGCCAGTTGTCGACTATGTCGCATACCAGCCCGTCGAGTGTACTTCTGTGTTGCCCTGCAAGCACTTGCAGTTCCGTCACTGCCTCATTCGGCAAGTCAAAGGTCACTGTTCCTCTTCGAGCCATGGTTCACCCTATCCCTCTATCCTTTTTATTTTCATATAACCCCTAATCTTCGTTTCATGGTCCTGCTCCAACCAAATCCACACATGTTATCGACCAATGTACAAGAAGTATTATGGGTGGCCCTGCAACAAAGTCAAATATTGCCCTAATATGATTGTCCAAAAAGAACGATAACAGAAGTAATCTCCAATTGCGCTGAGGTGACGGACTTGAGGAAACAGACGATGGACACCCTCCTGCGATATTCCATGTTGGAATTGCAGGACCTTGCAGCATCTGTCTCACGACTGCTGACGGCATACCTGGGCGCCATGGAACATCGGCGCCATCTGCTCCTTGACCAGCACGACCTTTTCCTGTTGCAGGCCGCGCGCGACGTGGTACAGGACGTTCTGGCTGGACTCAAGTTCCTTTCCTCAGAAGAACTCGCCTCGCCGGAACCGGGAAAGCTCTCAGTATTCAACTGGGTTGTTCAAACCGTCCTGAACAAGCCGATGGGAACAGGCAGACCTTTGAGGACAGCCAAGGGCCTGCAGACATACTTTGAGGCGCTTATCTTCATCCTGAACAAGCTCGCGGGCCAGGCACGGGGCTCTGCCGATGCCAAAGAGATCAGCCTGGTGCGGCTCTTCTTCTTCGAACTGGGCAGTGGGCTCGCCGAGGACGAACCCCCTGACGGGACAAGGGTGTCCATCTCCATGCATGAAGGGCTTCTCCGCGAACTGAGACGAGTGGCGCAGGATGAGGGTGTACCCGTTCCGAAGCTCGTCTCCGACATCGTACTCGGCTATCTCAAGAACAGTAAAGAGACAGCCAAAGCCGCACAACCCTAACCTCCCCCCGACACACTGCTTTCAGCGCACTGATACCCACGATTCGCCGCTTTCCTGTCTTTCACAACCGGCCTTGGTTGCACTATACTTCATACATATCGTATAGAAAATAGGTTGTTTTGACACCTTTGGGTACCCCGTTAGAGACACGGGGCGATCAGGTCTGTGAGGGCCTCTTTAGGAGGGGTTTATGGGACATACGGGGACATTAGTGGACGGGCATGGGAGGCAGCAGAAGGATTGGGGCTTTATACTCCTTTTCAGCAACCGGAAAGGAGGGCCACGCCCGGCCTTCAATCGATTGGCCCGGTTGGCCTGTTGGTTGGTGCATCATGGATGAAAAGCGCAGAATCATCGCAATGAACAAGTCGAAGGGCGGAAATCCCTCGAGTGCTGCAGGAGAAAATGAAATCGAGCTATCCGATCTTCCAAAGAAAACCCTTTTGCGGCCTGACGAGGTGGCCGTGTTCTTGCGCGTTTCGTTAAAGACCGTCTATCGTTGGCACGCCAAGGGCCTGCTCCAGGGCATCAGATTTCAGAGGTCTCTGAGGATATTCCGGGAGTCGGTCGTCAAGCTCATCCGGGAGAGAAGCAGAGTGTAACCCGGCCGGTACTTCAGGCCCGCCACATCGAGTAACCTTCATTTACGAACCGCGTTAGAGATTGTCCCTTCGGGACTTGACCGGCTGTGGGATAGAGCGGCACATCCGGTCAACCCCCAGCACCTTCGGTGTGTGTGCTGTTACCCGCCGGAGGCGCGGAGCATGGGCGCCATCGACGTCCTATCACGATGGCGTCCATAGACTCTCTCATCATGTCTTCATCTGCGGATATCTGCCTACATCAATGTGAAAAGGCTGTAATAATTTTTCATCGCAGATAAAGACTGATCCAGGCTATGATGAACGCCGATGTTGAGGGATCCCGTCGTCCGAGCGAAGCGGTCGTCCCTCGTCCCTCAGTCAGTTATGCTTCCCTCTTCCTAGTCCCGCCCCGCGGGACGGTCGTCCTAGCGAACGCAGTGAGCGATCTTCCCTCTATCTCTATGGCTTCCCCGCCATCGGATGGTTGCACGGCTCACCATATCACTCTCACATCAGCAAAACAGGGAGCGAGAAGATGACAACCAGTTTCGCCGAAAACGGCGCATTCGTTCAAAAGAAAAGTTGCATGACACGTCGCCAGAGTAAAGACGTAGAGATGCTTTCGAGTGAGGGAGACTTCTGCGATGGTGCATTTGTGACCGAGCTCTGCATATTGAGTGGCTGCAAGAACATTAGCGTCAGACCTGTAGCGGAAAAACGGACGGGCAGTACGGCAGGAAAACAGGCTGGAAACTTACCGGGCGTTACGCCGCAGGAAAAGGCTTCGTTGGCGGGAATATGGACAGGGAAGACAGAATAATACCGATAGTTGTTCGGATCGTTGACGAACACGCGAGGCGCAGGCTGCCTCGTCACCTCCCGGTAGGGCAACGGGGTTGAGCATGATCGTGCGCAACAAAATGAGAACGAGTGCATTGCGCAAAGAATGCTGTTTTGCGGTACTTGTTCTCGCGCTAACGCTCTTGTGGCTGCCAGGCGGCCGCACGCACGCCGCAGATTCTCACGTCATCCAGGACAGCAACGGTGGACTCGGTGGACTCATCTATTGGGGCGGCAAGTACGTCAACGTCAAACCCAGCCAGCAGGGTGATGTCATCGGAAGGCGGTCTCATGTTGATCAGATGGAAATCATTATGAAGGACGACATCGTTACCGTTAAGATCACGGGACCCTATTTTAACAATTATGCCCATAGGCTGAACGGCGCCCAGGCCATGCCGCCGGGGGACCTGTACATGGCATCTCGGGGGTGGAAGGTGAGAGGCGGCCCGCCATACAGCGACGATGTGTTCGAGGTGTCTGAAGGCTGGGATTACGTGGTTTCTTTCACCGGCAAGGCCCTTTACAAGCTGAACTTTGCCGACATCATCTGGACAAGACCGCAGCCCGGGGCCAAGAAGTTCCGCGCAAATCAGGCCTGGAGAGGTGGCTATGGTCAGCATGTCGATAATGCCGTCATTGAACTAACTGATGCTGCTCTCAGCTTCACCTTCAGCGTGCGCAACATGCGTCTGGGACCGGAGATCGGCATTCACTGGACCATGATGTGCGGCAACGACATAATTGAGGGCAGTGTTCCACTACCAGCGATCCCCCTTGCTCCTGCACCGGTCGATCCGGGTGATGCTCAGGTAGATGGTGCAGACGCTCTCGCCGATGAGGTGCTTCCGACCCTTTACTCCTCAACTACCTCCTACCCCGGCCCCGCGCTCCCCCCACCGAGCGCAGATTTGGGGGTCGGGGTAGGCGGTGCACTCCCTTCCGGAGTGGCCGCTGCGCCACTGCTCCTGGTAGCGCCCCGCCTCTTCTGGGGTGACAACACCGACGATGGCGACGAGCCGCCCGATGGACCGCCGACTGGCCCACAAGTGGAAACATTTAGCGTTTCCGTGGCTGTCAGTGAACCTGCAACGTCAGCGACGATGCTGCTCGGAATAATTCTAATCGGCGTTGCTGTATGGGCACAAAGAAGAATCGCCCAGTGGGGAGTAGCGTCTTCGGAATCAAACCGCGTTTAGTCTGCGCAGTGGGTTGGTTGGCCCGGCAAGCCAAGCACGGCCAGCCGGTCATCGTAACGTTAAGAAGGGGATCGAACGTTCCTCGTGGCGTCGGCGTAAACAAGCACCGCCTTCACGTAACTATCATCGTGGTTGTACGCCCAGAGCGCCTTCTTCTGTTTCGCCCGATCGGTTTTGTCCCAGCCGTTCGCCTTGAGATAGCTGGCGATGCTGGCAAGGGCATCCTTCACGTTGAAGAGATCGGCGAACCCATCCCCATCGCCGTCGACCGCGTACTGGAGGTATGACGACGGGACAAACTGGCACAGGCCGAATGCCCCTGCCCATGAGCCTTTTATTGAAAGCGGATCAACACGGTTCTTCCTGCTCAGAATCATGAGACTGATCCACTCCTTTTCCGCCCAAGTAGTGCGCCTGTTCTCGATTACCGCAAGGGTGAGCAAACTGTTGAATATGTGATAATCGCCGACGTACCGGCCCAGGTTTGTCTCGAGCCGGAAGACGGAAACCAGGACCTCCTTTTCGACTCCGAATAAAGCCTCTATCTTCCGGAGCGCGTCAACGTTCTCCTCTATCACGCGCCGGCCACGAGCAACAGACTCCTTGGTGAGCAGTCCGAATCTAGGATGGAGATAGTCGATGCCTTTGCCGCTCCTGCCGATTATGTTGGGATAAAGACTAACGCGCTCATCCTGAAAGACAGCCGCGACCTCCTCCTGCGCAAAGCCCTGCTCCACAAGCTTCTGCGCGAGCGACCCCATCCTTGCAGCCACTTCCGGATCGCTTGCACTGCACGACACACCTGGAGCAAGCACCAAGATACACAAATTCAAAATAATCAGAATCGTGCTCGCCAACCCGATCATATCCGAGCCCTCGGCATCTAAGATAGGCGTCTATTAGTCTTATCGAACCAAAACAAAAAAGCAATACTTTTAGTTCAACCTACAAGTCGATCAAGACAACAAAAAAGGGCTTCGGGTATTCGCCCAAAGCCCCTTGATCGTATTGGTTGCGGGGGGTAGATTTGAACTACCGACCTTCGGGTTATGAGCCCGACGAGCTACCTGACTGCTCCACCCCGCTGTTAGCCAAGAAGATACCGGATTAGAGCAGATAAGTCAACAGGCATTCAGGACAGGCATTCAGGACAGCCAAGTCTTGCCGTGACCCTTGACCCATGACCCTTGACCCTGCATCTCATTTAAGCTCTTTGAGGAAATAGACCAGGCCGCTTGCCAGCGTTGCCAGGATGCCCAGGAGACAGATGCCGAACCTGAAGCCCACTAGGTCGCCGGAAAGTCCGAGAAAATAGGGTATGACTCCGGAACCGAAGACCACGTTGAGAGTCACCGCAAACCCTATGGCCTGGCCCCTCGACTCACGGTCAAAGATCCTGGCGATGGTCAGAAACGCAACCGGGAAGAACCATACGGCCAAGGTTGCCTGGGCGAAGAGCACGACCTCGATCCATCGCACGCTGCACAGACCCAGAGCAAGCGTGAGGATTCCGGACACAAAAATAACAAGGAAGAGCGTCTTCTTAAGGTTGAACCGATCGACAAAGAAACCCACGGAGAGGGCGGCAATGGCGGTGCCAATCCTCGATATCCCGAAAATGGTGTTAGCATACGACACATCAAGGGAGAGCTCCTTCACAAGATAGAGAGGGGTCACAAAGTAGAGCCCAAGACTGCTGCCACCCATGAAGATGAAGAGCGTGCCTATAGTCCAGAGGGTCTTGTTACTCCAGAGAGATCCGTGGAAATACTTCTTTCCTCCCACCGCCGCCACTTCGTGAGAAGCAAGATGGAAGAGTAACGCGCAGAGGGCAAAGGTTATCCCGATGAAGATGAAAATCGCGCGCCACGGCAGGAACGAGACAAAGAAAAGGGCGATGAACGGCGCCGCAGTCATGGCAATTGACGCACCCGAGTCGTGCATCGCAATCACCCTGCCCCATATCTTTTCGTCGTAATAGTCTGTGAGGAGGGAGAGCATAGACGGCAGGTACATGCCCACAGCCACGCCCAGAACAAAACCCAGCACGTAGAAGAGTTCAAAGATCTTTACCAGGGAAACGAGGGAAGACACCACAGCGCCCACTCCGAGAGAGACTGCAACAGCCCTTCTGAATCCCAAGATCCGAGCGGAAAGGCCGGAGAAGAAGAGTGAGAGGCCAAACCCGAAAGAAGTGCAGGTGAAGATGGCGGAGGCAGCGGCGTGTGTTACGCCGAACTCATCCTCGATGAGCGGCAGGATGGGGGCAAACATCGTTCGAGACACGAAGTTCATGAACCAGAGGAACCACGCCAGGCAGAG
>Ga0113563_10002966_pt1 | contig 10436 bp, 11 predicted proteins | sample Mud3Dept3metaG_FD_80117 | JGI IMG/M metagenome (GOLD analysis project Ga0113563, IMG submission 80117) | Freshwater wetland microbial communities from Ohio, USA, analyzing the effect of biotic and abiotic controls - Mud 3 Core 4 Depth 3... | ecosystem: Environmental > Aquatic > Freshwater >...
AGCGGCCTGCTCAATATGGCCTCTGCAGCACTCTTCACCTCTTCCATACTGCGGGCAAGCTTGACACCCCCGCCCTTGCCGCGGCCGCCAGCATGAATCTGCGCCTTGATTACAACGGGGAACTTGCCGAGCTTTCCGGCAAAAGCAGCGGCTTCATCAGGGCTTCTGGCAAGATATCCCTCAGGCACCGGAATATTATGGTTCCTGAATAACTCCTTGGCCTGATATTCGTGAATCTTCATTCAACCGCCTCTTTCCCAAAAATTCCCGTAGCCCGTAACGCACTATTTTTGTTTACATTAGCAGAAAAACCGAGAGATGGCAATAATTTATAAGATCTTCTTATATGACCTGAAAAGGTGGTGTGTTTAACTCCTAAGTAAATAGTTATTCCCGCCAGGAGAAGAGCTGCACCTACAGATTAATACAATCGGCAGGCTTCAAAAGGTGATACATGTGAGGAAAAAGGTACAGAGTGCGGCACGAAGCGAAGGGAGAACGCCGAAACTGTGCGGTGGCAATCAGACATCTGTACGAGTGATTTGTTATGCCATCTTTTAATAAACAACACCTTTTGGGGCCCATGCCCTGTAATCTACATACTCTCCTTCATTAATGAAGTAGAGATTCAGTTGTCCATCAGAAAAAGTATATTTCCAAACTTCCAGGCGGGTTCCTAGGGGAATATCATCCCAAAACTCTTCCTCAGGCCCCCAGATAACGGACTTCTGTTTTACGGTGGTTATTTTCGTGCCAGGTTCCCCAAGAAGTGCAAGAATAGTCTGTTTTGATTGCCCTTTTTGAACCTTGTTACCAGCTTCCCCATAATTTGCTGCATTACAGATCAGAGGATACGAACCAACAATCAACGCAGTAAGTAAGGTAACTCGAAGCAGATTTCCTGTCATGAATTATCCTTCTTCCGGCGCAGGCAGATGATCAGTGCAGGGAACGCCGCATTGGCAGAGGCCGCAGGCGTAATTGTTGATGCCGTAGGTATCTTTCAGGTATCTGTTCATTCGGTGTTCCGTGTATTCCATGCAGAGCCTCTTGTCATGACCCTGCATGCTGAGCGCCCTCACAGGACAGCGGGGGATGCATTTCCCGCAGGTGTTGTGTGTGAAGTGAAGGCAGTATTCTTGATGATGCCGGTAAGGTCTTCCACTTGGCAAAACCTTCATCTGTGCTATCACCGAGCCTGTACGGTGGGCCTTTCCGACAGGAGTGATCAGACCGTCGCAGAGCCCGAATGTCCCCAGCCCTGCCGCATAGGCTGCATGTCGTTCAGACCAGTTGGAACAGGGGGCGTAGGGTCCTTGATCAGACCGGCGCCAGACAGGTGACATCAGGGGAGCAATTGACTGAATCCCTGCCTTTGCCAGTTCTTCCATGAGATGGCGTCTGAGTGAGTTATTGAACAGTTCTCCGTAATGGCGCGTGCGAACCCATCGCTCTGATGGGTACCGGCTCTGGCCGGCCTGTTCTTGCCGGGTTGCTCTGGTTGAGGGCAGGATCCAGCTTATGACTGTCAGTTCATCAGCAGTTACCATTGCCTCGGGAAACGTCGCCTGGAATATGGCAGAGGGTGTCAGATAGAACTCACCGATATGGCTCTGGTATTCCTGCCAGAGCGGATCACTGGCACTTGCAAATCCCACAAGAGGCTTGTCAAAGACCTTCTCCTCGTGGTCAAACCCAAGCGTATTTTCAGGAGAGCGGAAGACAAAGTCCTCCACGCATTTCTGCACCCATGAGGCATCGTGACTATCATCGGGGGAGGCTTTTTCGTCAGGCAATGTATTCATGAGGGGTTGCTCTATTTTGTTTCAATCTATTCACGGTTTGTCTTAATAGTAGCATAAGAACAGGTTCATCGTGGAAGCTCGCATGTAACAGAAGATGGAATATGAAATTGCAATTACAGCAAGGGGTCAGGACAGCGTTTATAAGAAGATGTCGATCTGCCTTCCGGCTTATCGGACACCCTTATGTGATCTGGCGGGCGAGGCCTGACAGAACAGTTCCCGGGCCGACTTCGACAAACGTGTCAGCACCCTGCGCACGGAGCCCTTTGACCGTCTCGACCCACCTCACGCTGCTATAAATCTGCCTGACAAGATTCGATGCGATTGAGTCATCCGTGTACGGTTCGGCACTGCAGTTGGCAATGCTGGGAATGGACAGTTTGCCGAAGCTGAATCCCCGCAGAAATGTCCCAAACTCTTCAGCTGCCGGTTTCATGTAGCGGCTGTGAAAGGCGCCGCTGACCGGGAGGATGACCACCCTCTTCGCTCCTTTTTCCTTGAACTGCGGCGCGAATGTCTCGATATCCGCCTTGGGACCGGAGATGACGATCTGGCCCGGTGAATTGAAATTGGCCACATCAATGCTGCCTGCACCGAGCTCGGCCAGGGCCGTGGAAACAGCATCACCGTCCATGCCCAGTATGGCTGCCATGCCGCCTCCGGTTGCCGCGTTCATCAGCGCACCGCGCTTCTGGACCAGCTTAAGGCCTGTGGCAAAATCAAAGGCGCCGGCTGCGTACAGGGCAGGATACTCCCCCAGGCTGTGACCGATCACAAAATCCGGACTGATCTTCTCGTCTTCGACCCTGGCCAGATGGCTCAGGACATCTACGATGTAAAGCGCCGGCTGGGTGTAGTCAGTACGCTTCAGCTTATCGTCGGGATTCTTCAGGCAGAGTTCCCTGATCGAGTATCCGAGGATTGCATCCGCCTCAGCGACCAGGTCAGGATATCGTCCAAAGAGTTCGGCGCCCATACCGACGGCCTGGGAACCCTGACCAGGGAACATGAATACTGTTGTCACACTATACCTCCATAAGTACACACTGTAGTTGCATTATAACGTATGGGCATTCCGGGAGGGCAAACCGCAAAGTCTTTCGCAGCGATACCTTATGGCCCTTGCAGCCCATTTTAATAACCTTATCTAGAATATCACTGTCAGTGAACTCCTGTTTACCAGACAGCGGGCCCCTGATCAAATGTCATCGCATTGAAAGGCTTTGAGGAATGGTTTTCCGGAATGCAACATTAGGGTTCTGACAATCCTGTTTCGACCGTCACAGGATACACATGCCCCACATCTATATATTACAACCCTTTTAAATCCTTGATTTTTTTGGTAAGCATCGGAACAATCTCCGCGACATCCCCCACGATCCCGTAGGTGGCAACACTGAAGATCGGGGCCTCCGGGTTCCTGTTGATCGCTATGATGATATCTGATGACTGCATGCCCACCAGATGCTGCACAGCCCCTGAAATGCCGCATGCGATATACAGTTTTGGTCCCACGGTCTTGCCGGTCTGCCCTACCTGATGCCGGTAAGGAATCCAGCCTTCATCAACAGCAGCTCGTGAAGCGGCAACAGATGCGCCCAGCACCTCGGCAAGCTCGTACAAAAGCTGGAACCCTTTTTCTCCGCCCATGCCCCGGCCTCCGGCAACGATGATATTCGCATCCTGCAGATTGATGGCTGTCTCGGAGACTTCCTTAACTGTCTCCACTACTTTTGTACGGGATGCTATGCCTTTCGCGCTGACCTGCACGATCTCGCCCTTTCGTGCTGCGTCATACTCACCCCTTTTCATTACGCGGGGACGGACCGTGGCCATCTGGGGACGGGCGTGAGGACAGAAGATCGTTGCCATGATATTGCCGCCGAATGCAGGTCTGATCTGAAGAAGGTTCTTCGTCTCCTCATCGATCTCGAGCGACGTGCAGTCAGCAGTAAGCCCTGCCCTCAGCTTTGCGGCAACCCTCGGAAAAAAGGACCTGCCGATCGGCGTTGCCCCGGTGAGCACGATCTCCGGCTTCTGCTCCACGATCAATTTGGAGAGAAGCGCGGCGTATGGTTCGTCATTGAACGTGCTCAGCAGGGGATCATTGCAATAGAACACCTTGTCAGCGCCCCAGCGGATCAGTTCCAGCGCGTCATCGGCCGTGCCCCCGAAAAGCACAGCGGCAAGCTCGGTCCCGAGTTTTTGAGCAAGTCCTTTTCCTGCACCGAGCAGTTCAAGAGATACACCGGCGATCTTTCCGTCACGCTGCTCTGCAAAGACCCAGACCCCCCTGCCCTGGGCAGTCTCTTTGGCGTCCGACGCCTCTTTGACCTCCGAAATCGCCCCTTCAGGGCATACGCTCAGGCAGGCCCTGCAGAGCTGGCAGAGTTCTGTTATCTCTGCCTTGCCGTCCTTCATCACAATCGCATCATACGGACAGGACTGAAGGCATGCCTCACACCCGGAACACAAATCTCTGTTGACCTTTATATACATTTCAGTCCCACCAGTTCCTTTACCAGAGCATCTATCTTCTCCTCAACAGTGCCTTCGAGCATGGTCCGGTCCTTCTTTGCTTCCGGAGCAAATATGTTCTTGACCTGTGTCGGTGATCCCTTCAGGCCAAGGTCGCCCTCGCCTGCCTTGATATCAGCGGCGGTCATCTTCCTGATCTCAGCCTTTTTGGCAGCCATTTTGCCCTTCAAAGAAGGCATCCGCGGCACGTTCAGCTCCTTGACTGCTGTCAGGAGAACAGGCAGCGCGGATTCGACAACATCGAAGCCGTCATCCATAAGTCTCTGGACAACGATCTTTTCGGCATCGACAGCAACAACCTTCCGTATATACGAGATATGCGGCATGTCCATGAATTCGGCTATCTCAGGCCCGACCTGTGCAGTGTCACCATCTATGGCCTGTTTTCCGCAGAGGACGACGTCAGCGCCAATCTGTTCTATCGCCTTTGAAAGCGTGTAGGCGGTTGCCCAGGTGTCTGAACCGGCAAATGCCCTGTCCGTAAGGAGCACCGCCTCGTCGGCGCCCATGGCAATGGCGTCGCGAAGCGCTGTCTCTGCCTGGGGAGGACCCATGGTAAGTACGGTGACCTTTCCTCCGGTCTTCTCTTTAATCTGAAGCCCGGCTTCAAGCGCATGCATGTCATAGGGATTGATGATCGTGGGTACGCCGTCCCTGATGAGCGTATTGGTTTCGGGATTGATCCTGACCTCTGCACTGTCAGGCACCTGCTTGATGCAAACAACTATCCTCATCTGTCTGGTCCTTTCGATTTACAAAGAAATAATGACGAGATATGCTGCTTTTTTGTGTCAAAATTTTATCACAGCCGGCAAAAAAGGGTCAACGAGACAGGGAATGAGAGAGAGGGAATGTATGATATTGTTCAGAATAGCTGCATTACTCTCTGTCTGGTCAGAAGGTCAAAGGATCCTCAGGCGGGAGAGCCGCTTCATCAAAGGGCATGACCTCAATTCTGGTCATGAGGGATTCGAACCGGCTGAGCATGGGTCTGTAGTCATAGTCAGGCATCTCTTCATTTGCGGCCTGATCGACCAGCTTGTCGAATGCAGCGAGGTGAAAAGAATCATCAAGAACGCCGGAAGACTCAAGGGCCCTGAGCATGACCTTTTCGTCAGTCAGGTCAAGAGACTCGCTGATCATGAGCTCTTTTCTGCGTGCCGGCGCCATAAGGTACCACCGCAGGCCAAAGATGAGCGCGTCATACAGCGTCACGATGCCTGCAGAGACCTTTCCCTGCGTGAGCCTTCTCCTGCCGGAGCGGATATGAAGCCTTGCCCTGAGAAGCGCGCCTTCAGGTGTCTTGAAACTTTCCTCAGTGCTCATCAACCCGAAATGCGGCATATCACAATTTCTCTTTTGTCTTTTCCCGTATTCTGCACGTCTTCAAAGCAATGAACCGGATACATGACCTTCAATGCCTCAAGGGCTTTTCTTTCCCTGCAATCCTTCTTTATCGTATTTTCCCGCAGGCATCTTCGTATGCAATACGTCTGGAAATACAAACACCGCGCTGTCATCGATCTTCTTCTTTTTAACCGCGATCTTCAGTTCCCACTTCCCATCTTTCGGAAAGCCGGTATTCGGAACAAGATAAAGACCGCCGCCTTTTTCCTTGACCTTCAGTGGTTCGGTAACGCCCGTTACCGTGACCGCAAGCGCCGCCTCCTCAACGTCCTCGTCATGGCTGTCATGCACAACAATACCTACCACGTCTTTGCCGATTTTATACTCCTTCTCATTGAGAAGGACCTCCATCGTCACCTGCCCTTTCTCCGCAATGGAAAAGAGCGTTTCATTGAAATGCTTGGTGAACTTTGCTCCGCCCTCATGGCTGCCTGAATGGGCAGAGACAGCGGCAACACCGCAAAAGAACAGAACGACGGTCATCACAGCGAATGTTTTCTTCATGTTCATATTCTCCTTTCAGCTAGAAACTGAAACTGATGCCGAAGAGACTCTTAAGGTTTGTATCATCCTGAATGCCGTTCAGGTCCTGCAGCACAGGTATGCCGATAGAAAGGAATGCGGACACTTTCTTGCCCATAACCAGCCGCGTCCCGGGCGATATAAAGATCATATGGCCGCCGCTGTTGCCGTCCCACGTTCCCCTGGTCTTCTGCTTTTCCTTCCACTCGCCGTTTGCTTCGAGAATGAGGTCCCAGGCAAAATCGCCGTCCACGGCCCGGTATGAAATCGCAGCATTATAATTGAACAGGTCACCCAGATTTGTTACCTGCGTACCGCCGTTTCTGATCGTATACTGCACGTTCGTGTCAAGAGAAACCCTTCCTATCTTTTTTGTGGCTGCAATGCCGAATATGGGGCTCCAGGCACCGCTGCCCGGCAGGAATTCCGCCTCGAAGGTCTCCCCGTGGATATCCCGGTCGTTCGTCTTGCCTGTGGGAATCTTGAGGCCTCCCAGCACTGCTGCTTCCAGCTTGTCGTCTGTCTTCATAAATCGGTAGTGCGCCATGATAGTCATGTCTCCGAATCCCTTTGCATCGCCGTGCTGATGTATCTCATCAGGTTCGTCACTATGGGCCTCCCGGATATTGTTCACCTGCTCGTAGGGAATATTAATGCTTATGGTCAGGTTGTTCGTAATGCCGTAGCCGATACCCATGATCGCGTGAAACACCGAGTCAGCCGTATGGGCATCCTTGCCCCGTCCGGAAAATCCGAGGAGATCACTGTCGGAAAAGGAATCAAGACTGATGTATTCCGCCTGCACTGCAAACGAGAACATGCCGCCTGAAAGCGTTGTGGCTGGTGTCGTCCGTATCGGCCCGGTCTGGCCCAGACCAACACCTCCCGAAGGGTGGTGTGCAGATGCCATGCCGGCAAAATACACAATACCTGCAATTGCAAGAACGGCTGCCTTACGTTTTATCATGGGCGCCCCTCCTGTGATGGTTTTCTTATAATGTAGCACAGTTTCAAGCATGCAATACTTCTGTCCATGCACTTTGATGTTATAATATACATCATGCTGAACATACCCGTCCCCTATGAAAAGCTCCTTCAGTTCCAGGGAAACCTCGGGTTGACAGAGGATTCTCTCTTGAAGCTCGACCCGTACCGCGAACTCTTCATATCGAAAAAAGAGGAGTTCTCAGCACATTTCCATACGTTTTTTGACGGCATTCCTGATGCGAAGCTGGTACTTGACTACGAAGAACGACCCGGCCTCATGCAAAAGATATGGGCAGCCTGGTTCGGGAGAATATTCAGGTCAAAGCTCGACCGTGACCTCTATACATATCTCTGGAGGATCGGCCTGCGCCATGTAGAGGTAAACCTTGACCAGCGGTACTCGAACCTGGGGTTCTCCATCATCAGGCAGTTCTGCCACAACGTTGTACTTACCGAGGTAGAGCATGGCAGCCGGACATCCCTTCTCCAGCTTATAGACGATATCATGGACCTCTGCCTGCTGGTAGAGACAAGCGCGTATATCGAAGCGACCACCCGCTGTGATATCGAGATCATCAGGGGGATCGCTGACAGGGTAAGAAACCCGGTCACCGTCATCGGCGGGGGCATAAAGCGCCTTCAGAAGAAGGTGGAGGCAGACAGCCCTGCGTACGGCATCTACGATTCTCTTCTCTCTGAAAACTTGCGGCTCGAACACATGGTCACTGACATCAAGATGTATTTTGAGATGTTCCAGGAAGAGCCGGCCTTCAGTATCCTGGAGCTGGCACCCCTGATCAATAAAACTGTGGAACGGCTTTGCGGAAATAACAAATTTGCAACAATCAGGCTGGAAACAGCAATTTCTCCAGATGCCGCGAGCATTACAGCCGATGCCAGCGACATGGAGCGTATGTTCTACCATCTTCTTCAGAACAGCTTCGAGTCTGCCGATCCGAAGGACCCCAGGGTGAGGATCTCATCACGCATAGTTCAGGTACCACATCCCGGCATCCTGATCGAGATATTCAACACCGGCACTCCGATCAAAGAGGATGAGCTCGACAAGTTTGCCACACCCTTCTTCTCCACAAAACCGGAAGGCACCGGCTTCGGCATCCCGATCATCAGGCTCGCGGTCCGCAAAAACCATGGGAAAGTAGTATTTCTTCCGGCCCCTGATGAGGGTATGATCGTCATGATAACCCTTCCCCCGAGCCGTTGACCGGAACAAAACCTGCCGGCATATTGTCTCATTCCGTAACGAGCGCTGAAACGATGCAGAGTGACGATGAACAGGAGATCATTTCCCGCTGCCGGAAAGGCGATATCGAGGCCTTTGAGGTCCTCGTGAAGGCTTACCAGGGAAAGATGTTCAATATCGCTTTCCGGATCACCGGCGATGCTGATGACGCAGCCGAGGTGGTACAGGATGCGTTTGTCTCTGCACACAGGAACCTGAAGAAGTTCGAACAGAGGTCGCGATTCTCGACCTGGCTCTGCGCTATTACCGTGAACGCGGCAAGGAACAGACTGAGCCAAGTCAGGTCACGGAAGGCCCACGAGGCATATTCCCTTGACGACCCTCCGTCTCAGGATTGCGGCAGAGGAAGCAGGGAACATGCGTCAGGAGAACCGTCGGTCCTTGTCCAGCTTACGCGGAAAGAGCAGCAGGAAAAGATCCAGGAATGCCTCAACATGCTTGAGACGGAGTTCAGGGAAGTCATTGTGCTCAGGGACGTTCAGGGCTTTGCGTATGACGAAATAGGAACTATGCTCGGTCTGGCAGCAGGCACGGTCAAATCGCGCTTGTTCAGGGCGCGGGAGTCAGTAAAAACCTGTTTGAAGCAGCGCCTGGGAGATATGTAGATGGACTGTAACACCCTGCACAAGAAGATCGCTGACTACCATGAAGGCACCCTTCTGCCGGAGGAAAAGAAACAGGCAGAAGAACATCTCACCACCTGCGAACAGTGCAGGCTGTATGCTGCTGATATCAGGAGAACGATAGAGACATTAAACGGGCTCGAAGAGGTCCCCACGCCTCCCTGGCTGACCCAAAAAGTCATGCAGAAGATCAGAGCAGAGGCACAGCCTAAAAAGGGGCTTTTCCAGAAGCTCTTTTTCCCGCTCCATATCAAGCTTCCGCTTGAGGCTGCTGCAACTCTTTTGATCTCAGGGGCTGCTGTTCTCATTATGAAGAGCATGGGACCAGACCTGCCGCCTGTGAACATCATTTCGGAAAAGCCTCTGGCGCAGACGCTCCCTTCTGAAAAAGGGTCGCTGCCTAAAGACAAGCCGGCAATTGCCCTGCCTGAGCAGAAGGCTGCAGAGGCCCCGGCCTCAGAGGTACCGTTAAAATCAGAAGTTTCCTCTGATCAGTCCCGCATGGCGGAGCAACAGCCTGTCCCGGCTTCTCCGGTGCCCGCAGCTCCCGCACCTGCACCTGCCATGCGCGGTAGTGAAGCGGGTAAGGCCAAGGACATGGCAGATGAGGCCAAAGAACAGCGGATGGCAGAACCGGGGGCCAGCCGTCCTCTCCCTTTCTCAGAGAAAAAAAGACCGGAAATGCCGGAGAGCACCCTTCAGGTCTTGGACGTGGACAAGGCACATCAAGAGATACAAGCCATACTTTCAAAGCTCGGGGGCGTCATAAAGACAACAGACAAACAAGGGGAGCGCACCACCCTGACCATCCAGCTTGAACCTTCCAAAAGAGAGACTTTCCTGGAGCAGATCAGACGCATCGGCAGTATGAAAGAGACAGAGCTGGCACCCGAAATATTTACAGCTATTAACTTCTATTTAATTATTATTAAACAATAATTTATATTATATAACATGATCCATTACTTTATCTTTTTTCAGGTGTAAGTTTGTATCCGTAATCCATAGAATAGGCTGAAGGCCGAAGAAACAGAATACCGACACCGTATAAAAGAACTCTGGCAAGACAGACTGACCATGGTGATTGCCTATTTGGCCTGATCGCCGTACCAGGAATGCCATAGGTCATGCTCTCGACGCAGTCTGTTTATGAGGTGTTCAGCCCATTCTCTGATATTATTTTGGGCAGTTTATGATCCGTGATAGACTGAAGACAGTCGGGAACTTTTTCATCCTCATCCCTGTCTAAAGATCAAATAGACACTCAGTCAAGGAGGATCATCATGGTCA
>Ga0113563_10002967_pt1 | contig 10435 bp, 9 predicted proteins | sample Mud3Dept3metaG_FD_80117 | JGI IMG/M metagenome (GOLD analysis project Ga0113563, IMG submission 80117) | Freshwater wetland microbial communities from Ohio, USA, analyzing the effect of biotic and abiotic controls - Mud 3 Core 4 Depth 3... | ecosystem: Environmental > Aquatic > Freshwater >...
CCTCAGGTTTGCTGCTGCTGTTGCTGAATTCGGGATGATCTTAAGGGAATCGGAATTCAAGGGCTCGTCGACCCTGGAAGGTGCTGCCCGGCTTGCTCAGTCAGCAAAGGGTGAAGATGAGGAGGGGTATCGTGGTGAACTGATCCGGATGATAAATGTTGTAAAGGACTTGAGGCTTCTGAACGACAGGTGATCAACGGTAAAAAGTATATCAGGTCTTACTAAATTGTTGTCTTAAAAAAATATTTTAACCGCAAAGTACGCCAAGTGATCGCAAAGTTCGCAAAGTAAAAACTTCAAAATTCACTTCTTTGCGACCTTTGCGTAAACTTTTGCGACCTTTGCGGTTTAAGTTTCTTCAATAAGTGCCTGCGGAATATGGTGATGCAGTGACAAATCCGGCTGAAACCCTGAGAGTTGCTTGATATATTCTGGGTTGAAAGAAATATCAGGCAAGCTTCCATCTTACAAACTCTTCTATGCCTTTCTTAAAATCAAAAACAGGATCATAGTCCAGCTCATTTCTGGCTTTGCTGATATCAGCAAATGTTCTTTCCACATCGCCTGGTTGAGGAGGCAGGAACTCCTTGATTGCCTCCTTTCCCAGAGCATTCTCAAGTATCCCGATCATGTTGCTCAGCGATATCGTCCGGGATTCTCCGAGATTGTAAATGTTAAATCCTTTCAGACGGATTACTGACTTATAAATACCCTCGATAATATCTGAAATATAGGTGTAATCTCTCGAAGTATTTCCGTCACCAAAGACCTGAATGGGCTTATTTTCAAGGATCCTGCTGGTGAATTTATGGATAGCAAGGTCGGGTCTTTGCCTTGGACCATAAACCGTAAAAAACCTCAGACAAAAGATATCGAACTTATATAAGCTGTGATATGTATAGCATAGTAACTCACAGGCTCTTTTTGAAGAGGCATAGGGGGAGATCTGGTTCTCCACCGGGTCTGATTCTGAAAATGGAACCTTTGAATTATTGCCATATACAGAAGAACTGGAGGCGAAGATCATTTTGTTGATTCCGAAGCTTCGCATTGTTTCTAAAACTACCAGCGTCCCGGTTACATTAACATCAAAGAAAAGGAATGGATTCTCGATGGAAGGCCGTACACCCGGCATTGCGGCCAGATGAATTATCAATTCCGGCCTGCTTTTTTTGAATATATCTGACAGCTCGTTCCTGTTCCTTATATCTGCCTTGAACAGGCTGAATTCTTTATTGTTTTTGACGGATGAGATATTCCGTTCTTTAATTACAGGATCATAGAAACTGTTGAAGTTATCAACGCAAACTACCTGATGGTTCATCTTCAGAAGATGTTCACAAAGATGTGACCCTATAAATCCGGCTCCTCCGGTGACAAGAATACAATCTGACTTCTTCAATTTATGTCAAGTTTTAATTATTGCGGATGTTTCTGATTTATTATATCGTCTTTTCTCCAGAGCAGTGATTATCCCAAAAGACGAAGCAAGCAGGGTAATGAGATAAAAAGTCAGGCTTATAGCAACAGCAACCTTCTGGTCGAGAAACAGCAAGTCGGATATTTTAAAAAAGACCATTTCACGTATACCGATCCCTCCGACGGATATTGGAAGCATTGCTGCAACCGATGAAATCAGGAATATGAGCAGGTATTCAATCTGATCGGTTTTAATATTGAATGCCCGCAGGATCATCAGAATAGCCAGTATCTGAAGTCCCTGGACCATAAAAGACCGGATGAGCAGCCCTCCGATTATTCCTTTCAGACCAGGCATGAATATCAGTATGATTCCGGCGAAACCAATAAGAACAGCCGGAACTCCTGCCATTGTCACCCACCAATAGCCGGAAATGAGACCGGTAAACGGAATGCAGAGCAGGGCAAGAATCATTAAGGCTGCAACGCCGGCAATTCGGTCTGTTATTACCGAACCGGCACTTATCCTGATCCCATTTTCATGCATATTGTTGATAATAACTGTTTTGTAAACATCTCCCCCTATTCCGCCGGGGAGGAAAAGATTATAAAACATCCCTGTCCAGTAAAGCTTAAGGTTATCCCAACCCGAAATGGAAATGCCGCACTGATGCAGGATCAGCAATGTTCTCCAGGCAGCAACAATCTTGGATGCAACAAAAAGGAGGAATGCAAAAAAAAGATATATATGACTGGCTGATCCGATGACATTCGCAATGTCACCCAAATTCACCCTCTTCAGAACATAAATGATCGCAACGAGAGACAGAACAACCTTAAAAATAAATATCAGCCACTCCCTGACTTTTTTATTCGGCACGTGAGACTCTCTTGATTTTGTATGGTTTAATCGCATTTTTTTCATAATCATTCCGGATCACAAGGTCAAGAATTAGACCGGTAGAAATTATCTGGAATCCGATAAACATAAGAAGGACACCGAGTATCATGATCGGCCTGCCCCAGATATCCTGCCCGAGGATCTTCTGAACAAGCAACCATAACAGGATTACCGATCCGGCCAGTATGGTTATTATACCGATCGTTCCAAACAGGTACATCGGTTTTTGGCTGTATTTTCTTGAAAAGGTCATAAGTATAAGATCGCTTATAACTTTCAGGGTCCGGCCTAAACCGTATTTTGATTTACCGCTGATCCTTGGATGGTGTTTTACTTCAACCTGTTCAACGGTAGCTCCATCCATCGCAGCCAGAGATGCAAGAAAACGATGTCTTTCCCCGTATAATGGAAGCTCTTTTAATATTCCGGATTTAAATATTTTTATGCCACAGCCATTATCCCTGATGTTGGTATGGGTAACCTTGCGTACAATAAAGTTGGCAATAACAGACGGTATCCTTCTCATGAAGAAGTCATCATGTCTGTCAGCCCTGATGCCGGTGATGATATCGCAGTCATTTTTTCTGATAAGGTCCAGCATCATTAACAGATCTCCAGGGTCATTCTGGAGATCGCCATCCAGCGTGGCAATATATTCCCCGCTTGCGTGATCAATGCCGGCTTTCATCGCTGCTGTCTGCCCGAAATTCCTCTTTAATTCAATAAGCGTGATGTTCCGGCTGATATTTTCCCTGATCATTTTTGCAGTATTATCAACGGATCCATCATCGACGAAAATAACTTCATACTCTGTTCCGCCGTGTTGGAGAGCATTATTGATACTGTTTATCAAAGGTTTGATATTATCTTCTTCGTTATATACGGCAATAATGACGGACAGTTTTACCATTTCTATCGTATTTTCAGTAAGTAGATATTCTGGAGTGAAGCATCTCTGGTTTTTGGATTAAGAAATTTAAGAGAGAGTGTTGTCAGTTTCTTATAGGGAAACGCATGCTGTTCAGCAATAATTGCATCATCAAATTCCCTGACCTCTTTGAAGCCCTCTTCGCTCGTTATAAACCAGCAGGATCCTTCCGAAAGTATATTTCCAAGTTGTTCCTTATAAACGATCCTGGATATGTTTTTAGGGTAAAAATATGTTTAGTAATGAGGATAGTCATAAGTATAAAGAATTGAGTTGTCAGGAGCTATCCTGTTATACAGATATGATGCCTGGATAGGACCATGATATTTGAGAGCAGATGGCATATAATTGGTATTGGCGACAAAACAAACCGCCAGGATCGTGATCAATAACGGGATGATCAGTTTTTGAAATTTTGTTTTTAACCTTATAAAACTGTAGACCAGGAGGAGGAGCAACAGCACCATCGGGATCCATATAAGCAGGCTTCTGGTCGGGAATATATATACAATCATAATTATTGCTATAGGCCACATCAGGGCAACAAGTATATTTCTGAAAATAAGCATCAGTTTGAAGGTTCCCGGATACTGATCGGTGAAGGATACATCATTTAGCAGCCTGGCAGTAATAATGGAAGCAAACGGAATCACCGGTAAAATATAATGTGGTGATTGCTGGCTCGAAATGCTGAGTATGATCGCAAGTATTACAACAACAGAGTAACAATAGGCAGGATTGGCATTTTTAACTTGAAACCTGTTCCCCTTCCAAACCCTGAAATCCCTTACAAATGCCGTGTAGGTATAAAGTGACCATGGTACGAAGATATATACAAATGAGTGAAGGAAGAAAAAATAATCGGGACCTCCGCTGGTGTAGGCTCCGCGAATCCTGTCGATATTGTTTGACCAGAAATAAAACTTCAGGCCGTCAATCCCAAACTGATCATGCAATCCTTTAAGGGCAGGATAAAGGATGATCAGCAATATTGGCAGACCTGCAAGCCACCTGACCGAAAACATAGTACGAAAGTCCTTTTTCACTATCAGAAATCCTGCTATTGCAATTACAGGAACAGCCAAGCCTATTAATCCTTTGGAGATCATGGCCAGTCCGACACCGGTAAAACCCAGGATGAAATTACAGGCTTTGCGTTTGTCAAGATATTCAGCCAGCTGCCATGTGCCAAAAATTATGTTTGAGGTTAATAGTGCATCAGTATGCACGTCCATATTATAAAGGAATAAAGCTTCACAGGTTGCGTAGAGTACTGCTGCAATAATACCTGTCTGTTTGTCATGGATCAAAAGCCCCAGGCGGTAGGTCGAATAGATGCCCAGGAAGGTGAAAAGCAAATTAGGAATCTTAAAGACGAAAATTGATACTCCGAATATCCTGAAGAAGACAGCTCCCAGCCAGAAAAGCAACGGAGGCTTCTGCAGGTATGGTTCTCCGTGAATTTTTAAATGAATAAAATCACCGTTTTCAAATATCCCGCGACTTACTGCAGCATATTTGGCCGAATCGACAGTGGTTTCAGGGAAAAGGCCGATAATATAAACGGCGAGTGCAAAAATTGCAAGGAACAAATAAAGAAAGGATATGCCTTTTGTTTTATTTTCTGAAATTTCCATCCCGGATTCTCTGCAAAATACCTCCTTAAATCTAAAGGAAAATAACTTCTAAATGTATTAAATTTATTGATTAATAAGTGTTCCTGTCATCCAAACAGCTTTGGCTTTTATTTGTTGCTCAGGATTTTTATGGTGATTCCTGTTAACTTGCAGAAATATGGTTAATTTACGTCGGTTTTAATAACACATGGAAAATTATGGAACATCCCGGCAATATGATTCTGGTGATCTTTGGAGCATCCGGTGACCTGACATCAAGAAAGCTGATCCCTGCCCTGTTCTCATTAAAGATGCAAAACATGCTTCCTGAAAGGTTTGCTGTTCTTGGAACAGGGCGCACTCATTTTTCGGATGATGGTTTCAGGGAAAAAATGAAGGAGAGCATACATCACTTTTCCATAGAAGAAAGTCCTGATCACCGGATGATCGATGATTTTGCCGGGTGTCTGTATTATCTGCCAATGGAGAATACCCTGGCCGCTGAATATGAAAAGCTCGGGAATATGCTCAACAGATTGAACTCAATTTATAATATGGGCGGAGACTATATTTTCTATCTGGCAACTCCTCCGAGCCTGTACACGGTTATTTCCGGAAACCTTGCCAAAGCCGGACTGGCCATGCAGTCCGCAGGTATCAGGAGATTCATCATAGAGAAACCCTTTGGATATGATCTTAAATCAGCCAGAGAACTGAACAGGATCCTTCACGAGATTATCGATGAAAGTCAGATTTACAGAATAGACCACTATCTGGGCAAGGAAACAGTTCAAAATGTGCTTGTCACAAGGTTTGCAAATGGCATTTTCGAACCTTTATGGAACAGGAATTATATTCACCGGATTGAGATAACCTCAGCGGAAAGCATCGGGGTGGAAAGGAGGGGAGGTTATTATGATTCGGCAGGAGCTCTCAGGGATATGGTGCAAAACCATCTTCTTCAGATGGTGGGCCTTACGGCTATGGAACCTCCATCATCACTCGAGCCTGATGCAATCCGCAACGAAGTTCTGAAAGTATTCCAGTCATTTCAGCCGATGAAGGAAGCTGATGTACCAGGACAAGTTATAAAAGGGCAGTATACTGCATCAAAAGTGCGGGGGGAATTCATCAAGGGGTACAGATCTGAGGAGGGAATCCCTGAAAATTCAAGGACCGAGACATATGTTGCGATGAAATTCTTCATTAATAACTGGAGATGGGGAGGGGTTCCGTTTTATATCAGGACCGGAAAGCGAATGCCAACAAGTGTAACTGAGATTGTTATCCATTTCAAGCGTACACCTCATTATCTTTTCCAGAGAGAGCCGGGTGTGCTTGCCTCCAATCAGCTGATATTACGCATCCAGCCAGATGAAGGCATTCTTCTGAAATTTGATGTAAAAGAACCCGGTTCAGGATTTAATGTAAAAAATGTCAATATGGATTTCCATTACAGTGAGCTTGCCCATCTCAGGGCACCCTCCGCATATGAAAGATTGTTGTATGGCGTCATGACCGGCGATTCAACACTGTTTTTACGTGATGATGAAGTTGAAATTGCATGGAAATTTCTGGAACCTGTTCAGAGTGCATGGGTGAAAAATTCTGAGATCAAGGTTTATGGCTACCCGGCCGGCACATGGGGACCTGATGTTTCAGGCAGGTTGTTTGAGGGTTGCGGATATACATGGCGGTATCCGTGCAAGAACCTGGCTGACGAAGGAGAATATTGTGAGTTATGAAGTTGGGAGTACTTAGAGTTTAGAGTATATTGAAAAGAACAGTAAAGATATTTCGAACTCCACTGGAATTGGCCGAAGCTTTTGCTCTTGATCTGGCAAACCATATCATAGAGGCTGAAAAAAAACATTTGTCGTATACTATTGCTTTTTCCGGAGGAAGCACCCCTCAGTTGTTTTTTTCCGTATTGGCTGAAAAATACGGTAAATCAGTTAACTGGAATCATGTTCAGATATTCTCGGTAGACGAGCGTTGTGTACCGCCGGATGACTCCGGCAGCAACTATGGAATGATGAACAGGTTACTTGTAAAAAAAATCAGTATTCCTGATACCAATATACACCGGATCCGGGGTGAGGAGGATCCGGAATCAGAGGCTGTAAGATACTCGGAAGAAATAGTCCGGAATACACGGTCATTGAATGATCTACCGGTTTTCGATCAGATAATTCTCGGGATGGGGGAAGATGGCCATACCGCGTCGATATTTCCCGGGCATAAGGATCTACTTATCGGTGAAAAAATATGTGATGTAGCCGTTCATCCTGTTTCCGGACAGAAGAGAATTACGATAACAGGAAAAGTTATTAACAATGCAGATTCAATAACATTTATAATAACAGGTCGGTCAAAAGCAAGGATTATTGAACAGATATTTAAAAATAATGCGAAGTTTCCCGCTTCTTTTATTATTCCCCGACACGGAAAAATCACATGGCTGCTTGATGAAAATGCAGGCAGATTTCTTAAACGGTAGCCAATCTGTTAAAAACTTAAAGAATTCCTGTAGGTGAATTATATATTTTTAACAGATTGTTGAATCAATACAGTAAAAGCCATGACACACGAAAAAGCAAAACAACAGGCAAAAGTCAAAAAGAAACCTACCAAGACCCTGAAAGAAAAACGTACTGCTAAGAAAGCAAAGAAAGCCGTAAAGAAATAGCAGGTAACTGTTATTTAATTAAATGGCAGGAATCACAGAGCGAGCTCTGGACTCCTTAAACGGTGCAAACGCAGAGGAACCGAACCCCGCTTAAGCGGGGTGAGCTCGGCGCAGCCAATTAAATCTTACCTTCGCCTCCGCCGAAGCTTTACGCGAAGGCGGATTGAATAAACGGTTTTGAACTGATCGGCTTGCAGGTCTTTTGTGACCTGCAAGTTTTATATTTTAAAAAAGAGACCCGATAAAAAAAAGAGACGTCCGGATTGGACGTCTCTACGGAGATTTCTTCTCCTTTATCATTGATTAGCCAGTTTGACATTAACTGCATTAATTCCTTTTTTGCCTTCTGCAAGCTCAAATGTCACTTCGTCATTTTCTTTGATCTTGTCTATCAGACCGGAAACGTGTACAAAATATTCATTTTCCGAATCCGCATCTTTAATGAATCCGAATCCTTTTGATACATTAAAAAATTTTACTGTTCCTTTGTTCATTGTATTCTGTTTTTTAAAATTAGGGCGCTAAAGTACACAATTATTTTAATATAATCAAATAATAGGATACTTTGCAAATATTTCCTGCACCATGTCCCGGATTCGGGTTATTTTAATAACATTGCAAAAAAATTCATATACCTGATCCTTAAACAAGACAACCTGATTTAAACAACCGATCATGAGAAAGTGGCGAGTTGAAGATTCAGCTGAATTATACAACATTAACGGATGGGGGGTTGACTATTTCTCGATCAATGAGAAGGGAAACATAATGGTAACTCCTCAGAAAAACGGTATTTCAGTGGATCTGAAGGAACTTCTTGATGAATTGATGCTCAGGGATGTTTCGACACCTGTCCTTATCAGGTTCCCTGACATTCTCGACGACCGTATTATCAACATTTCCAGCTGTTTCAGCAAAGCATCCGAAGAATATGGCTATAAGGCACAGAATTTTATAATCTATCCTATTAAGGTAAACCAGATGAGGCCTGTAGTGGAGGAAATTGTAAGCCATGGCAAGAAATTCAACATCGGACTTGAAGCAGGATCGAAACCTGAACTCCATGCAGTGATAGCAATAAATACAGATCCTGAGTCACTTATCATATGCAACGGGTACAAGGATGAGGATTATATTGAGCTTGCTCTTCTTGCGCAGAAAATGGGAAAACGAATTTTCGTCGTTGTTGAAAAGCTTAATGAACTGAAGCTCATCACAACCATTGCAAAACGGTTAAAAGTCAAGCCAAATATCGGAATACGTATCAAGCTGGCGAGTATTGGAAGCGGAAAATGGGAAGAATCAGGAGGCGATATCAGTAAATTCGGGCTTACATCAAGCGAACTGCTTGAAGCTATCGATTTCATTGAGAAGAACAAGATGAGAAATTGCATCAGACTGATACACTTTCACATTGGCAGTCAGGTTACCAAGATACGGCGGATAAAGACAGCATTGCGTGAAGCCTCCCAGTTTTATGTCCAGCTTCGCAAACTGGGTTTTAATGTTGAGTTTGTTGATATTGGGGGAGGACTGGGAGTCGATTACGACGGCACCGGATCCTCAAACAGCGAAAGCAGTGTGAATTATACCCTCCAGGAATATGTTAACGATTCAGTAAGCACCTTTGTTGATGCCAGCAATAAGAATAACATCCCGCATCCGAATGTGATCACTGAATCGGGACGCTCCCTTACAGCCCATCATTCTGTCCTGGTCTTTGAAGTGCTCGAGACCGCAACGCTGCCGGAATGGGATGTTGAGGAGGAAACAAGTGAGAATGATCATGAGCTGGTTAAGGAGCTGTACAGCTTATGGGATAATTTCAGCCAGCAGCGAATGCTGGAGACATGGCATGATGCACAACAAATCCGGGAAGAAGCACTGGACCGTTTCAGCCTCGGGCTCATTGACCTGAAAACCAGAGCCCAGATTGAAAGGCTATTCTGGTCCGTTGCCCGCAGAGTTTATCAGATAGCAAGCAAGGCTAGGCACGTTCCGGAAGAACTCAGGCAGATATCAAGGATACTCTCCGATAAGTATTTCTGTAATTTCTCCCTGTTCCAGTCACTTCCCGATGCATGGGCCATCGACCAGATATTCCCGATAATGCCCATACATCGTCTGAATGAACAACCGACTGTATCAGCAACAATACAGGATATGACCTGTGATTCTGACGGAAAGATCGATAATTTCATAGCAACACGCAATTCATCACATAACCTCCCGGTACACTCCTTAAAAGCCAGGGAGCCATACTATATGGGCGTCTTCCTTGTAGGAGCATACCAGGAAATACTAGGTGATCTTCATAACCTTTTCGGCGATACAAATGCAGTACATGTTTCTGTGGATGACAAAGGTTATAACATTGATCAGGTCATTGACGGAGAAACAATTGCTGAAGTGCTCGAATATGTCCAGTATAATCCGAAAAAGATGGTCCGCACGGTTGAATCGTGGGTCACAACATCAGTAAAAGCCGGGATAATAACCCTCGAAGAAGGCAGGGAATTCCTCTCAAATTACAGATCAGGACTTTACGGGTATACCTATCTTGAATAGACGATGGCAACCAGCAACATTCACTCTCATACTTAGGCTTTAATGTGATTAATAAAGTCTTGTGCGGTTGAAATCTTAATATATTTGAAATTAAGTTGTTTATCCAAATATAACTTTCATGAATCCGCCCCCTTATTTCCCCCTTTCAATCACATGTACTCACCCCCTTTCGTCCCCCTCTCTGCTTCTGGATCACATGTACTCACCCCCTTGCGTCCCCCTCTCTGCTAGCGCAAAGAGGGGGAAGGTTTTGTAATATAATTAGTTGAATTTTATATATTTACATTTATTTCATTTAAAGTGGAAGATTTTAA
>Ga0113563_10002968_pt1 | contig 10434 bp, 8 predicted proteins | sample Mud3Dept3metaG_FD_80117 | JGI IMG/M metagenome (GOLD analysis project Ga0113563, IMG submission 80117) | Freshwater wetland microbial communities from Ohio, USA, analyzing the effect of biotic and abiotic controls - Mud 3 Core 4 Depth 3... | ecosystem: Environmental > Aquatic > Freshwater >...
GCCAGATCGTCCGCGGAAAGCTCATTATCGCCTCTCTCGATCAACCCCCAGCCGTCCCAGGGTAACAGCTCCACCTTGTTTAATGCGGCGACATCGCGCACCAGGTCGCCGCGCACAAACCATAGACCATGCAGGTCGCCAATGCCAAAAGTATCAGGATCGGCTTGTCCAAGACGGCAAATCTGCCACGCCTTGCCGCCCGTGAGAAACGCATCGCGTGGCACGTCTAACGGGTTGAAGCTAATGCCGAGCTTGTTGACCTGCAGCGTGTCAAGCTGAGCGTCCACCAGCATCCAGCGGCGTTGTGCAACATCCCAAACCTCACAAACCCAGTGGTCTTCAAAGTGATTGGGTATAAAGTAGCGGGCAAAACCACAGCGCGCCCGGGCAGGCACGCCATGCTGTCTTAACAGTGCAGTTAGCATGACCGAAAAATCCCGGCAGTTTCCGGCCAGCCGCCTGTCTGGTTCCCGTGGCTCGACCAGCAGGCGCGGGTCAAGCTCGTGGATGCGCTCAAGTTGGCGGGCAACAGACCGCAGCTGCACTTCAGCCTTGCGCTCCTCGGAGAGCTGCACACCGTAGTGCTCCGTCCAGAAGATGTGGATGATCAAACCTTGAATAACTTTACATAGTGCAGCAACATCATCCGGTAGGCGGTCAAGCAGGCGAGCCTGGCTGCCCGGCGCAGTGATCAGGCTATGTGTGGTATAGAAATCTATGGAGTTGTTCATCTCGATTAGTTGCGCTTCGCCAGAGGCAGGTGTATCTTGTATTCGTATTCGATGACCACGTCGCAACCCCATATTTGCTGGTCCTCGCCTTCCAGCGAAGGTGGCAGGTCTAAAACCAGCCAGTAAGCGTACTGGGTATTGTCAACCTCCGCATAATTGATCGATTCGTCGGATGCAAATCGATATCCCAGCTGTGCACTGCTTATACTGATCTCGGACATGTTTTGATAGTCTCCCACCCCCAGCTGTGTTCGCTGTAAGTAGACGCCTCCCCCGCTTCCCGTTTGCCGGCTATTATAGTAGTGATAGGTCACACGAACCACTTTTTTCCCCTGCAGCAAATGTACCTGCGCGTAATACGAGCCGTTCGTCAGCGTCTCCCCCAGGCCATGAAAATGCATCAGGTAACGCCCGTGATTCTGAAAATCGTACCCTTCCTTAAAGGACTTAAAAGCAGCCGCCGAGATAGAAAGCATGTTTGATTGGGTGGCAGGTGGGAGGTACGAGATGGTTACGTGCAATCCTTGCACGCTAGTTGTTACTGAAGCCTCCGGTAGCTCCCAGATCACCCAATAAGCGTACCGCCTGTTGTCAATGATAGCGAAGTCAATAGAGGCGTCTGGAGTATCTGAATATCCCACTGCTCCGTATGTTTCCGCCCTTGCCATGTCATCATAGTTGCCCTGGTCAAGATCCGTGCGCTGAAGCACGGCTGTCCCATTAAAGAATTCGTTGGCATCGTACCAGAAGAAATGGAATTCTCCCACTCGGGCGCCTTGGGGTAACTGCACCGGAGCGACATACCAGTGATAATCCCCACTGGTGCCATAATAAGCACGGAGGTGACGGCCAGCGTTTTGGTAGTGGTATCCGTCTTCGAATGGCGTGAAGGCAGCTGCTGGGATAAGTAAAATACCCGCATCCTGAGGAAGTGGGTTGTATTCAATGACTACACTGCAACCCATCACACCTGCCGAGGCGGGTAAATCCCATACCACCCAGTAACTGTAATTTCCCAGGCTGATATTCGCGTTGCTTATTGTGGTATCGACACTTGATCCATAACCCGGATAGAGAGAGGATGTCGCTTCTGCCATGTCTTCAAAATTATCAGAATAAAACCAGGCTCGCTGGAGTTTAGCGACTCCATCCTCAAGCATCAAACCATCGTACCAGTAGAAGGTGAATTTGGTCACCTCCGCCCCATGTGGCAGCTGTACCGGGGCATAATACCAGCCCCTTTCGGTACCCCCTCCAGCGCTGTGTAAGTGCTTGAGATAGCGGCCATGGTTTTCATAATCGTAGCCGTCCTCAAACGGGGTGAACGCCGCCGCAGGTATGGTTAAAATAAGTGTGTTCCCCGTTCCTGTATCAGACGGGGTTTCGCCAACTGGCGCAGCGGGTTGTGCCGCCGCTGCGGGTATCGTCCATAGCAGAACCGCCAGGAGGACACCCATGCTCAGGCAAAACCTTGCCAAGCCCCTGATTGTATTTTTTTTCTTTGACATCACGACTCCCTTCCTCCCCAGTCGCTGAAGTACTCGTGACTAACCCGTTGCCATGATATTAGAAAGGCTTAGGCTAAATATCCTCTGCTATGACACGCTAAAACCTATCAGTTTGAATGTAGGCAATTAAAGTATAGCATAATATTACCCCCTATTTCTATCGAGACTCAGGATGTATAGCTTTAACCAACAGCACCCATTCCCTTAAAGTAAGATTATGCAATATAACCCAACGATTAAGGCTAAAACTTCAAATAGTATACTCAAATCAGGTGGCCAGCCATACCGCGCATCCAATCCAGCTACCACCAGCACCAAAGCACCACAAAGCCCGAGCAAGGGAGTCAATAGCTTATCCCAGGATTTAGCGCCCTCATGTTGCATGAATTGGGCGCGTTCAGCGATTTGGTCTGGGTAGAAACCTAACCACACTGCGGTTAGACTCTCATGTCTGACATTGCGGGCAATAATAACAGGCGCCTCCCAAATATTGCATCTTTTCTATGATTGTTCCGCACTCAGGACATGGCTTGCCAGCAGCGTTCTTATCCATGATTCGAACATAACCACCCGGCTCACCAAACAGATTGGTTTCATCATTCCTTCCGCCAAGTGCAATCGCTTGCATGACAACCTTTTGAATTGCTTCATACAGATGCTTTCGCTCCAACTGATCTAGCTCTCCGAGCGAATGCCTGGGGTGTAGCTTAGCCTTGAACAGGATATCCTGTGCGATCGAGTTACCCAAACCCGGTATTAACTGATCCTGGGTCAATAAGCCCTTCACGCTTCTTTTTTCCGAACAAATACATTCATCGATGAGATTTGAAAAATAATCGAAGCTGAAGCTGTCATCGATGGGAGTTGGCCGCATATCCACAATATATTGACGTTTGCGTTCCAAACCTTCTTCATATAACTCCATCGCCCCCCACATTTGTGTCATGGCAGAGAGACCTGAGCCATCCCTGAACGTAATGGCGAGATGGAATTTCTTCGGCATCTCCAAGCTCGAGGGATGATAAAGGATCTTGCCTCCGCATTCACCAAATACAAGAATGTATCCGGGCTGCAATGGGATAAATAACCATCTCCCTCTGGAATATGCCTTTCCGACCACCTTGCCAGCGGTTAAGGTCTCAAATTCTTCTGGTGCGCGGTTGTACCAGACAAATTTATGAGGGGAATTTCCTAGCTGCTCCTGAAGGATGCTCTTTCCAGTTATAGTTTGTTCGAGCTGTTTTACCAGGTTTACGTATTCAGGCAATTCAAACATCTTAGTTACCTCCTCGCACGAACCCCTCAACCGTTAGATCGTTCCAGTTTATTATTCACAACCAGCTCTACCTTTGCGGATTCTAGCCTGTTTAAATTGTTATTTCATCGATTCGGTTATTACAGGTATCTGAAGCTCCGCTTAACAAAATGATTGTAACATATAGCTTTCGCTCGCATTGGTAGTGCATGTAGATCGAGCACAGGTAGATCATGCCCCGTTTCTTTAAATGTTCAATAAATTCATTTCCAATCATGGGGTATAGACAAAGCGCTGATATTGAATTATTATGAACATTGAATTAAGATATACTTAAATTTGTAAAACTTTTGATTTTATCTATATTTAGTGCTTTTCGGGCTTTCAGATATGCAAGAACGTGGGGCTCTCGATCTGTCAAGCATCGCAGTGATAAAGCATTTTGATCCTAGATCTACTAAGGACAAGTTTATTTACTTAATCCTGATTTACGTTTGGGTAACGGTAAATTGGTTTTTGTGGAGCTGGTGGTTCAGGGTTGAGCACATTGGAAATATCACCCTTTTTGCTTTAATGTCCCTCGCACTTGTTTATGATGCAGGAATTCTTCCATCCTGCTATCTTTTCTTCCTGGGAAGAATGAAAAAACCGATCGTGGCCAAGCCCGAGAAGAACCTTAAGGTGGCAATAATTAGTCTATGTGTGCCGTCGAAGGAAAACATATCGATTATTGAAAGACAACTTAGAGCCATGGTTGCGGTGGAGTATCCTCATGACTCTTGGATACTGGATGAGGAAAATAATCCAGAAGTAAAAAAGTTAGCCAAACAAATTGGCGTTAAATATTTCACTCGGGCAAGCATCAAGAAATTTAACCAGGATAAACCACCTTTTCAAAAAAAGACCAAGTCGGGTAATGTTAATGCCTGGCTGAATATTCATGGGGAAAAATATACATATTTCACTCAACTCGATATCGACCACTGTCCTCATCCGAATTACTTAAATCGTGTGCTGGGATTTCTAAAAAATCCGAGGATTGCCTGGGTTCAGGCGCCGAGTGTTTACGGAAACCTTCAATCCAGCTGGTGTGCACGCGGATCAGCAGAACAGGAGCTTGTTCTCCAGGGTCCTTTACAGATGGGTTTTTATGGTTTTTCCAAAACCCCCTTCATCATCGGCAGTCATACCACCTACAGAACGTCAGCCATTTTAGAAATAAACGGGTTCCAGCCTACGAGAGCAGAAGACCACCTGGACACCGTCGTCCTTGCCAGCCGGGGTTATCGAGGGATTTTCCTACCAGAAGTTATTGCGGTTGGAAATGGGCCAGAAACCTTTGAATCCTATTTGAGCCAGCAGTTTGCCTGGGCGTACTCCATGATGCAGGTTCTTTTTTACCATACCCCGAAAAGGATATTCAAATTCACACTAACACAAATCATACAGTTCCTTTTCTCAGAGACGTGGTACATCTTGTGGAGTACGAGCATGGCAGTCCTGTTCCTTCTACCCGCCATCGCCTTGTTTCTCAACACTCCAATCAGCCACGTGAGCTTCTTTGAAGCATTCCTTCACTTCACCCCTGTTTTTCTGGCCTCCATTTTCACCTTTTTCTGGAGCAGCAAGTGGTTCCAGCCACAAGGGTTACATCTCTCATGGCGAGGAATTGTGCTCCATATCGCCAGGTGGCCGATTGTTTTTTGGGCGCTTCTTAATGTGCTGGTGGAAGTAAAAAAGCCATATATGGTTACCTCAAAGGGTATGGAAAAAGGCGTAAGAAAACCGTTTCGGTTGTCCAGCTTCCTTCCTTACGCGGGGCTTATGCTACTGACCCTCCTGAGTAGCTGGTTCTATATGATCAGATGGAATGAGAGTTCCGCCCAAGGCCTACTAATTTTTACGATACAAAACTGCCTTGTGTTAATTACTATCTTCGCAGTGATATTAATCAACGACATGAGAGAAATGGCGGCTGTAAAAGTCAAAATCCCTAAGATTATACTTCTACGTTTTTTCCCCATTTTTCTAACGATTTCAGGGAGCTTCATCATAATTCTTACAGCATGGCTGTCCACACCAAGAATCGGAGAGGCCATCTACTGGGGAGGTGTACAAAATACTGTTCTACTTGAAGATGGGAAAACATACTTCGGCGCATACGATCCTGAAGAAACCTTAAATCCCAAGGAAATCGAGCACTATTTCATAGATTGGAGAAAAACGGGGGAAATAGGTAAAGCGATTGTCAATGCTCGCATGAAAGATCATCTACCCATGATTACGCTTGAACCTTGGCCTAAGAGAGAAGAGGATGTTATCTTTGCTATCAACCAGGGTGAATATGATAAGACCATAAAAAATGCTGCCAAAATCATTGCCAATGAAAAACCCCAGGCTGTAATCATCCGGTGGGCACATGAGATGGAGCTGGCTGATATTTATCCCTGGTCTGGTGGCGACCCTCAAAGTTATATTTCAGCTTATCGGAGAGTTAAAGATATTTTCGGAAAGGAGGGAGCAAACAACGCAATCTGGCTTTGGTCCCCCGCTGGGGAATACAATGCCATTTTTTTCTACCCGGGCGATAACTACGTTGATATGGTTGGCGTAACAATCCTATCAGATCCAATCTGGGACGAATCTCTCCTAGGCATACAAAACCCAACCTTTGAGCAATATCTCAAACGCCGCCTCTGGATTGGTAATTATTTCAACAAACCTATTGTGGTGTCGGAAGCAGGGGTATCCGATCCTGATCCCGAAGTGAAAAAACAGTGGCTAACAGAAGCCAAAAGTGTGATTTCGAACTTACCGAATATCAGGGCTTTAGTTTATTTTAACGACACAAATCTTCACACCGTAGACGCAAACGAATATTCTCCCGACTGGCGGTTAGACCCAGAAATCTGGGAAGGGGTATGGAAATGAGAAAACTAACGATAGGTCTCGTATTTGTGATAATTTTGATTATTACTGGCTTGCGATTCGCTAATGCCCAACGTGTAAAAACTTACTACTATTATAACTACGCCTCAAATTACAGCCTTGGTTCTGGCAGAAGTAACATCTATATCCCTGAGGGTTGTAGTGAAAGCGATGTCAAAATCATAACCCAGTCAACAGAAAATGGCGAGGTTGACCGCTTACGCATTTTCCTGGATGACGGTAACATTACCAACATCATCAATCTCACCAATGATCCTAAACTCACAGGCGCAAGTTTCTCAGGATCAACGGACCCTTCGGGATGCTGGCATGTATTCCAGCACCAAGTTTATGATCAATCCAACCTTTGGGTAGTTTCAACCAGTGGTCCCCAAAATGGCCTTTGGCAAATAACACAATCTGGCATTGCAACGCATCCTGACTGGAACCGGATATCCGGCCAAATCATATTTGCCAACGCCAAGGATGGATTCCTATACACGATTGATATGTTTGGTAAGAATCTAAAGAGATTGGATATTAAAGGCGACTACCCAAAATATTCGGCAAGTGGAGAGATGCTCGCCTATACTGGTCCTGATGATTATCTATCTTTGGTTGCCAATTCCGACATTTTTAAGCTGGATAAAGGCACAGGGAACTTCTCACCCGATGACCTGGCTATCTACATCTCTCATGAGAAAAAATTGAACCTGTTTGATCTACAAAAAGGATCAATTATGGAGAGCATCGATGGTGAGAGAATTGCGCCAGACCCCAGGTTTAAGCCCGAATTCGATTTAATCGAAAGAAATGGGCAAATCGATCTCAGTGATATCAAAACTGGTGCAATAACCACTCTGTATTCTGCACACGAAGAGTGGATATCCGATGCAGTTCACTGGGATCCAAATTGGTGGGTCTGGCCGACAGATCACATCACAGTCCAGACGCCCGATCTATCAAACCTGGCTCAACAATAATCTCACATCGATATTGATCTAACCCTTTATTGCGCGCCATACCCAGACATCCGTCGGTTCGCTCTTCCCCTTCAAGGCTAGCCGCCGGCGTTCAAGCTCACCAAGGTCCAGGTTAGCAGCGGAGTATGCCGCATCGCTGATGAGAATCTCGCCCGGTCCAGCCTGGGATGCGAGACGTGCCGTGATATTGACGTTATCGCCCAGGGCGGTGAAATCCGTCGGGTTGCCACCCGCGCCGCCCACCACGCCCACAAAGGCAGAACCTGTATGCACGCCAACTCCTATCGGCAGCCACGGTCCATCACCATCAAGGTGGCCGGTGAGTTGCAGCAGGCTTTGAGCGGCCCGGAGCGCCCGGCGCGAGTGTTCCGGCCCAGCCATGCCTGGAATATACAGACCTACCACTTCATCCCCGACCAATCTATCCACCATCGCATCTGTCTCAACCAGCACACCCGTTGCCAGCGAATAAAAGCGGTTTATCAGCCGGCTGAACTCTATGGCGCTCATTTGCTCGGCCAGTGTCGTTGAACCTCTCACGTCAGCAAAGAGCATGGTCAGCACAATTTCAGCGCCGCCAGGATGATCCATTCGCTCACAAAATACACAGAAGCGGGGATTGTATCTGGATTGGGTGCGGCCTGTCATGCGCATCAATATTCCCCCCCATCCCTTAAATGGCGCATTGCAAAGCTTACAGCGCGGGCCCGCAGGAAGCAAGCCCAGCATATGGCGGAGGGTGTGAGGGATATTCTCGCCCTCGGTGAGCGTTCGATACCATTGTTCCTCGACTGAAGTATTCATATATTCCTGCCACGCTGCCATTAAACAGTAATAAGATATTATTAGTCGCAATATACCACAATTTGGATAATCTTGCACGACAATTAATCACGATTGCCTTATAACCTTCTCCATCAGCACTGGTTCTTCTAGTCCTTCAGATAGTACTACTCTGTCAATCACATCAGCAAACCAGCAAACTGTTGAAGTTGTTGGGCAAGAGCTCCTGTCTCGATGGTAGCATATCTCTTCAACAAGGGATACCAGACCATAATATCCCCGCTTGGATATGGAAAGTCAATGCGGATTTGCCCTCCCAGATTCTTGTGCAACCGAATTGATGCGGTATTGCCAGGGTCAACCAGCGATACAACTCCAATTGCCGGCAAACCGTATGCGCGAGACATGTTCTGAGTTGCCTGTATCGCTCGCTTGACTAGAGCAGTGCCCAGGCCAAGGCGACGATGCGATTTCAGCACACCCAATAAATCAATATCAGCAACCAACCCATTCTGCCATACCCGATAAAACACTTGTACGAGGCCCGTAACTTGATCACCGATCTGAGCAATGAATATCTGCACTTCATGCTGACCATCCAAATGCCGTAGACGTGCCAGTAGCGAATCGAAGCGCGGTGGGGCATACTCCGGGAAGACCTCGATTAGCCAGACGTTCATTCCCGCCAAGTGCGGAGAATCAACACTAGATACTTCTTCAATCATATAAAACCTATCCTAGACTTTCTCCATCAGCACCAGCTCTTCCTGTCCCTCAGTTAATATTACTTTGTCAAGCTCGCTCAATTCTCTAAAACCATGCGAAAGGAAAAATGGCACAGGTCCGTTGGGGTACGGGGTTCGCCGGCCTGCAATTACCTGAACCTTCCTGATGCCTTGCCCGCCAAGATAGTTCAGCAAATGCTCGAGCACCTGCCCTCGATAATCGGATTCCTCACCCTGCTCAGAACCCGAGTCAATCGAGTTCGAGTATATGCAGGTGATAAAAGCAATTCCCGCATCCTTCTCTGGCAGCGGGTAAGAAACCATCGTAGATGGCAGAAATTCCACCACACCTACTGCCCTTCCCCCCTGGTAAGCCACAAATCCCAGGATGCCTTCTCGGACGCTGTCCTTAATTGTAGAAGCCCAGGCATGTTTCGCCTGGCATCCTTCCGCCTGCTCGCCAGCGACACATAGCAAGCAAGTGTCATGGATATTTTCAGCCATAAGAGGCATGACCCTTCTTGCTCGCTTTTCAGTACCGATTGGCTGGAAGATTGTCGGCTCGCTCAAGACACCTTCGTTGACGACCTTCACCAATCGCTCAGCCGAAGTCGGTGATGGCAGCCGAATGTTCTCGTCGATAACCGTCATGAACGGATAGAACAGCCGGTATTTCGCCGCCAGCTCGGGTTTATGGGAGATGTCGCACACCTCCACAACGCCACCGACTTCAGCAGCTGCTTTTTTCACCTGCTCTATCGTCCAAATATGCCAGGGGCATTGACCCCCAAAATGGAGAACTAGAAAATTGTGGCTCACAGACTACTCCCCTAATATTATCGCGCTTATCCGGACTGATTCAGAAAACCATTACTCATTTGGGTCGCATTTTAACCGGCGGGTCGAATGCACAACCAGGACGATATTTGCCAGTAACATCGCCATCCCCAAGACGGGGTGAGCCAGCGCAGGATTGAAGAAATATACCAAACCATACACAACCGCCGGCCCAAATGCCCAAAATGCCAGGTAGATTATGGGAAGTTGGCCCTCGCTATTCAGAACAAACAGAAACGGGATCAGAACCATCCACAGATACAGGTTGGAGTGCCAGGCAACAACAAATGTCCCGGCCAGCGTGGCGAGCATCAGCCAGAGAAGATTATCCCGCTGATTAGAAGCAATCCAGCGAGCCAGCACAAAAAGGGCGGTTATGACTGTCACGGCAGCCGCCGCCAGCCAGGCAAGCCAGGCTGGCAATATCTGTCCCATGTGGTAAGCCAGCGCTCTGGCGTTCATCATGTTTGGCACAGAATTGAACGACGACTCAGCAAACGAGCGCACCACCTCCAGCCAGGCTTGCAGTCCATCTGTGCCCGCCAGAAGCAGGGAAGCCCCCAAGAGCAGGGCAGCGCTCACCCCAAACCCCAAGGATGCTTTCCAGCGCCAAGAGATCAGCAAACCGGGCAGCAACAAGATTAAAAGGTTCGGCTTAAGCAGCAATCCCGCCAGCCAGGCGCC
>Ga0113563_10002969_pt1 | contig 10430 bp, 10 predicted proteins | sample Mud3Dept3metaG_FD_80117 | JGI IMG/M metagenome (GOLD analysis project Ga0113563, IMG submission 80117) | Freshwater wetland microbial communities from Ohio, USA, analyzing the effect of biotic and abiotic controls - Mud 3 Core 4 Depth 3... | ecosystem: Environmental > Aquatic > Freshwater >...
AATACCGGAAAAGCCGTTGTCGCCGCCAAGTCTCCACTCACCGGGGGCTATGGAGACGGCAACCTAGGGACGAGGGTCACGACGGAGCTGCGCAAGGCGGGCTATGACGGCCTGATCATCGAGGGGAAAGCCTCCTCACCCGTCTATATTCATATCGTCGATGACCGCGTGGAGATATTGCCGGCGGATGAGATCTGGGGAAAAGGCACCTATGAGACGAATGATTGGATTTATAAGAAATACGGCAAAGGCGCGGGCGTCCTGAATATCGGTCAAGGGGGTGAGAACAAGGTTCGCTACGCGGTCATCCGGAGCCTGGAAGGCCGGGCCGGAGGCCGTCCGGGCATCGGGGCCGTGATGGGCTCCAAAAATCTTAAAGCAATCGTCGTCAAAGGGTCGAAGGACATTCCCATGGCCGATCCCCAGGCGATGAAGAAGCTTGGCTCAGAGGACCTGAAGAAAGTCGGGGAAATCGACAAGAAAACCGGCTGGTCGATCCAGGGAACCAACGCGGTGCTCTCCTGGCTGAACGAGGTCGCCGCTCTGCCTGTGAGGAACATGAGGAAGACGTCTCACCCGGACGCCTGGAAGATCGACGGCCAGCGGCTCAACGCCGCCCGCATCGCCACCTACGGGTGTCCGAACTGCACCATGCGCTGCGGCATCGCCATCCATGACCACGAAGGCCGCGAATCCGAGCTGGATTACGAGAACATCGGCATGCTGGGGAGCAACCTGGAGATCTTCGATCTCGACCAAGTGGCTTCCCTGAATTATCTGTGCGACGATTACGGTCTGGATACGATATCGGCCGGAGGAGTTCTGGGTTTTTATGCCGATGCCATCGACCGCGGGGCGGTCGTGGGCGACTTCAAGTTCGGAGACGTCGAACGGGCCAAAGAGCTCTTGCGGTTGACAGCATACCGGGAAGGCGTGGGGGACTTCCTGGCCGAGGGTTCGAGGATCATGGCCCAAAGGATCGGCGGGAACTCGCTGGACTACGCCATTCAGGTCAAGGGACTGGAATGTTCGGCCTATAATTGCAAGTACATCCCCGGCATGGCCCTGGCTTTCGCCTCCAGCCCGATCGGGGCCCATCACAAGGAATCCTGGGTGATCATGTTCGAGATCACTCAGACCCCGCGGGACTCCTACGGCCCGGAAAAAGCCCAAAAGGTCATCGACCTGCAGAGGATCCGGGGCGGTATCTTCGAGTTCATCGTCTCCTGCCGCTTCCCCTGGATCGAGCTGGGTTGGGACATCCAGCACTATGCCGATTACTTCAACACGATCACCGGCTGGAACTGGACCCTGGCCGACCTTTATAGGGTCAGCGACAGGATCTATTCCCTGATGAAACTCTTCTGGCTCAGGGAGTCCCCGAATTGGGACAGGTCCATGGACTATCCTCCGCAAGTCTGGTTCGACCCGGCCAACGCGGACACCGAAGGCCCCATCGCAGGCCTGATCCTGGACCGGAATAAGTTTGATAAGCTGCTCGATTCCTACTACGAGATCAGGGGCTGGGACAAGCGCGGGATCCCCACGAAAAAGACGGCCCTCGAACTCGGCCTGGCCAAGGAAGCCGCGGAAGTCGAGAAATACGCCAAGCTCGAATAACCGCCTGGCCAACACGGCTCCTGTGGTAAAGTGGAGGCGATGAAAATCAAGGTAAAGATCATCGGCCCCTTCATCTATCAGGCGGGGTTCAGCGAAAAAGAGCTGGAACTGGAGACGCCGACGACCGCCGCTCAGCTCCTCGCCCTGATCAACCTTCCGGAAGGCCGCCCGAAGGTCATGACGCGGAACGGTAGGGCCATCGCCCCGCAGGAACAACTCGAAGACGGGGACCGGGTCGCCATCTGCCCCATCTATTCGGGCGGCTGATCATCTCTTTTTTGCTGCCGCCGGACGATCTCGTGTGAGATGACCACTCCCCTTTTTTTCAGACCGTCCATGAAGACGGGGAAGAGATCCCGGTCAAAAACGTTTTCCGGGAAGACGGCACCCCGGTCTGCGACCTGGCCCGAGGCGATCATCTGGGCGGCGATCGACGCGGGGAAGCTCGTCGTCCTGGCCATCGAGGTGTGTTTGTTGACCGGATCGCTATAATCCACCATCTCAAAAACATGCGTCTCGGGGACTCCGGACTTCTTCCCGGAGACCAGGATTCGCAGCAAGGTCACATCCTCGTCCTCGCCGAGATTCATCCTCTCTTCAAGAAGGGTTTCTGAAACCTGCCTGGGGATGACGCGCTGGTCTCCGACCAGGATCGGTTCCTTGGAGAAAAATCCGCATTCCTGGAGCGTTTTGAACCCTCGAGCGTGACCTCGATGGCGGACCGTTTTCTCATAGAGGTCCCCGCGGATTTTTCCGCCCATGGTTTGCAGCAGTGAGCTCAGGCCGTCCGTGAAAAAGCATTCCATGTCGGGGAAATCGGGGGGAAACCCAACGGGTTCGACTTCCGTGAGCGGAGCGACCTTTTCCCTTTGACCGTGTCTGATGATCAGGGCCGGCCGCTCATAGAAATTTATCAGGCTGTCCAGGGCATAGACAATCCGGTAATCGAGGGGCGGCTTCGGGTGGACCGGGTTCCCGCCGCAGAAGATCAGCGCTTTTTCCGTCTCTTCGAGATCGTGGACCGCCCTCCCGACGAGCACATTGGTGATGCCGGGAGACAAACCCATTCCCGAAAGGATGGTGATCCCCCGGCGCCGGGCCTCCTGATCGTGGGGCATCCGGGCGTCCGCGCCTTCGCCCGCCAGGTCGACAAAATGAACGGCGTTGCGGACCGCTGTTTCCAAAACGGGCAGGCTATGCCTGTGCAGGAGGGCGTTGAGAACGACGTCTTTTCCCTTTATGAAGCTCTCCCTCTGCATTTCGTCTTCCATATCCCCCCGGCACACTTCCAATCGGGAGGTGGCGATAAGACTCCTCGCCCTGTCCAGCCGCTGCGGACTGATATCGACGATCGTCACTCCGTTTTGGGGGCCGCTTTCGATCAGGTCTTTGGCCAGGACAAGCCCCATCTTCCCCGCGCCCAGAACCAGGAACTGCCTCATCGGGACTCCTCTCAAAAAAGCATTCGCCTTATTATTCATACTTGCCGCACCGTTGACAAGCCGAGCGGAGCCTGACTATAATCCAGCAAAACCAGGCGGAGGAGTTTCATGGAAGTCCACCCTGTCCTTATTGGAGGCGTCTGGAAAAAAGCGCTGGCTCCGCGCGGCTTTTTCACGGCCGCGAACCCGGCCACCGGGAAGAGCCTCGAAGTCCGGTATCCGATCTCGAGCTTTAAGGATATCGACGAAGCCCTTGAGGCCTCGTCTCGGGCGGCCTCCGAGATGCGCGCTCTCTCCCCCGATAAAATCGCCTCTTTCCTGGAATCCTATGCCCTCCGGATCGAGAAGAACGGCGAAGACCTCGCCCAAATCGCCTCTCTTGAAACCGCTCTCCCAAAGGAGCCCAGGCTCCGGTCCGTCGAGCTGCCCAGGACGACTGATCAATTGCGCCAGGCGGCGGCGGCCTGCCGCGACCGTTCCTGGTGCCGGGCGACGATTGACACAAGGAATAACCTCCGCTCCAAGCATGGACCGCTGGGCGGCCCGGTTGTCATTTTCGGCCCCAACAATTTTCCGTTTGCCTTCAACCCGGCGGCCGGCGGGGATTTTGCCGCGGCGGTCGCGTCCGGAAACCCGGTCATCGCCAAGGCGAATCCCGGACATCCCGGCACGACCAGGCTTTTCGCCGAGCTGGCCCTGGAGGCGCTGAAGGAAAACCGCCTGCCGCCGGCCGTCCTTGAGCTCCTTTATCACACCGAGCCGGAGGACGGCCTTAGGCTGGCCGGCCACCCCCTGGTCGGGGCTACGGCTTTCACCGGAAGCCGTTCGGCCGGGCTGCGGCTCAAAAAGGCCGCCGAAGACGCGGGAAAGCCCATCTATCTCGAGATGTCGAGCTTGAACCCCGTCGTCCTCCTCCCCGGCTCCCTGGAGGAGAGGTCTGAGGCGGTCGCCAAGGAGCTCTTCGCCTCCTGCACCTTGGGGGCGGGCCAGTTCTGCACGAAACCCGGCCTCGTGATCTTAATACAAGGCCTCCAGAGCGACTCCTTTTTCCAGTCGACCCTCGGCCTTTTCCGCTGTTCCGCGGCGGGACTCCTGCTCGGCCAAAACACCCTTGACAAGCTGCGAGAAACGATCGCCCGGATGGCCCGTCTCGGCGCCGAAATCGTCACGGGCGGCAGGGAGCAGGACGGACCCGGGTTTCGCCTGGAAAACACGCTCCTCCGCGTCTCGGGGGACGCGTTTTTAGACCATCCCCTGGAGCTCCAGGTCGAGGCGTTTGGAGCCGTCTCTCTTTTGGTCTTCGCCAAGGACGAAGGACAGATGCTGAGGATCGTTGACTGCCTGGAAGGGAATCTCGCCGGCGCCATCTACAGCGATAGCCTGGACAAGGATGATGACCTTTACGCCAGGATCGATCCGCTGCTCCGCCGGAAGGTGGGCCGTCTGCTCAACGATAAGATGCCGACGGGTGTCGCCGTCTCGCCGGCCATGAACCACGGAGGGCCTTATCCGGCGACCGGCCATCCGGGCTTCACGGCGGTCGGCATCCCCGCATCCCTTCTCCGCTTTACCGCGCTTCACTGCTACGACAATGTCCGCCCCCACCGCCTTCCCGAGGAGCTCCGGGACAAGAACCCCAACGGCAGAATGGTCCGCCTCGTCGACGGGGAATGGACTCAGCGCGACGTCTAGGCTTTCCGGGATTCCCGACGTTTCGTTTTGACCAAAAGCTCCAAGGCGAGGTTGGCCTGCATGTTGGCCACGATCCCCACTCGCGGCGCCATCGGGGAAATCCGTGCTTCGATCTCCGATTCTTCGTCCCCGCAAATATAGAGATTGCCCATTTTTCGGGTGTGGAGTTTCCTGTTTTTGCCCAGGCCGGCCAAACCCGAGGCGACGATGATCGGCCTTTGAGGGAAAAGGGAAAGCCAGGTATTGACGATCATCTGTTTCATGTCGGCCCGGTCAAATGCCTCGATCAGGAGATCGGCTTCCCCGAAAATCGCCGCCACATTGTCGGGCTCGATTTTGATGAGATGGGTCTCATACCGGGCATAGGGGTTGATCCGTTTCAGGTTTTCCAGCAGGGCTTTCACCTTGGGTTTTCCGACCTGGTCCCTGAAAAAATGTTGCCGGTTGAGGTCGGACGGTTCGACCCGGTCGAAATCGGCGATGATCAGCCTCCCGAGACCGGCCCGGGCGAGAGAAACAGCCGCATTGGAGCCCAATCCACCGGCGCCGGCGATACCAATTGTACTCTTTTTGAGAACAGCAAGGACAGCAGGGTCATGCTTGGAAAATTGCCTTTTCTCAAATTCGTTCCTGTCCATCGCTAGGCGGGAACCTCCTTCCCCATCATTAATTATCCTCCCGGCTCCGCCTGATAACAGCCCCGCCCGCCATCTGCGGCTCCCAAGCCGCTCTCTCCACGAGATCGGCGATTTCCTTCACCTCGGGAAATTGAAAGACCGGACGCTCCAATTCGATCTCAAAGTCGGAAACGACGGCGGCCAGCTCCTCCGGGGGCGTCGTCACTCTTTCGGCCACCCCTTTGCGAAGGAGCTCCAGTTTGGGGATATTCGGGACGGCGCGGCGGCCTTCGATCAGGACGATGTCCATCTCGTTGAAATGGGATATTGCGATCTCGAGGTCGTCAACTTCACCGGACTTCCTTTGAATGATGACCGTCTCTTCGGGAGAAACGAGGCCCACTCCATCCGCGCCGGCCTCCCTGAAGCGCCAGCTGTCCTTGCCCGGGTGGTCGATGTCGAACCCCCGGGAACCGTGCTTGATAACGGCCACAGATAGCCCCCTTCTCTTCAGCTCCTCGACCAGCCGCTCGATCAGCGTCGTCTTCCCGGACCCGCCGGGACCCACGACCGCGAGGATTTTCATGGTCAAAGAAACCTTAACACAGGGAAACCAATGTGTCAAAAGGGCGCGCCAGTCCCTTCTCTGCCTTCAGGAAAAAGCCGCCGCTAAAACCGCCCTCCAGTTTGGGCATTCATTCATGGAGAGAGATGACACCCTCTTCTCCGAGAGCCGATCCGGTTTGGACGTTGGCCAGAGCCAGTTCGCTGATCTTGAGACCATCCCTGAGAAGGACGCCTTGAGCGCTGACCCGAAAGAGATCCAGTGTCGGTTTGTCCGTCCACTCCAGAGTATAGTGATAACCGTCCAAGATAGTCCCGGAGGCGTCGGTCTCGATCACCAAAAGGTCGTGAAAATCTTTTTCGCCTTCCGCCGACACCCCCCGGTATGCCGCCACAAATTTATAGACGGTCCGCTGGCCGCTAATGACAGGGATGTCTCCGATCTGGTAAGGACTCCCCGCGGGAAAGGGAGGCGTGACAGAATCCATATTCTCCAGGAAGGGCCTGTCGATCTCCGATTCGGCCCAAGTTTGAGTCAACAGAAACACCTTGAAAGCGGCCTCATCCCCTGGGAAACCATCCCTGATCGAGGCGTGGACCGGCCCGAAGGACAATCCGGCGGCCACCGCGGCGGTCATGAAGAAGAAAAAACGGATGGCCTTGATCATGGTCGCTCGAGCGCGGCTCCCTGTGCCGTCACAGGCCCAGATCGGCGTCGATTCCCTGCATCGCGGCAAGGCAAATGCCGATAAACTCATCGAGGTCGAGACCGATTTTACGGCACTCCTCAATCTCCTCTCTCCTCGCCCCGCGGGCGAAGCTCTTCTCCTTGTACCGCCTTTTGACAAAATCGGTGTCGATCGCCTTGATCTTCTTGCTGGGATGCATCAGGGTGGCGGCGATGATCAGCCCGGTCAGCGGGTCGATGGAGTAGATCGCCCAATCCATCGGCTCCTCGCACGGCACTTTGGACGCATGGGCTTTGATGGCGTGGATCACCGGGGGAGAGATCCCCAGGGCTTCGAGCATTTTGACCGTTTCCGTCGTATGAAACTCGGGGCTCTTTTCGGTCAGCTCGTAATCCAGGTCGTGGAGGATCCCGGCCAGGCCCCACGGCTCCGGATCATGCCCCAGCCTTGCCCCAACCGCCCTCATGCAGGCCTCCACGGCCAGACAGTGTTTGACCAGGTTCTTGTTCTGGAGGTGCTTCTTGAGGAGGTCGAGCGCCTCTTGTCGGGTCATTGTTCGTCTCCTTTTTCTTTTTTTTCTCCTCGTCCTTCTTGCTCTTCACGGCTATCTCATACGGGATCTCCGCCTCTTTGGCCTGTTTTTCATCACTGACCTTCACGCTCACGGAGTAGGACCCCTCTTTCTCGGGGTACCAAACCCAGGATTTCTTGGCCGAGGATTTCTGCACGACGGTCCTCTCCTCTCCTTGGCGCAGGGTGAACTCAAACTCGGGCCGATAAAAACCCGAGGCGTCCGCGGTGAAGCTGACCTCCGTCCCGGAAGGCTGGGGCGAGGAAGGGGAAGCGGAGACCTCGACCTTCACTTCCTTTTGGAGCCAGGAAATGACCCCCTGGTCGGACGAAGGATCGAAGACCGCAAAGAGAAGGATCGGGTCGGCCCAGACGGGATTCGACCGGATTTCCGTCCCGGCCTCGTACTTGCCCGCCGCTAGCCCCGACCTCTTCTCCAGAGAAGAAAGAACCGGGGAATGGGAGGTGATAAGCACTTTTTCCCCATCGAACTCGAGCGCGTAAGGGCTTCGCGAGGGAGCAACCCACCACCAGAGGATCTCCCCGCCGGCCTTGTCCAGCGCATACAGAACACCGTTAGAGGCCTGAAGATAGACCCTCTTTTCATCGGCGCTCGGCGGGGCGAGGATTCTGCCCGCAGCCTTGACCTTCCACAGGCGCTTCCTGCTTTCGAGGTCAAAGCAGTAAAAGGAAAAATCCGCCGTCCCGATGTAAAGACGGCTGCCGTCCAGGAGCGGCGTAACCGAAACGGGGCTGCTCAATGGGACGGCCCGGCGCTGCACGCCTTTGGGGCTGACAAGATAAAGCGTCCCGTCCTGGCTTCCCAGGACGATCGAGTCTCTATAGAACACGGCGGCGGCCGAGACGGCCGCCCTGGTCCTGAATCGCCAGAGCGTTTCCCCCGTTGCCTGGCTCAAGGCGAGAAGGTCGCCCGCCTCCGTCCCGACGAACAGCCTCTCCCGATCATGAGAGATTGGGCTTGAGATTCTATCCGCGATTTTGGTTTTCCAGCCGGGTTTTCCCGTCCGGTCAAAGCAGGAGATGATGTTGTCGAGATCCCAAACGAAAACCCTGTCCGGAGCGAGGTCGGGCGGGCAGCCGAACGGGGCGGGGTTATCCAGATGCCAGGCGATCGTCGGCGGAGCGCCTTCCAGGCAATAAAGCCGGCCCCTGTCGGTCGAAAAATAAAGCCGGCCGTCCTCACCCTTGACCAGCGTCCTGTTGATATTGCCCTCGAACGTCACCTTCCCGGCCTCGGCCAGCGGAAAGACGACCCCGGACGGATAGGGCTTGACACGGGTCCGGAAAACCGAGCAGGAAGATAAGAACAAGACCAAAAGAAGGACCGGGGATTTTTTCAAAGCTCTCACCGCCGGGGCCCCATCATATCATTTTGACTCGTCCCGCTCAATCTTTACTTGGGAGGATTTAGCTGGTATGATTTCCGGAAGACGATCCGATGGTGAACTACGTCATCCTCTACAAGATCCGGAAAAGGGTCAAAAGAATCCTGAAAGACAAGATTTCGGACGGTGAACTGGCCACGACAAAGACCTCCTGCCTCGGCTGCCTGGCCGACGATATCAGCTGGGAGATCTACTACCTGATGAAGGAAAAGGAGGAGAGGGAGAAAGACGGCTAGGGTTCCCGGCCTTCTTCCTTTTTTCCGGCCGCCGCTCCGGCCTTCATTTTTTCTTTGACCTTCAGCCACCAGTCGATCCGCTTCTTGATCTCCTTTTCCAGGCCCATGTTTCCCGGAGAATAATAGCGGCGGCCCTTCAGCCTTTCGGGGAAGGTCTCCATGTCGGTCGTTGAGAAGGCGAAGTCATGGGCGTAGGCATAGTCCTCGCCGTACCCGACTTCCTTCATCAGCCGGGTGACGGGGTTGCGAATCTGGAGGGGAACGGGCTCGTGGGGGCTGGCCTCCACGTCCTTCATCGCTTGGCCGAAGGCCGCATAGGCCCGGTTGCTCTTGGGGGCGGAAGCCATATAGATAACGGCCTCGGCCAGGGCCAGCTCCCCCTCCGGTGAACCCAGGAAGTCGTAGGCTTCTTTTGCCCGCAGGGCGATCGAGAGGGCCTGGGGATCGGCCAGGCCGATGTCCTCCGAAGCGAAGCGGACCAGGCGGCGGGCGATGTAGAGAGCGTCCTCTCCCGAAAAGACCATCCGGGCCAGCCAGTAGAGGGAAGCGTCCACATCGCTGTTTCTCAGGCTTTTGTGCAGGGCCGAGATCAGGTTGAAATGCTCCTCCCCGCTCTTGTCGTAGAGGAGCATTCTCTTCTGAAGAGCCTCGCGGACTGCGTCCTCTCCAATCCTCGGACCGCCGGACAGGCTGGCCGCGATCTCGAGGGAGTTGAGTGCCCTTCGGGCGTCGCCGTTGGCGTAATCGATGATCAGCTGCCTGGCTGCGTCGTCCAGGACGGCCCCGGTCTCACCCAGCCCCAGCTCTTTGTCTGCCAGCGCCTCGTCCAGGATCCGGGAAAGCGCTCCCGCCGAGAGCGGCTGAAGGAGGAGGACCTTGGTGCGGGAAAGAAGCGGCGCGATGACCTCGAAGGAAGGATTCTCGGTCGTGGACCCAAAAAGGACGATGTCTCCCCTCTCCACATAGGGCAGGAAAGCCCCCTGCTGGGCCTTGTTGAAGCGGTGGATCTCATCGATGAAGATGATCGTCGGCTTGCCGTACATCTTTTTGTGGTTCTCGGCCTTGGCCATGACGTCCTTGACTTCCTTGATGCTGGCGAGGACCGCGCTGAAAAAAAGGCACGGCAGGTCGAAGTGCCGGGCGAGCATCATCCCCAGGGTCGTCTTGCCCGACCCGGGCGGCCCCCAGAAAATGAGGGAAACGAGCCGGCCGGATTCGATGAGTTGGGAGAGGATCTTTCCCTGGCCGAGGAGGTGCTCCTGGCCCTGAAAGCGGTCAAACGACCGCGGCCTCATCCTCTCGGCCAGAGGCGTCAGAGTGGAGCTCTTTTCCTTGGGCACGGGATATCCATTATATCATGAAAAAGCAGCTTCTCCCGGCCACAGGAGCGCAGAGCCTCCTTCTTGACGGTTCTCGGGAGTCATGCTATTGTTGGACAAGAATTCCCATGAAAAGCGAAAAGGATGCGGGTAAGCTTTTTTACCGGCTGGAAGAGGTCAGCCGGATCTCTGAGCTGGAGCCCAGGGTTATAGAAGGCTGGGAAAAGGATTTTCCCTTCCTCCACGCGGGCCAGACGGGCAGCGGCCACAAGATC
>Ga0113563_10002973_pt1 | contig 10428 bp, 11 predicted proteins | sample Mud3Dept3metaG_FD_80117 | JGI IMG/M metagenome (GOLD analysis project Ga0113563, IMG submission 80117) | Freshwater wetland microbial communities from Ohio, USA, analyzing the effect of biotic and abiotic controls - Mud 3 Core 4 Depth 3... | ecosystem: Environmental > Aquatic > Freshwater >...
AGAGGTGCTCGCTTCGCTATTTCACCTCGCCTATATCTACGCGCGCATCATTCACAAGGCCACCGACGTGCTCGTCGAGGTGAACCCGCGTCACGCCGGGTTTTACAAACGCATGCTTGGCTTTCGCCAGATCGGGGAAGTGCATACCTGCCCGCGGGTCAATGCCCCGGCGGTGCTGCTGCATCTCGAACTGGCTTACATGGATACCCAGATCGCCAAGCACGCCGGCTACCGCAATACCACGGAGCGGTCCCTCTATCCATACTTTTTTCGACCTGCGAGGAGGAAGCTTCCGCCAACAAAACTCAGCTCGCCGCCTGATCCAATACCGGAAATTCTTGCTCCACGCGCTACGCGTAACCAACTGACTATAACTTTTAACTGATTGCGCTGACGCGCAAACAAAATGCGTCGCGAGTCTAAGACGCCGATGGCGACAGACTGTCGTCAATTGACAACACCAGCGCGTAGCAAAGTGTTACATTTTTCTGGGAAATTTCCCTCCGATAATTTTGGTCGAAGCAGTACGGACGGGAAGATTCGATGCCCGGACGTTTGAAAAGGAGAACTGATCATGAAAAACCGGATAACTGTCTTATTGATCGGCGCCGCACTTGCCGTGCTGAACGGAACGGCGGCAGCTCATGACCGCGTCAGCTTCGGGATTTCGATCGGCGTACCGGGTCCGGTGTACGTCGCGCCGCCCGTCGTCTATTATCCAGCGCCACCGGCCTACTACGCGCCGCCCGTCTACTACGTTGGGCCTCCGGTCTACTACTCACCGGCACCGTGGGGCTTTGTCGCGAAAGCGCGCGGCGGGCACCATAAAGTCCGGCATTGGCGTCACTGAGAACGACGATGCGGCCTCAAACCGGATCGTCGATTCGATGACGCAGCCTGCGGCGTCATTTCAATCGGATGGGCTGTCGCTGGGCGACGACAAACCAAGCGTCCGCAAATCATATAGTTGAGAACTCCGACCGGTTATCTGTCGCTGACAGGCGACGGATAGCCAAACGCCCGTCAATTGCGCACAAATTCGGGTCTGTCAGCGGAGCTGCCGGGAACACACCAATTACGCAGGCGCCAACGTCCGCCCCATCCATTGTTCGCTCTGAGCGCGCGCGACATCGTTGAGCGAACCCAGTTTGCCATGGGTTTCACGCAGCCACGCCGCATCGCCGCGGCGCGCGGCAATGTCGGCGCGTAACGCGTCGAGCGCCGCAACGGTCCCGATCTGCGCCGCATGCGGGGCCAGCGTATCCAGTGCCTGCAACATGTCCTGCTGAAGCGGCACCTGCTGCTGGGTATACGCGTCGACATAAGCCGCATCGAAGCCATAGCGGCACGCCTGAAAGCGGTTATGCCGGTAGACCAGATAAATGTCCGCTGACGCCGGCAGCGGCCGTTGGGTCAGGATATGGTGCGCGAGCGTTTGCGCGTACGCCGCAAGCTGCGCAGCGCGCTCAACGGTGAGCGGGGTGTCGAGCACGCGGATTTCCACCGTGCCGTATTCGGGTTTGGGCCGAATGTCCCAGTAGAAATCCTTCATGCTCTCGACGACGCGAAAGCCGCGCATCTTTTCGAAGTACGCGGCGAACTCGTTCCAGTTTTGCACGAACGGTATGGTGCCGGAGAGCGGAAACGCGCTGACGGTGTTGAGCCGTGACGACTGGAAGCCGGTATCCGCTCCCTGCTGAAATGGCGATGACGCGGACAGCGCGATGAAATGCGGAATGTAGCGCGACAGCATGTGCGTCAGGTAGATGGCGGTGTCGCCGTCCGGGCAGCCGATGTGGATATGCTGGCCGAACACGGTGAATTGCTTGGCGAGATAGCCGTAGACTTCGAGCAGATGCTTGAAGCGCTCCGTCGGATAGATGCGGCGCTCGCTCCATTTGTGAAATGGATGCGAGCCGCCGCCAGCAATTCGCAGGTTGAGCTGTACGGCAGCCTGCGCGAGCGCGTCACGGATCTGTTTCAGCTCCGCGAGCAATGACTCATGGCTGAGGTGAATCGACGAATTGAGCTCGATCATGCTCTCGGTGATTTCCGGCTTGATGGCGCCCGGATGCGGGTTTTTTTCCAGCACCGCCAGCAGGTCGGCGGCGTCGCGCGCGAGGTTGTAGTCGCGCGAGTTCAGAATCTGCAGCTCGAGCTCGACTCCCATTGAAATCCCGGGAGAAGGCTTGAAATCCATTTCGCTCATATCCCTTCTCCTGTCGCGGTGGAATCAGAGTTTCGCGACGTCGTGGCGCGTGGCGAAACTCGCCAGGATTACCGCCACCAGGCCCGTCACGAAGATCCCGTCGAAAGTGCCCGCGCCGCCAATCGAGGCGACCGGCGCGCCGAGACCCTGAATATTCCCAAGGTTCAATAAGTCTGCTCCGATCAGCGTGCCGAGACTTCCGCTGATATACGCGAGCGGCGCGGCGTAACCGCGGGACAGGGTGAATGCCACGACGGCTGTCGCCAAAGGCGGAACGAAGACGGGCATCGCAATACCCAGACCGGGCACCGGTTCGGCCATCGAATAACACACTGCTGCCACGATCGCGACGGCAAGCAGGCTCAGCCGGTACAACCCGTTCTTAACGATCAGATACAGCGACAGTAGAAGGGGAATCAAGGCGCCTCCCACGTTTATGGCAAGCACCGTAGCGGGCAACTGCTGCATCAGGGGGATTACGTACTCGACGCCAAAATAGCTCACCATCGCAGGGGCCGCAACGTGCCGCTCGGGCAGATACGCGATCGGGATGTTGATGTAGCTCAGCAGCAGTGAAAGCAGGAGTGCCGTGACCATGACCCGGGGCCCGACACCCATGCGAATGGAAGCGTATCTCAGGATTTTTCCCGCGATCATGCCGGCGATCAGGATGAACAGGACGGTCAGCAGCAGCAGGAAAGGCAGCGTGACGGGAAAGTACTGCAAGTTGGGATCTGGCATCGCAATAGGCTCCAAAGCGCACGATACGAAATTCAATCCGGCGCACTTCTTTCCTGATCATGATCAAAATGCTCTCTGAATTCCGAGCATGAACATATCCGCGTCCTTGTGGTAGAAAGATATGACTCGATTGAAATTCAGTCCTATGTTGGTTCGATAGGTCAGCTTGTAAGTGGCTCTTACCGAAGCAACGGCCAAAATGCCGGTGGAGCTCTTATCACGCAATGAATCATGCTCCAGGTATGGCCCGGCACCCGCACTGACAGTCCAGTTTTTGAATTTTTCGTTGTACCATGCCTGCGCCATCACTCCCTTCCTGTCGGTAAGGGTGGTATTTCCTTCATACAGCCCGGCAATCGAATACGAGAATTGGTCGTTAAACGGAAATGCAAATTCAAGCTGACCGCCGTTCGTGACTTTGGTGCCGGGATTGGTGGTATTCCCCGGCCCAATCCATAGGCCGACTTGCATTTTGGACACATCCCCATCATTCTCATTCTTGACATCTTTCTGGATGTCCGTTCCTGCGAGCAACAGAACGCTGTTGCTGTGCAACCTGTTTGGCATCCAGACGTTGTTGTAGCCAACGCCCACATACCAATTCCGTTGGCTTGGATGCCATTTCAGAACCAGGCTGGATAGCACTCCCAGATGCTTATCGTTGAGCACAACGCCGTTAGACTGACGGGTGGTATCCATGCTGTAATATGGGCCAGTGGAAAGTTGCACTCTCCATTTATTGAAATCCTTGTAGAAGCTGGGCTGAACGGCAAAGCCGTCCCGGTGGTGGTTTTCGGGATGGCCCTCGTTCAGATAAACCGCGTTGAGCGCAAACCAGTCCGTAAATCCATAGCTCAAATTCACGCCGCAAGTGAACGTCGTCGCATCCTGGTAACTGGGCTTGAGTCGCCCACAGGAAATGCTGACATCCTCCTCATACGCCTGGGCTGTTGATGACGCAATGCAAAGCAGCAGAAACGCGGTTCTCTTCATTATTGACCTCTTTCCTGGTTGCGCACGCATTCGCCTGTCGAAGTCCGGATCCTGTTATAACTTCGTCGCGGGCCCCGGTAATAAGGTGCACCGGCCCTCTCCAAAAAGCCATTCAAGATAAGACGCGGCTATTCGCCACGCTATCGCGGAAACCTGATTTTCCCGTCGCGATTGATCCGATCGAAATGTAGGAATTTGCCTACCACATCGCCAGTCGACAGAAACCCAAAACGATCCGACGGAACTCATATCGCCTCCTCCTGTCGCGCTTCTCCGGCGCGACGCAACGCGAACTGCACGGCAAGCGGGCCGACCAGTTCCAGGATCAGCGCCGCGGCGAGCACGATGGTTGCGAGTCTCGCGCCGAACGCCGGGTACAGGCTGCCCGCGCTGCTGGTCATCGCGAGCGCAATCCCCGACATCGGCAGCAGCGCCAGGCTGAGCAGTCCGCCGCTGCCGGGGCGGATCCCGCTCAGGTGCGCAAGGCATAGCACGCCGAGCGATTTGCCGACGAAGCGCGCCGCGATGTAAACCGCGGCAATCGCGCCGCCGGCGATCACGTCGGTAATTTTCAGCAGCGCGCCGGTGACCACGAACAGCACGATGAAGAAAACCTGGCCGAAGCGTCCAATATCGACCGGCATCAGTACGTGATCGCGATCAAGATTCCTGACCAGCACCCCGAACGCGAGCAACGCGATCAATAGCGAGAATTTCATTGCTTCAGCGGCGCCGACCAGCAGCACAACCAGCGCCACCAGCAGCGCGAGATGCTGTTCGCCCTGCTTGCCGAGCCAGCGCGCGAGCCACAGCGCCACCACGCTCGCGAGGAACCCCGCGTACAACGAAGCTGCGAGGATATAAACGGGGTGCAGCACCATGACTGGCCAACCGGCTCTGTATTCGCGATGGATCCACGACAACGCCATCGTCAGCAGCACGAACGCCACTACGCTGTTGATCGCCACCAGGTTCAATGCGCGCTCCGTCACCTGGCCTTCGGCGCGCTGCTCGCGGGCGACCAGCAGCACGATCGCGGGCGACGACGACACGCCGATGGCGGCCGCCATGGCGGCGTACAGCGGCGCGGTGTCGAACCACACGAGCGCACCGAACATGCAGCCGAACGACAACAGGCTTTCAGTCAGCGCCATCACTGCCAGCCAGCGGTCGTGTCTGAGCCATTCCAGATCAAGGCGCCGCCCGAGTTCGAACAAAACCAGCCCCAGACCGACGTCGAGAAACACGCGCGTGTAACCCAGCATTCTGGCGTCCAGCACGTTGAGCCCGCTCGCGCCCAGCGCCAGTCCGGTCAGCACATAGCCGGTAATGCGCGGCAGATTGAGCACGCGCCGCATAAGTTCGCCGCCCAGGGCACCGGCGAGCAGCAGCACGCCGAACAACGCCAGCGGATTGGCGGGAAGCGGAAATTGCGGGAGAAACTCAAAGCTCGTCATCGCAGCCCTCCTCTTCGCCGCGCCACCTGATGCACGGACCAAAACCGGGGCATATGCTATGCCCGGGCGTGAAACTCGCCAATGCCAAGGACTGCCTGGCCGCAGCCTGTTGGATTATTATCCTGCGAGGCTCATGCAAGGATCATGCCTGCGGTAAAAACCAACGGCTGGGAGGGCGAACCATTGCTGCGGAATGAAAATTGCTCCCTATCCCCGGCATGAACGCAAAACGCCATCGGCTGATCGTCGTCTCAAACCGGCTGCCGTTCGTGTTTCACCGGGAAACCAGCGGCGCGTGGCGGGCGGATGCCGGTTCGGGAGGGCTGGTAAGCGCGCTATTGCCGGTGCTGCGCCATCGCGGCGGCACCTGGATCGGCTGGCCCGGCACGTCCGACGCTGCCGCTGAACTTGACCCGATATTGATCAAGACCAGCGCGGAAGCCGGCTATGCGCTGGAAGCGGTGCACCTGACAGCGGAAGAGGTGCAGGATTTCTACCACGGTTTTTCGAACGAGGTTATCTGGCCGCTGTTCCATGATTTACAACCGCTGTGTAATTTCGAACCGAAATACTGGCGTAGCTACTGCGAGGTGAACCGCAAATTCGCGCAAATCATCATGCGCAACAGCAATGAGGAAGACTTCGTCTGGGTTCACGATTATCATCTCATGAATACTGCCAAGGATCTTCGCGACCTCGGCTGCAGTTCGAGAATCGGTTTCTTCCTGCATATCCCTTTTCCCCCGCTCGACCTGTTCGTCAAGCTGCCATGGTGCAAGAACTTGATCGACGCGATGCTCGATTATGAGCTGGTGGGTTTTCAGACATTGCGCGACCGCCGTAACTTCGTGGAATGCGTGAAAGTACTGGTAAGAAACGCGCAGATTGAGGGCAGGGGCCAGGTTATAACTGCCATCGTCGGCGCAAAGCGGCTGCGTATCGGCGTCTTCCCGATCGGCATCGATTTCAACGACTTTCTGCGCCAAACCGCGACGCCGCAGGTGGCAGCCAAGGCGAAGGAGTTGCACAACCTGTTGCCCAATCGCAAGCTGGTTCTGGGGGTAGACCGGCTCGACTACACCAAGGGCATCCCACACCGGTTGAATGCGTTTCAGAATCTGCTCACCCGTTACCCGGATTTGAGAGAAAAAATTTCTTTGATCCAGGTCGTGGTCCCGAGCCGCGTCGACATTCCGGATTACGATGATCTCAAGACATCGATAGAGCAGACGGTAGGGCGCATCAACGGCGAATTCATGCGCCCCGGGGGCTGGGTACCGGTGTGGTATGTGTATGGCAGCCTGACCCGAATCGAGCTGCTGGCGTATTACCGGGCGGCGGATATTGCATTGGTGACCCCGCTCAAGGACGGCATGAACCTCGTGGCGAAAGAATATTGCGCCTGCAGCATGGAGGAAGATTGTGTATTGATTCTGAGCGAGTTCGCCGGGGCAGCGGCACAGCTTGACAGCGGCGCGCTGCTGGTCAATCCCTTCGATATAGAAGGCGTAGCGGATGCGATAGTGCACGCGTATGAGATGGATGCGGCGGAACGCTGCGGACGCATGCGCAGATTGCGGCGTTCGATTCGCAAGTACGATGTCTTCTGGTGGGTGGATTCGTTCCTGAGCGCCGCGTTTGCCACGGAATTGAGCGCTTTCCCGCTCCCGGCCGACTACGCCGCAGATCCGGTTGAGGATTAGTGCGCGCCAGATTAGGGGATGCCTCGCTCGCGTCCATGACTTCGTCGCGCGAGCATTCGCTGATGCGGCGTCAGGGCACGATTGCGACGCTCGAGACGGGCCTCGGGTTCACCGGTTGCGCCAGCACTGTACATCACGTCGACGATCTCGCGCATTGCGGTTTCGACCAGCAATACGTCATTGCCAACCCATATGCGCTCGTGTCCCGGATACGGGCCGCTCAGCCGGCATTCAAGCTCGTCAGGCAGCAAATACTTTCGGATTCCCGTAAATAACGACTCCATGTTGGCTGGGCGCAGCCGCGGAACAAGGCTGTGTTGACGGAAATAACCGCGGATGATTGCACGGTCGACGTGCGTGATGCGGGGTTCGATTCGATAAGCATCGCCCCTGATCGCTGCACGGCTTTCCTCCGTGCCGGAGGGAGCGCTCGATAGGTCGCGCAACGCCATCCCGGGAACGGACGGCGCGGGCCGGACTAACGCGCACGGCATGTTGTCGATTGAATGCGTTCTCATGATTTCTCCTTTTCTCCGGTCGTGGTCCGTGAATCAGCTTTTCGCCAGGGTGCGGTTTTTCTCGTCGAGCACCTTGATCAACCCGTCAATGCCGGACCGGCTGACCTCGGAGGCGAATGTGCCGCGGTAATTGGTCACCAGGCTCAGATTCTCGACCACCACGTCAAAAACCTTCCAGCCATCGGCCGATTTCGCCATGCGGTAATCGATCGCGATCGGCGGTTTGCCGGAATCCTTCACCGTGGTTTTGACGACGACCTCGTCCTGGCCGGCCTTTGCCTGCGCCGGCTTGACCTCGACCGTCTGACCGCCAGTAGCGGATACGCTCAGTGCGTTGGTATAGGTATTGACCAGCAGTGTGCGAAAGCCGTTTTCCAACGCCTGCTGCTGCGCCGGGTTGGCCTGGCGCCATGGCGCGCCGAGCGCAAGTTGCGTCATGCGCTTGAAGTCAAAATGCGGCAGGACCTTTTGCTCCGCAAGCGCGCGCAGCGCCTGCTTGTCCTTATTCTGCTTGATCACGGCCAGCACCTCGTCGACCGTGGACCTGACCAGCGCATCAGGTGCGCTGTCAGCCGCCACCACCGCCGCTCCCGGAATAATCAGCAGCCACATCAACACAGAATTCAGGATGGTTTTCATTGCAGGTGCTCCTCAGGAAAGATGTCTACTTGCAATCGACTTTGCTGCCGACCACCGCCCCGGTGCCGGCGCCGGCCACCATCGCGATATCGCGGCCCAGGCCCCCACCAATCTGTGAGCCCAGCAAGCCGCCCGCCAAACCTCCTATGATCGCCGCGCCGTAGTTGGGCTGATTGCACCCCTGCTTGATTTGCGGACCGCCCGCGCAACCAGCAAGCAGCCCTGCGCTGATAAGCACTGCAACAAGTTGGTTCGCTGATTTCATGATGTGCTCCTTTCACTGGTTACACGGAACTTCACCACAGCTTGTCGCAATCCGCGTGCCACATTGAATTAGGCAAATGAAATCAGGGGACTGCGGATCTCGCGTGAAATTATTACAACGTTGAAACTGTCGGGGTGCGACGACGCCCCCGCAGCAACGCAAGCGAGAATTGCACAAACTTCAAAGACTTAAATTGTCGCCCCAGCACGACAACGCGCGCTGCACGTGTGGCGACGCGCGTATTGCCCGCTCAGGCGCGCTCGCGCACGGTCAAAAACGCGTCCGCCGACAGTCAGGACGTCGGCGATATGTCGGTGCGCGGCAGGCACTCCCCCACCAGCCGCAGTGGCGTCAACGGGTTGAAATCGGCCCATTCCCCCGCAACGATGGCGCCGCCGAAAGCGGCTTCAGCGCGTGCCTCCCCCGCTACGCCTCATCACCGGCGTGGCCGATACCCCATGCACTGCAATGGACGCGGCCACCACGGTGAGGACGAGCGACGTCAGCTTTTCCGTGAGTTCCGTCGGCGGGCCCGCTTCGATCGCGTACATCAGGTAGTAGAGAGAACCGATGCCCCGGATACCGAACCATGACATCAGCTTGAGTTCGCGCCGCGAGCAGCCCGCGCCGGCGAGCCCGGCCAGCACCGAAACCGGTCTGATCACAACGAAGAGCAACAGCGCGAGCCACAGGCCACCGTGATCCAGGCTGACGGTCGAGAGGCTGGCGCCCAGCGCCAATACCACCACCAACTCGCCGATGCGCTCAAACCGTTCGTTGAAACCGAGCACGGTTTTCACCATATGCGCCGGCGCCGTTGCCGGGTGCGTGACCTCCTCGGATTTGGGCACGTGCGGGGTAACATTATTCCGGCTGTCGTGCGATTCGGTTTCGATGTGGCGCATGGCGAGGCCTGCGGCCAGCACGGCAAGAAAGCCATAGGCTTGCACGAGCAATGCGAGTCCATAGGTCAGCCCGATCAATCCCAGCGCCAGGAAATCATCCCACCCGACGGCTTCCTTGAATTCCCGCCGCACGAACAGCACGATGTAGCCCACCGCTTTGCCGCAGAACCAGCCGAGGGCGAGACCGGCTCCCGTCGCCCACACCAGGTCGACGGCAGCCCAACGCAACCCGAACGATCCCAACTCGCCGAGGCCCAGCAAACCGAGACCAAGAATCACAAACGGAAAAGCGATGCCGTCGTTAATTCCGCCTTCGGCGGTCAAGGTAAACCGCGAGCGGTTCCTGTCGTCGGCATGCCTGACCTGCACGTCCGACGCGAGCACCGGGTCGGTGGGAGCCAATATCGCTCCCAGCAGCACTGCGCCGCCGAGCGGAAGGCCGAACCCGTAAAAACCGATCAGTGTGATGGCGGCAATCACGACCATCATCGAAATGGTCGCCAGACGGAACGGCAGGCGCCACAAAGGATCGCTCAGCGACGTGCGCAGCTTGAGCCCAACGGTAAACAGGGAAATGATGACTGCGATTTCGCATGCCAGCCGCAATTCCGGCGACCGGCTCAGCGGATCGAGAGCCACGATACTCAAGCCAGCGGGCCCCAGCGCGACGCCGGTCAGCAGATAAATCAGTCCCGGGCTCAGAGGCAGCCGGTCCACCGCCGAACCCACCAGCGCCATCAGAATCAGCAATGCGCCGACAATCAGAAACCAGAAGGAGATCATGCGAGCACCGGGTGATTTTGAACGCCCGTTGCCATGAGCGCTCCAAAGTTGCTTGCCCGGCTCCTTCGTTCAAATCGCGAAATGAGTGGATGACTTCACGGTCAGCCGCGCCGCCGCGCCGCTTCGTAGAGCGGCATCACGGTCGGCAACAGCGACTGGATCTCCTGCACGCGGCTTGCTTCCGCCGGGTGCGAGCTGAGAAATTCCGGCGGCCG
>Ga0113563_10002975_pt1 | contig 10426 bp, 7 predicted proteins | sample Mud3Dept3metaG_FD_80117 | JGI IMG/M metagenome (GOLD analysis project Ga0113563, IMG submission 80117) | Freshwater wetland microbial communities from Ohio, USA, analyzing the effect of biotic and abiotic controls - Mud 3 Core 4 Depth 3... | ecosystem: Environmental > Aquatic > Freshwater >...
CCGCTCTCGGCGACGGAGACGAAGTTCGAGATCTGACTGTTCCAGGTACGGTTCTCGCTCATCCTGCCCATCTCACGGTACGGACCGAGCGCAGCGTCAGCCACCGCATAGCTTGTGTCGGTGGGATTCCAGCCCTCGACGCCGGAACCGGCTGCGATGTACTTGCCCATGTAACGGATCAGGGCTGCGCCCTCGTACCGCTTCTGCCGGCCGTCGCTCTTCAGGGCGATCGTTGTCCGCCCGCTGGTGCTCAGGAAGTCATCGGCCAGCAGATCCACGCGAATGTTGCGGTGCCCGTCGTCATAGACAACGTACCCTCTTCCATCCTGGTCCTTGAACAGCCCCAGGTCCTGCCCCCAGCCGTGTTCCTCTGCCGAGTTACGCTGGCCGAGAAAGGTGAACGGCCCTGCCTATCCCAGCTTTGGTGGAATGTCGGTCATGGGCCCCATCCACTGGAGCTCGCGCTCGATATCAGGGTGGAGCTGATATTGTCTCCGCACATCTGCGATTCGTGCACCGCGGATGTCGATGCCCGATAGATCGTACTGCCCCAGTCCTGCCTGGGCACAGTACTTGAGGTATCCCGGCCAATCGGGATTGATTCCCATTGCCTCAACGCCCACACGGTCGGCGGCAACGTAGTCGGTCGAGGCGATCGCGATGCGCGACGGGACGGGCGTGCCAGCCGACGGGCCGTTTCCTTCCATCCCCTCGAAGCCGTCGATGACCGTGACCCCCCAGTAAGGCCGCATCTTCTGGGCGGTGAGCAGCATGTCGAAGTGTGTTTGGCGGACGCCACCGTGGTAATGCCGCTTGTCATTCCATCGCTTCGTCTCCTTCCTCGCATTGTGCAGCGGGGCTCCCAGGGTCATGTTCTTGACGGAGAGAGTGGCGACCGTGACGTTGTGGGTCTTCAGGACGGCGGAGCAGATGATGTAGGCTTCCGGGTCGAGCAGCCGCGAGGCCAGGCGCACCGGCACGGGGTGCAGGTCGGCGTTAGCCACGTAGATGGTCTCATATTTTGCTTCATCGTTCAGGTCGAGCAGACTCACCGGCCGCGGCTTGAAATCGTCGATCACACGCTGGTATCCGAAATTGTCGTATCCCTGGAGCGTGTCGCCTGCCGAAGATTCGGCGATGATCACCGGCCCCTTGAAACGCGGAGCCAGGAAATCCAGAGTTCCGCGAAGTGCGTCCGCGTGGGTGGCAGCCAATTGTTTGACAGTCGAGACGAGATTTGGTTTTATCACTACGTACTTCTTGCTCCGCAGGACAGGCAGGATCTGGTCCTCGATGGCGACTAGCGATTCACAGACGTTTTTCCGCCGGTCATCGCCGTGAACCAGCGCCACGACAGACTTGCCATCGGGGGCGGGTGCAGGCCGGATCTGGGCGGATGCAACCGGCGTCCATGCCAGCTGCCGTGCAGCGGCCACTACGGTTGCCGTCTGAATAAACGATCGGCGTGAAAGTTTAGGTTCCATTGGCAAGTCCTCTCGACTATAAAGGCAGAGGGAAAATTTACACATTATTGGGGGAATTATGAAGGACAAAGCATCGAGACGTGATTTTCTGGCTCTGGGTCTTGCGCTGCCGGCGACGGCTCTGGGTTCCACCGCACTCCCGGGTCTCCCGGGCTCCGAGGCGCCGCGGCCTGCATCGGCGGCGGCGGGTGGTTTGAGCTACCGCGTGCTGGGCAAAACCGGCCTGAAGGTCACCACGGTTGGATTCGGGTGCATGATAACGTCGGATCCAAGCGTGATCGAGAAGGCCGCGGATCTCGGCATCAACTACTTCGACACCGCGCGCGGCTACCAGGGGGGCAACAACGAGCGCATGGTCGGCGCCGCACTCAAGGCCAAACGCAACAACCTATACATCTCCACGAAGTCGGGTGGGGGAACGAGGCAGGAGGCGCTGGGCCACCTGGAGACCAGCCTGCGCGAGATCGGTACGGATCACGTCGACGTCTGGTACCTGCACGGCAAGAGCAGGGCCAGCGATCTCAGCGACGAGCTGATGGAGGCTCAACGGACCGCGAAGCAGCAGGGCAAGATCCGTTTTGCCGGTGTGAGCACGCACGGCGGGCACGCCGAGGTTGTGCAGGCTATGGTTGAGAAGAAGGACCATTTCGATGTCTGGCTCGTCTCCTACAATTTCTCCATGGATCCCGCCACGGCCGGCCTGGTCGAAAAGGCGGCGCAGGCAGGGCTCGGCGTCGTTGCCATGAAGGTCATGGCCGGCGGTTTCCGGAGGCTGAAACCGGGCGACAAACTCTACGACAAGTTCAAACAGCCGGGCGCGATGCTCGCCGCGCTCAAGTGGGTCATCAAGGACAAGAACGTTCACACCACCATTCCCAGCATCACCGACATGGAACAGCTGGATGAGGACATGCGTGCCATGACCACTCCCTTCGCCAAGAGCGACGAGGATGTCCTGGCGGCACAGCTCGAGCACATCCGCCCACTCTATTGCCGGATGTGCGGCCAGTGCGACGCCGTGTGTCCCAAGGGCCTTCCCGTATCCGACGTCCTGCGATATCTCAGTTACGCCGAGGGCTACGGCCAGTATCAGCTGGGTCGTGAGAGCTTCCTCGCGATGCCCAGGGAAGCCAGGGATGTGCGCTGCAATTCCTGCTCCTCATGTTCCGTCGAGTGCCCGAACGGTGTCCGGGTCGCAGAAAGGCTGGCGCGCGCGCAGGAGCTGTTCGCATGAGACGCATCTTCATTGTTGCCCTGTTGCTGGCTGTCCCCGGGTTGCTCCCGGGCCAGACCGCGGAATGCGGGATGGTGGCAGGATGCATGCAGCAGGGACCGGCTCGTTCCTACGAACCGGACAACCTGTTCGATTACATGGACGGAAACGCCGAAGGCTACCTCGTTTATCGCTTCGTGGGGATGAAGGGCATCACCTGCAAGTGCGGAGACGACTCCTTCGTCATCGACATTTCCGAGATGGGAAGCCCGGAGTTTGCGTTCGGGATTTTCAGCGCCAATCGCGACCAGCGCGCTGATGTCGAGCCGATCGGAATGGGGGGGCAGGTACTGCCGCGACGCGCTACGTTTGCCAAAGGCAAATACTACGTGGAGGTGGCGGCCAGCCCCGCGAAGGACCACACCTCCACGCTGCGGGCCTACGTCGCTGCCATCGAAAAGACTATCGAAGGGCAGAGCACACCGCCGGAACAGATTTCCTGGTTTCCAAAGGACGGGCTGGTTCCTGGATCCGTCCGGCTCGTGCCTGAAAGCGTACTCGGGCTCCGCATGCTGAAGTCGGGCTATATCGGTCAGTACGATTTCGGAAAGGCCTTCCTGGTCACCGAGGCATCGCCGGAGGCTGCCGCCGCGACCATCGTCAAGTTCAAAGAGCGCGTTGGCCAGACAACACCCGTCGGAATCGGGGACGAGGCGTTCACGGGTGCCGACAAGTACCTGGACGGCCTGTGTGTTTTCCGCAAGGGGCGATACATAGGCGGGTTTGCCAACCTCAAGGGCGGTCGCGACGTGACGGCTCAAGCGTCCCAGCTGGCGGCGAGCTTGAAATAGTTCGCGGCCGCCCGTGCCGGAAACTCAGAGAAGGGGTGAGGAATTTACCGCGGAGGCGCAAAGTACGCAGAGAAGGATTTCCACCTGATCTAAGACCAGTTGGCTTTCTCTGCGATCTCTGCGTCTCTGCGGTGGCCCCTCGCTTCTTCACGGATTCAGGAACCCGCCGCACGGCGAGTCAAGGGCAGGTATGTCGAGCGCACGCATTCTTCACCTGCACAGTTACTTCCTGTTCCCGTTCTCCATTGACAAGAGGATCGTGTCCGAGCAGCACCCGGCGATCTGGTCCGAGGTCCGGCATTGGATCGACGGCCTGGACGAGTGGATAGGAGCGCACCACTCGCCGGGCTCCTCGACCATTGTCGGGAAGCTGGGACCGTGGCGCAGGTCTGCCTACAGCCGGTTCGACATGGACTCCCCCGCATACCAGGACATGGTCTTCTTCCACCCCTTTGTGCGCAGGGTGTTCTTCGATACGGCGGATGTGTCCGGATCTACAGAGGAGGCGGAGTCGCTCCTGAGATGCTACACGATCCCGCTCGACCCGGATAAGAAGCTCTGGTTTCATGCCGGGGACGTCAAGGGCCGCTCCGCCACGGTCAACGTGAGCGAACTCCGGCTGTTTCTTTTTGCCAACGGGATCGGCGTGCTCTCGATCGGCGTCGAAGCGTTCAACCTGTCATCCAGGCAGGCCTTGTGGATCAACGAATCCATGCGCAAGGTCTACGCCTCGAGCGGGAGGCAGGTACGCGAGGGACGTATTCCGAACCGGATGACGCTGACTGTCGAGACGGACGGCAAGAGCGAGACCGTCAGCGAGGAGTCCTTTGCGCAAGGGGAAATGACCGGCTTCCTGCCGCCGCTATCGCGGAACATCACGTCGCTCATATACTTTGCCGACTACGCCAAGGGGGAGTTCGAGCCGGTTCTGGACGAGCGCATGATCGTCTATTCCTACCTGGCACTTGATCCTGCCTCGCTTCCACCGGACTACATCAACTCGGAGGCCTACCAGATCCTGCTGAGCCGGTTTCTTTACGTGGACCCGGACGGTTCCGGCTACCGCTATGAGCCGCAGTTCGTCAAGGAACAGATGGACAGGCAGATGTACCGGCGCTGGGCCCACCAGGGCACCTGGTATGGATTCACCAGCTACAGCAACGTCACAGCCGCCATCGGGACATTTGAGTGCGATGAACACACCCTGCGCGAAGGTTTCCTGGTGCACAGGATGTTCAACACCCGCTATTACCTGATGGCGCTGGTAGCCCTGTTCTATCGTGCGACCCTGCTCAGTTTCGAGGAGCGCACGGCACTGGTCTCGAAACGCCTCTACCTCGACGAGGAGGACGGCAAGCTCACGTCGGAGAACATCCGCAGTGCGACCGATCTGCGCGCCGAGTTCCTGCACTTCTCGAACTACTGGTATTTCGACGAGCTGGCAAACAAGGATGAAGAAATCGAGCATTTTGCCCTCCAGTGCCAGCAGTACCGGATCGAGCCGATCAAGACCGAAATCGAAGGGGAACTCGAGAAGCTGAACGCGTCTCTCCAGGAGTACTCCGCGTTCCGCAGCACGGAAGCCGTAAACCGGCTGGCATTGCTGAGCCTGATCATGGGCGGCGGCGCGGTCCTCACGGGCTTCTTCGGCATGAATTTCGGGCGCTACTTCGGCCAGGTATTCTTCCAGCCCGACCAGAGGTCGCTCTACATCCATTATCTCGCGATCGCGATGGTCGCGTTGCTGAGCTTCGGTGCCATCGCGTTCGGGTTTTACATGGTGATCGCGAACTGGTCTGACTACCGCGAGATCCTTCTCCCCAGCCGCCGCAGAGCCCGCTTGCGCCGGACGGCGCGGCGCCGTTCCTGAAGGCTGCGGACTTACAGCCTGTCCTTCACCCGACCATCGGGGCGGTGAAAGGGCCTATCGGGACAGACCGACTCAGACGATGTGGTGTAAAGAACACCGGGGGACCCGAAGCATCGTGTACGATGTCCGAATCTGGACGGACTGTCGCAGCCCACGAAGACGCAGTGTCATCATTCCAGGGCTGTTAGTATGCGGATTGATCACCTGGCTCCCCTGCGGGCCGGGCTGCCAGGCCTCGGGGCGCGTTCCGGGCAGCCTGATGCCGGCCGCCGATCCCCCCGTGGCCGAGCTCGAGCGCAGCCTGTTTTCCATGCTCAACCGCGACAGGGCACGACGCAGGCTCCCTCCGCTGGTGTTCGATCCCTCCCTCGCCCGCATCGCACGCGATCACTCCGGGAAAATGGCCGATCTGGGCATCCTCGGCCACGATTTGCCGCCTTCGGGGGATCTGAAAGCACGGCTGAGTCGCGCCGGTTACGTCGTTCGCAAGGCTCGCGAAAACGTCGCGTGTGCCGGCACGATTGAACAGGCAGAGAGCGCCTTCCTCAAGAGCCCCGGTCACCTCGAGAACATAACGGCCGCTGACGTCAGCCACGTCGGGATCGGCATCGCCCGCGGATCCGGGTCGCATGCGGACGATCTGTACATCACGCAGATATTCGCCGACCCGGCGACTCGGCCGAAGCCTGAGCAGCTCCGCAGGACGCAGTTGACCAGGATCGAGGAAACGAGGCGCAGATCAGGCTTGAAACCGCTTCGAGTCGATCCGCTCTTCGACAAGACCGCCTCGCGACTGCTCGGCAGTCTTGGATGTCCGTTCGATGCCGGCGACCTCGAACGACTGCTGGACGAGGCGACAGCGCAGATCCCGCAGGGAACCCTGAACGACGTCTCCAGAATCAGCCTCGATGTGCAGCTGGTCCACGATGAAAGAGACCTGAAGGTGTCCGACGATGTGCGTCGGGCCCGCACAAGCGTCCTGGGAACTGCCGCGCGCGAGTTCCGTGACGCCCGCGGTCAGCTCGTGGTCGCGATACTCACCCTCATCGGCTCCCGCTGAAGCCTTCGAGATCCTTCGAGCCCCTGCGGTCAGTAGTAACCTCCAAGGCTCGGAGAGCTCAAAGATTCTCTAAGGGGATTCGCCGGGCCAGAAGGCGTTGAGTGCCTGCAGTGTGCGGTCCACCAGGATTTTGCCACCGGCAGGGCCCACGAGTATGCTTTCTGCAACCGCGCTGTACCCTCCACCGGCGACCGCGCGTTCCGTAGGCAGGTAACCGCCCTCGCCGCAGGAGAGCTGAATGACGAAGGTCTGCAGGGCACGGCTGCGGGTCCTGATCTGAATCCCGTAGTCGAGGAAGAGCTCGAACGGATTGGTCGCGATCGCCACGTCCCCCAGCCGCAGTGCATGCATCTCCGTGGAGTAACCTGTGTGCTCGGCAGGGCGCTCGTATCGGTCGACCACCTCCTGGTGCCAGGCCAGGCGGGCGAAATCCTCGCGGCCCCAATTCTCGCGCGGCTTCGACCGAATCGCATCGCAGACCGACTTTGCTGCCAGGTATTGCTCGCTGGAGATCTGGGGCGTGGGAAGCTGGAGAACCTCCACGGTGTGGGCAAAAGGCAACCGTGCAAAGGTCTCGTTCCTGACCGCCCCGTAGGCGTAGCCCACTGCATCCGCAATCCTGACGGCGATAGCCCGGGTTTCCGTGACGTCACCGCTCAGCTTGCGCATCCGGGCAGCCGCCGCCTTTTGAATCTGCGGGTGCGGCGATAGATCCCCCGACGCCCCGGTCCAGGCCAGGACGTAGAGATCCCTGGACAAGCGTTGCCTGAGGATAGCCCGGAGGTCGTGCCAGAAATCGGAGGAAATGTAGTTTTCGCCTTCCACCACCTGCGAAGGACAGGGCACGTTTACGGCCACCCCCGTGAGGTTTCGATCCGCATCCCTGAAGAATAGCGTCTGGACGGTCGAGTCTTCGTATCCCTCCACGTGGCTGAAGTCGGCTGTGTCGTTGCGGCCGTACATGGCGGCATGACCGTCCGCATAGACCATCCGACGGTTGAAACCCGCCGCGGCGTAACCCAAACCCCAGTTGATGCTTCCCGGTCGCCTCTTCTCCCAGGCCTCGGTTGCGGCCTCGGCCAGGCGTCTGAGGAGGAAATCGACGTATTCGCCGGGTTTCATAACGCCGGGTTCAGTCACTTCGTACCATTTCTCCCCGGTGACCGGACCCGTGTGAGTGTGAGTGGCATTCAGGATGAGTTTGCGCGTGTCGAACCCGGCCAGTTTTCCTTCCAGGCTGCGGCGCAGGCGGGGCATGAGGGCGTCGTCGATCCCGACAAGATCGCAGGAAATCAGGATCGCCTGGTCGATCGAACGCTCTCCCTCACGCGTTTCTATGGCCAACGCAGTAGACCAGAGGGGAGCCTCAACGTGCGTGGAAATCCGTTTGTGGAACTGCCCGGAGAGCGCGACCGGCCGATCGGGCGTGATCTCGCGGGATGCCCATCCCAGTTGGATCGTTCCAGCCTGCGTTCCGGGCCCGGACTGAGCCTCGGGGGCGGGAAGACAGCACAGGAGAGTAAAGATGCACATCGGGACAAGAAAGGTGATTCGGCTCACGGCGTCCTCCAGGAGCAACCTGCACGGCCCTTGATACCCCTGACGGGCGCTGTGGTCAAGCTGTATGCGGCAGGTTGCCCCGGGGCCGGCGAGGGCCGGGTGAGAGTCGCCGGTCCGCGCCAGCATGATCTGTTATTTGGGCCCGGATGCGGATAGAATCAGCGCGTACACAACCAGGAGGCACAAGGATGCGTATCAGGTCCATATGGGTTCAGGTTGCAGCCGTTTCGGTCGCCCTGTTACTGGCGGTCGCCGCGTTCGGCCAGGCCAAAGCGGAGAAGAAGTCCGCCGGAGGCTCCAGGCACCCGATCGTCGTCATGGAGACCACGATGGGGACGATCAAGATCGAGGTGCTTACCGACAAAGCGCCCGTCACGGCAAAGAATTTCCTCGATTACGTAGCTTCGGGTTTCTATAACGGAACCGTCTTTCACCGGGTAGTGCCGGAGTTCGTGATCCAGGGAGGCGGCTACCTCGAAAACATGACGAAGAAGCCGACGAATCCTCCGATCAAGAACGAATCCAAGAACGGACTGAAGAACCTGCGCGGGTCCCTCTCCATGGCACGGTACGATGATCCGAACAGCGCCACCTCCCAGTTCTTCATCAACCTCAAAGACAACGCGCACCTGGATCCGCCCGCGGGCGGCTGGGGATATGCTGTCTTTGCCAGGGTGGTCGCCGGCATGGACGTCGTCGACAGGATAGCCACAGTGGCGACTTCCACGCGGAGCGTTCAGGGGACGCCGTTTCAGAATGTCCCGGTGAAGCCGATCGTGGTCAAGTCGGCCCAGGTGCAGCCGTAGATGGAGGACCACCGCAGAGACGCAGAGTTGACTATCTGGTTCCAAATCAGATAGAGATCACTCTCTGCGCTCTCTGCCCCTCTGCGGTGCAGGATTCACCTCTTCGGCATGCAGTGAATGGTAGATGAGCAGCGGCAGGGCCAGGAGAACCAGGAACGCCAGGGCCGATCGGACTGGCTCCCAGGGAATTCCGGGCAAAGGCAAGGGTAGGTCGAACGCGACGGGGATGGCGAGAAAGATTCCCGTGAGTGCCTCTCCGGCGACCAGGCCGGCGCAGATAACCGTTCCTTTCTGGATCGAGGCAGCGAAGGAATCCGCATCCCTTTGACGCAGGGTCAGGAAGAGGTGAATCAGCCCTCCGAGCAGAATGGGGAGTGTAGTCGTGAAAGGCAGATAGATGCCGACGGCCACCGCCATCGGGCTGATGCCGAAGCTGGATCCTCTCCGGCGCAGCAGTTCGCCCACACCGATCAGTACGACCGCCAGAATCATGCCGAGCGTTACCATGTTCCAGGGGAGGCTGGAACCCTCCATGAAGAGTCCCCTGGCCATGGCCGAAAACATGCTGGCCTGCGGCGCGAGAAGCTTGTCCGAACCTATGTGAAACGCTCCATCGAGAAAGGCCATCAGGGGCGCGGCGAGCAGCGAGGTCGCGACGACTGCGATGATCAGTCCCGCCTGCAGCGCGCGCGGAGTCCCGCCGACCAGGATCGCCGTCTTGAAATTCTGAGCGGCCGTGCCTGACAGGCAGGCGGCGAGGCACACGACGCCGGAGATGAGCAGCACGGTTCGCACCGCTTCCACGCCTCCCAGGCCTCCGGCGAACAGGAACACTGCGGCCAAAAGAAAAGTACAGATCGTTATGCCCGACACCGGCTGGTTTGTGCTTCCGATCAGTCCGACGATGTAGACGGAGACAGCCACGAAGAAGAAGACGGCCAGCACCGTGTAGATGGTCGCAATCGACGCGCTGGCGACGCCCACGCTCGCGAAATAGACGACCACGGCGAGCAGCACTCCTGCCGCAATCAGGCTCCAGACTACGCCGTGCGGCAGGTCCGGGCTGCCCTCATTCACCTCGAGATCACCTGACCTTCGAGCCCTGGAAAAACCCGCCGCTGCCGACCGGATGCCGGCCGCAAGCTGCCGCCGGATCTGGATGATGGACCAGAGCCCGCCGACGATCATGCCGCCCACCCCGATGTAGCGTACCTTCGAAGCCCAGATGGCCTCGGCCGCGTCCGCCGCCATGGCCTGCGACGGCTCGAGCGCGGTGAAAATGGGAATGAATACCAGCCAGGCCAGCGCTCCTCCGGTGGCGATCAGAACCGCGCCGTTGAATTCGACGATGAACCCGACCCCGACCAGCGCCGCCGAGATGTCGGAACCCAGCTTGAATGCCGCCCCACCGACTTTATACGCGGTTGAAATGCTCTCCTGCATCACGGCGATGCCGCTCGAGAAAGCCTTCACGGCCATACCTCCGAAGAACGCAGCGACGACTCCCAGCATTCCCTCGCGCCGGCCTTGACCGAATGCCGCCATGCCCGTCTTCAGGATCTCGGCGGTCGCCACGCCCTCG
>Ga0113563_10002976_pt1 | contig 10425 bp, 8 predicted proteins | sample Mud3Dept3metaG_FD_80117 | JGI IMG/M metagenome (GOLD analysis project Ga0113563, IMG submission 80117) | Freshwater wetland microbial communities from Ohio, USA, analyzing the effect of biotic and abiotic controls - Mud 3 Core 4 Depth 3... | ecosystem: Environmental > Aquatic > Freshwater >...
AACGGCGATCGCGCTAATTGTCTGTTGTAACTATCCTCTCGCAGGCCGCTCAAACAGGCTATTCTTCTCACCCGCCCAACCCCGGCGCGCCAAGACGCGCCGTTCCGCAGGCAAGGCCGCAGCGAGTGGCCAAAGAGAGTACTTCCAAGTTGGCTCGTTTACGGAATCTTAAGGATGACCCGGATGAGTCCCCCACTGCGCGCGTCCAACGAGGGCCTCCTGAGGCCGCGCGTTGCGCGAGCACAGGGGACTCACCGGGCCATCCTTCCCCCTGCTGGCTGACTGTTTCAGCAGCCTGCTAAACGGGGATATGTCGCGTCCCGTCATACGACGCTCCCGACTGGTGGGATAACTTGACGATGTCCCCGTCCTTCACGACAGTATCTTCGGCGCTCACTTTCTTGTTTACCGCAATCATCACTTCTCGATTCGCCAGGAACTGCAACAGAGACCCCATACGATCCTGGTTCGATTCAAGAAGCTTTCTCACAGTGGTGGGTCCGGAAATCACGAGATCGAATTCCGTTTCTCCGACCGCATCGCGAAGCGTCAATCCAAAGATCAGCACGGTGACCACAAAAGCCTCGTTAGTTGGTTTGTTTGGTTTATCTCGTTTGTTTGGTTGAACGAAACAAACCAAATGAACCAAATAACAAAACAAACCAGACTGACCTACAACTTGTCTGCTGCCTCGTAGGCTTCCTGAATCAGTTGGGCCACGTGCTTCACTTCTGCTGTGCCCTGCAATCCAGTCCGCAATTGAATCATGCAGGCCGGGCAACTGGTCGCCACCACCTCGGCACCACTCTGCTCGACGGCCCGCCGCTTGCGTTCGACAATGCGCTGCGATGTCTCAAAATCCTTTACGAGATACGTCCCGGCTCCTCCCGCACAGCGATCAGCATCCGGCATCTCGACATAATCAAAGCCGGGCATGCCTCCCAGAATCGCCCGAGGCTCCTTCGTCACTCCCGCTGCTCGCAGGTGACAGGAAGAATGATAGGCTACCTTGCATGTTCTAGGCTGCGGACTCGCCATGGCTGGCTTCACCGACGATTGTGAGACAAACTCTGAAATGTGCGTGACCCGCTTGGCCAAGGCCTCGGCTGCCCCTTGCTCAGGCTCGCCGGCAAATAAGATGGGATAGTCCTTCAGCATGAGGGTACAGGAGGCACAACCGGTCACCACTTTCTCATAGCCAGCCATGGAGGCCAGATTGACTCGTGCCCCTTCTTTGGCCAATGTGCGATGCCCATAGGTTTCGATCGGCGTCCCGGAACAGCGTTGTGGTGGTAGATCCGGCTCGACTCCATGTTTTCGCAACACGGCGATGACGGCATCCCCTACCCCATCGTCGAAATAGTTGGCTGCGCAGCCATGGAAGTACGCTACCGGGGAACGAGTCGCCTGCCCCGTGTCAGGAATCAGTTCCGGGTAACGATCACGAAGATGTTGTCGGGCGAGTCGCGGCAGCACCAAGCGTGGCGACAATCGTGCTGTCTCGGCAAGACGATGCAGGAACGGCTTGGTCAGACGATCGAGTAACCGTCGAATCAGGGGCCGATCCCATATCGACTGATACCTCGCGAGAAACTTTAACAATCGTTCAAATCGTGCAGTCTGTGCATGGAAACGAAAGATGGATCCAGCCATTTCGTTTGGATTCTCGGCGCGCCGGTCCAGGATGAGCTGAGATACATCGACACCTGCCGGACAGGCTGTGCGGCAAGACTTACAGTTCAGGCAGGCCTCCACCACTCGCTTGGAATTCAGATAGCTATAATTCTTATCCGTGACGATTTCGAACCAGCCCCGCGAACTCATGTCTTCCGACTGAAATACATCGTAGACCGGGCAGACAGCGTTGCACTTGGCGCAGGTCGCACAGGACTTTGACAGTCGCTCATAGTCGATATGGTCCGTGAATGGCCGGTCGCTGATCTTGATACCGGGATTAAAGACCCCGGTCGGGTCAAAACTCTGCTTTACCCGCACAAACAGATCGTACAGCTCCGGACCGAACATCGTCTTCACATATTCGGCGCGCACCCGACCATCTCCGTGCTCCCCACAGATCGAACCACCGAATCGATCCAACACTGTTTGGTGAATCTCGGAATACCCCCGCACCATCTTCTGGAAATCGTCTTGGTTGTTCACATCGAGCAGGGGAATGATATGGGCATTCCCATTCCCGATATGCCCAAAGATCGCTACTGGAACGCGCTGTTCTTCGAAGAACTCTTCCAAATATCGGATGAGTTCACTGATCCGCTCAGCCGGCACCACAACGTCGTCGACGAAATTGATGGGCTTCTTCCGGGGGTCGAATCGGTAGAGCGTGGGATAGAGTGCTTTGCGGGCCTTCCACAGTTGCTCCCGTTGCTCAAGCTCAAGGGCGAGCAGGGGATCGGACGTGAGGCGAAAACGTCGACAGATCTCCAGCATGCGATTGGCCTGTGCCCAGAGATCGATACCCCTTGCATCGTCATCCAGCTCAACCAACAGAGTGGCCGCCGCGTCGGCAGGAATGCCGTGCTTCGCCCGCCCGATCAAGTTGAGCGTATTTGCATCCATCACTTCTAACGCGCTCGGATATAACTCCAGTAGCTTCGGCACAGCCTCACCCACATCCTCCAGGCGATAGAAATGGACGAGGGCCGTGAGGGTTGCGCGGGGCACCTCAACCAGCCGAATCGTCGCTTCACTGAAGAGACCGAGCGTGCCCTCACTGCCGATAAAGAGCTTGGGAAGATCGAAGCAGCCTCGCGCAAGTCCATCGGCGATGCCAAAAAGGTTGTAGCCACAACTATTCTTGCTGACGATCGGGCGTTTCCGCGCAATCAGTTCGGCATTGTCCTGGACCACCGATCGCAGGTCTCGAAGGGGGCCTTGTGCCTTCAACAGATCGGCACAGGCCGGATCGTCGAGCCAATAGGCCCTGGCATCCAGCCACTCACCGGTCTGTAGACATACACGAAGTGCCCCCACGTTATCCTTGACCGCGCCGTACCGCAGCGTGTGGGGACCGGATGAGTTGTTCGCCAACATCCCTCCGAGTTTGCACATGTCCCCGCTGGAAGGGTCTGGTCCGAACAACAGACCCTGGCGGCTCAGTTGCTTGTTCAATTCGGCGAGCACGATCCCCGGCTGCACTCTGGCCCATTGCTCATCCCGATTCACTTCGAGAATCCGGTTCAAGCGTGAGACGTCGAGAATGATGCCGGAGCCGATCGCTGAGCCCGTCAGGTTCGTCCCAGCAGCCCGCGGCGTCAGGGGAATCCCTCGTTGTACGGCGTAGCGTACCGTAGCGGCAATGTCTTCCTCAGACTCGACAAGCACGACGGCTTTTGGCGTCATCCGATACATACTCGCATCCACCGCATAGGCAATGAGGGTCGAGTAGTCGTCCTTTACCTTGTCACCGCCGAGCGTGGCACGAAGGTCAGAGGCAATGGCGTGGGAACGTTCAGGCAAAATGAGCGTTGGTGAGGTCATAGTTTAAGATCTCGACCATTCTAGACGGACCCCTGAGACCAGCACAAGTCTGGCTTATCTGACCTATCTGGTTTATTTGGTTCATCTGGATCAGTTTCGTTCAACCAAAACAACCAGATAAACCAAACAAACCATCTTCTCGCCGTGAGATCCTGTTAAGATGCGATGAAAAGAGAACCCCGATGACCGACACACGTCCGACTCTCTATGTTTCATGCCTCCTCCCAGATCCTGTGATGGCCATCATACGGAATCGCTTCCAGCTGGTGCAGGATCCTCATAATACATTGCCGACCGCACCTGTCCTTCGTGAGGGACTCTGCCAGGCCGATGCCGGGATCGTGACTCTGGGAGATCGCATCGACGCCGAAACCATTCATGCCGCCACCAGGCTCAAAATTCTGGCAAACTATGCCGTCGGATACAACAACATCGATCTTGCCGCCGCGAAACGGCGTGGCCTGATCGTCACCAATACGCCGGACGTCTTGACCGATGCGACCGCTGATCTGACCTGGGCCTTGCTCCTGGCGACGGCACGTCGCATCGTTGAAGGCGACGGCCTCGTTCGATCCGGACACTGGACCGGATGGAGTCCCACACAACTTTTGGGAGCGGAGATTTCCGGCAAGACACTGGGGATTATCGGAATGGGGCGCATCGGGCAGGCGGTAGCCAGACGCGCTATAGGGTTTCGCATGTCGGTGCTCTATCACACCCGACAAGCCATGGCCATCTCATCGCTCCCCCATGAGTGGGAATATCGGTCATTGAGAGAGCTCCTCGAGGAAGCCGACCTTGTGACAATCCATGCGCCCCTGACTCCAGCCACTCACCATCTGATCGGAACGCGCGAATTGGGCTGGATGCGCCCCACTACCCTTCTCATCAATACGGCTCGTGGTCCGATTGTCGATGAAGCAGCGTTGGTCGAAGCCCTCAAGAGAGGAATCATCGCCGGCGCAGGACTCGACGTCTATGAAAAGGAACCAACTCTCCATCCAGACCTAGCTCAGTTGAGGCAGGTGGTGCTGCTCCCCCATCTAGGCTCAGCCACGATGCAGGCAAGGACTCAAATGGGACTGGTCTGTCTGAAGAATATTCAATCAGTGTTAGACGGCCGCCCCGCCCCAAATCAAGTGCAATAGGAAGGGACGGTCGGCACGTCTATCACAATGGGAGAAGATCGTGCAGGACGCTCAAAAAGTTCAGACTTCTCACCCGCCCAACCCTGGCGCGCCGGGACGCGCCTTGTCCCAAGCAAGGCCGCAGCGAACTAGCATTTTTATAGGGGTGGGTGGGATGATCCCAACTGCGCGCGTCCAACGAGGGCCTTCCGAGGCCGCGCGTTGCGCGAGCACGGGGATCGTCCCAGCTACCCCGTCCATTTTTCAGCGTCCTGCTGCTAGTTTCTGTAGCGAAAGGCTATGGGCTCAGTTGTGGCTCGCCTGTGCGCGCGGGCCAATTCAAGCCGTTGGGAGACGTCGTGGAAGGTCGGAATCAATTCGTAAATTGCGGCAGCCTGGTCCCACTGCTCTTGAGTTTCGTAGAGTAATCCCAGTTCATAGCGAATGGCTTGCCCCTTGGCCCCCTGGCACTGAGGGTCCTTCAGCAGCGCCTCGAGCTGGGCGATCGCCGACTGCCATTCTCCCTGCTCTTTCGAACAGACTGCGATCATGAGACAGGAATCCAAGAAAAATTCGTGGCTCTTCATCGAGAGGGAAAATTCTTCTTTCGCTTCGTTCAGCAGCCCCATATTCTTGTAAGCCACTCCCAGCATGTAGTGAGTTTCTGGATCAATCTCTATCCCAGGCGGAGCCGGTAGCACCGGCTCTGCAGCAGCCACCGATGCTTGCTGGTTCAGCGAAAATGTTGCAGCCCATTTGGCCAGCAAGGGGCTGGCCGGAGCTAATTCTTTGACTTTTGCATAGAGGCTCGCCTGTCGAGTCAGACTCTCATTATTCTGGCCCACCAGGATCAATTCGAGGGCACGGGAGTATTGCAAAGCTGCGCCGGCTGTATCGCCCTTGGCTTCGAGCAGGGAACCGAACAGTTCCCGCCCCTCTGCATGATCCGGCTGCTCTGTGACCAATCGACTCAGCCAATCCTCGGCCTCAGCCTGCTGGCCAGCCTTCATATAGGTCTGGAACTGTTCGCTAGTCGAAAGGACAGGCGGTGGAGCATCGATTGAACCTGCCTCTTCCGGCAACGTCCCCCATAGCTGATCCGGCGCAACATTCTCCCACAATGATCCACTACCAGACGTAGCCGGTTCCGACTCCCTTGACCGTGCTAGTTCCCATGGGTTTGCTGCTGGTTCCGGTACAACCACTGAAGACTGCCTATCTTGTAATGGGGCAAGCTTGGAGGGCAGACTCCAGGGAGGGTCGTCTGGTGCAGCATTGGCTATCGAAAATGTGTCCGTCTGCACAGGATCGGCTGGGATTGCAGCTACCGAAGGCGCAGGGGTCTCTGATCGAGGCGAAGCAAGCGGTTCGTTCACTGCAGTGCCATGCATGAGAGCAGTCAACCTCTTCACCGTTGGGCTATCCGGCGCCATCGCAGTGACCTTCTCAAACAGTTCCTCATGCAACGTCGGCATCCCTGGTTCGGGATGTTCCAGCAACAGCTCAATGGCCTTTCCATACTGGATCACCGCGTTGGCAGGGTCACCTTTTTCTCCATAGAGCTCTCCATAGAGCTCCAGCATCGCGACCGACTGCGGTTCGACCTCAAGAAAATCTGTAATCAGCTTTTCAGCCTTCGGATAGTCCTGCACCCGCAATGCCGCCCCGGCAAGATAGCGATATTCGCCGAGGGCGACCTGAAGATCACCACGTTGCAGATGCAGCTTTGCGAGCAACTGGCAGACATCAGGGTTTCCAGGCTCTTTCGTCAACATTTGGTTGAGAATGGCCTCGGCCCCGGCAAATTGTTTTGCGTCAATCCGGCGTGTCGCTTCAGACAGGAGATCGAGCGGCTCGGCACTCTTGGGTGATTCAGCTTTAGAGCCGGCTGCTTTATTGGTTGCGGGATTAGAGCCTCCACCGACTTTGGTGAAATGTTCGATGAACTGAGCCGCCTCACTATTGGCAGGAGCGATACGCAAGACGGCTTGATAGGCATCCTTTGCCTCAGCATAACGCTGTTGGGCTGACCGCTCACGCCCCAACTGCAAATAAACCTTCGTAGCCTCCTCCTGCATATTTTCTTGCAGGCATAATTCCGCCACACGCTGCTGAGCATCCAAGTTCGAGGGATCCTGGCTGACGATCTTCTTATAGATATCCAGCGCGTCTTTGGTTTTTCCAGATTTGAGATAGTGTTTCCCGAGCGTGAGATAATCTTGAACCGCGCTACTGAGCAAACCACGTTCAGCATTGAGATCCCCGAGATGCCTGAATACATCGTATCGGGAAGGATCAAGCTTCAGTATCTTCTTGTATGTTGCGATCGCCTTGAGGGTGGCCCCTTCGGCACGGAAGGCATTGGCCGCCTGCGCAAAGGCTGCGACGGCATCGGCGGTGGCTTGACGTTTGAGGTGCAATTCCCCGATTGAATTGAAGATACTCCCATCGCCCGGCGCCTCGATGGAAAGTTTCTTCCATTCACTGATAGCGGCGTCGAATTGACCTCGCGAGGCAAAGAGTTGCGCACTATGCAATACCGTACTGCGGTCGATCGCCAAGTCAGACCTCCCTCACCCGCATGATTCATGAAGCTTCTGCTGCAAGCGCGGATACGCGGCTGCGACGAACCTTCATGAATCATGCGGGCTAACGATCAAACGCTAACAGTGTCTATGGGTATTGTCAACGAATTGGAGGGTTTGGATGGGAATGTCTCAGCATTACTACGAAGGCCTGCCCTGCCTTGAAAGGCAGGCCTTCACGCGCAAATCTAGTAAAATCTAACGGTCAAGACTCGGTAATGGCCATCTTCAAGACGTTCGAAGCCTGCGGCCCCTTTGCGCCTTGCACGACTTCGAACTCGACACTCTCCCCCTCTTTCAAGGTTTTGAATCCTTCTCCCTGCAACGCCGAATAATGGACGAAAACATCATCCCCGCCCTCAAGACGAATGAACCCAAATCCCTTGCGATCGTTGAACCATTTGACGGTACCTTTTGTCTTCACGGAAATACTCCTTTCCTCAACGACCACGACTTATTACGTGGCCGGTCCCGAAACTCTGCTGGCGATACCCATGATGATGAAGAGAAAAAGAAAGACGAGACATAGGTTGGAATGATGGGTTCATGTGGAGCGACAAAATATTATTCGTGAAACCCATCTGGGTTCAAGCTTCGGAGCATGTATCATGAGGTTTCAAATCTTGTCAAGCCATTCTTTGGCCTCATGGCTTCCGGCCAGACAGTTGACAGTATGGTAGACAAGCCATGCCTGCTCACTTATAGTGTTAAATTCTGCGAGGGGCGGATTCTTCGAATGTTTCTACGAACGCTGCTGGATCGCTACATCTTCACCGAACTTCTTTCCCCCTTCAGTGTCAGCCTCGGCGCACTGTGTTTTGTGATGCTGACACGGGAACTCTTGCGCTTGGTAGAACTGTTGGTCTCCAAAGGCGTCGGAATCCTGGCAGTTTTGCAAGTGTTTGTCCATCTGATGCCTTCCTTCCTCGTGTTAACCCTCCCGATCGCCGGGATCATTGCCTCGATCACTGCGTTCGGGCGATTGTCCTTCGACAAGGAACTGGTGGCAATGCAGACTGCGGGCCTGAGCCTCATGCGTTTGGCTCGGCCCGTGCTGCTCTTTGCCCTGCTTGTGTTCGGGTTGACCCTGTGGCTGGCACAGTGGGGGCAACCCTGGAGCTCACTGAATCTCAAGAAAGTCGCGCTGAATCTCCTGCGAGATCAGCTAGTCCTGGCATTGGAGCGGGGAACATTTAACGAGCCCATCCCCAAGATGATGATCTATGTTCCGGACGGGGATCCGACTCAAGCCACAACCGGTATCTTCGTCTCCGATGAGCGAAATCCAGATGATCCCCGCATCATCGTCGCCCAGCAGTTCGAGGTCTTTATGGATGCCTCCACCAATCAGGTGGCCCTACGTTTACACCATGGAGTCATTCATAGCCGACCGAACCAGGCAGATCAGTATGAACAAGCGTCCTTCGCCAATTATGATTTGAAACTTTCGCTCAATCAGAGCGGCTATTCAGCCACAGAAGAGCGTCCGTCGTATGACGCCATTATCGCCCAGCTCTCACAATCCCAATGGCGCGATCCTGGCGCACTCCGGCGATTAATGGAGTATTATAAAGATCTGGCCTTCCCGACCGCGTCGCTGGTATTTTGCCTGTTGGGCGTCCCGGTCGGTATCGCGTCCAGAAGATCCGGCCGAATAGGCGGATTTGCGGTCGGTGTGTTAGTCATCATCATCTACTACGTGCTGAACGTCGCGTGCGAGTTCCTGGTCACGACAGCACATCTGCCTCCTTTTGCCGGAGCCTGGCTACCGAACGGCATTTTTCTTTTCATCACCATCGGGTGGTTTTACAATATGAGTCGCCGCTAACCCCATGACCATTCTCTTCCGCTATCTCCTTCGCGAATACGGAAAGATCTTCACGATGTGTTTTAGCGGGTTGATGACGATCTACCTCGTCATCGACTTCTTCGAGAAAGTACGCCGTTTCCTGCGCTATGACGCCGACTGGCTCGACATCCTGGCGTATTTTCTTCTCAAAGCTCCCGCGATTTCATACCAGATCGCGCCACTGGCCATTCTGATGGCGACATTGCTCACTTTTGGATTGCTCTCCCGCAGCCACGAAATTACCGCAATGCGCAGTTGCGGTATCAGTTTACGATGGATCATCACCCCCTTTATCGTCTTTGCCGCAGGAGTCACCCTTGTCCTCTTACTCTTCAGTTCTGCTGTCATCCCGCTGGCTGCCGGCAAGTCCGAAGAGATTCGGACCACACGCATCGAAAAAAAATCTCCCGCCTCAACCGTGCTGCTCAAGCAGCCCTGGACAAGAGTAGGGACCGACAGCCTCATGCAGGTCACGAGCGTCTCCGTCGGCGGGGAACTCTTGGGCGGGGTGCGGCTCTTTCAGTTCGACCACAACTTCCAATTGGCTGACATGACCGAAGCCGACGAAGCCCGCTACGCTGACTCGACATGGACGCTGTATCAAGGACGGCGCCGACAATTTTCTTCCGACGGAACCGTCGCGACTACCGTATTCGACCACCAAGCCATCGCGATGACTCTCATCCCCGATGACTTCACCACGTGGCTCGCTGGCGACTCCGAGTTGATGACATTCCACGATATCCGGGCCTATTCCAGACGTCGGCCGCAACAAGGCTCTCAGGTCGCGAGGCTGCAAACAGACTATTACAGCCGGATCGCGTTCCCGTTCGTCACCGTGATCATGGTCCTAATCGGTATTGCGCTGAGTCTCCGCCGGAGTGGCGCAAGAGGTGGGGGCATGGCGATAGGAATCGGGCAGGCACTTGCCGTCGGCTTCTGCTATTGGACGGCACATTCCATCGCGATTGCACTCGGCCGTGGCGGAGCTTTGACACCTCTGATCGCCGGCTGGATGGCGAACGTTCTTTTCTTCAGTTTTGGCCTCTATCTGATCTTCAAGGTGCGGTACTAATAAGATGCGAAAAACGTTATTTGGTTCATTTAGTTCGTTTGGTTTTTTGGTTGAAGAAAACTAACCAAATCAACAAAACAAACCAAATCAACCAGCCTCCCGGCTTGTTGACTGCCATTGGTGCTTCCGGTAAGTAGAAGCAAGCCCGTTAAGGAGATTATCGAAACGATGCGCTCGCGTGTGGTCGTGACTGGACTGGGTATTGTTTCCCCTATCGGTATCGGGGTCAGTGACTTCTGGAAAGCCGCCCTAGCCGGCCAATCCGGCATCTCAGCCATCACCTCTTTTGAT
>Ga0113563_10002977_pt1 | contig 10424 bp, 9 predicted proteins | sample Mud3Dept3metaG_FD_80117 | JGI IMG/M metagenome (GOLD analysis project Ga0113563, IMG submission 80117) | Freshwater wetland microbial communities from Ohio, USA, analyzing the effect of biotic and abiotic controls - Mud 3 Core 4 Depth 3... | ecosystem: Environmental > Aquatic > Freshwater >...
CCGACGTGTCCGACGTATCACGACAAGGACCGCGTGAAGTCCGAGCCGTGCCGGGTGGTCCCGACCGTCATCGAGGCGACGACACCCGATCAGCTGATGCACCGCATCGAGCAGACGCTGCCGAACGTCGACCGCGTGCTCGAGAGCGTGCGCGATCTGTCCGAGGACGTGCGCCGGGTCGTCAACGGGCCGCTGCAGTCGGTCGCGACGCGCGTCGACGGCCTCGTCCAGCGCGAGGCGGGTACGGTCGCCGACATCATCGAGCGCGCCGATCGTTCGATGCAGAAGATCGAGCAGATCACGAACGACCTACGCAACATCACCCAGGGCGCGGACCCCCAGATCGCGCGGATCCTCGAGAACCTCGATGGTGCGTCGAAGGAGGCGAAGGACCTCGTCGCCTCCGCGAAGACCGAGCTCCAGCAGACCGGAGACGCGCTGCGTGGCAAGCTCGACAAGCTCGACGGCGTGATCGGTCACACCGAATCGATCACGGCGAAGATCGACGACGACAAGGGCACGCTCGGCCGGCTCGTCAACGATCCGGCGATCGCCGACAACGTCGAGGCGATCACGGAGGACGCCAAGGGCTTCCTCGGCACGCTGTTCGGCCTCAAGGCGTATGTCGGGCTACGCAGCGAGTACAACGTGTTCGCCGGGCTCGCACGCCACTACGTCTCGGTCGAGCTCCATACGCGGCCGGACAAGTACTACTTGATCGAGCTCGAGAAGGGCCCGCGCGGCGGCTACCCCGACGTCACGCTGACGTTCGATCCGACGGTCGATCCGAACTACTGGGTGCGACGCAGCGTGATCGAGGACTCGATCCGGTTCACGTTCCAGTTCGCGAAGCGGTTCGGGTGGCTGACCTTGCGGTACGGCCTCAAGGAGTCGACCGGTGGCGTCGGTGTCGACATGGACTTCCGGTGGTGGGGCCAGCGCCTCAAGTTCCAGGCCGACGCGTTCGACGCCACGTTCGATCGGTACCCGCGCGTCAAGCTCGCCCTCGCGTACGAGGCGTTCCGCCACCTCTACATCCTCGGCGGTGTCGACGAGCTACTCAACCCGCAGAACGAGCTGACGATCGTCACCGGCGGCTCGGATGTCCCGATCCAGTTCGAGACGTTCACGTACGGTCGCGACGTGTTCCTCGGCGCGATGCTGCGGTTCAATGACGAGGATCTCGCGGCGTTGCTCACCGTCGGCGGATCGGCGCTCGCCGGCGTCGCGAAGTAGGTCGATCTACCTATTTGTCGTTCGTGATCCGGACGCGGGCGATCAGCTCGCGCAGCTCGAGGTCATCGACCGCCGCGACCTCCGACACGATCTGCTCGCGGTGCGCGCCGGTCGCGGGGATCGGGGCGGGCCGCACGACCTCGGGACGCGCACGCGCGGCGGCCGGCGGCTCGCGGCGGCTACGCCCAGCGAGCTTGAACCGGATCTCGTCGAACAGGCGCGGCTGCCCGAGTCGCTCGGTCAGGCCCTTGAGCAGCTGCGGCTTCAACATGTTCAGCTCGTGGAGCCACGCGCTGGTCGCGACCTCGACCCACAGCACGCGATCGTTGACGCCGTCGGGCCGGGTCCGCAGCGCGATCTTCGTGCCGACGAGCTCGGCCCACTCGGTGAGCACGCGCTGGGCACGGATCTCGTCGCTGATCCCGTGGAAGCGCAGCGCCGACGCGATCGCGCGCGCCGCCGTGGTCGGCTCGAGCGCGCGGAACGGCCCACGGCGGGTCGGCGCGGGCTTGCGGTTCACGACGCTCGCAGGCGGCGGATCAGCTCACGCAGACGGCGATCTCCGTCCCCGTCGCGGCTGACGAAGCGCAGGCCGGTGCTGCCGGAGGGCACGTGATACGAAACGCGCCCGGCGATCTCGATCGCGCCGGCGGCGCCGGGCGGCACGACCTCGAGCGTGAGCTCGGTGTCGATCGGCAGCGGCTCCAGGGTGGTCAGGAGCGCGCCACCCACCCCGATCTCGGAGATCTCCGAGTCGATGTAGTTCGAGCTGTTGGTCACGCGATACCGCACGGGGACGGAGACGGGCAGGCGGTGGTGCCGCCGGCGCGGGACGTCCGTGCGCTTGCCGGAGAACACGTCGTGCAGGAACGTCAGCTTGGTCTGTTCGTCGGTCGCGAGCTCGATCGTCGCGCCGGCACGCACGCGCATCCGCGGGAGGGCGGGACGCCAGGTCTGGACCGCGCCCCGGACGAGGACCTTGTTCGGCAGGAGCGCCGACGACACCTCGACGATCACCTGCTGGCCGGCCTCGAGCTCGTCGGTCGTCGGCACGAACACAGGTTCGCTCACCGAGTCGCTCGGTGCGAGGTCCCGCCATTCGTCGGCGGAGCGGATACGGAGCTTGAGGATCACCATCGGCCGCTCGGGCACGGTAGCAGACGCCCGAGAGCACAGCTACCAGGGATCCGGAATGAGCGTGACCTCATGTCCCGCCCGGTCCGCGCTCAACCCCGACCGAAGCGCAGCGCCCACACCTTGAGCAGCGCCTCCGCGACGATCGCGCGCGACATCTTCGACTGGCCGACGCGCCGGTCGACGAACGTGATCGGCGTCTCGACGATCCGCAGGCCCTTCTTGACGGCGCGGTACTTCATCTCGATCTGGAAGCTGTAGCCGTTCGACGTGATCGTCGCGAGATCGATCGCCTCGAGCGCCCCGCGGCGCCAGCACACGAAGCCCGCGGTCACGTCGCGCACGTCGACGCCGAGGATCGTCCGCGCGTACAGGCTGCCACCGCGCGAGATCACCTTGCGGCCGAGGCCCCAGTTCTCGGTGCCGCCCCCTGGGACGTAGCGGGACCCCACCACGACGTCGGCGCCGTCCTCGGCCAGCGCGAGCATGCCGCGCAGGTACTTCGGGTCGTGGCTCCCGTCGGCGTCCATCTCGAACAGGTACTGGTAGCCGCGCGCGAGGCCCCAGCCGAAGCCCTCGACGTAGGCGGTCCCGAGCCCGAGCTTCCCGGCGCGGTGCATCACGTGGATCCGCGGCTCCGCGGCGGCGAGCTCGTCGAGCACGGCGCCGGTTCCGTCGGGGGAGTTATCGTCGACGAACAGCAGCTCCGTGCCGGGCAGCGCCGCCAGGAAGTCCCGCGCGATCCCGCGCACGTTGTCGACCTCGTTGTAGGTCGGGATCACGATCAACGACTGCGGCATCGAGCGCCGACCATAGCGATCCGACGCTCGCGCCGCAACGCGCTATGCTGTCGACGTGTCCGGACGGGCAATGTCCTCGACGGGGTGCACGGCTTGGTGAAGCCGAGGCGAGCCTGGGTCTACGTGCTCTCGGTCGCGGCGCTCCTGGTCCCCGCGGCCGGCATCGCGTACCTCGGCGCCGTGTCGTACCGCGACGAGCGCGGCGCGATCGCGGCGCAGGACGAACGCCAGCGCCAGGCGGCGGTCGCGATCGCCGGGCGGATCGGCCACGCGATCGAGGCATCCCTCGACGCGGTCGAGCGCCAGACGTCGATCGAGACCGGGCACGCGGCGGTCGATGCGCCGCTCGCGCGCTACTGGTTCTGGATCGACGCGGACCTGAAGCTCCGCGTGCCGCGCGCGGCCCCCGCAGCGATCGAGGTCGACGGGGCGCTCGATCGGGGGGCGCCGTGCGCGGCGGGGAGCCGACTCGAGGACTGCGTGCGCGAGCTCTCGACGCGGCAATCGCGCGTCGCGCGCCTGCACCAGGCGCAGCAGGCCGAGGCGTGCCGGGGCGACGGCTGCGCGGCAGCCTGGGCCGAGGCGCGCCGGCAGTACACCGTGCTCGCGGCGTTCGACGACACCGGCCCGGTCGCGCAGCTCGGCCTCGCGCGCGTGCTCCAGCGGCTGAAGGATCCCAAGGCCGCCCAGGCGCTCGCGGACCTCGAGCAGCGGTTCGCCGATCGCACGTTCGAGGGTGTCCCCGTGCGCCTCGTGGTCGCGCTGCTCCGCGCCGAGTCCGCCGATGCGCTGCTCGCGCTCGCCGACGGCGTGCTCGGCCAGCGCTACCCGCTCGACCCGGTGACGCGGCTCGGCGTCCTCATGCGGATCCGCGCGCGGATCGTCGAGCCCTTGACGCCAGCGCACGAGGCCCGCCGCGTCGAGCTCGACGAGCAGATGGGCACGATCCGCAGCGAGGCCCGGACCGCCGCCGGCCTCGCCGATGACGTCGCCGACATGGCGCGCACCGCGACCGTCGAGTGGCGGGGGCGCGCCGCCGCGCGCGAGCCCGCGCGGACGCTGATCTACCGCCGGCGCGCGGACGGCGGCGTGATCGGCATCGCCGTCGATGCGCCGATGCTGGAGGCCGCGGCCGGGGGAGAGCCAGGGGACGGCATCGCGCGGCACGCCCGCCCGCTCGTGCTCCCCGCGGGCGCGTCGCCCGGCCCGGAGCTCCGCCAGATCGTCCAGGTCCGGCTCGGTGAGGCCCTGTCGCACCTCGCGCTCGCGATCGTCAATCCGGTCACGGATCCCGATCCGCGCGACGCCGTGATCCGCGAGCGCTCGCGGCGCCACGTGATGTACACGTCCGCGCTCGCCGTCGCGCTCGCGCTCGGCTTGCTCCTGCTCGTCCGCGGCGCCGCCCGCGCGCGCGAGCTCGCGCAGCTCAAGAGCGACTTCGTGTCGACCGTCTCGCACGAGCTGAAGACCCCGCTGACCTCGATCCGGATGTTCGCCGAGATGCTCGAGCAGGGCGTCGCGCAGGGCGATGCGCAGAAGATGGCGCGCTACCACGGCGTGATCGTCCAGGAGAGCCAGCGCCTGGGCCTCTTGATCGCGAACCTCCTCGATTATGCCCAGATCGAGAAGGGCACCCGGCGGTACACGCCGAGCCGCCACAGCATCGGCCAGCTCGCGCAGCACGCCGTGACGACGTTCGAGACCCTGCGCGACCCCGACGGCCAGCGCAACTCCATCGAGGTCGAGGTGTCTGATGAGGCCGTGCGCACCGAGGTGGAGGTCGATCGCGACGTCGTGGTCCAGGCTCTCCTGAACCTGCTGGCGAACGCGGCGAAGTACGGCGGCGCCGAGAACCCGATCGAGGTGAGCGTCGGAGCCGACTCGATGGCAGGATGGATCTGCGTGCGCGACCACGGACCCGGCATCCCGCCGTCGGAGCAGGCGCGGATCTTCCGCGAGTTCTACCGCGCGCCCGAGGCGTACCGCTCGGGTGTCGAGGGCACCGGCCTCGGCCTCGCGCTGGTCAAGCGCCACGTCGAGGCGCTCGGCGGCACGGTCGAGGTCGCGTCGACGGTCGGGCAGGGCGCGACGTTCACGATCCGGTTGCCGCGGGTCCAGGAGGTCGCATGACCCGGATCCTGGTCGTCGAGGATGATCCGTCGATCCGCATGGGGCTCGAGGACACGCTGACCGCGAAGGGCTACCAGGTCGAGGTCGTGGGCCGCGGCGTCGAGGGCGCCGAGCGTGCGAGCTCGGGCAAGTTCGATCTGGTGGTGCTCGACGTCATGCTGCCCGACATCGACGGCTTCGAGGTGTGCCGCCGGATCCGCAACAGCCCGGCGAGCAAGGTCGCCGTGATCATGCTGTCGGCGCGCGGTGCGGAGCTCGATCGCGTCCGCGGGCTCGAGCTCGGCGCCGACGACTACGTGACCAAGCCGTTCTCGTTGATGGAGCTGCTCGCGCGCGTGGCCTCCGTGCTGCGTCGCGCGCAGGGCGAGACCATCGAGCCGGTCGCGCTCGCGTTCGGTGGGATCGAGATCGACCTCGTCGGTCAGGTCGCGCTGCGGCGCGGCAAGAAGATCGAGCTGCCCAGCCGCGCCTACGCGATCCTCAAGGTGTTCGCGCGCCGCCCGGGCGAGGTCGTCAGTCGCGACACGCTGCTCGACGAGGCCTGGGGCTACGACGACTATCCGAATACGCGCACCGTCGACAACCACCTGGTCAAGCTGCGCCGCGCGCTCGAGGACGAGCCCGATAAGCCGCGCTACCTCGTGACGATCCACGGCGCCGGCTACAAGCTCGACGTCACGCGCGAGGCCGTCCGGTTCGCGGGGGATCGGCGGTGACCAGGTGGTGACAACGTTTTGCGAGGCCGTGACGTGTCGACCGATCGCGGCTGCTACTCGTGATGCTGGCGAGGTGATCGCGTCGGCATCCGGGTCTGTCATCGGTGGGCATCGCCCGGGTGCCGGCGCATCTCCGTGCGACGGGGCTGCATGCGGCGGGGCTGCATGCGGCGGGGCTGCGTGCGCCGGGGCTGCGTGCGACGGGGCTCCGTGCGACGGGGCTCCGTGCGACGGGGCTGCGTGCGACGGGGCTGCGTGCCGGAAGACAGAGGGAGCCGCCAAGGACGCCAAGGGCGCAAAGCAGAGGACGATCGGGCTCGCTTCGCTCGCGAGAGCTCGCGCTCGCGATCAGGCCGCTCGTTCAGGCCGCGAAGCGCCCCCCTCTTCTTCTTGGCGCCCTTGGCGTCCTTGGCGGCTCACCTCTCGGCTCGCCGTGCCCGCGGTGCCCGCCGTGCCCGCGGTGCCCGCCGTGTGCGCGTTGCCGGCCGCGCTCGCGCTCGCGCTGCTCGCGGCCCTCGCTGCCTGCGGTGACGACGTGGCCCCACGCACGGAGCCGCAGACCACGCCCACCGTCGACCGCTCCGCCGCCGACCCCGCCATGGGCATGACGACGGACCTCGATGGGGTGGCGCCCGCGTTCGGCGACGCCGTGCTCGCCGAGCTGACCGGCGACGAGGTCGCGGCGCGCGCCGGGTTCGAGCGGCTGCTCGCGTCGACCGATGCTCCTGCCGCGCTCGCCGCGCGCGCCGCGCTGCACCTGGCGCAGATCGAGGCGCGCGCGGGTCGCGATCGCGAGGCGCTCGATCTGGTCGTCCGCGCCTCCGCGCTCGCGCCGAGCGACGTGGTGATCGCCGAGGGGGTGGCGCAGCTCCGCGCCGATGCGGTCGCCGCGAGCAGCGCCGGGAACATCCGCGGGCCCAAGCTCGGCACGCCGCTCCCCGGCGTCGCCCCGGAGGTCGCCGAGGCGTTCGCCGCGGCGGAGCGCGGGCTCGCGATGGTCCACAAGCTGCGCCGCCGGCCATCGCCGCTCGCCGGCTACCGCTGGTGGCAATACCTGTCGTCGGATGCGCCGATCTTCGAGGCGCTGTCGTCGTCGATCCGCGCGAAGGAGGACGCGACGGAGGGCGTCGCTGCGAAGTACCGCGCCGTCGCCGAGCACGGCGGGCTCGCCCTGGTCGCCGCGCATTACCGCGCGGGCAGCCTGTATCACGATCTCGCGCTCGGCCTGCTGTTCGAGCTGCCGCCGGAGCTCGATCCGGCGGTCGCCGCCGGCCTGCGGCGCACGCTGCGGGCGCGCTCGCTCGCGTACATCAAGCGGGCGGTCGCCGAGTACCGCACGTGCCTCGCCGCCCCGCCGCCGCCGGAGGGTGAGCTGTGGCGGCTCGCCGCCGAGACCGATCTGCACGCCGCGCAGGACGTGCTCGGCGAGGCCGGCGAGTCGCGATGACCACGGTCGTCTCGATCGACGGGGAGCTGGTCGAGCCGGCCCGCGCGTCGATCTCGGTGTTCGATCGCGGCGTGCTCTACGGCGATGGGTGCTTCGAGGTGCTACGGACGTGGGGCGGGCGCACCGTCGACCTCGCGGCGCACCTCGATCGGATGGCGGAGACGATCGCGTTCCTCCGGCTGAAGTGCCTCGCCCGCGAGGCGATCGCCGCCGCGGTCGGGGCCGCGGTCGCCGCCGCGGGGCCCGGCGAGCACCGGATCCGGATCGTGGTGACGCGCGGGCCCGGCGGCCTGAGCACGCCGCTGTCCGAGCTCGGAGTCGGGCACACGATCGTGATCGTCGAGCCGCTGCCGGCAGCGCCCACGGCGGGCGTCGCGCTCGCGGTCGTCGACTGGCCGCTCCCCGCGCGCCAGGGCCGCGGTCACAAGACGCTCGCCTACCTCGACCACGTGATCGCGCGCGAGCTCGCGCGGACCGCCGGCGCCGAGGAGGCCGTGCGCCTCGACGGCTCCGGCGCGGTCGTCGAGGGGGCGACGTCCAACCTGTTCGTGGTGACCGGTGGCACGGTCGCGACTCCGATGATCGAGGGCGGCGTGTTGCCCGGCATCGTGCGCGGGCGCGTGCTCGCGCTCTGTGGGCAGCTCGGGATCGCCTCCGAGGCGCGCCGGGTGACTCTCGACGAGCTCCGTGGTGCCGACGAGGTGTTCGTCACCAGCTCGGTGCGCGGTGTGGTGGCGGTCACCGGGGTCGACGGTGCGCCGCGCGAGGCAGGGCCGATCACGTCGCGGATCGCAACGGTGTACGTCACTCAGATGACCTCGCTCACGAGATAGCCCGGCGCGGGTCGCGCTTCGCGCGATGACTGTTATATTGGCCGCTCGATGGCCAAAGACGGCCGAGCTCTGCGCGAGGAAGCTGCCGCGGCTAACGCCACCGGCAAGTACAAGCGCGCGCTCGCTGCGTACCTCGAGCTCGAGCGGATCGAGCCGCGCGATGCCCAGTGGCCCAAGCGGGCCGCGGAGACCTACCGCCGGCTCGGCAACAACAAGAGCGCGATCGACGCGTACGAGCGCAGCTCCGATCGCTACGCGCAGAACGGCTTCCTCGTCCAGGCAATGGCCGTGTGCAAGCTGATCCTCCAGATCGATCCGCGACACGAGGGCACCCTCGGACGGCTCGCGCAGATGAACGAGCAGGTCGGGCAGGTCCCGACGCGCGCACAGGGCTTCGCGGAGAACAACCCCGGGCTGCATCACAACCCGTCCGTCCAGGCGCTCCGTCGTCCGAGCAGCGTGACCGGGATGGTGGAGCCCGTCACTGGCGCGGCGCAGGGGACGCCCCCGACCGAGCCGTTCTCGATGCGGTCGCGGCCTCACCCGTCGACGCCGCCCCCGCTCGCGGTCCCGCGGACGAAGAGCCGACCGATCCGGCTGCCGCCGGGGGCCGCGCTCGAGACCGTGAACCTGTCGCAGGAGATTTCCACCTCGTACGAGCACAGCTCGCCCGGTGTCCACGTCATCCCGATCGATGACGACGAGTTCGCCGAACCGCAGCGCCCCTCGGGCCCGATGATCGAGGTCGAGTCGCCGGGCGACGGTCCGATCGAAGCCGAGCCCGACGATCTGACGGAGCTCGAGCTCGCCGACATCGAGGAGGTTCCGCTCCCCGAGCCGCGCGCGGTGGGGCTCGCCGCGCAGCGCGCCCTCGCCGCGACGCCGCTGTTCGCCGGCCTCCCGAGGGAGGCGCTCGAAGCGCTCGTCGAGCACCTGGCGCTGATCCCGCTCGAGGTGGGCGCCACGCTGTTCCGCGAGGGCGAGCCGAGCGATGCGCTGTACGTGATCGTCGAGGGCGAGGTCGCGGTGCAGGCCGAGGGGCCGCCGCGCGTCGAGATGGCGCGCCTCGGGCCCGGTGCGTTCATCGGCGAGGTGGCCCTGCTGACGGATCAGCCGCGCTCGGCGACGGTGACCGCGACACAGACTTCGGAGCTGTTGCGGATCGATCGCCACACGCTGACGCGCGTGCTCGCGAACCACGGCGACATGCTGCGCGCCGTGCTCCGGTTCGTGCGCGAGCGGCTCGTCGAGCGGTGGATGCGCACGAGCCCGCTGTTCCGCCCGTTCGACGAGCACCAGCGCAACGAGCTCGCCGCGCGGTTCCAGTTCCTCGAGATCGAAGCAGGCACGGTGCTGCTGCCCGCGGGCAGCAAGCCCGATGGCCTGTACATCCTGCTCGCCGGTCACTGTCAGGTGCACCGCGGCGGCGCGACGGTCGCGACGCTCGGGCCCGGTGATCTGATCGGCGAGACCGCGTTGATGTCGGGGGGCGCGTTCCGCAGTGACGTCGTCTCGCTCGGCAAGACCCTCGCGCTGTGCCTGCCGGCGAAGGACTTCCGCGAGGTGATCATGATCCACCCGCACGTGCTCGAGTACATCGGCGAGCAGGCCGAGCACAGCCGCCGCCTCCAGATCCTCTAGCCGGGGGGGCTAGCCCTTGGACCTGGGCGCGGGCGCCTCGGTCGAGGGACCGAACCAGTCGCCGAACGGGTTCCAGCCGAACGAGGTCGCGATCAGGGCGCCCCCGAGCAGCAGGTAGACCACGCCGATCAGGAAGTGGGTCCGGCGCCCCATGGCGTAGAGACCTTTGCGCGCCTTCGCGCGCGCATCTTCGTCGTCACTGCGAAAAGCAATTCGCATCCGGTAGACGCCGAATATGATGACCAAAGCGGCGATGCCGAGCGTCAGCCAGACCGGGACTCGCATGGCCCAAGTACGTACCATTGACAGCTGCGATATGCCTGCGCCAGAGTGCGCCTCTCGCCGTACTCCCGGCCCCGAAACCGCGCATGCATCCCCAGCCGAAGTACAAGAATTCCGCGGCGTTCTATGACGTCGACGGAACGCTGATCAAGATCAATATCGTGCACACGTTCGCGTACTACGCGAGCCGGCACGCCTCCCTCGC
>Ga0113563_10002978_pt1 | contig 10424 bp, 10 predicted proteins | sample Mud3Dept3metaG_FD_80117 | JGI IMG/M metagenome (GOLD analysis project Ga0113563, IMG submission 80117) | Freshwater wetland microbial communities from Ohio, USA, analyzing the effect of biotic and abiotic controls - Mud 3 Core 4 Depth 3... | ecosystem: Environmental > Aquatic > Freshwater >...
CCGCCGCTTTGTGCGCCTCCGAGCCCTTGCCGCCATGGTGGCCGTCTTCGATATATTTTTTGGCGTTGTCCCACGCGCCGCCGCCGGTGGTCATCGAGATTGCCACGAAGAGGCCGGTCACGATGGTGCCCATCAGCACGCCGCCCAGGGTTTGCGCTCCCGCACCCGGGCCGCCGAGCCAGGTGAAGCCGACGCCGACCACGATCGGAATCAGCACCGGCAGCAGCGACGGGATCATCATTTCCTTGATCGCGGCTTTGGTCAGCATGTCGACCGCTCTCGAGTAGTCGGGCTTCGCCGTGCCTTCCATGATGCCTTTGATCTCCTTGAACTGGCGCCGCACTTCGACCACCACCGAACCGGCGGCGCGGCCGACTGCTTCCATTGCCATTGCGCCGAACAGATACGGCACCAGGCCGCCGATGAAAAGACCGATGATGACGTAGTGGTTCGAGAGATCGAACGAGACCGCTTTGTTCGCGGCTTCCAGCGCGTGAGTGTAGTCCGCGAACAGCACCAGCGCGGCCAGCCCCGCCGAACCGATCGCGTAGCCTTTGGTCACCGCCTTGGTGGTGTTGCCGACCGCGTCGAGCGGATCGGTGATCGCACGCACTTCCTTGGGCAGGTTGGCCATCTCGGCGATGCCGCCCGCGTTGTCGGTGATCGGACCGTAGGCGTCGAGCGCGACGATGATGCCGGTCATCGACAGCATGGCGGTGGCGGCGATCGCGATGCCGTAGAGGCCGGCAAGCGAATAGGCGGTGAAGATCGCAGCGCATACCGCGAGCACCGGCCAGGCCGTTGCCCGCATCGACACACCGAGGCCGGCGATGACGTTGGTCCCGTGCCCGGTGGTGGACGCCGCGGCGACGTGGCGCACCGGCGCGAATTCGGTCGCGGTGTAGTACTCGGTGATCACTACCATCAGCGCAGTCAGCACCAGCCCGACCACCGCCGCCCCGAACAGCTTCATCGGGCTGAGTTCCGGGTATTGCACGCCGATGTCGCCCAGGAGCCACCAGGTCACCGGGATGAACAGGATGGCTGCAATCACGCCCGAGACGATCACGCCTTTATACAGCGCCATCATGATTTTCTGGCCGGGCTGCACCTTGACGAAAAAGCAGCCGATGATCGAAGCGAGGATCGACACGCCGCCGAGCGCGAGCGGATAGACCACGGCCTTGCTCGCGATTTCAGGCTTCGAGAGCAAGAGCGCGCCGAGCAGCATGGTCGCAATGATGGTCACGGCATAGGTCTCGAACAGATCGGCCGCCATGCCGGCGCAGTCGCCGACGTTGTCGCCGACGTTGTCGGCAATCACCGCCGGATTGCGCGGATCGTCTTCCGGAATGCCGGCTTCGACTTTGCCGACGAGATCGGCGCCGACGTCAGCGCCTTTGGTGAAGATGCCGCCGCCAAGCCGCGCGAAGATCGAAATCAGCGAGCCGCCGAACGCCAGTCCCACCAGCGGTTCAAGGATATGCTTGATGGTGGCGCCGTGCGCGGCGGAGCCGTGCAGCGCCCAGAAGAAGCCCGTCACGCCGGCGAGCGCGAGGCCGACCACCAGCATGCCGGTGATGGCGCCGCCGCGGAAAGCGACTGCGAGCGCCTCATTGAGGCCGCTGCGCGCGGCTTCGGCGGTGCGCACGTTGGCGCGCACCGAGACGTTCATGCCGATATAGCCGGTGAGGCCCGACAGGACGGCGCCGATTGCGAAGCCCATCGCGGTCACCCATGAATTGAGCGCGAATCCGATGAGCGCGAACAGGACCACGCCGACCATCGCGATCGTCGTGTACTGGCGATTGAGATACGCGGATGCACCCTGCTGGATCGCGGCGGCGATTTCGCGCATGCGGTCGTTGCCGCTGGGCCGGCTGAGGATCCACTGGATCGAAACCCCGCCGTAAATGATCGCGACAGCCGCGCACGCGAGCGCAAACAATAAAGCAACCGACATTACCGACATGACGCTCTCCCTGAAATTTCCCGGCCATCAACAGGCTGGCCGTTGTGCCTGTTACTTCGCATCCAGCGCGAGGCCGCCTTCAAAGCGCGTGCCGCGTCTGAATCCGAATATCCGTTCGAGTTCGAGTTCCCCGATCAATCCGTCGACCGCTTCCTGCCCGTGTTCGCGCATCACTTCGGACAGGATCAGTTTGGCCGAGTTCGCATTATAAGGCCCGCCGAAGCCGGCCTGCACTTCCAGCAGCTGCCGCGCGCGCTCCAGCGTCATTGCTCGCGCTTTTCTCAGATCTTGAACGCAGTATCGAGCTTTTTTGGCACCGCCACGTTCTTGAGCTTCACGTACGCGGGCAGGCCGTTCTTGTATGGCGGGTAGTCTTCGCCGGCGATCAGCGGCGCGAGATAGGCGCGGCACTTGGCGGTGATGTGAAAGCCGTCGGCGGTGATGAAGTCGCGCGGCATCATTTTTTCGCGGTTGGCGATGTCTTTCAGATCGGCCGCCTCGATCGTCCACTTATACGGCCGGTTCGACTTGCGCACGATCACCGGCATTACGGCATTACGCCCCTTGAGCGCGAGTTCGACCGCCGCCTTGCCGACCGCATACGCCTGCAGCGCGTCGGTTTTGGACGCGATGTGGCGCGCCGAGCGCTGCAGGTAGTCGGCGACCGCCCAGTGGTACTTGTAGCCGAGTTTATCCTTGACCAGGTTGGCGATCAGCGGGGCAACGCCGCCCAATTGCGCGTGCCCGAACGCGTCCTTGAGACCGGATTCGGACAGAAACTTGCCCTCGGCATTGCGTAGTCCCTCAGACACGCCGATCGCGCAGTAACCGTACTGCCTGACGATCGCATCGACACGCGCAAGAAAACGGTCGCTGTCGAACGTGATTTCGGGGAACAGCAGCAGTTGCGGCGCGTCGCCGGCCTTTTCCGCGGCCAGCCCGCAGGCGGCGGTGATCCAGCCGGCGTGCCGGCCCATGACTTCGAGCACAAAAACCTTGGTCGAGGTGCGCGCCATCGACGCGACATCGAAGCCGGCTTCGCGGATGCTGACGGCGACGTATTTGGCGACCGAGCCGAAGCCGGGGCAGCAGTCGGTGACGGCGAGATCGTTGTCCACCGTCTTGGGAATGCCGACGCAGATCACCGGATAGCCGAGCTTCTCCGACACCTGCGACACTTTATAGGCGGTGTCGGCCGAATCGTTGCCGCCGTTGTAGAAGAAATAACCGATGTGGTGAGCCTTGAACACTTCGATCAGCCGCTCAAAGGGCGCGCGGTTTTCCTCGAAACTCTTCAACTTGTAGCGGCACGAGCCGAAAGCACCCGCTGGCGTGTGGCGCAGCGCACGGATGGCGGCCGTTGACTCTTTCGAGGTATCGATCAGATCCTCCGTCAGCGCGCCGATGATGCCGTCGCGGCCGGCGTAAACCTTGCCGATCCGGTTGCTGTGCTTGCGCGCGGTTTCGATCACGCCGCAGGCGGTTGCGTTAATCACGGCGGTCACCCCGCCGGATTGAGCATAGAAAGCGTTCATTTTTGCCATAACGGAAACCCTAAAGCTTTGCCACAGGGGTTACAGAGAAAAGCGATCCAACAAGGGGCGATATTCTAACATCGGATGGCGCGTAACAAAATGAGCCGATACCCGGTGCGATAGATACGCTTTCGTAGCGCAGGCGCCTCGCCTGCAAGCAAGACGGAGCAGGCGAGGCGCCTGCGCTACTCTCATTTTGTTACGCGCTCTAAGGATTCTTGATCAGATCCGCGCCGGTCTTGCCGGAGCCGGCGCCGGCACGGTCTTTTTCGTGGTCGGCCTGCAGCTTGAGCGTGGTGGTTACGCACTCGGCCAGGTCGTCGAAATCGTGCCCGGTGCCGAACTGCTCGGCCGCGGAATAGAAGAACTGGCTGCGATAGCGGTTCTCACCGATCTTGAAGATCACGAACTCGACGCCGCGCTCCTCCCAGTAGAGCGTCGGGCATACCGTGACTTCCGGGGCAGCCGGGTCGAGCCTGATTTCGCTGTCGGCCGGCTCGACCGCGACGGTTTTCCCGTAGCGTTCCTTGAGCGCGGTTGCGATGACCCAGCGATCGGCTGCGGTGAAATCGCTGATAGCCATCAATGGCGCTGCACGAGCGCAGCGATGATCTTGTCGCGGATATGCTCAACCGTGCCGCGCCCATAGACATTCACGTAGCGCGGCGCACGCTTGTCGCCGCTCGCGGCCCAGCCGAGGTAGTAGTTGACGAGCGGCTTGGTCAGGGAATGGTAGTTGTCGATGCGCCGTCTCACCGTCTCTTCGTTATCATCGACACGCTGAATCAATGGCTCGCCGGTGAGATCGTCGCGGTCCGCCACCTTGGGCGGATTGAACCGGATGTGGTAGCTGCGGCCCGAGCCGGGATGGACGCGGCGGCCGCTCATGCGGCGCAGGATTTCGTCGTCGGCGACTTCGATCTCGACCACGAAATCGATATCGATGGCCGCGATGCGCAGCGCCTCGGCCTGCGCGATCGTGCGTGGAAAACCATCGATGATGAAACCGTTGATGCAATCCGGCTGCGTGATACGATGTTTCGTCATCGTCGTGACCAGATGATCGGGAACCAGGTTGCCGGCATCCATGAATTTCTTTGCCTCAATGCCGAGCGCCGTGCCGGACTTGATCTCGGCGCGCAGCATATCGCCGGTCGAGATCTGGGGAATCTTGAAACGGTCCATCAGGAACTGCGCCTGGGTGCCCTTGCCCGCGCCGGGCAAGCCCAGCAGGATGATTCGCATCATGTCGGTATCTTTGGCAGGAGCCCGCGCAAACCGTGCCGCGGCAGTCCGCAAGCGTAGCGGTTATCGGAGCAACAAATTATACCGTGTATGGCGCCGCCGCGAAACCCGGCGCGGGCGCGGCTTAGCTGCCAGCCAGCAATGCCTTGACGCGCTCGAGGTCCTCCGCGGTGTCGACACCCGCGTGCGGCGCGGCAGCGGTGATTGCGACGCTGATGCGGTAGCCGTGCCACAGCGCGCGCAACTGTTCGAGGGCTTCGAACTGCTCGATCGGCGCCGGGGCAAGCTTGGTGTAGCCGGCGAGGAACGCAGCACGGTAGGCGTAAACGCCGATGTGCCGGTAGGCCGGGAGTCCGGCCGGAATCCGCGCGATCCCGCCGGAAAACGCATCCCGTGCATAGGGTATCGGCGCGCGGCTGAAGTAAAGCGCGTGGCCGTCGCAGTCGATCACCACCTTGACGATGTTGGGATTGACGAGCTGCGCCGCATCGGCAAGCGGGCAGGCCGCAGTGGCGATTGCGGCGTCGGAATGAGTGGCCAGCTGCTGCGCGACACCGCGTATCAGCCCGGGCTCGATCAGCGGCTCGTCACCCTGCACGTTGACGACGATGCAATCGCCGGGATAGCGGCGCTGCGTGGCGATTTCCGCGATGCGGTCCGTGCCGGACGCATGGTCCGCGCGTGTGAGCAGCGCCCGATGACCGTGGCGCTCGACAACGCCAGCGATTCCCTCATGGTCGGTGGCGACGATGACTTCGGCCGCGCCGCTGGCGCGCGCCCGGTCGGCAACGTGCACTACCATGGGTTTGCCGCCGATTTCGAGCAGCGGCTTGCCCGGCAGCCGCGTCGAGGCGTAACGCGCGGGAATGACGACGACGAATTCCATTCACTCCTTCACGAATTCACTTCCTCGCCCGGAGGAAGCTTGCGCGCTTCGTCCTCGAGCATCACCGGTATGCCGTCCCTGACCGCAAAGGCCAGGCGGTCGGGCTTGCAGATGAGCTCCTGCCGCGGCTTGTCGTAGACGAGCGGGCCTTTGCAGATCGGGCACACGAGAATGTCGAGCAGTTTAGGATCCATGCCGCGTTTGCTTTCCCAGTTTGTGCAGAATCAGCTCGCCCAGCGCGAGATCGACTTCCGCATCGATGTGCAGCGCCCAGAACTTCCCGCTGCCGAACCGCTCGCATTTTACCGCATCCTTTTCGGTCATGAGGACTGCGTCGGTATCGGCGCCGGCGAAATCCGCCGCTTCGAAGGGGTGATGATCGGGAAACGGGCGTCCGGTGAACGATATTCCGAGTTCGCGCAGGTGGTTGAAAAACCGCTGGGGATTGCCTATCCCTGCGACCGCGTGTACGCGCTGCCCGGCGAAGCGCTCGGGGCCTGCCTGCCGTGCCGGGTTGGCCAGGTCATAGAACGTCCTGCCGCCCAGCGTCATTTCGAAGATCGGCCGGTCCAGCGGCAGCATCGCCCGCGGAAACAGGGTCGCGCCGTTGATCACCAGCGCATCAACGCGGTCGAGGCGTTGCAGCGGCTCGCGCAGCGGCCCGGCCGGCAACAGCATGCCATTGCCGAAGCCGCGTTCGCCGTCGACGACCGCAATTTCGACGTCATGCGCAAGCGCGTAGTGCTGCAGGCCGTCGTCGCAGATCAGCGCATCGCATTCCGGGTGCGCGGCGAGCAGTGCGCGTGCGGCGGCAACACGCGCGGCGCCGACCCATACCGGACAGCCGCAACGGCGCGCGAGCAGCACCGCTTCATCGCCGACGACGCCGGGATCGCTGCCTGCGGCGGCATGCTGCGGCGTGCCTGCGCTGCCGCCGTAGCCACGGCAGACTATGCCCGGGTGGTAGCCGCGTTCAAGCAACATCCGGGCGAGCCAGATCACGAGCGGCGTCTTGCCGGTGCCGCCGACATTGATGTTGCCGGCGACGATTACCGGCACCGGCAGGCGCGTAACCGTCAGGACACCTGCCCGGTAGAGCAGACGGCGCAGCGCGGCAAGGGCGGCGAATGCGAGGCTAAGCGGCCACAGCACCAGGTGCAGCGGCGAAATGCGATACCAGTATGATTCCAGCCAGCGCATTCACGGTGAGGCGTCAGTAGAGAGCAAGTTACTCTTTGCGCTTCACTTCTTCAACGCTTGTGTGGTGAACGTGATGCGGCTGTAGCCGGCGATGCGCGCGGCTTCCATGATGTTGACCACCGACTGGTGGGTGGCGGCGGCATCGGCGTTGATGATGATCACCGGGTCGGCGATGCTGCCAGCCGCGCGTTTGAGCTCTTCGGCGAAGGTATCCGGACTGCGAAACGGCACCGGCACCTTGTTGACCACGTACTTGCCCTGGCCGTCGACCGCGACATTGATCTGGTTCGGCCGCTCCTCCGGCTTGTTGGCTTCGGCGGTAGGCAGGTTGATCTGCAGCTCGGAGTAACGGGAGTAGGTGGTGGTGACCATCAGGAAGATCAGGATCACCAGCAGCACGTCGATCAACGGAATCAGGTTGATTTCCAGCTCTTCCTTGCGTGAACCGAGGCGGAAATTCACGATTTCTGCCTGCCGCTCAGCTGCGGCGCTCGCCGTGCAGGATCTCGACCAGCTTCACCGCCTGGCTTTCCATTTCGACGATCAACGACTCGACCTGGTTGCGGTAATGGCGGTAGAAAATCATGCTCGGAATTGCAACGATGAGACCCATGGCGGTGTTATACAGCGCAATCGAAATGCCGTGCGCAAGCACGATCGGATTGCTGCCCGTCGGTGTCTGCGAGCCGAAGATCTCGATCATGCCGATCACCGTTCCGAGCAGGCCGAGCAGCGGGCTGATCGTGGCGATGGTGCCGAGCGTGGTGAGGAAGCGCTCGAGTTCGTGCGCCACTGAACGGCCGGTTTCGTCGATCGCCTCTTTCATCACCTGCGGCGTGCTTTGCACGTTTTTCAGGCCGGTGGCAAACACCTTGGCCAACGGCGCGCCGTTGGCAAGCCGCGAGAGCAACTCGGGATTGACGCCGTTCTGGCGATACTCCTGGACCACCTGTGCGAGCAGGCCGCGCGGCGCGACGATGCTGCTGCGCAGCGACCAGGCGCGCTCACCGATGATGGCGAGCGCGATGATCGACGCCAGCACCAGCGGCCATATCGGCCATCCGGCCGCTTCGAGAAGTGCAAACACCAGATTCTCCTAACCTGCTTAATCGAAACGGCCTAACTGTATAATGGCAATGGGTTTTCAGCAAGCGCAATCGGTCTTTCGGTCGCGTGGGTGACGCGACGTCGTACTTGATCCGGCGCCAGATTCCGTCGCGCGGCCACTCCTGAAACCGCGCGACTTGCGCCGACTGATTGTCTGGCCCGAAGTTTTTCGATGGCCGGCAATTCGCCATCGGATTTTCATGATGTGCATTGATTGGCCAGCGCAAAAAACTTGTCCACAATTCCGGTGGATAAGTCTGTGCGAATTTTGTAAACAATTGAGCTAAGTGAGTTACCTGCAAAGGTTTTTTCTGTCCTGCCTAATTTTTAAACGTATGAATATTACGATCAAAATCAATAGCTTGTAATGGAGAGCCAGGCTGCATGCGGGTTTGCGGCTGATGCCTTGACGTTGCTTGCGGCACCAGTGCATATGCTGCTCCGCACGATTTTCGGTGACACGTGCGTGAGCCGTTAAAACATTTGCGAAAATCGCCCGGCCGTGCAATTTGGCGCGCGCCAGGATGACCGCAACGGTAAAATCTCGCGATGCAACAATCTTCAGATCCCGAAAAGTTTTCAGGCGTCATCAGCGTTGCCGAGCTCAATCGGCTCGCCAGGGAACTGATCGAGCAGAATCTGCCGCTGATGTGGGTGGCGGGCGAGATCTCGAATTTCACGCGTGCCACATCCGGGCATTGCTATTTTTCGCTCAAGGATGCACAGGCGCAGGTGCGCTGCGTGATGTTCCGCCACCGGATGCAGCTGCAGGACTGGAGGCCCGAGAACGGCATGCAGGTCGAAGTGCGCGCCTGCCCGTCGTTCTACGAGCAGCGCGGTGAATTCCAGCTCAACGTCGAGGCGATGCGCCGCTCCGGGCTGGGCGCCCTCTACGAGGCGTTCGAAAAGCTCAAGGCCAGGCTGCAGGCCGAAGGGCTGTTCGACCCGGCAGCCAAGCAGCCGCTGCCGCGGTTTCCGCGCGCGATCGGGGTTGTCACGTCGCTGCAGGCTGCCGCGTTGCGCGATGTGCTGACCACGCTCAAGCGCCGCATGGCGGCGATCCCGGTGATCGTCTATCCGACGGCGGTGCAGGGCGCGGGCGCAGGCGCGCAAATCGCGGCGGCAATCGGCACCGCGGATGCCCGCGCCGAGTGCGACGTGCTGATCGTCTGCCGCGGCGGCGGCAGCATCGAGGACCTGTGGGCTTTCAACGAAGAAGTCGTCGCGCGCGCAATTCACGCCTGCCGGCTTCCGGTGGTGAGCGGGGTCGGACACGAAACCGATTTCACGATTGCCGACTTCGTGGCGGATGCGCGCGCGCCGACGCCGACCGCGGCAGCGCAGATGGCGAGTCCCAATCGCGACGACCTGCGCCAGGACCTTAGCCACCTCTATCAGCGCCTGGCGCGCGTGACGGAGCGTGCGCTCGAGCGTCGCATGCAGCAGCTCGACGTGCTGGCGCGGCGGCTCACTCATCCCGGCGAGCGCATCGCGAACCAGTTGGCTCAACTCGGGCATCTTGCAAGCCGGCTGCGCAGCGCGTGGCAGATGACATCCGGCAACAGCGAATGGCGGCTGCGCGAGCTGTATCAGCAACTGCTCGCGCAGCGTCCTGATTTCGCCACGCTCGCCACGCGGCAGCAAACGCTCGCGCAGCGGCTTGCGGGCGCCGCCGCGCATCGCGTCGACGCACTGTATGCCGATGTCAGGAGCCTCGCCGCGCAGCTCGCCCAGCTTAATCCGGGCGCGGTGCTGGAGCGCGGCTACAGCATGGTCGAGACGGCGGCTGGTGATATCGTGCGCGACAGCGCGCAGATCGGGCGTGACGAGGAAGTCAGGCTCACGTTTGCCAGAGGGTGGGCCAGCGCCAAAGTGCGCGACAAGGGTTGACCCAGGCTAACGCGCGTCCGCTGTTTTGCCGGCGGCTTCGAGCTTCGCGGCCGGGTGCAGCCGGGGTACCGGAGCCGGCTCTTCCGCGCGGCCGCGCCGGCGTGCGAACCATTTTCTCGCGGCCTCCATGTAGATGTAAATCACCGGCGTGATGTACAGCGTCAGCAGCTGCGAAAGAACCAGTCCGCCGACGACCGCAAGTCCCAGCGGCCTGCGCGCCTCGGCTCCGGCGCCCAGGCCCAGCGCAATCGGCAGCGTGCCCATCAGCGCCGCCATGGTCGTCATCATGATGGGGCGGAAACGCACCAGGCAGGCTTCGTAAATCGCGTCGGCGGGGTTCCTCCCGTTCGCGCGCTGAGTCTCGATCGCGAAGTCGATCATCATGATCGCGTTCTTCTTGACGATGCCGACCAGCATGATGATGCCGACGTAGGAGTACATGTTGAGCGGCATGCCGAACAGCATCAGCGTCAGCAGCGCGCCCATGCCCGCAGTAGGCAATCCGGACAGGATCGTGAGCGGGTGTATGTAGCTTTCGTAGAGGATACCCAGCACCAGATAGATCACGAAAACCGACATCACCAGCAAC
>Ga0113563_10002979_pt1 | contig 10423 bp, 7 predicted proteins | sample Mud3Dept3metaG_FD_80117 | JGI IMG/M metagenome (GOLD analysis project Ga0113563, IMG submission 80117) | Freshwater wetland microbial communities from Ohio, USA, analyzing the effect of biotic and abiotic controls - Mud 3 Core 4 Depth 3... | ecosystem: Environmental > Aquatic > Freshwater >...
ATCTTCCATCATTCCATTATTCCATCATTCCAGTCTTCCACATCAATATATTATGATTACACCTGATTTTAAATTACCTTATTATAAAACGAGCAGTTGTTTTATCGCTTCCCTGGCTTTATCAAACTCAAATAATTTTATCCTGTCATTTATTTTAGCTGCTATTTTATCATTACACAAATTCCTGATACTTCCTTCGTGTGTATATTCAGTACCTAAAGATGGAATGTACTTTCCATCTCTGATTTCATCAGCCACCTTGCGGTAAGCTTCTCTGAACGGTTTCCCCTCCATTACCAGGTGGTTGACATTTTCAACACTAAAAATATACCTGTATTTCTCATCATTTTTATCAATTTTTCTGATGACCAGTTCCGGAAATACCTTAATCAGGATATTCAGGCAGTCCATGATATTTTCAAATGCCGGCAGAAAATATTCCTTTATTAACTGAAAATCCCGGTGATACCCGGTAGGCAGATTATTCGCCATAAGGCTGATTTGATTAGGAAGAGATTGTATGCCTGAACACGTGGCACGGACCATTTCAAAAATATCCGGATTACGCTTATGAGGCATTATACTGGAACCTGTTGAATATTCTTCAGGGAGTCCGATAAAGCCATAATTTTCATTTGAATACAGACAAACATCCCCGGCATATTTTCCAAGTGTGAATGCAAGTGATGCCAGTGCCTGTGCTGACATTAACTCCGTTTTTCCCCTTGCATTCATTGCATGCATGGAATTAAATCGCATATTTTCAAAGCCCAGTAAGTCGGTGGTCATCTGTCTGTTAAGAGGTAATGAAGTTCCAAATCCGGCAGCGGATCCCAGCGGATTCTGGTTTGCCATCCTGTATGCTGCATGAAAAATCAGAAGATCATCGGCGAGTGTTTCAGCAAAACTGCCAAACCATAAACCGAAAGATGCAGGCATTGCAACCTGGAAATGAGTATAACCCGGCAAAAAATATTCACGGTATTTTTCACTCAGCTGAAGAAGTCTGGCTGAAAATGTATCAATTGTTCCCACAATCTCACTGATTTTATCCCTTATGAACAGATGAATATCCAACAGAACCTGGTCATTTCTGGAACGTCCGGAATGGATCTTTTTCCCCGCTTCACCCAGAATATTTGTCAGCTGATTCTCCACCTCACTGTGTACATCTTCAGAGTCTTCAGAAATCCTGAAGTCTCCAGCATCGATTTGCTTATATATCTGAGTAAGCGCCTGGATCAGGACTTTTGATTCATTTTCGGAAATAATCCCTACGGATTCCAGCATTTTAGCATGTGCTATGGATCCAATGATATCATACCGGGCAAGCAATACGTCCAGCAATTTGTCCTTACCTGATGTAAAATCCTGAGTTGTTTTATTAAAAGGTTTCCCCTTATCCCAGAGTTTCATTTCAATTTTAAATTAGTTAGCAGATTAAAATAAATATCTATCCCATCATATATTTCCCGAGGCATGATGAATTCATCATCAGTATGTGATCTCATTGGATCCCCCGGACCAATTTTTACCGTTGGAAAAGGCATTAATGCCTGATCGGAAAGAGTTCCTGACCCGTAACATTGAATGCCCATTCTTTCAGCACACTTCACAATCGGATGTTTTGGATCAATCGACGATGAATTCAGCCTGAACGACCTGCTCTTAATGTCACTTTTTAGTTGCCGGCAAATAAGATCAAATATTTCCCTGTTTGTATAACAATCATTTGACCTGACATCTACTACCCAGGAACAGGTTTCAGGAATTATATTATGCGCTTCTCCTCCACTAATAACAGTTACCTGCAGGGTAACTTCACCCAGGAGTTTTGATTTTTCAGGGAATTTAATTCTTTTAATCCGGTCAATATCTTCTGTTGCCCGGTAAATGGCATTAATGCCGGTATTATTGGCAGCATGGGAACGCTTACCGCTGGATACACAATCCAGGACCATCAGGCCCTTTTCAGCTACCGCAAGATTCATCCCGGTAGGTTCTCCCACAATTCCCATGTCAATCCTGCCTAAATCATTCAATATGGATTCCACCCCGTTTTTCCCGGAAATTTCTTCCTCTGCCGTCGCAGAATAAATCAAATTATAAGGCAGGTCCATTTTTCCCAATAAAACAAAAACCGCCAGCAGTGCTACCACAGATGCGCCGGCATCATTACTGCCCAATCCATATAATTTACCCTGTGATATTTTTGGGATGAAAGGATCGTTTGACCAACCACTTCCCGGTCTGACCGTATCAATATGAGAATTCAGGAGGACGGTCGGAAAATCTTTCTTTCTGACACCGCATGTCCACACATTATTGTATTTCCTTTCAACTTTATAATCCAGATCAGCAAGAGCCTTTTCTATAAGATCGGCTGCTTTCTCTTCCTCTTTGCTGAAAGACGGGATCCGGATCAATCCTTTCAGGAGATCAACTGCATATTTTTTTATTTCATTTTTGTTCATTCAATCATTTTTCTTCTTGTTCACAGAGTAATAAATCTTCATTGGATTGCTCAGTATCTTTGTAAATCCTTTTACATCATCTCCGGTCCAGCCAAAATTCATTTCTCCGTATTTTGCCTGTGAAGCCTGCATCAGGTCGTTCTCCGAAGAAATTCCTTCTACTGAAAACGAATGTGGTCTGAGCTTTAAAAATACTTTGCCATTGACTGTTTCCTGACTATCCTTAAGAAAAGTTTCAATATTTCTCATGACAGGATCCAGGAACTGTCCTTCATGCAGCATCATCCCATACCATTCAGATAGCTGGTCTTTCCAGTAAATCTGCCATTTGCTGAGAACATGTTTTTCAAGTGACTGATGAGCCTGTATGATCATCAGGGGAGCAGGGGCTTCAAATCCAACCCTGCCTTTTATTCCAATAATGGTTTCACCAACGTGAATGCCACGTCCGATTGCCAGGGATGAACCAATTTTATTGAGACTTTTTATGGTATCAATGCCCCCTTTTAATTCTCCTTTTATGAATTCAATTTCAATATTCTGTTCATCATTGCTTTTCAGTTGCCCCGGGTACGCATTTCCGGGAATACCAAGATGAGATGTCAAAGTTTCCTTTCCTCCTATGGAAGTCCCCCACAGACCCTGATTGATGCTATAGTCATGATCGGTTATAACATCTTTTAGTCCTGTTTTTTTCAGGTATTCTTTTTCATCTTCCCTGGAAATTCTTAGTTCTCTTACCGGGGCAGAGATCTTTATTTCCGGAGCGAGTATGTGAAATATTATTTCAAATCTTACCTGGTCATTGCCGGCACCGGTACTGCCATGTGCAATATATTGTATCTTATGCTTCCGGGCATATTCCAGCACAGCGATGGCCTGGAAAGTCCGTTCAGAACTTACCGACATTGGATACGTTTTATTTCTGAGCATATTACCGAAAATAAGATACCGTATACACTCCCTGAAATACCGATCACTCACATCTATGGTTTCATGATGGTTAACTCCAAGGGCTTTTGATCGCTTTTCAATCCGGCTCACTTCCTCGCTGTTAAAACCTCCTGTATTTACAAAAACAGTATGAACTTCAAAATTTTTTTCATCCATCAGATATTTCGCACAGAATGAGGTGTCAAGGCCACCACTGAAAGCAAGTACGATATTCTCTTTTTTATTTTGCATATTTATGCGTTTGTTGAGCTATTTTTCCTTTTTGATATAAATCCGATCAGTTCTTTACCTGATTCCTTTATTTTAATCCCGTTTTTTCTTAAAGATTTTTTTATCATCCAGCCTTTCTGATCCTTTTCCGGATTAAATAACATACCGGTGCAAAGGCAATGCATCCTGTTGGTCCGGAACAGAACATCATAGTAAGAACATGTCTGACAGCCTTTCCAGAATTCCTCATCATCCGTCAGCTCAGAAAAAGTAACCGGTTTATAGCCAAGAGCTGAATTGATTTTCATTACCGCCAGGCTGGTGGTCAGTCCGAATATTTTTGCCTCCGGAAATAGTTTTCTTGATAATTTGAAAGCTTCATGTTTGATTTTCATTGCAAGTCCCTGGCCACGATATTTATCAATTACGATAAGCCCTGAATTTGCTACGAATTTTTTATGACCCCAGCTCTCAATATAGCAGAATCCTGCAAAGTTCCCTGACTGGGTAATGGCAATGACAGCTTTACCTTCAGAAATCTTATTGTTAAGATATTCTTTTGTCCTCTTTGCAAGTCCGGTTCCCTTTACCTTTGATGCCTGAATAATGGCCTCTTCAATTACAGGAACATATAACAGGTGTTCCTGTTTTGCAATCTGTACCCTGATCTTTTCCATTTTAATCTGTTTTATTCCTTCGTCTTAATTTCGGGTATTAACCCGGCAAGTATATGTTTTACATCTTGTTTTGTCGCTCCTTCACGGGGAATAATTAAAATCGTATCATCTCCTGCAATGGTTCCAATGATCTGGTATGCTCCCAATTTATCAATGGCAGATGCAATGCTTGATGCATACCCCGGAAGCGTTCTGATCACCCCGAGATGCCAGGCAAATTCAACCGATACAAATCCATTCAGGGGGAAATTATCTACGGATAATAAATTTTCCTGATCTGATTCCTGAGAAGGTAAAAAATAAATATACCCCCTGGATGCATCTGCAATTTTAGCTGCCCGGAGAAATTTTAAATCCCTTGATAGAGTTGCCTGGGTAATCTGAAATCCACCTTTGACAAGTATCTCCAATAGCTCTTCCTGACTGGAAATTTTTTGATTCTCAATGATTTTTTTTACAGTCAGTATACGCTGGGTTCTTGTTTTCATTATGTATATTTATACATATAAAATGCAAATTTATACATTTTTTAATATTATCCTATTATTATTTCAAAAAATGTAATTTTGAAACATCAACTATGAATACTGATATCCGCAAGGTCATAATACTTGGATCGGGAGCACTTAAAATAGGTGAGGCCGGTGAGTTTGATTATTCTGGATCACAGGCTTTGAAAGCACTGCGAGAAGAAAATATAAAAACCGTCCTGGTAAATCCCAATATTGCAACGGTCCAGACCTCTGATAAAATTGCAGATAAAGTTTATTTTCTTCCGGTCACTCCTTATTTCATTGAAAAAGTCATTGAGAAGGAAAAACCTGATGGGATTTTACTTTCTTTTGGCGGCCAGACAGCATTGAATTGTGGCATTGATTTATTCCTACAGAATATACTTGAAAAGCATCATGTAAGGATTCTGGGTACTCCGATACAATCGGTCATCGATACGGAAGACAGGGATAAATTTGTTAAGAAGCTGAATGAAATACATGTTCACACACCTAAAAGTCAGGCTGTTACAACCGTTGAGGAAGCAGTTGATGCAGCTGTCTCTCTGGGATTCCCGGTCATCCTGCGGGCAGCTTATACCCTTGGAGGACAGGGAAGTGGCTTTTGCTCAAACAGGGAGGATCTGGTTCGGGAAACATCTAAAGCCCTTAGCTATTCACCCCAGATTCTTATTGAGGAGTCTTTAAAAGGCTGGAAAGAAATTGAATATGAAGTGGTCCGTGATCAGTATGATAATTGTATCACGGTCTGTAACATGGAAAATTTTGATCCCCTGGGTATTCATACAGGAGAAAGCATTGTGGTGGCTCCATCTCAGACCCTCACCAATACTGAGTATCATAAACTCAGGGAGCTGGCCATCAAAATAATCAGGCATTTAGGCATCATTGGGGAATGTAATATTCAATTTGCTCTCGACCCCGGTTCAGAAGAATATCGTGTAATAGAGGTCAATGCCAGGTTATCGAGGTCCAGTGCCCTGGCTTCAAAGGCAACTGGTTATCCGCTTGCATTCATCGCTGCTAAGCTCGCTCTTGGATATGGTTTGCATGAGCTGAAAAATTCAGTAACTAAAACCACATCCGCATTTTTTGAACCTGCTCTCGATTATATCGTATGTAAAATTCCACGCTGGGATCTTAACAAGTTCATTGGCGTTTCCAAGCTGATAGACAGCAGTATGAAAAGCGTAGGTGAGGTTATGGCCATCGGCCGGAATTTCGAAGAAGCCATTCAAAAAGGCATCCGGATGATCGGGCAGGGTATGCATGGATTTACAGGAAACCGTGACCTGTCATTTAAGGATGTGGAAAAGGAATTAGCTGAACCCACCGATATGAGGATCATTGTAATTGAACAGGCTTTCGATCAGGGTCTGACAGTGGACCGCATTCACGAGCTGACCATGATTGACCGGTGGTTCCTTATAAAACTCAAAAATATTTTTGATCTGAAAAATGATCTTGAAAAGTATAATTCCCTCGAAGATTTACCTGTTGAGCTCCTTAGAAAAGCGAAAATAATGGGATTCTCAGATTTTCAGATTGCACGACATGTAATAAAGCCCAATCCAAAACTGACAAGTGAGAAAAGTCTTGAAGTAAGGGATCACAGGAAGAAAGCAGGTGTAATTCCCTTTGTTAAACAAATCGATACACTGGCAGCTGAATATCCGGCTTTAACCAACTACTTGTATATTACATACAGCGGATCGGAACATGATGTGGAATTTGGGAGGAATCAGAAATCAGTTATTGTGCTGGGATCAGGAGCATACAGGATTGGCAGCAGTGTGGAATTTGACTGGTGCAGTGTAAATGCTTTATACACAATAAATAATCACGGTTATAAATCCATCATGATCAATTATAATCCGGAAACGGTAAGTACGGATTATGATATTTGTGACAGGCTTTATTTTGATGAACTTTCATTTGAGAGGGTCTTGGATATTATTGAACTTGAAGATCCTCTGGGTGTTATCATTTCAATGGGCGGGCAAATTCCGAATAATCTTGCAATGAGATTATATGAACAGAAAGTCAATATTTTAGGAACATCACCTGTTTCCATTGATAATGCTGAAAACAGGCATAAATTTTCAATGCTGCTTGACAGCCTGAATATAGATCAACCCAGGTGGAAAGAGGTCACCAATATTGAAGATGTGCACAAATTTGTAAATGACGTTGGATTCCCTGTTCTGATAAGACCGTCTTATGTGCTTTCGGGTGCCGCCATGAATGTGGTTTCGAATCTGGAAGAACTGGAACATTTTCTGAAACTCGCAGCCAAAGTCTCGAAACAATACCCTGTTGTGATTTCAGAATTTATCCAGCAGGCAAAGGAAATCGAAATTGATGCGGTATCACGGAAAGGAGAAGTTCTTGCCTATGCCATTTCAGAACATGTTGAATTTGCAGGTGTTCATTCCGGGGATGCAACCATGGTCTTTCCTCCACAGAAAATCTATTTTGAAACAGTGCGCCGGATCAAGAAAATTACCCGTGATATTTCACTCGCTCTCAATATTTCAGGGCCTTTTAATATGCAGTTCCTTGCAAAAGACAATGATATAAAAGTAATTGAATGTAATCTCAGGGCTTCCCGGAGTATGCCTTTCGTTTCGAAGGTTTTAAAAACCAATTTGATTGATCTTGCAACAAAAGTGATGCTGGATATACCCGTTGAAAAACCACAAAAATCAAGTTTTGAACTCGATTATATTGGTATCAAAGCCCCCCAGTTTTCCTTTTCCAGGCTCAAGAAAGCAGATCCTGTTCTGGGTGTGGATATGGCTTCTACAGGTGAAGTTGGATGTATTGGTGATAACTTTTATGAAGCCATCCTGAAATCAATGTTATCCGTTGGTTATAAGATTCCGAAAAAAAATATTCTTCTTTCAACCGGTCCGATGCGATCCAAGGTTGAGATGATCAACAGCTGTAAATTGCTTGTTGAAAAAGAATACAATCTTTTTGCCACAAAAGGAACACATGATTTTCTTAAGCTTAATAATATTGAATCCACTATGCTTCACTGGCCTGATGAAGATAAAAAACCAAATACCCTGGATTATATCAGAAATAAAATGATTGACCTGGTTATAAATGTCCCTAAAGATCTGACAAAAACAGAATTAAGCAATGATTATTCCATACGAAGAAATGCCGTTGACTACAATATACCTCTTATTACCAATGCCCGCCTGGCCAGTGCTTTTATTACTGCTTTCTGTAAACTTAAAATTTCCGATATCGTTGTCAAAAGCTGGGATGAATATTAAAAGGGACAGAATTAAGGATTTATTTCTTCATTTTAAGTGCTTCTGCACCGGAGACAATTTCAAGGAGTTCTTTTGTAATTGAAGCCTGTCTCGCCTTATTATAATTTAATTTTAAATCCCTGATCAGTTCAGTGGCATTATCCGTTGCCAGGTGCATGGCAGTCATCCGTGCCCCATGATCAGATGCATTCGAATCAAGAAGTGCTTTATAAAACTGAATCTTCAGGGATTTTGGGATCAATTCATTGACGATATTTTCTTTCGATGGTTCAAAAATATAATCCTGGACGATTTGTTTCTCTTCTTTCTTTTCAGGTAAAACTATCGGAAGGAATTGTTCTGTTGAAAGTATCTGAACAGCAGCATTTTTGAACTGGTTATAAATCAATATAATTTTATCATATTCACGGTTAAGGTACAAATTGATCAGCTCTTCAGCAACGGTTGCAGCAGTATTAAAATTCAATCCGTCAAAAAGATCATTACGTGACTTTAGGATGTTATATTTCTTCCTGGAAAAATAATCTGATCCCTTTTTCCCGATGGTAAACAGATGGAAATTGCCGGAATGAGTATATCTTTTAAAATCTTCCTGCATCAGATGGATGGTTCTCCTTATAATATTTGCATTAAAAGCCCCGCACAATCCACGGTTCGAGGTAATTACAACAAACAATACCCGTTCGGGTTCTTTTGTCCTAACAAAAACATTATCTTCATCGTTTGACAGAGAGTCACTGACGTGGGCAAGTATTTCCTGCAATTTACGAGCATATGGTCTGAGCTGAATGATTGCTTCCTGAGCCCTGCGAAGTTTAGCTGCTGAAACCATTTTCATTGCATTCGTTATCTGTCTTGTGGAAACAACCGACGCAATTCTGATTCGTATTTCTTTCAGTCCAGCCATTTATCTATAATCCGATTATTATATTGTAAATTTAAATTTCTCTGAATTTAAATATGCCATTCAGTCAATTATACCCAAATTCGAACGTATCAATCAAATTCTTGAGTTTTAAGCAAATCTTGCAGCAATTTCTTCTGCTGTTTTCTGAAGGATTTCCATATCTTTTTCGCTTAAAGTTCCTTTTGCTATAGATTTCATCAGGTCTTTCTGCTTCAGATCAAGATAATCAAGGAATTCCTGTTCAAATGCTTTTACTTTTTTCACTGGGACAGTGGTAAGCAGTCCCTTTGTGCAACAAAATATGATAGCGATCTGACGTTCCACCGAAACAGGAGAATATTGCCCCTGTTTTAATATCTCCACATTCTTTGCTCCTTTATCAAGAACTGCGAGTGTTGCCTTATCAAGATCCGAACCGAATTTTGCAAATGCTTCCAGTTCGCGGTATTGAGCCTGATCGAGCTTAAGAGTACCGGCAACTTGCTTCATAGCCTTTATCTGAGCTTTCCCTCCCACCCTTGAAACAGAAATACCCACGTTAATGGCTGGTCTGACCCCGGCATTAAACAGGTTGGATTCAAGAAATATCTGACCATCTGTTATGGAGATCACATTGGTTGGGATATAAGCAGAGACATCTCCCGCCTGTGTTTCAATTATTGGCAGGGCGGTAAGGGATCCTCCTCCTTTTACCATATGTTTAATTGATACCGGCAGGTCATTCATCTGCATTGCAATTTCATCTGATTCAATTATTTTTGCAGCTCTTTCCAGCAAGCGTGAATGCAAATAGAAAATATCGCCGGGATAAGCTTCGCGTCCGGGTGGCCTTCGCAATAATAATGATACTTCACGGTATGAGACTGCCTGCTTTGAAAGGTCATCATAGATGATCAGGGCATCCCTTCCGGTATCCCTGAAGAATTCACCTATTGCACAACCAGCAAATGGAGCATAAAATTGCAGAGCAGCCGGATCGGATGCAGTGGCAAAAACAATTACGGTATAATTCAACGCATTGCGCTCCTCAAGGATCTTTGCAATATTTGCTACCGTTGAACCTTTTTGTCCGACTGCTACATAAATACAATAAACTGGTTTTCCTTTTTCAAAATTTTCCCTCTGATTTATGATTGTATCTATGGCTATGGCTGTTTTGCCGGTCTGACGATCGCCGATGATTAATTCACGTTGGCCTTTTCCAATCGGGATCATTGCATCGATGGCTTTAATACCGGTTTGTAAGGGCTGGTTTACTGGTTGTCTGAATATGACTCCGGGAGCCTTTCTTTCCAATGGCATTTCAAATGTTTCACCTTTAATAGGCCCCTTACCATCAAGCGGCTCACCAATTGTATTGATAACCCTGCCCAACATCCCCTCCCCTACATTCAAAGAGGCA
>Ga0113563_10002980_pt1 | contig 10418 bp, 11 predicted proteins | sample Mud3Dept3metaG_FD_80117 | JGI IMG/M metagenome (GOLD analysis project Ga0113563, IMG submission 80117) | Freshwater wetland microbial communities from Ohio, USA, analyzing the effect of biotic and abiotic controls - Mud 3 Core 4 Depth 3... | ecosystem: Environmental > Aquatic > Freshwater >...
AACGCTCCGGCACTTGCAAGATAAAGCTCGCGCCGAGGATCACGCCGGGCAGGCCCGCGCCCAGGATGATCAAGGCGAAGCGCCGCTCCAGATGGCTTTCTTTCCAATGCCGGATGGTTGCGCCCAGGCCGAGCGCGACGCTCGCCACCTTGTGCGTGGCGAGCGCCACGCCGAACGGTAGGCCGAGAAAAATCAACATGGGGAATTGAATCAGGCCGGCGCCGCCGCCGGACAAAGCGGAAAACCAGTTCGCCAGAAACGAGGCGATGAACAGCGCGAGTTGTTCGAGGTGCGACACTTAATTTAGGAACAAAAATTTAGCCACAGAGAACACAGAGGTCACAGAGATTCGGGGTTAACGGGCGAATAGGACTCGCGGGGCAATTGCATCTGTTGTGCGCGACAAAATCTTGAACCTCTGTGCTCTCTGTGTTCTCTGTGGCTGGCATTTGATTTTTGCCTTAACCGCGCAGCAATTTCACAGTCCAGAAGCCGGCGATGGTCAGCGCCAAGGAACCGAACAGGTGCGCGCTCATGGTGGCCAGCGCCCAGCCATATTGGGCGCGCATCAGGAGATTAACGCTCTCTGCCGAGAAGGTGGAGAAGGTGGTCAGCCCACCGAGAAAACCGGTGATGACGAACAGGCGCATTTCCTGGGTAATGCCCGGATGGTTGGCAAAATAAGCCATGGCGATGCCGATCAGGTAAGCACCGATCAGGTTCGATGCCAGTGTGCCCAATGGCAGATGCGGATGCGTCGGATTGAAAGCCATGCCCAAGGCGTAGCGCAGCCACGCGCCAAGTGCCGCGCCCATCCCAATAGAGAATAAAACAGTGCCGTGCATGAAGACCCTGCCGCAAAAAGTTCAAGAATAACGCAGAACCTTATCCCCAACCAAATGCCCAGCCGTTTGTTTAACTTAGAAACCACCATTGAGCGCTACATTTTTCCCGCCTCAAAAACGATAAACCCTGCCAAAAGCAGCAGGGTTTGTAGATGCGCGGCGGCTTCGGGCAGCAGGCAAATCAGCCGCTAGTTTTCTGGAACTCGGGGCTCAAGGCACCTTCGGATTCAAAGTGCCCTGTTCGGTAAGCTTCTTCCAGATGGCGTTGTTTTTCATCATTACCGTTGACCCGTCCTTGGCTTCCATCGCCTTGCCATCCCGCATCTTGACGCGATTGCCGGCAGCATCGAGATGAACCATCGAGCCATCTTTCTGTACGTATACTTTGCCGCCATCCTTGAGTTCGACCACTGGCGTTCCTTTGCTCGGATCGTCGGCGGCGAAAGCGGACAGCGAGAAACAAAGCAGTATTGGTATGAATAATTTACGCATGATTTTTCTCCTTCAGGTTAAAAAAGGGGTTGCACTTGACTGGTACACATGGATTTAGCACATACGGATTACCTCCTTATCTTAGTACCTATTTTCAGGAAAGCTCTGATTTAAGCGTGCGTCGTCGCAGCAAGTAATAGGACGCCGGTATCACGAACAGCGACAGAAGCGGCGCGCTCAGCATGCCGCCGATCATCGGCACCGCGATCCGGCTCATGACTTCGCTGCCGGCGCCGCTGCCCCACAGGATGGGCAGCAGACCGGCGACGATGACTGCCACGGTCATGGCCTTAGGCCGCACGCGTAGCACGGCGCCTTCGCGGATGGCGTCCAGCAAATCAACCTCATCACCCCTACCCTGAACAAGCCGAGCCTGCCAGGCATGCTTGAGGTAGATCAGCATGATCACGCCGAACTCGGCGGATACGCCAGCCAGCGCGATAAATCCGACGCCGGTGGCCACCGACAGGTTGTAGCCCATCAAATACAGAAACCACACGCCGCCGGTGAGCGCGAATGGCAGCGTGGCCATGATCAACAGCGCTTCGTCGAAGCGCGAGAACGTGAGGAACAGCAGCACGAAGATGATCAACAGGGTGGCCGGCACCACCAGTTTCAAGCGCGCATTGGCGCGTTCCAGGAACTCGAATTGCCCCGAGTAGGCGATGCTCACCCCAGGCATGAGTTTCACGTCGCGCGCAACGGCCTTGCGCAAATCCGCCACGATTGCGGACAGATCGCGGCCACGCACATCGACATACACCCAGCCACTGGGGCGTGCGTTCTCGCTCTTGAGCATGGGCGCCCCATCCGTGACACTGACCTTGGCCACCATGCCCAAGGTGATGTTGTTTCCCATCGGCGTGTAGATCGGCAGTTGCGATAAGCGCTCCACGGTATCGCGCCATTCGCGCGGGTAGCGCACGTTGATCGGGTACCGTGCCAGTCCTTCCACGGTCTCGCCGATGTTCTCGCCGCCGATGAGGCCACTCACCACCGACTGCACATCGGCAATGTTAAGGCCGTAGCGCGCCGCTGCCTGGCGATCGATCGCGACATCCACATAGCGCCCACCGGTCAGACGCTCGGCCAAGGCCGAAGATACGCCGGGCACCCCTTTGGCTACTTGCTCGACCTCCTTGGCAATCTGGTCGATATCCGCCAGATTGGCGCCGGAAACCTTGACCCCGATGGGGCTCTTAATGCCGGTGGCCAGCATGTCGATGCGATTGCGGATCGGCGGTATCCAAATATTGGCGAGGCCCGGTACTTTGACGGCGCGATCCAGTTCCTCCACGAGCTTTTCTGGCGTCATGCCGGGACGCCACTGTTCGCGTGGCTTGAATTGGATCGCGGTCTCGAACATCTCCAGCGGCGCCGGATCGGTGGCGCTCTCGGCGCGCCCGGCCTTGCCGAATACGCGCGCGACCTCGGGCACGGTCTTGATCATGCGGTCGGTTTGCTGCAACAGCTCGCCGGCTTTTTGCGCCGACAAGCCCGGCAAGGCGCTCGGCATGTAGAGCAAATCGCCTTCGTCGAGCGGCGGCAAAAATTCGCCGCCAAGCTGACTGACCGGCCACGCTACCGTCAGAAACACCAGCACCGCGCCGATGAGCGTGAGCTTGGGTTTTGCCAACACCGCATCCAACAGCGGCCGATAGATGGCGATGAGCCAACGGTTGAGCGGGTTGCGCGTTTCGTCCGGCAGGCGCCCACGAATCCAGTAACCCATCAGCACCGGCACCAGGGATACGGATAGTCCGGCCGCCGCCGCCATGGCGTAAGTCTTGGTGAAAGCCAGCGGGCCAAACAGCCGCCCTTCTTGCGCTTCCAAGGTGAATACCGGGATGAAAGACAGCGTGATGATCAGCAGCGAGAAAAACAAGGCCGGGCCAACTTCAATCGCGGCCTCGGTCATCACCTTCCAATGTTCCTCGCCCTTCAGCAGCAAATTGGGATGCGCGTGTTGCCAGGCTTCCACTTTCTTGTGCGCGTTCTCGATCATCACCACGGCCGCGTCGACCATGGCGCCAATCGCAATCGCAATACCGCCGAGCGACATAATATTGGCGTTGATGCCCTGATGGCGCATCACGATGAAGGCAATCAACACCCCCAAGGGCAAGGACACAATGGCCACCAGCGATGAACGCAGATGCCACAGAAAAAGGCCGCACACCAGCGCCACCACGATGAATTCCTCGATCAGCTTGTGCGTGAGGTTTTTCACCGCACGGTCGATGAGCTGGCTGCGGTCGTAGGTGGTGACGATCTCCACGCCCTTGGGCAGGCTGGCCTTGAGCGTTTCCAGTTTAGCCTGCACCGCCGCAATGGTCTCGCGCGCGTTCTTGCCGGAGCGCAACACGACTACACCGCCGACGGCCTCGCCCTGCCCGTCCAGCTCGCCGATACCGCGCCGCATTTCCGGCCCCAGCTGAATATGCGCGACATCGCCCAGCACGACCGGCGCCGCGCCGGCCAGCTTGAGGGGAATCGCGCGAAAATCTGAAACAGATTGCAGATAGCCGCTGGCGCGCACCATCAACTCGGCCTCGCCCAGCTCCAATACGGCGCCGCCGGATTCCTGATTGGCCATGCGAATCGCCTCGTTCACCTGCATGTGCGTAATGCCATAGCTGGCCAGCTTGACGGGATCGAGCAGCACTTGATATTGCTTGACCATGCCACCAATGGTGGCGACCTCGGCCACATTCGGCAGGGTCTTCAATTCATACTTCAGGAACCAATCCTGTAACGAGCGCAACTGCGCGAGATCATGCGTGCCGCTGCGGTCGACCAACGCATATTGGTATATCCAGCCCACGCCCGTGGCATCCGGCCCCAGGCTGGAGCGCGCGCTGCCCGGCAGGCGGCCCTGTATTTGGTTGAGATATTCCAGCACCCGTGAACGCGCCCAATACATGTCCGTGCCATCCTCGAACAACACATACACGAAGCTGTCGCCGAAGAAGGAAAAACCGCGCACCGTCTTGGCGCCAGGCACCGACAGCATGGTAGTGGCGAGCGGATACGTCACCTGATTTTCGACCAGTTGCGGCGCTTGTCCAGGATAGCTGGTGCGGATGATGACTTGCACGTCGGACAGATCCGGCAAGGCGTCAATGGGCGTGGTCATGACCGACCACACGCCCCAGGCCGTGGCAAATACCGCGGCCAGCAACACCAAGAAGCGGTTGGTGACGGACCAACGGATGAGATTGGCAATCATGGATTGCCTCCCGTCTGCGTCATCTGCTCCACGATCAGCCCGTCATCGGTCTGGCGCACACCCACACGCACCTTGTCGCCGGCCTTGAAACCCTGCGCCAATTCCGGCTTGGCCAAAGGAAAGCCCATGGTCATGCCAGGCATGGACAACGTATTGAATGGGCCATGCGCCAACGTAACGTGATCCTTGCCGATTTCCTTGATGGTCGCATCGGCCTCGTGCAAGGCAGAAGGCATTGCTGCTGTTTCACCGGCATTGCGCGCCATGATGCCGGACAGGCTCGCTTCGGAATCGATCAAGAACTGTCCGCTGGAAACGACTTGCTGGCCCTCTTCCAGCCCTGACAAAATCACCGTGCGCTCATGCACCTCGCGCCCTAGCGTCACCTCCACCGGGATGAAGCGCCCTTTCTCGCCGGCCAGCATCACCACTGCGCGCTTACCGGTGCGAATGATGGCCTCGGTCGGCACGGACAAGGCGGTCGTATTGTCCGCGTGGCCCAGGATCACTTGCGCCGAGAGTCCCGGGCGCAAACGGCCATCCCGGTTCGGCAATTCGACGCGCACGCGCAAGCTGCGCGAGGCGTCGCTGAGCATGGGTAATATGGCAGTAATACGCCCGGTCATTGGTTCCCCCGGAAAGCCGTCGATGCGCACTTGCGCGCTGCCGCCAGTACGCACCACGGCGGCCATGGCTTGCGGCACGGCGGCTTCTAACCAGACCGTGCCCAGGCCATTGATACGCGCCAGCGTTTGGCCTGCCATGACCGTCATGCCTGAGCGGACATCGAGCGACTGAATCAGGCCGCCAATCGGCGCTGAAACCGTATACCGCGTGCGCGGTGCACCACTTTTTTCAACTTCGCGGATCAGTTGCTCAGACATGCCCATCAGGCGCAGCCGATCACGCGCTGCCGCCAGTAAGCCTGCATCTTTGGTGGCGCGTATGGCCAATAGCTCGTACTGCCCTGCCGCCCACTCCGGAACCAGAAACTCCACCAAGGGTTGGCCCGCCTGCACGATGTCGCCCGGCGCGAGTGGCCAGGTACGTTCGACGAATCCAGTCACGCGGGTTTGCACTACCGCCACATCGCGCTCGTTAAAGCCCACGATGCCGGAGACCTCGATCTGCGTGGACAATGGAATGCGCTTCACCGCTGCCAGGCGCGAACCGAGATTTTGCAACACGGCCGGGTCGATCTTCACCCCGGTGCCGGTGGCGCTGTCATCGGCCATCTTGGGTACCAACTGCATATCCATGAAGGGCGATTTCCCGGGCTTATCGAAACGCTGCTGCGGGTACATCGGGTCATACCAGTAAAGCACTTTGTCCTTTCCCGTAGCCTGCGCTGGCATGCCCGCATCGACCCGATCGCCCATTGCCGGCGCCATGGCCGCACGCTGTGTCCACCATGCACCACCGACCGCGCCCAGCGCCAGCAGCGCCAAACCGATTGCCAGCGCGAACAGATTCTTTTTAAGTTGTTTCATGGTTGTTCTCCGGCACGTTCGTCATAAGCATAGTGCAGGCGCGCGGCCATCTGGCTACGTTCGCCCGCGAGTTGAATCAGCTTGAGTTCGGCATCGATGCGCTCGCGGCGCGCGCTAATCACATCGCTCAAGCTGCTCTTGCCGCCACGCCAATCGGCCATGGCCAAGCCCAGTTTTTCGTCGGCCAGCGGCAGCAACAGATCGCGTTGGCGTTGCAAGGCATGCGTGAGCCGCTGGTATTCCGCCAAATCCATTTCCAACAACGCCGCATGTTCGCGCAGCACGACTTCGCGATCGGCGTCCAAGCCCATGCGCTCGGCACGCTTGGCGGCGATCATCGGATCCTGGCGTTTGGCGCCAAATAAGCGCAAATCAAAGCTCACTTGCAGCGACACCATGTCGCTGAATTGCGGCCCACGCTGTTGATAGGAAAATTCCAGCGCCCAGTCCGATTGCTTCGCCGCCTTGGCTTCATCGATCTCCGCATCGAGCACGCCCTGCTTCGGATCGAAGGCCATGAGTTCAGGATGGTGCCGCACACCTTGCTGCAGCGTTGCGCGCGCAATCGACCAGTCGGGCGCGCTGCCTTGCAACGGTGCCGCCGCCATCGGACCGATCCAACGTTTGAGCGCGGCGATTGCCTGCTCGCGCCGTGCTTGCAAAGCCTCGCGGCGCTCCGCAATCTGCGCCGCCTCCTGGCGCGGCGCGACGGCATCAGTTGTTAATCCCTTGCCAGCAGCGAGCTGGGCACGCACTGCCGCATCGAATATGCGGTTTTCCGCTTCCAGCGCCTCGATGCGTGCGAGCTGTTGCTCCACGCTGTCTCGCGTGATCCAGGCCAGCGCCGTTTCGCGCAGCACACTCAGCCGCGTGATCTTGGTTTGCGCTTCGGCCAGCGCTACCTGCCCTTGCGCCACCGCCGCGCGAGACTCACGCTTGGCCTGGCTGGGGAACTCCTGCATGATGCCGATGCGCCGCATGGTCATAAAATCGCGCGTCAAACTGTAGCGATCCGCGGTATTGATCGGCAAATTGTCGATCGCTAGTAAAAGTTTCGGATCCGGTAACTCTCCGGCTGGGATTGCCGCAGCGCGCGCGGCATCGATCTGCGCCGCATTTGCCGCTAATGCGGGGGTTTGGCGCAAGGCCAAGGCCAGCGCATCGTTAAAGGTCAGCGTATCGGCGTAAGCCGTTGCGCCGATGCTGGCCAGCACAGCGGAAATCGCCAGGCAAGCAGCCGTAAGCCGCCCATAGACGGTGGATTCTGGAGAACGCATGCTCTAACTCCATTCGAGGTTGGTGCGCCACTTGAACGCGGATCAAGGCGCGGGGATATGCGTGCACCGGTTGCATAACCGGAGCACGACACTCGCTATCTCGGGAAGTTAGATAAAGGCTGGCGGACGCCAGACGCTGGAGGGATCGAACGCAGGAACAAAAAACGCTAGGCGCGCAAACCACAGCGGTTGCGGCGGCGTCGGTAGTTGAATGACTAAAACGGAGCCGGGAAATTGGCTGCTACCGGTTTGGCACTGCTGCCCGGTCTTGCACATTTTGCCGGTCTTGGCGAAAGTCTCGGCGTCATTGCAGCAAGGTGGCAATTCGCCAGCCTCCGCCATCGCCTCGGTTGCCGGTTCTTGCATCGGGCAAGGCGCATTGAACGCGACCATGCCCGCAATGCCCTGAACGGGGATTGCGAAACAAAGCAATAAACAGAGTAATAGCCGGCGCATGTTTTCAAAATAGCAAAGAAAGAGGGCAAGTGTCCAGTTGCGCATTGTGTTACACAATAGGGAAATTACAGCACTAAGCTACATGCGCCGTACCGTTCATTAGCGCGTACCATGCTTTAATTGACCTATTTCTTGGTGTGGTTCGGTTGGGAAACCGTAGAGAAGTCTTCCCAGCTCACTTCCTCGATCTGATAGGTCTGACGCTGGAAATACTCGTCCTCTTCGTCCGCAGGTGCTGCCGCCGGGGTCTTCTCACCCGGCGCTGCCGCCGCTGGGGGGGCTTCGGCCAGGGGCATGACTTGCGTAGTGGGGCAACCATATTGCACTTCCGGCGCAGCGCCCTTGGCCGGCATCGGGAAGCGCCAAAACATGCGGTCGATTTCGATCTGGGTTTGCTTCAACACGAATTGCTTGATCGGTTGTTCGATGATGTAGGAAAAGCGCAGTTTCTTGTGCGGCGGCGTTTCCACCATGAGCTCGATGCGATTGCCGGGCAGCGTTATCGCGACGATGCGGGCGCGAATTTCGAAGCGCGACAAATACTCTTGCGCCGCCTTCGCCACATCGTCCTCGCGCTCGGCCTGGCGCTTGTCGCGTAAATAATTTGTCAGCGCCATGCCCAGCGCCGCGATGACTGCGGTGGCTGCGACGGCAATGGCGATGACAAGCGGGATATTCATAGGCCTTATTGAATGGCTGGCTCGATAATGGAGCGCAGCAGTTTTTCCAGCTCCTTGAGCGCAGCTTTGGAAGCCGGCGATCCGTACGAGATCGGTTTGCGGAAGCTGATGTAAGTCTTGTTCGGCTCCTTGGGCAAGACATAAACGGAAATGATGTAGGGGCAAAACACGATGTTGTGCGGGTCCGCTTCCATGGTCAGGCGCGACACGGTGGCACTGCAAAACTCATACGACTCGGCCTTGAGAAAAACCTGTTTCGCGCCGCCCAGATCCTTGCCGGTGCGATCCAGCATTTCGCCGATATGGGAAGTAGTGTTGATCACCAAGCCCTTGCCGGTAATCTCTTCGCTGATGGCGCTCTTGACGCTCTCAAAGTCCTGCTTCGAGGTGTAAGTCACCAGATGTTTGCCGCCGGCAACGGCGTTGGCGGATAGGGCAAACAATATCAAACCTAGTACACGAAAAATAGAATTACGCATGGAATTTCCTCTTAAACGCGATGAAAAACCCAGAATAACAAAGGCCGCGCCAGATGAATAGCGGTTAATTTAAGACAAACTTAATAGGAATCAGCGACCTAGTTTGAAGATAGCATTTGCTGGAGCGCCGCCAGGTCGCTACCGACGGCTTTTGCGGCCTTGGCCTCGATCTGGCGATAGCGGCTCAACAAATCCAGGCCGAACGGCGTGATCAGCGCGCCACCGCCGCGCTTGCCGCCCACTGCCGCCTGCACCACCGGCTGCCGGAAAGCCTGGTTCATGGCCTCGACCAGCAGCCAGGCGCGCCGGTACGACATCTCCATCTCGCGCGCAGCGGCGGAAATCGAACCGCAGCGGGCAATGGCCTCCAGCAGCGCGATCTTGCCCGGTCCGAGCGAAGTCGATGCGCCGAACAGAATACGAATCGTCGGGGTTGAGCTGTTAACCACGGATCAAATTTGTAACCACGAATGAACACGAATGAACACGAATAAATCCAAAAACAAGTTGGCCACGGATAAACACAAATTTACACGGATAATCGATGGGATCCCTCCGCAGCGACTTACTTGTTTCGAGATTTGGATTTTATTCGTGTTCATTCGTGTTCATTCGTGGTTCCCCCATCCCAGCGCGCCGCCGCCGCTTCGTCGCTGTCGCGCGCCTCCACCCAATGCGCGCCGCTCGGCGTTTGTTCTTTCTTCCAGAATGGCGCTTGGGTCTTGAGGTAGTCCATGATGAATTCACAAGCCTGAAACGCCGGGCCGCGATGCGCGCCGGCCACCGCCACCAGCACGATCTGATCGGTGGGCAACAGGCGCCCGACACGATGGATCACCAAAACCTCGTCGATTTCCCAGCGCTGCTTGGCTTGGCTCTCGATTGCTTCCAGCGCCTTCTGCGTCATGGCTGGGTAATGCTCTAAGATCATTTCAGAGACCGCCGCGCCCGCATTCACATCGCGCACCAAGCCGATAAACGCGACCACCGCGCCCAGCTCGGGCCGCGCTTGGCGCAAGGCGGCGATCTCCGCGCTTAAATCAAAATCGACTTCCTGGATACGAACGGTCATGATGTTTTCAACACCCAATTCGTCCACGAAAAGCACGAAAGACACGAAATTCTCGACCTTTCGTGGATTTCGTGTTTTTCGTGGACAAGACTATCCCCCCGTCACCGGCGGGAACAAGGCCACTTCATCGCCGTCTTTCAGCGGCGTATCCTTGCCCGCCAGGTCTTGATTGACGGCCACGCGCACGGTTTTCTTATCAGCCAGCACGTCTTGCCAGAGCGCGCCGCGCGCGCGCAAAAAATCCAGCAATTGGCCGACGTTGCTCACATTCGTTGGCAGCGCAAGCTCTTCCTGCGCCAGCCCCAGGCTTTCGCGCAGGCGGGCGAAATACAGCACTGTTAGTGACACGCCAGCAATTCCGCAAACGGAATAAAACGCACCCGCTCGCCGCGCTTGAT
>Ga0113563_10002981_pt1 | contig 10417 bp, 8 predicted proteins | sample Mud3Dept3metaG_FD_80117 | JGI IMG/M metagenome (GOLD analysis project Ga0113563, IMG submission 80117) | Freshwater wetland microbial communities from Ohio, USA, analyzing the effect of biotic and abiotic controls - Mud 3 Core 4 Depth 3... | ecosystem: Environmental > Aquatic > Freshwater >...
CGAGGTCAGGAGTACTGTTGCCCTCATCGGAAGCCTCCCGCGGAATGCGCCCGCCTATCTTACCGCCCAGCCGGCCTGAAGACCCCCATGCCAGGGATGGTGGGTGTCGCGCGCGTCTTTCGACGCTGCAGGGGCGGCCCATGTAATATCATCGTGCCGCGCGCGCCGGCGAGGACGTCCGTCCAATTCGAATCAGGAGCAGGATATGAACGGAACGGTCAGATCGACAGCGGTCGGATGGATCGCCGCGATCGCCTTCGGCGCGGCCGCAATGACGCTTCTGGCGCCCGTGGTTGCCGAGGCGCAGGTGTTCGCGTTCACGAAGGACGACCTGATCGAAGCGACGGTGAAGAACCCGTTCGAGCGCTTCCCCGATGGGAGGCCGAGGATTCCCGACGGGATGCTCGAGAGGGCCCGCGAACTGTCGATGGAAGAGATCCTGAGCATCGCCGCGCAGGGCTACCGCAACCAGTACGTCGACGGCTGGCAGGTCCTCCAGCCCGGGAGGAAGCTGGTTGGACGGGTGTTCACGGTGCAGTTCATGCCGTTGCGCCCTGATCTCGACCGGTTCGCGGCAGGCCGGGCGAAGGCCCGCGGCATCGACACGCTCAACAACCAGGCCATCATCGACATGCTGCAGCCCGGCGACGTCATCGTGGTCGATCTGTTCGGCAAGAAGGAACAAGGCACGTTCGTCGGCGACAACCTCTTCTACTACGTCATGAAGGCGACGAAGGGTGCGGGGATGGTGGTGGACGGCGCCATCCGCGACCTGGAAGGGATTTCCGGCATGGAGATGCCGGCCTACTTCCGGCGCGCCGACCCCAGCGCCATCGGCAACGTGACGCTGGCAGGCTGGAACATCCCCGTGAGGGTCGGCAACGCGACCGTCATGCCCGGCGACCTCGTGGTAGGGGACCGCGAAGGGGTCTATTTCGTGCCGCCGGAACTCGTGGAGGGGATGCTCGATCGCGCCGACGAAACCCGGATTCACGACGAGTGGACGCGGATGAAGTTCAACGAAGGCAGGTACAAGTCGAGCGAGATCTACGGCTCGCCCCGCGACCCGCAGCTGAAGAAGGAGTACGAGGAGTACCTGAAGAAACGTCTCGAGGAACTCCGCAGGAAGAGAGGAGCCGGGAAATGAGCCGCGCAGGCCTCTCCCGGCGCCGTTTCATGGAAGGCATCGGCGCGACCGCGCTCGCCGGTTCGGCGGCATCTGCAACCAGCGGCCGCGACGTCCAGGCCGGGCGCCGGCAACCCCAGGGCCGGGCCGCGCCGAAGCTCTGCATGGGGCTGTCCAGCCGCGCCAGCGAGTCCGACATGCGCCGGACGAAGCAGCTCGGCGTGGACCACGTGCTCATGGGCGGGCCCGCGATTCCCTGGGAGGCGTCCGCCCTCCGCGACATCATGGACTCCTTCAAGGCCGGCGGCCTGACCGTGTGCAACATGATGGTCTCCGGCTTTCCGAACACGGTCTACGGGCGGCCGGGGCGCGACGAGGAGATCGCGAAGGTCAAGGCCTCGATCGCCGCAGCCGGCAAAGCTGGCCTGCCGGTCGTCGAATACAACTTCTACGCTCACCGCGCCATGGAGGGCTACTACGAGGTGATCGGCAGGGCGGGCGCGGGCTATACCGGTTTCGACTACGAGCGCATGAAGGGCCTTCCGCCGCTTCCGGGAGAAGGCGCGCACACGCTCGAGGAGATGTGGGCGAACATCACCTACTTCCTCAAGGCCGTGATCCCGGTCGCCGAGCAGTCCGGCGTGCGCCTGGCCCTGCACCCCAACGATCCGCCGGCCCCGATCAGCCGCGGATCGGAGCAGATCATGGGGACCGTGGAAGGCTGGAAGCGTCTGATCGGGATCGTGGACAGCCCCGCCAACGGGATCACGTTTGACTGCGGCGTGACGCGCGAGATCGGCGACGATCCCGTGGCGGTGTGCCGCTACTTCGCGGCGAGGGACCGGATCAACCACATGCACTTCCGCAACGTGCGGATGCACGTGCCGCGGGAGAAGTACGAAGAAGTGTTCATCGACGAAGGCGACGTCGACATGTTCGCGGTGATGAGAGAGGTGGTTCGGAACGGCTACAGGCTCGCCATCTACCCCGAGCACCCGCGCGCGCTGGACTACGACCGTGAAGCCGCGGCGCCGTCGGGCGGCCTGCGCGGGTATCCGGGCGGGGGCGGATATGCCGGTGACGCGTTCAACGTCGCCTACACCCGCGCGATGCTGCAGGCGGCTGTCGCGGCATCGGCCGAACGATGAAGGGCTTGTTGAGAGACCACGCTTCTGCGCCGTTGCCCGAAGGGCGTGGGTGGCCGAGGCGCTTTCCATTTGCCCGAAGCGAGGACAAGCGAAGGTCACGCGAGGACAAATGGAAACGGCTCGGACAGGACCCGCGCCCGAGGGCGGAAGGAGTGACAGCATGCATCGACATCAGACCCGCAGGGAGTGGCTGGTCCAGACCACGTCCGTCGTCTCCGGTGCGTGGCTGGCCGGAACATCGTGGCTTCATGCCGCTGTCGCGCCGACGGCCCCGGTGGCGGTTGCGAGGTGCACGACGTACGACACTGTCGAACTGCTGGCGGCCATGCAGAAGATGTTCGACCAGATCGGTGGCCTGAAGACGCTCGTCAACGGGAAGACGGTCGGCATCAAGGTCAACCTGACCGGCGGACCCGAGAGCCGCGTGAACGACCAGCCGGTGGGTGACACGCACTACACGCACCCGCAGGTGATTGCGGCGACGGTTCACCTGATTGGCAAAGCCGGGGCGCGCCGCATCCGGGTGCTGGAGAGCCCGATGGCAACCGTCGGGCCGATCGAAGAGTACGTCGCGCGGGCGAACTGGCAACCGCGCGACATCCTGGGTGCGGCCGCGAACGTCGAGTTCGAGAACACCAACTTCTTGGGAAACGGCAAGAAGTACTCGCGGCTGCGGGTTCCCAACGGCGGTCTCCTGTTCTCGGCCTTCGACCTCAACCATTCGTACGAGGACTGCGACGTCTATGTCAGCCTCGCCAAGATGAAGGAGCACGGCACGGCCGGCATCACGCTGTCGATGAAGAACAGCTTCGGCATCCTGCCTTCGTCCATTTACGGGACGGGCGCGGGCAAGGACGAGCCGGACGAGAACCCCAAGGGGAATCGCCAGGCGGTTCACACCGGGGCGCTGCAGCCTGCCAGGACCGCTCCCGCCGAGAAAGACCCGACGTCACCACGGGAGGGCGCCTGGCGCGTGCCGCGCGTCACCGTGGATCTCGTCGCGGCCCGGCCCATCGACCTGGCCATCGTCGAAGGCGTGCGCACGATGACGGGCGGCGAGGGGCCGTGGGTGAAGGAGGCGAAGACCGTGGTGAACCCGGGCGTGATCGTGGCCGGCCGGAACCCCGTGACCACGGACGCCGTGTGCACGGCCGTGATGAACTTCGATCCGATGGCCGATCGCGGGACGCCGCCGTTCGAGACCTGCGACAGCACCCTGCGGCTCGCCGAGGAGGCCGGCATCGGCACGCGCGACCTGAAGCGCATCGAGGTCGTCGGCAGCCGGATCGAGCAGGTACGTTTCGACTTCGCCGGGATCAGGAAACAAAGGAGGATGGGCAGGACCTGAAGGAACAATCGCGGTTCGGAGTCGTCTGCTCGGCGGCTGGAGGGGTGCAGCCGGAAACATCGCCAACGAAAAAGACCGGTTACATCGGTTACACCGCTCATCGGGGCGGGGAATCGGCTACCTCGATCTCGGCCCGATCGGTCGGCCCAATCAGTCGGTTGACTTCCCCACGACAGCACCCAAAGTAGACCCCGTGTCTGAGAGGCCGTGCGTGGCCGCTGCCGGAAGCCGCGGAACCAACGTCTGAGAACGGGCGTTCTGTTCACGGGACGCTGGTTCCTCTCGCCGGGACTGGCGGGCACGCCCTGAGGCCCGGCGCAGCAACCGGCTCCCCTACTTCAGGGCATTGCAGAGAGCTTCCGCGGCTGCGGGGTCCCCGTCCCAGAAGTGATTGTGGCCGGAGTTGAAGATGACCTCAAACGTCGGGGTGATTCGGGCGTGGCCGGTCTCGATGTAGATCGGCCCGTAGCCTGGCACGATGACCCGCATCATGCCTCCGGACTGCTGGATGAGCACCAGTTCTCCGTTCTCGTACGTGAAACGAATCTCGTTGCGCTCACCCGGCTTTCCATACAGACGATTCTTCGGCACATCACCGTTCCAGTACTCATCTGACAGGAAACGCACGCTTCTGACGGCCTGCTTGATGGCCCCGGTCTTGTCGTAGATGGTCGTGTCCCTTGCCTCGGCCGTATAGGCGTTATACACGTCGAACGTGTTGCCGTAGTCATCAATGCAGCCGCTCACGAGGACGCCCTCCCAGGTTTCCGTGGACTCTTCGTGAAGCGTACGACCTTGCCCCTGAGCGAAGGCCACGGTTCCCGCCACGGCGAAAGCAACGAGAACGCCAAGTAGAAGACGACGCGCCATCGGACACCTCCTGGAACATGGCTTGAGCCGCGCGCGCGAGTGGCGCCCCGCTGCGTCTCGACCACGGCCCGCCCGTCACTCGGCAACCGGCCAGAATCCTCTCATCTGGATATTCGAAAACGCGCCGCGGAAAGTGACATGGCGACCGGTCAGCGGGTCCGGCAGCCCCCTGCCCGGCGGCCTCACCGCTGCCCGGCTCGGAGCGGGGAGCTAGAATAGGGCCCGGCGGCAGCCACGGAGAGCCTCGCAGCAGTCATGACTTCACCGCAGACCCATGACGTCACCGGCCTCCTGAATGCGTGGTGCGAGGGTGACCCGGCCGCACTCGACCTGCTGGTGCCACTCGTCTACGCGGAACTGCGCCGGGTCGCGCGCCGCCAGATGCGGGCCGGGCGTCACGGAGCCGTCCTTGAGACCACGGCGCTGATCCACGAGGCGTATCTCAAGCTGATCGACGTCCACGACGTACGCTGGCAGAACCGGGCCCACTTCTTCGCGATTTCCGCGACGCTGATGCGGCAGATTCTGGTGGACACCGTCCGCGCGCGGAACGCCGGCAAGCGCGGGGGCGACGTCCCGCACATCGCGCTCGACGAGGCCGTGGTCCCAGGCCCCGACCGCGGCGCCACCATCGTCGCCCTGGACGACGCGCTCAACGCCCTCGCGCGCGTCGACCCCAGAAAGAGCCAGGTGGTCGAACTGCGCTACTTCGGCGGGTTGAGCGTTGAAGAAACGGCGGAGGTCCTGAAGGTCTCGGACCGGACGGTTCTACGCGACTGGGCGGTGGCCAAGCTGTGGCTCGGACGGGAGCTGGGACACAGCCATCCCCGCCGGTCCGGTGAACGGGCATGACGGGCGACCGCTGGCCCGAGGTCGAGGGCCTCTGCGCGGCGGCGCTCGAGCACGATCCGGACGCGCGTGCGGCGTTCCTCGACGAAGCATGCGCCGGCGACACGGAACTACGCCGCGAGGTGGAATCGCTGCTGGCCGGCCAGGCGATCGCCGACGCCGTGTTCGCGGTGCCGGCCATCGAAGCGGTGGCGAAAGCCATCACCGATCGCCCTGAGGCGCTCCAGACTGGCGCCGACGTGCCTGACGGTCTTGAATGGCCATCGGGCGAACGGCTGGCGAGGGGCACGTTCCTCGGGCCATATGAAATCGAGGCTCTCCTTGACGCCGGTGGAATGGGGGACGTGTACCGTGCCCTCGACACTCGGCTGGGCCGGGCAGTCGCGATCAAGGTGCTGCCTCAAGAGGTCGCGGCGGACCCTGACCGGCTCCAACGCTTCGAGTTCGAGGCACGTACCGTCGCCGCGCTGAACCACCCCAACATTCTGGCCATATTCGACGTCGGCGTGAGCCCCGCAACGCCCGCCGGCGCCGTTGGCGTCCCCGATCGGGCAGGCGGACTGCCGACGCACTACCTGGTGACGGAACTCCTCGAGGGCGAGACACTGCGGGAGCGGATCGCGCGAGGGCCGCTCCCGGTCGCTCGTGCCCTCGACATCGCGCTCCCGGTGGCTCGTGCGCTTGCCGCAGCGCACGAGAAACACATCGTCCATCGCGATCTCAAGCCGTCGAACGTCTTTCTGACAACCGGCGGACAGGTGAAGCTCCTGGATTTTGGGATCGCGAAGGTTCTTCGGCCAGCAGCCCCGGACGGACCGGGCCGAATGGCCGCTTGACACCCTCGGAAAGAGATAACCGCGCGGCTTGGCACGGTGGGGTACATGTCGCCCGAGCAGGTGATGGGGCTGCCCACCGACGCGCGCTCGGACATCTTCTCGTTCGGCACGGTCCTGTACGAGATGTTGACGGCGCGCCGCGCGTTCGGCGTCGGCGCCGCCGGAGACACGCCGTCCGCGGTTGTTACGAACGACGCGCCGTCGATGACCGAGTATCGCGATGGCGCGCCTGCCGGTCTCCGGAGCCTCATCGCCCGGTGCCTGGCCAAGCGTCCGGATGACCGGTTCCAGTCCGCGGATGAACTGACGAAGGAACTGGCGGCGCTGGCGGTCGCACGCGACGGACCGAGGCGGCCTCGCAGGGTCCTGTGGGCGGCGGGTGCGGCACTCCTCATCGCGGTCGGTGCTGGAGGAGTGCTCTATGTGCAACAGCGCGGGCAGAGACTGACGGCGCCCGAACCGGGCGCCACGATTTCGAGACACCCGCGCACCACCATCGCGGTGCTGCCGCTGCAGAACCTCAGTTCGGACCCCGCGCAGGCCTACTTCGCCGGCGGCGTGCACGACGAACTGATCACGCAGCTCTCCAAGGCGGCCTCGCTCCGCGTCATTGGACGCAGCTCGGTGATGGGGTACCGGGCGACGACGATGCCGCTGGGCCGGGTCGCCGACGAACTGGGGGCGGGGACCGTCGTCGAGGGTTCGGTGGAGGTGACAGGCGGGCAGCTGCACGTCAGGCTGAACATCGTCGACACGGCGACGAGGCAGCTGCTGCGGACCGTCGATGACCGCGGCGCGCCAGGCGATGCGTTCGCGATCCAGAGTAGGATTGCCCAGACTGTCGTGGCCGCCGTCGGCGGGGCGATCTCGAAGGACGAGCTGGCACGGATCGCGCAGGCCCCGACGGCGAATGCCGAGGCGTACCGCCTCTACTTGCAGGGCAAGGACTATCAGAATCGCCCCGGTTACCTCAGAACAAACTGGAAAGCCTCGCAGCAACTGTTCGAACGCGCCCTCGCGCTGGACCCGGCGTTTGCCCTTGCGCACGCGGCCCTTTCAGTGACGCACGGCATGAGGTCCGGCTTCCGGTGGGACACGTCGCCGGAAGGGGCGGCGCTTCAGCGCCAGCACGCGGAGACGGCGTTGCGGCTTGCGCCGGACCTGCCGCAGGCCCACGTCGCGATGGCGCTTGTCTACCGGGCCGAACGCGACAATCGCCGCGCGCTCGAGGAGTTCGCAGTCGCGCTGGAGCAGTTGCCGAACGATTCCGAGATGGTGAGCTGGATCGCGTACCTGAATCGGCGCCTCGGACACTGGGACGAGCTGTTCGCATGGTACGAGAAGGCCATCCTGCTCAATCCTAGAGACGTGGACCTGTTCTGGGACCTGGGTGGAGAGTCGTTCGCGCTGACGCATCGCTATCCTCAGGCCATCGCCGCCTACGACTGGGCGTTGGCGCTCGCGCCGGACCTTCATTACGCGGCGATTCGCCGCGGCCTGGCCTGGTTCCTGTGGCGCGGCGACTTGAAGCCGCTGCACGACGCCGTGGACGGCCTCCCGGAGAACAGCGATCTCGGCGTAGGCGCGAGCGTGGCCGCCCAGCGCGCTGCGCTGCTCCTCCTGGAACGCGACGCCGCCGGCCTGTTGCGGATGGCCGAGGTCAGGAAAGACAAGGACTTCGACGGGCAGCTCTTCTTCGTGCCGAGCGCGCTTTACGCCGCCTGGGCGCACCGGCTGCGTGGCGAGGGTGGGGAGGCACGGGCGGCGTTCAGGGCGGCCGCGCTCCGACTCGATGCCGCCGTACGCGAGCTCCCGGGCGACTGGCGCGTGCATGCCGCGAGAGGGCTTGCCATGGCGGGCCTCGGCCGACGGGACCAGGCCCGCGCCGAGGCCAGTTGGCTGCAGCACTCCGACTTCTACCGCGCCGACGGCACTTTCGGGTCCATGGCGGCCGAAGCCCGCGCACAGATTCTCGCGCAATCAGGCGAGGCCGACGCAGCCCTCGACGAGATCGAGCGCCTGTTGCCCGGACCGTCCTGGCTGAGCGTGCATTCCCTGAGTTGCGACCCGCGTTGGGACCCGATCCGCTCCCACCCGCGCTTCCAGGCGCTCCTGCTCAAGTACGGCTCGTAGGCGGCGTCCCGCGGTTCCGGGACCGACCTCGCCCAGCTTCTCGAGCATCTCGAAGGGCAGCAGACGGCGCCTGACCATGAGTACCCCCTGGCGCCTGGCCAATACGCGCGTGGCAGCAAGACTCTGCGCCGGTCGGCAGGGCTACCGACCTGCCGCCCGAGGCCCGTCGTCAGCGGCCAGCGCCCAAGCCACGGGCAGCGCCAGCACGCCGGGCTCGAGCGGGCGGGCGTCGCGGTCCCTCGAGAGAATGAAGGCCTTCAGCAACGGCTTGTCGAGCAGGTCCTGCAAGCCGCGGAGATGACGGGCATCCGAGGGCGATACGCGCGCGCCTGCCTTGATCTCGACCGCCACGAATCCTGCGTCGAGTTCCATGAGCAGATCGACCTCCCGGCCATCGTGCGTGCGCAAGTGGTGAAGCGCCACAGGCAGATGCGCGTTGCGGAGCTGCTTGACGATCTCCGCGACGACGGCGGATTCGAACTCCGCTGCCGTGGGGGTCCCGCGCCGCCCGGTGATCGCGCGTTGAACCCCCGGATCGAGAAAGTGGATCTTGGGCATCTTCACGAGGCGCTTGTGCTTGTTCCGGTGGTACGGCTGCAGCACGAGCACCTGGTAGCTCAACTCGAGATAGCGCAGAAAGCGCCGCGCCGTGCCGGGCGCCACCGACACGTCGCGCGCGAGATCGGCGAAATTCACGGTGTCGCCCGACCGAAGCGTGATGGCCCGCTGCGCCAGGACGAAGGTAGCTCGCCAGCGGGGCGGCCTGACATGATCGCTCTACGGCCTGTCGTCGATTGCTGCCTCTCCTCGTGTTCCCGTCGATACCTTTTGTCGGTTCCCGACGCTATCATGGGTCCTCGAAAGGGAGGTGCGCCATGCGGAAGACGAGGATCGTTTCGGCCGCGCTGCTTCTCGCCGCGGCGCTCGGCGCCGCCGTCGCCGTGCGGGGAGCCGCGACCACGCAGTCGGAGAACAGGACCTCGATGAACACGGTGAACGTCCGGCCTGATGCCGATCCCCCCACCGTGCCCCCGTCGCAGGACGGGAAGATCCGGGTCATCGCCTTCGGGGCCCACCCCGACGACTGCGAGATCTTCGGAGGCGGCGTCGCGGCGAAGTGGGCGGCCCTCGGCCACAAGGTGAAGTTCGTCTCGGTCACAAACGGCGACATCGGCCACCACCGCATGGCGGGAGGGCCGCTGGCGCAGCGCCGGAAGGCCGAAGTGGAGGCCGCCGCCCGCATCTACGGGATCGAGACCGAGGTCCTCGACCACCACGACGGCGAGCTCGAGCCGACGCTCGAGGTCCGGCGGGAGATCGTGCGGCTCATCCGCTCGTGGAGGGCCGACGTCGTCCTCACCCACCGGCCGAACGACTACCACCCGGACCACCGCTACACGTCGATCGCCGTCGGGGACGCGGCGTTCATGGTCACGGTCCCGTACTTCTGCCCCGACACGCCGGCCCTCCGGAGAAATCCGGTCTTCCTCTACTTCATCGACGACTTCAAGAAGCCCCTGCCCTTCCAGGCGAACGTAGCGGTCTCCACCGACGACGTCCTGGAGAAGAAGATCGACGCGGTAGCGGCCATGGACTCCCAGTTCTGCGAGTGGATCCCCTGGCTCGAGGGGTACCTCGACAAGGTCCCGGCCGGGAAGGCGGAGCGCCGGGCGTTTCTCGCCGAGCGCTTCGGCGTGCTGTACCGATCGTGGGCGGACGCCGGCCGCGCAAGGCTGTCCGAACGGTACGGCGAGGAGAAGGGCCGGGCGGTGCAGACCGCCGAGGCCTTCGAGATCTGCGAGTACGGATCGCGACCAGACGCGGCGGAGCTGAAGCGGCTCTTCCCATTCTAGTCTCCTCCGGCCGGAGCGTTCGCCGCGCGCGGAATCCCAGGTCCGATCGGTGTCAATTGGTATACTCCTCGCCGCATGGCGCTGCTCGCCGGCCGATTCGTCGAGGGGATCGTAAGGCGGCCGCGCGACTGCGGGTGGAGGGCTCCTCGATGATGAAGGACTCCGTGGAACGGCTGATCGGAAGGCGGGAGGTGCTCCAGGGCACGGCGGCGGCGGTGTTCGGCACGGCCGCCCTGGGCGACGCACATGCGGAG
>Ga0113563_10002982_pt1 | contig 10416 bp, 10 predicted proteins | sample Mud3Dept3metaG_FD_80117 | JGI IMG/M metagenome (GOLD analysis project Ga0113563, IMG submission 80117) | Freshwater wetland microbial communities from Ohio, USA, analyzing the effect of biotic and abiotic controls - Mud 3 Core 4 Depth 3... | ecosystem: Environmental > Aquatic > Freshwater >...
CTTCCGCCCGCAGCGGGCGAAGTCGCGACGGAAGCCGCTTGGCATCTGATCGGGTCCCGTTGCAGGTACGGGGCGACGATCTTCCGCGCAATTGCGCTAGCATTCACTGATGCCGAGTCGAGCATCCGATGGCCGCACGCTGCTCGAAGCGGCGTTGGAGCACGAGCGCGTTGTCACGGCCACGCTGATCGTCGTCATCCCGCTCGTCTGCTGGACATGGATCGCGCTCATGGCGCAGGACATGTACGGCACGATGCTGGGACCGTCGGCGTGGATGATGACCGCCGAGTGGGACGTTCCACACCTGTTGCTGCTCTGGGCGATGTGGGCCGTGATGATGACGGCGATGATGCTGCCATCGGCCTCGCCGCTCGTCCTGCTGTATGCCGGTGCACTGCGCACGAGGGGCGATGCACGGGTCGGCCGGAAGACGTACGCGATGGCTGCGGGCTACGTGCTCGTGTGGGTGCTGTTCAGCGTGGCCGCGACCGTGTTGCAGCGGGTTCTGTCGAGCGTACTGGTCCTGACTCCGATGATGGAGCCCTCAACCCCCGAGGCCGCCGCCGTCCTATTGGCAATTGCAGGGTTGTACCAGCTGACGCCGCTTAAGGGTGCGTGCCTGCGCGTCTGCCGGTCTCCGCTGTCCTATCTGCTGCAGCACTGGGCTCCAGGCACGTTCGCCGCATTCCGGCTGGGCGCTCAACACGGCGCCTATTGTCTGGGCTGCTGCTGGGCCTTGATGCTGCTGCTCTTCGCGGGCGGCGTCATGAACCTTGTAGTCATCGTGGCCCTGACGCTGTGGGTGCTCGCCGAGAAATTTGCACCGTTCGGCGAGCAGACGGCGAAGGTCAGCGGCGTGGCTCTGCTCGCCGGCGCGGTGTGGGTGATGATCCGGTGACGTACCGCCGACGTATCGCCGGTGCAGCGTCTACGCGTTCCGCCACGCGAATGGTGCGTACTGGGCATTGTTTCGGCCGCTCGCATCCGCCCACGAGACGCCGAGCGCCGCCACACGACTATCCGAGGCCCGCGCAAGGGTGAACGTGTCGCTGGCGGGATGTCCCGTGTTCGACAGTTGCAGTGGGGCGGCGTCCGGATTCAGCCCGGTCGCGGCCCGCCCTGCCAGGCGAATCTTGCTTGACGCGTTCACCGACCAGGAAGCCCCATCTTGCTGGAATACGATGGGCGCCGACTCCACGCCGAGGAACTTACCGACCAATCCTGCCAGCGCTGCCATGGGCCCTCCCGCGGCACCACTGGCGATCCCCGTGATGGCATCGCGCTGTTCGGTGCTCGCTTGCTCGTCCACGACGACGCCCACCGACCAGTTCCCCTTCGCCATCTCCTCGGGGGTGACCGCGACGACAACGAACCCGAGGCCGTCGAGCGGGATGTCACCGAAGCGGCCACGCTCGATCTGAAAGGCCATGGCGAAGGTGCACGAGCCCTTCGTGGGCTTCACCATCATCTGCCCCGGCACGCACGGACACACGAAATCACAATTGCAGTTCTCGTAGTACTGTCCCTGAATCTGCCACGCGGTTGCGGCCATGTCACACCTCCTGCAAGCAAAGGGCGTGGGAGATTATAGGCCCTCCGGATCGTGCGCCCGCCGGTAATGATCCGGACGTCCAACCTTGCGAGGCGTCTGCTATGGCAGGCTTCGCGGATTCCGCCCAACCACCCGATCTCCCCTTTGGCCTGGTCGCCAACCCGTGATAGCCTGATTTGTCAACGCTTGGTGCGGTTGGATTGCCGATCCTGATACGTGACTGTTCACGCAAACCCGACCGAGGAGCAGTTTGCGCAGTCGCGTGCCCTGTTCTTCGAGGGCATCGAGCACTTTGAGAACGGCCGGCTCGAGCCGGCCCGCATCTGCTTCGAAAAGTGCCAGGCACTCACGCCCGGCCGACCTTCGGTGCTTCGCAATCTGGGAATCACGCTCTTTCACCTTCGCCAGTGGGGAGCGGCGATTCCCGTCCTGAATCAAGCAACGACTGCTGATCCTTCTCTTGCCGAGGCATGGCTTTGCCTGGGTCTTGCAAATAAAGCTCGAGGACAATGGCAGGGTGCGGCGGAGGCCTTGGAAAAGGTACTTGCACTATCCCCGCAGCAAGTACATCTCTGGCTGGAGTTGGGTCAAGTCTGTCTACGACTTGGCAACGTGCAAAACGCTCTGCAGGCCTTCGATCGGGCTTTGCGGGAAGATCCGGGTTGCGCGCCTGCCTGGAGCGAACGCGGCAGCCTGCTGCGTGAGCTGCACCAGTTCGAAGAAGCCGCCCGCTGCTTCGAAAAAGCCCTCGCGCTTGGCGGCGATCCGGAATTGAACGGTTATTACCTGGCCTCGGTGCGCGATGGAGATACGCCGACATCTCCACCCCGACGCTATGTCGAAGCGTTATTCGACGACTATGCCGCCGAATTCCAATCCCACGTCGTGGAAAAGCTGGGTTATCGCGGATTCGAGGTGCTGTTGAAACCCCTCCTCGACACAGGAAAGAGATACAGACATGTACTCGACCTCGGCTGTGGCACGGGGTTGTGCGGAACGCTGATTGCACCGCAAGCCGATACCATCGACGGTGTCGATGTCTCCAGCGCCATGCTGGAACAGGCGCGCAAGCTCGGTGTATATCGCGAACTCATTCATGCCGACCTCGGCGAGTTTCTCGCCGCGACCGCATTGCGGTTGGATCTGATATTGGCAGCGGATGTGTTCATCTATGTTGGCGACCTGGCTACCGTTTTTCGATCGGTGCGACGGATTCTTGAACCGGGCGGATGTCTGGCGTTCACAGTTGAACTGGCCAAGGAAGGTCGGGACATCCAACTGCTTCCCAGCCTGCGCTACGCCCATTCCGAAGCCTATATCCGTCGTCTGGCCGACGCGGCCGGGTTCACTGGCGTGCGTATTTCCAAGGCTCCGATACGACGCGACCAAACCACACCAATCATGGGCCTGTACATCTATCTGGAATGAGCGCAGCTTTCGCGCGGGCACGCTGAGTGTCAGGCGACACTTACTCCGCGAGCTCGGAACCTGCGCTGGGACAAGGATCCTTGCGCCAGGGTTTGGCGCATGAGCATCCGGATGGGTTCAAGCCGATACTGCCAGCCACCGCTTGATCTGTGCGTAGACGTCCGTTCGGCTGAGTAAGTCGAGGTGGTTGGTGCCGTAGGCCACCCACTTTCGGGATTCGTCGAACTGCAAGGCAAGCCGCGGATTCGCGTGGCGACCGAGCGCGCTGGCTAGCGGCACGATGCCATCGCCGATCAACCGGCCGCCACGATCGCCCGGCGTCTTGGCGGTGGTCGCGGCGATGGCGTGGCACGCAACGCCTTGCGGCAGAGGCACGGCCACGCGGCGATCGTTGCTTCGCGCAAAGCGATCGTGCTTGTTCCAATCTTCATCGACCAGGCTGCCAAACCGCAGATCGGTGATGCCGGCGCTGCGGATCTTGCCCAGGCGAGCCATTGGCGCGGAGTAACGGCTAACGCCCAGTAGCACATCCACCCAGTTGCCGCCTCGCTCGAGCGGCGCTCCGTGATGCGGCGTGCCGAGGAAAACGAGCTTGTCGATCCGCCGCAGCCATTCGTGGCGCGCGAGCGCGCCGTAATGGCAGGCGCTGCGGGCGACGAGCCCTCCCATGCTGTGCCCAATCAGCACGAGCTCGGTCACCGGCACGGGCCAGAGGCGCACCAGGGTCTCGAGCTGTTCGGCGAATGCGCGTCCGTTGGTGGAGATGTGGAGCCCGGTGTTGTAGTGCAGATAGACCGGCGTATAGGCCAGGTCGCGGGCCAGCGCGGCGCCGTGATCATGCCGCTTGCGCTTCCACTGCAGGTCGTTCATGCACAAGCCATGCAGCAGCACGAGCAGCTTGCCGCCGGCTTGCGGGATCGCCGCGGCCAGCGGCTGGCGTTCGAGAGGCAATGCGACTCCACCCCGACGCAGGCGCATGGTGATCGCCAGCGGGTTGTTCGATGCCGCCAGGTAGTCGCCGAGCACGCCGTTCAGCGCGGCGAGCAACGCCTCGCGCCCCGGCCAGGTGCTGCGCTCGCCGAGCAAGGGCATGAGCCGCGCCAGCAGGCTGTCGAGGCCATGCCCGACAAGCCGAACCACGCCGTGGATGCTCCGGTAGACCAGACGCGTGATACCGGTCGTCCGGTCGCGCTGCGGCCTGGCAACGATTCGCGGGATGACCGCGATGTTGTGATGCATCGCCTCGACCAGGTCGACGACTCCGGCGATGCCGGCGATGGTGAGCTGGTTGGCCCCGCGAAGATCGGCAGCGTGTACCCGGAGCTTCTTCACCATGGTCACGTCATTGTAATCGAGGCCGTTCCGATGACTTGGCGGTCTTGGACATTTGGTCGCGCGAACTCCCACGAGTTATCGGATTGTCCGCTACCGGGTGTTTGCTGCGACGCCGCCCATAGGTGGACAGATATGACGTTGTCATGTATCGTCCTGGCGGCCTACTGGATTTTGTCACAGCGTGTCTGCTCGATACCACCTATGACCCGTGCGACTCGTTGATGGGAGAGCGCCATGCCTGCAAATGAAAATCTGATCCAGCGCTTTCGCGCAGGGCTTTGGCGCTCGCTGTACCGATCGCTATACATCTGCGCGATCACCGTCGCGATTGTCGGGGCCACAAGCGCCCCCGCGGCAACGCTTCCGGCTGGCTTCGTCGAAACCCAGATCGCGACCGGCCTGGCATCGCCGACCGCGATGGAGCTTGCGCCCGACGGGCGTATCTTCGTCGCCGAACAGGGTGGCAGGCTGCGCGTCATCAAGAATGGCGTTCTCCTCGCGACGCCGTTTGTCACGCTAACCGTCAGCTCCTCGGGCGAACGCGGCCTGCTCGGCGTGACGTTCGACCCCGACTTCGCGACGAACAACTTCGTCTACGTCTACTACACGGCAACGACGCCGACCGTGCATAACCGCATCAGCCGCTTCACGGCGAACGGAGACGTCGCGGTCGCGGGCAGCGAGGTTGTCCTCCTCGACCTCGACTCGCTCAGCAGCGCGACGAACCACAACGGGGGCGCCATCCACTTCGGCGAGGATGGCAAGCTCTACGCCGCCGTCGGCGACAACGCGAACGGCGGAAACGCGCAAACGCTCGCAAACCTGCTCGGCAAGATACTGCGCCTCAACGCCGACGGCTCGATCCCGACGGACAACCCCTTCTACGGACAGGCGGCAGGCGTGAACCGTGCGATCTGGGCCCTGGGTTTGCGGAATCCGTACACGTTCTCGATCGAGCCCGTTACCGGCCGCATGTTCATCAACGACGTCGGGCAGAACACGTGGGAGGAGATCAACGAGGGCGTCGCCGGCTCGAACTACGGCTGGCCGGACACCGAGGGGCCAACGAACAACGTCCTCTTCCGCGCGCCGGTCTACGCCTACCAGCACGGCGCCGGAACACCGACCGGATGCGCGATCACGGGCGGCGCCTTCTACAGCCCCCGAGATGCCCTCCAGTTTCCATCAAGTTACGACGGCGACTACTTCTTTGCCGACTACTGCGGCGGCTGGATCTACAAGCTCGAGACGTCGAACTACACCGTGACGCAATTCGCCACCGGCATTGCGTCGCCCGTCGACCTCAAGGTTTCCGACGACGGCGCGCTGTACTACCTCGCGCGCGGCGGCGGCACCGTCGTGATGATCACCTACGCAAACGCACCGCCCAGCATCACGTCGCATCCCGGGAATCTTGCGGTCGCAGCCGGCCAGTCGGCGACCTTCTCGGTGTCGGCGTCGGGTGCCGCACCCCTTTCGTATCAGTGGCAGCGGGACAATGCGAACATCGCAGGCGCGACCTCGCCGAACTACACGCTTGCCGCAGCACAGGCATCCGACAACGGCGCGCGCTTCCGTGTTGTCGTCACGAACCCGTTTGGGACGGCGACAAGTAACGAGGCGACGCTGACGGTCACCTCAAACGCGGCCCCGATCGCCACGATCAACCAACCGACCGAGGGCGCGCTCTATGTTGGCGGCCAGACGATCAATTTCGCCGGAACGGGGACGGACGCCGAGGACGGCACCCTCCCGGCCTCGGCATTCACTTGGCAGGTCGATTTCCATCACGAAGCCCACACCCACCCGTTCGTTGCGCCGATGAGCAACATCACCAACGGGTCATTCGTCATCCCGGCGACGGGCGAGACGTCCGCGAACGTCTGGTACCGGATCCACCTGACGGTCCGCGACTCCGCGGGGCTCACGCACGCGACCTTCCGCGATGTCCTGCCGCGCACGAGTCAAGTCACCGTGGCCACGAACCCGGCGGGACTCGAGGTCAGAATCGACGGGCAGCCCGTCACGGCGCCGACGACATTTACGGGCGTCGTTGGCGTCCAGCGGACGCTCACGGCCGTGACACCACAGACTTCAGGCGGCAAGACCTACACGTTCCAGAGTTGGTCGGATGGCGGCGCGGCGCAGCACACGATCTGTACGCCGGCGTCGAACACGACCTACACGGCCAAGTTCAAGAGGAATGGGGGACGACGTTGACCGTGCAGTGCACCGAGATACGCGCGGGCGGCGCGAACAACGTGCAGATCGCGCGCCGCATGCGCGCCATGCTCGAGAACATGACGGGTGGGTCGCTCGCCGGTGGCGGCATTGTTCGCCGACTCGACCGCATCAAGGATGCGATGCTTTCCCGGATTGCAATCCGGCACCCAGCGCGTCGACCATCTTTCGCATCCGGTCGTAATGAGAACCGGGCCAGTACACCGCGGCACACTTCGGGCATTGCACGAACTCCTCGAAATGCGCACGCACTCGCGGCGGCAGCCGGTCCGCGATTGCGCTCTTGGGAACCTCTTGCAACTCGCCGTTGCAGCGAATGCAGCGCGTAAACGGACGCGTGCTCCCCCCGAGATCGAACGCGCGAACGATTTCGGCAAGCTGCTCACGGGGCGCCGTCGCGCGCACCCAGTAACCATGCGTCACCGTGCTGTGCTTGAGCAGCCCCCTGTCCCTGGTCAGGATGATCCGTGACTCGCCGCGCGCGAGCGCGATGATCGCGTCGTCGTCGTAGTCGTTCCGATAAACCGTGTCGAATCCCAGCAGCCTCAGGTAGCGAGCGACCTTACCGAGGTGCACGTCCAGCACGAACCGGCTCAGCCTGAGCGGTCGCGCGCGCAGCCGCGTGACCGGTGAGATATCCAGGCGTTCGAATACCGGGTACACCGCGACGCGCTCGCCGCCGTAGAGCCTTCGCGTGAAGTCGACCGATTCGCCGTCCACCAGGACAAGGTCCACTTCGGTGTGCGGCACCCCGATGGCCTCGATCGCATCCTTGACCGAGGGCGTGCCGTTGAACGCATAGGCGAACGCACGCTTGCGCAGTGCCGGCGCGAGGAAGTCGTTGAGCTCCTCGTAGAAGCGGAATTCCGCCCGGGATTGTGGCGCATCATCGGCAGCACGCATGACGGCACTCCGACGCCATCGTACTCGCCTGGCCGCGCTTCGCGTGGCCGCGTGGGTGGACAAGGCGTTGCGCCCGCAGCCATTGCCTGGCAGACCCCATGCCGCCTTCAACCGGGCCGCCGCACCAAACGATGGCGTCCGTTGGCCTTCCGTGGCACATTGCTCTACCTCGAGGCAGTCATGCCGCGCGCCGCAACGAATCGCTTAGCGCGGCGCGGGGGAGCAGCCGATGGAATGGGACTTCAAGTTCGTGCCGGAGCACGGCATCTTGTCGGTGAAGACGAGTGGCGATCTGAGCTACGAAACGATGCTCGAGTTCATCGCGGCGGGTGCCGCCGAAATGCAGAGGCATCACTGCGACAAGATTCTCGTCGATCACCGCGATGCCGTGCTGAAGCTTTCCGCAATGAGAATGTATCGGCTTCCCGCAGCGGAAGTCACGCATGGCGTAAACCAACGGCGCAAGGTTGCGGTCGTGATCTCTCCCTCGACGGTTCGCGAGGAGGACGCGCGGATCTACACTGACCTGATGCACAAGAACGGTCTGCCGCATCGCCTTTTCGGCGATCCTGACGCTGCGCTCGACTGGCTCGTGGATCGCGCGTCGACCGCGCCATAGCGGAATTCAACGAGTGATCACCACGAGCACGCTACAGTGCGCGTGCTCAATCAGCGCCGGCGAAGTCGCACCCCGCCACCACCGCGCGGCCCACCCGTCCAAGTGCTTGTGCCCAACAACAATCAAGTCCGCATCGACCTTACGCGCGTATTGCGTGATTTCATTGACCGAATCGCCCATGAGCAATTCGCCGCGCGCTTTGTGCCCGGACTCCGAAAGCCGACGTGTGCCGTCCTCGAGAATTGCCCGGTACTGCGCCCGCATTTGGTCCTCGGCGGCCTTGTCATAGCCGCCGGCCTCCACGGCGATAAGTGTCGTGGGCGGCGGCATGACGGCGACGAGAAACAGCTCTGCCTGGCTCCACTGCGCGATGTCGCGGCAGTCGAGCAGGGCCTTCTGCCCGGACTCGGAGCCGTCGTAAGCCAACAATATGCGCTTGTACATTGAGGCCTCCTGTTTGCATGGCAACCGCGCTTGCGCGGACACGAATGCGACGAGGTACGTTGCATCGGCAGCACGCAATCGTGCAGCCGATTCTCGCGCGGCTATCAAGGAACTAGCAAGCACTCCGCACGGGGGACGCGCCAATCCGCCCCGTGACCGAGGCCAAGCTCATGGTTTTGGCGGAACCAAACGAAGAGGGCCAGGCGCAGGCCTGACCCTCCGAGTTTAGTGGTGGAGACGAGGAGGATCGAACTCCCGACCTTCGCATTGCGAACGCGACGCTCTCCCAGCTGAGCTACGTCCCCTGGGGAGCGGAATTATAGCCAAGGACCGCTTCTCCCGTAAACTCCGGGTCCTGCCCGCCCCGCTGGAATGGGTAGCTCGCCGTGTTACATCGGGACGCAGCGGGAACGCCGGCGCGGGCCGGATTGCCGAGGCGGGCAATGCACCGCCATTTCGACGGGAGACGTCCGTGGCCGATCTGATCGACCTCCTCCAGCACTACGGCCTCGCGCTGGTGTTCGTCAACGTGCTGCTGCTGCAGGCCGGGCTGCCCGTTCCGGCGTACCCCACGCTGATCGTCACCGGCGCACTCGCGTCGCGTGGCGGCTACTCGCCGGCCGCGCTGCTGGCAACGGCGGTTGCTGCGTCGATGCTCGCGGACATCGCGTGGTACGCGCTCGGCCGCCGCGTGGGCGGAAGGGTGCTGACGACGTTGTGCCGCATGTCGTTGTCGCCCGATTCCTGCGTGCGCAAGACCGAGACAATCTTCACGCGCTGGGGCGCGCCGTCGCTGGCGGTAGCCAAGTTCGTGCCCGGCTTCGCTTCGGTGGCCACGGCGATGGCCGGCGTCGTGCGCCTGTCGCGGTGGCGCTTCCTGTTGTTCGACGCAATCGGCGCGGCGTTGTGGTCGGGCGTGGCAATCGCGGTGGGCTACGTGTTCCGCAACGCGGTCAACGAGGTGCTGGTCGTGCTCGAAACGATGGGCAAGATCGGCCTCGCGTTGATCGTGGCGGGCTTCGCCGCCTACGTCGCGATGAAATGGGTGCAGCGCCAGCGGTTCATCCGGCAGCTGCGGATGGACCGGGTGACCGTGCACGAGTTGCGCGAGCTCGCTGTGGCGGAGCGAGGTGTGACGGTGATCGACGTGCGCTCGCCGTTGTCGCAGGCGGCCACGGGACGCATTCCGGGTGCCTTGACCGTCGACGCGACCAACATGAAAGTCGAGCTGCTCGCGATCGAACCTGCGAGCGAGGTGATCGTCTACTGCGCGTGTCCGAACGAGGCGTCGGCCGTCAAGGTCGCCAAGGCGCTCATCGAGCACGGCTTCAAGCGGGTGCGCCCGCTCTCCGGCGGCATCGACGCCTGGATCGCGGCGGGGTACGAGGTCGAGCGCTAGCGGCATCACGCGTCCATGTGCGCATGCTAAATTTTGCGGCGCATGAATTCGGGAGGAAACGGATGGGCAAGGAAGCGGTTCATTCGAAGCACGCGCCGGCGGCGCTCGGTCCGTACTCGCAAGGCGTCCGCGCGGGCAACACCGTGTACCTGTCCGGGCAGCTCGGGCTCGACCCGGCGACCGGCAACCTGGTGGAAGGCCTCGAGGCGCAGACGCACCAGTTATTCAAGAATCTGCGCGCGGTGGCGCAGGCCGCGGGCGGCGAGCTCGCCGACATCGTCAAGCTCACGATCATGTTGGCCGATCTCACCGACTTCGCGAAAGTGAACGAGATCATGGCGGCCTACTTCAAGCCGCCGTATCCGGCGCGCGCGACGTATCAGGTGGCCGCGCTGCCAAAGGGCGCGCGGATCGAGGTCGAGGGCATCGCGGTGCTGGCGGCGTAGGCAACGTTGGCTGCATTCGTGAGCGCAGGGCTCGTGCGCACGGCAAGGC